>Ga0315289_10001317_pt1 | contig 38545 bp, 33 predicted proteins | sample YL17G11_40_MG_FD_203452 | JGI IMG/M metagenome (GOLD analysis project Ga0315289, IMG submission 203452) | Sediment microbial communities from Yellowstone Lake, YNP, Wyoming, USA - YL17G11_40 | ecosystem: Environmental > Aquatic > Freshwater > Lake > Sediment | place: USA: Wyoming | collected... | reverse complement strand
AAAAATCTGTCGGACCATATGTTGAAAACACATTCATCTACACGCAGATTATAATTGGTCCTATCTTGACCTGTCAATTGACAGGTCAAAAATTAAAGATTTCGATAGGGCAAATCTTTAATCCCCTGTATAGACCAACCATAGATATATAAAGGAGAACTTCCATAGAGCCATTTAGAGTACTCTTTAGGGGATTGACGATATGAAGAAATCGTTCTTTGTGGTAGGAATCTGTGTATTGTTAGTAGGTATGCCTGTTGGGTTAAGTGACTGTGGCTGTAACCTACCCGATGATGCAACAAACACTGCTTCACCGACGGAGCCATGGGTTTCTGCTTCTGAGATTGTTGCGTTACAACAACAAGGAGCACAGGAGGGATGGACGTTTACTGTGGGGGAAAACCCTGCGACGGATCGCCCGTTATCGCAACTCTGTGGACTTGTCGAACCAGAAAACTGGTGGGTGGGGGCATCCTTTGACCCGTGTCAGCCGACGAATACGTTACCGTCCCATTTTGACTGGCGTGAGCTTGGTGGCTGCACACCGGTGAAAGATCAAGGAGGATGCGGCAGCTGCTGGGCGTTTGGAACCGTTGGACCCTTGGAGTGTAACATCCTGATTCGTGACCATAAAGAGGTTGATCTGTCTGAGCAGTGGCTGGTGAGCTGTAACCAAAACGGATGGGGCTGTAACGGCGGTTGGTGGGCTCATGATTACCATCAATGGAAGATGGATCGATTCAATGGAACTGGCGCGGTGCTTGAAGAAGAGTTTCCTTATGAAGCAAAGGATGTTCCTTGTGACGGTCCGTATCAACACCCTTATGTGATGGATTCCTGGCATTTCATCGGGTTTTCTCAAGGTGTCGCACCTACTGACGCGATAAAACAGGCGATTATGACCTATGGTCCTGTCTCCGTTGCTTGCGCTGTTACCCACGCGTTTGGAGCGTATACCGGCGGTGTCTTTAATGAGAACGACCCGCATGCAGGGATAAACCATGCGGTCGTATTGGTCGGCTGGGATGATAATCAAGGAGCGAACGGTGTCTGGTTCATGCGGAACTCCTGGGGGCCAGGATGGGGTGAAGACGGTTACATGCGTATCGAATACGGATGCTGTAAAATTGGGTTTGCTGCTTGTTATGTGGACTACCCTGTGAGAACACAACTTGAGATTACTGGCGGGCCTCTCGGTGTTTCTGTTGGGTTTCGAAATGTTGGAAACCGCACCACCACTGATATTGACTGGACTATTACTGTTCAAGGAGGAATGCTGGGGCTCATCAACGTCTCTATGCAAAGTACGATATCCGCTCTAGAGCCTGGTGCAGTGGTCTATAAGAGAATTCCTCGCGTTGGGTTAGGACATGTAAGCATTTCGGTCACCGCAAAGCCAAGTAATGCAGGAAGAGTAGCAAAACACGCTGAAGGGATTTTATGTGGTTTGCTGTTGTTTGTGACCCAAAATCAATAAATACCGGGTTCTTTGTCCGACAGATATATTTTTAAACCATCTGGATAATATTCTTTGTGTTCGGGGTTGGCATGAAGAAAGAAAACTGCCCGTTCTGCGGACATCGATGGATACGAAAATCATTAGAATCGTGGATAGAATGCCCGAATTGTAGGACAGAGTATTTCATAAAACCAATGGATGAAGAAGAACTCGAAGAGGAAGAAAGTACAGAGGCAGGAGAAGCCCCTTCAGAGGAATTCGAAGAGAAAAACTTCTAACGAGTAAAGAAGTTGTTTTTTTATTTGTAAAAGTTCATCAACCTTAAAAACACGTTGTTGATACCGGTTTTAATGGTTGATGTACTCACTGAAGAAAGTGCACTGGTGCTGACCGGTATTTTTGTCACCTTCATTTCAAGTTTCCTTTATACCATCAATGCATACGGGTTTGTCCACCGGGGTAAGTATCGGAAAAAAGAAGAAGCTATCTTGATTTTTCTTGGTGCAACGGTGTTTTTGGGGCTCGTAACTCCACTTATCCATGAAGTATCAAAATTAATTATTACTCTAGTTCCTGTTTTTTCCATCATTGGAATGGTGATCATTGGAACGAATTTTGTCCTTCATTTCAGTATCCCTAACTGGAAGCATACCTCGACAAAAACAATTCTCATTTATCTGCTCGGGGCGTTTTTAGTGGTCCTAGGATTTCTTATTAATTATTATAGTGCTTAGGCCGTATTTCGTAAGATGCAGTAAGAAACTTCGGTGCACCATCATTATTTTATATGAAAAGAGATTTCTGTGGGGATTACGAAGGAGTGGGCCTGTTGCAATCTGCATACACCCAACAGGAGTAAAATTCGGCAACAGAATGCGGTTTTTAGGCCTGTTGATTTTTCGGGCGATTAAATCTATCTCTTTCTTTTTTTCTTTTTTTATAGTGAGGTTTCGGAATGAAAAACGAGTCGATTTATGATAGAATGAGCAGAGCTGAAAAAGAAGTTGCAGACGTATTGAAAGAGTTAAAAATTCAATGGACGTATGAACAGCCTGTTTTTATATGGGATGAAAATAAAAGACCGCGGGTTTGGACGCCTGATTTTTACCTAACACAATTTGGAGTGTATGTCGAAGTATGCGGATCACAGCGCTTCGAATATGAGTATCGAAAAAAGATTTATGATAAGAATGGATATGATGTTATTTTTCTTCAGCTATTCAAGAAGTCAACACAATGGAAAGCTCACTTCATCCGATATCTACGATTATTCACGAATAAAAGAAACCATAAATTACATGAAATATTTAATGAAGAAAAAAAGAATTACTTATTTATAGATGTAAATACCCCATATTAATTCTTGCTGTCGATTCACACCCACCCTTATATCGTCCAACAACACGTAATGTATAATATCCATACGCTCTCTTGTCTAATGTCCATTCAAACGGAGGTGAACTCGCTGTATAGCACAGTTCATTATCTAACAGGACATCAACGCTTTCAATTTCACTAACAGAGGATACGTTTACTTTGATCGGAACATCACCAATCGCCATTGTTCTCCCACGAAGGGTTCGACCAAGGTCATATCCCAGGAAGTAGAAGTGTCCTGATTTCGGGGAGAGGAGATCAATTTTTTTTATGTCACCTGGGCCAAACGCATGAAGATACCCTCTCGAAGTAAATCCACCTGGATATTTTTCATAATCATTCAAACATCCAATATAGACAGTTCCATCCTCAGCAATCGCAGGTGACGACACAATACCTTCATTACAAATACTACCACTACGCCATCGCTCCGTCCCATCAGGATTTACCACAATAAGTTCTCCGCCAACACCATGATCAATATCGATATTGGCACCGATATAGATGATTCCTTCCGCTGAAATCGCCGGTGCAGCAAAACTACAATCCCGAAGATCCCCCAAAGGAAATATCCATTTCACAGTCCCATCAGGATTGACCGCATAGAGATCAGCATGGGCGACATAGATCGTCCCATCTGGTCCTATCGACGGATTACTTGAACACCCGTATCTCGTATTCACCTTCCATTTCATCGTCCCATTCGGATACAACGCATACAGATAGTCATCCCATGATGACACATAGATCGTTCCATCATCAGCAATCGAGGGATTCGCCTTGATATTACCTCCGGTTGGAAACTGCCATTTCACCGTTCCATTATCTGGATAGAGTGCATACACAGGACCATACCATGACGTACAATAAATAATACCGTCATCACCGATAGCAGGCGATGAATATACCGAATAAATGTTAGGTGAACTCCATTTCAAAGTGCCATTCGGATAGAGTGCGATAAGATTTCCATTATCTTCCCCAAAATAAATGATTCCATCATTATTAATTATTGGTGAAGAACAAATATTATCTGATGGATATTTCCATTTAACTGTGCCATTTGGATAGAATGCATATAAAAAATTTGGAGAATCTGCCGTTCCTACATAAATGATGCCATTATCATCGATAGCTGGAGCTGATTCAATCCACATCCAATCCTTTGTTTTCCATTTCAATGTTCCATTGGAATACACTGCAAAAAATTTACTAGCGCCAAAATAGATTGTTCCATTCCAGTCGATAACAGGAGAACTATATACCCAGCCATCTCCTGGAAAACGCCATTTTTCAACAAGAGGATTTTCTGCAGTGTTATATGGACATAATCCCGTATGATGAGTATCGTGAGCCATTACAGGCCATTGAGACTCCATCGGATCATCATTTATTATTTTCTGATTATATATTACATTCTGTCTTGTCGAAGAAGAATGCTCAGCATCTTCTGACATACTTGCTACAATTGTCATATTAAAAAACAAGAAAATGATAACCAGCACCATTGCTCTCTTCATACTAACTTCACCTATCTATATCAATTGTATTTATATAATTTTTCCAAAAATAATTTAAATGCTAATTGTATACATGGAACATAATAACAATAAACAGCTATCCATTTAGCCTTTAGGAGGGGGCAAGATAATCAAGGGGAGGTAAAAAGATGAATAAGAAAATAGTTGGAATTTTTCTAAGCGTGTTGATGCTGGTGACGAGTATTGTACCCACGATATTCACTAATGATTCGAGTGCCAAAGCAACTACTGGTGGTGGAGGAAATGTTAACTTGGATTATAATAAAATTTATGAGACATTAGAAACCCTGAGCTATGCGGTCTTCAATAAATCATTAGAAGATTATGGTATCCGCAAGGGAAGAGATTTCGGTACAGTGGGTGATTTGTGGGCCGCAGGCCGAATAGAATATTGGATGAAGGACTTTTCTACTAATTTAACTGGAAGCAGTGTTACAAAAGAATTGATAAATTATAGCAAAGGTATTTTCGGAATCGATCATTGGAAACCCCACAAAGCAGACATTACCGGTTTCAGTCTCCAACTTAAAGACGGAACAAATGATCCATTCCCCATCTCAACTAATGAATCATTCCCGATCGTCCCATTTAGCTTAGGACAAAATCCACAACGACATGTGGACTTTACCAGAATAACCAATTATTCTAAAGAAATGGATAATACCTATCCTTTGGATGAATATGATTATCTAACATTCAATGTTACCTACACCCGCATCAACGATCAAGAGAACCTATCAGAAATAGGAGTAGATGGCGAGCTTGCCTATATTGAAAATTATTCAAACGCGTCTACAGAAGATATCGAAGGACGAGTTCACCTTCTTAACATCTCCGACAGCGAATTGAACGATACCTTAGACATAATAGCACATGCAAACGCCACAGGTTTCATCCTCATAAAAAATAACCCATCTACCCTTCAAGGCTGGGAAGTACCAATCCCTGGTGTCGCCGTCTCAGAAGAAAACGGCAGCATCATTAAAAGCTATATCCTAAATGAAAGCCTTGTCAATGTCTCAGCAATAATACCAGAAATCCCAATTCCTGCTCAAGGAAATCTCGAAATCTACTATTATAACAGTTCAGTCCTTTGTCTCGGTAAGCAAATATTCTTGATTAATCAATCTGTAAACTGGTCTTTTAATCTTTTTAAAAGATTGCATAGTTGGAGAGTTGTCGGTGTATTATATTATTCAGGAAAAAATGATCCTGATACACACTGGGAATCAGTTCCTAATGTGTTGGAAGTTCCATGGTTTTTTAATTCAGCCCTTGGGACGAAAATATCTATGAAGCAACAACTGAACAGTTATTCCTCATACCTTATCTACCCCAAACCTACGTTTTACATTAACCGGACAATCTATGCTGAGGATGGTACACATCTTATCGATGACTGGGTCGAAGAACCTAACGAGATATATGCCTCATTTTGGTTGAACTGGAGTAAAAATGATGATGTTACAAGCTATAATGTATATTGTACCGTCCCAGGAAAAGATCCGAGCAAAACCATCATTATCAGCGGTGGACACTACGATGGTTTCTGGGGTCAAATGTCCTGTGATGACGCTGCTGGTGTCGCAGTCATGCTTGGCATATTGAAATATATGAATGATCATCACATTACACCGACATGCAACCTCGTTTTCATCGCGTTTTCAGGAGAAGAATATATTGACAAGGGATCACGCGGCTATGTCTTACGACATTGGAATGACCTCAATGATATAAAATATATGTTGAATTTAGATGTCATTGCTCCCAAGCTAGATACGACTCTCTTTATCTCAAGTTATAATCGCTTGCAACCACTAATAACAGCCTTGATAAATAAAACAGTTGCTGAAATAGCAGAGTGGACAAATTACGAAACCAAAACAGGGTATCAGATAAAATGTTGTACTCCATGGAAAAAAGGATTAGGTGGCTTACCTGATGAAGGGGTTATTCCTGGTACCGATGCATTCCCCTTCTGGCTTCGAGGTGTTCCTTGTATTAACTTCGGGAAAGACCCCTTTGATGAAATCCGACATCAAACCGGAAGCGATCACACCAAAGGCGACGTGATGAACACAATTGACAGGGTTGATCTTGAGAATACCTCAGATCTATTTTGGAACATAACCCGATACTTCTGCGTAGACCCAGACTGTCAATTCATCGACATCGACCCTCAATCCATTGACACACCAAACGACAACAATGCATACCCAGATGCAGTCCAAATCAACTACACCATCAACACCACCCTCCCCCAAGACCGTGTCATGGTCAAAGCCATCCTGTTCGCACACGCCCAATGGGGACACCCTGAATATCGCTTCACACAACGATACATCACTACAAAAAACTACACCCTCACACCCACCAGCATCACAGACAACATCATCATCGAACTTCCTCATGATGCACCACGAGGATTCTACACCCTTAAAGTCTACCTGTACAACTCCACAGGGATTGTCAACAATCAGGTCTATGGAATGGACACTTATGACCTCGGTGTCTTTGCCAATCAAAAACACACATATTTCTTTTACCTTAGACCACCGAATGAGATACCATCCACCCCGAAAATATGGACGGGACCAACCGGACAGCTCAAAGCAGGAATAACCTACTCATTTAATGCAAGTGCAACTGACCCGGAGGGAGACCATGTCGAATATCAGTGGAACTGGCGGGCGAACAAACTTATCCCCGATAAAACCAGGTGGCAAGGCCCCTTCCCCTCCGGTATCAACCACACCATGACCCATAGTTGGGATCTTCCTGGACACATCGAAGTAAGGGTTAGAGCACGGGACACCTGGCGCAGCTCTACCTATAGTAACTGGTCAGACCCCTGGGTCCTCGATTTAGCTGCTAACTATGGTATCATCGCACCCAAAAAAGTACTCACCAGTCAAAACAACCAATACCATGCGGTAAGCTACGGTGCGATCGAGCCGATCCAGAATTATACATGGGATTTTGATTACGAGTCAAAAGTTACAGGGAAATATGCGTATGTTCAAAACCCATATTACACGTACACCTCAGAGAGTACACCCCTCCAAATATTAACCGTGAAAGACGCGCTCGGTCAAATATACACATGTAACCACACCTTACAAGTCTTAAATGTGATAGCGAACTATACCACCAATCAAAGCGGAGCACCTCCAAACAAACCAATCAAATTCAACGACACCTCAACCGTGTACAGCGGAGCATATCTCAATAACTGGACATGGGAGTTCGGCGATCAAACACCCCATTCACATAATAGAAACGTCACGCATGCGTACACGGTACCCGGCACGTACAACGTGACTTTGACCGCGAAGGATAACCTTAGTGATTCGAATACCTACTGGCAGATCATCCACATCGAGACAAACAGTCCAGACATCCTCTACTCAACCTACTCACCAGATTTTTTCATCCCCGGATCAAACATCACTCTCTATGTTGATATTTTTGAAAATGAAAGCGGGATCAAACAAGTGAACATCAGCATCACCAAACCAGATAATGAAACAGAAAATCATTCGATGTCTCTTTCCCTTGATACCTACTATGATTATGAATATAGTTTTAATGACACCTGGCAACCCGGACAATATAACTACACCATATGGGCAATAGACAACGCAAGCAACATCAACCACTCCTCAGAATATTGCTTCATCATTTCAACGATATATCCTGAGGATGACGCTGAAAACATCAACACGAAACCCTATCTCACCGTCCATATCGACGACCCGAATGAAGATGTTGCGAACGTGAGCTACTATGAATACTTTTCAGATAGTTTCGTGATCAATAGTGAAAGTGAGTGGAAACAAGGCACCTTCATAAACACTAGGACTGATGGAAACGGTAATTTAATACTTATCAACGAAACCTCAATCTACGGAACTGGAACAAATAATTTAACAGTAGGGAATGACACCATTGCGACGTTGGTGGGGAATAGTAGCTATTATAACGTCACTGTTCACGAACGTGGAACACTTCGAACACAGGGGTACATTCTTAGAGTTCGAAATACGCTGAAAAATTTAGGAACAATCACTGACAGCTATACTGGCGGTTCTGGGGGATCTGGGGGACCTGGTGGTTATGGGGGCTACTATGAAAGTCTTCAGCATTATCCACCACATGTAGGCGATGACGGCTCTAACGGTTCTGCCCCAACTGGTGTAGGGAAAGGAGGCCACGGTGGTGGCGGTGGTGGTGGCGGTGGCGCTGCATGGGGAGGTCTTACATGGTCAGCAGATGGCGGCAACGGCGGAAATGGCGGCGATGGAGGAAAAGGTGGAGGATCTGTAAAGATTTTTGCGTTTAAACTGAATAATCAAGGTGTCATACACGCAAATGGAACAAATGGTGAAAATGGAACAAACGGCACACCTGGAGGGTATGCCCATAATTTATTAAACACAAGCGATGCGGCTGGCGGCGGCGGCGGTTGCGGTGGCGGTGGAAACGGTGGTGACGGAGGCCATGTGAATATCACGTACGCTGTTCTTATCAATAGTGGAAACATCTATGCAGCAGGAGGAGGAACTGGTCTCAAAGGATCTAACGGGGCGGGACGCACCGTCTATCACGGAACAAGTGGCGGTACTAATTCAGGGGCATCATGGGGTGATGGAGGAGGCCATGGAGGTCATGGTGGTAACGGTTCAAATACACAAGGAGTGTCTAGTACTCCTGGGTATAACGGCGCGAACGGCGAGAATGGTGATACCGGACAAATCACAGAAACCCTTCATAGGTATTACGTCTCTTCAGGGACATATTCACAAATCCTCGATGCACTGACCTCTGTTGAATGGACAGATCCCCTTATGATACAGACAACTCCCAATCGAACGAGTGTTCTGGTCACCTACGGGGAAAATATCTCGACTCCTGGTTCTTGGACATATTACGAGGATATCACAAGTATGCCTGCTTGTCGTTGGCTAAAAATACGGGTGAACCTTTCAACAGATAACCTCACCATAACACCATCAGTAGATAAAATCACGATCAGCACCCGTAAACTCCTGAACACCACGGTCGATGTTCCGCATGGGACAAATGCTTCATATCGGTGGACAGGACGAGCACTTAACACGACTTATCATTGGCAGGTCCGCATCTTCAACAACATCAGCAGTGCCTTTGGCCCTGCCTGGGATTTCAAAACCATTGCTCAACGTATCTTCCAAATCGACAATGTCTCCAACAATCCGGACACGGTAGGTTTCGGTTATCCTGTGATTATTAATGCGAACGTCACGGAGAATGACGGCGGTCTTGCATCAGTAAAAGCGAACATCACCTATCCCGATAACACCAAATACAACCTCACGATGAACCATGTCAGCGGGAACTGGTACCAATACGTGTTCGATGACACCTGGCTCGTCGGACAATACAACTGCACGATCTGGGCGCAAAACGACACCGGAATAAAGAAATCATCAACTGGGCATCACTTCCATGTCACCGCAAATGCAACCCTGACGGTCTGTACGATAAAAGACAGTTATGGGACTAATGAGACCCTTGACCTCACCGACCCATCAGGAGAAGGCGGAGGCAACGAAACCGGCTCTGATGATTTCTGGGTACCCTATACTGCCCCGGGGATGATCGGCGAAGGCTACCAGATAAACTATCTGAAAGCCTGGAAGTATCTCCTTCATAGGATCAATTATACCCTTGAGGCGAAAACCACTGGGGGCTGGTACCAGGCAAACGGTCTCACCATACAGTATCATAACGTCTCCGATGATCAGAAAAAATACACACTTGTATTCAATGCGATGGAGGGGGATCCTTGGGCTGATTACCGGGTAACATTCGTCGTAGACATACCACAATTAAATATCTCTCTTGATGCCGCCAATAAAACCATCACGATTACCCACGTGGCTTTTAATCATTTATTCTGTCTCAATTTCAACTATGGTGATATCGCTTCTATCCCTGGTTTGCAATTCAGCCGTGGTGTACTTGATGGTAAATTCTGGTTCCGCATACAACGTAATCATGTATTGAGGGGAACAGAGATTGTTCTTGACCCGAGTTATCAGGTTTCTTCTTCTAATTGTATTATCGCGACAAGTTATGGCAATAGTCGTAAACTTGCTTGTGACAGCAATGGTGTACTATTTTGTGTATATCTTAAAACAAACACGAAATATGATGTGTATCTTGCTTATTCAAATGATTCTGGTGTGACTTGGACGGAGCAGAGATTGACAATGTATACAAGTTATGATGCTGGACCGCCCGCAGTTGCAATAGATGGTAATAATCTTGTTCATATTATTTATGCAAATAAAACTGGTACAAATTCCGCTAAAATGATGTATAGAACATATAATTACACAACAAAAACAGTAAGTAACGAAGTAAAAATAGGTGATGGTATCACGTATTTTATGGGGACTTTAGGTGACCTTGGTGGATGTAATATAATAATTGATGGTAGCAACAATGTTCATGTTGTATGGGAACAAATCACATCTTCAGGAAAAAGCAATAATATTCGTTATCAGAAGAAAACCGGTACTAGCTGGGGTACTGTAACGAATTTATCTGTTGAGGGAACGACAATATCTGCTGCAGAACAGAACTACCCAACCATTATATCTGATAAGAACAATAATTTGTATGTTTACTGGCAGGGTATCTATACGTTAAGGGGGGCATATAAAATCAGGGGTAAAATGTTTTGGAGTGGTAATTCTACGTGGAGTAAACGAGTTAATATAACTACTACTTCTGGCACTTTACTTGATTATCATCCAAGTGCTTGTGTTAATCTCACAGGAAAAGTCTTTTTGACTTGGATGAGGTATGAAACCTCTATTCCAGCGGTTTATAGGATATTGTTCTGTAACAGTACAAATGGATTGAGTTTTGGTACTATAGTTACTGTCAACAACACTGGTTCTATATTTAATTCTCCTTCTGTCTCTTGTGATAATAGTAGTAAAGTCCATGTGATGTGGGGTACCCAAGATCATGAGATTTGGTATAGGAATACGAGTGATGGAGGAAGCACGTGGGGTTCTATTTTATTTTTGTTAACTGGATCAGACTATTCTCCGAATTCATTATGGGCGATGTTCCCGCTTAAATCAGGCAAAAGAATTGATGTATTGCAGAAGGGTTATGCTTTTATTTGGACGAAAGATGCTAGTGATGTTTATTTCATGAAATCATCTGACATCATTTGGAACATGTCTGGATATCCTTTTGTTGATAATCCCTCTCCAGAGAATGGTTCTACTGGGGTTGCTCTTCAACCCGTGTGTTCTATTGATGTGTATCAGTCTACTGGTAAATCTATGACGGTTACTTGGCAGGAGAACAGTACCGGGAGTTATATCACCAGGCAGGTTAATTCATCTGTAGCGTCTGGTTCAACTGTCCGTTTCCATGACATATATGCTAATTCGCATCTGCGTTGGTATTGGTGGAAAATCTATGTTAATGATGGAGCCACAAATAAAAGCTGGTATTATCGTTTTAGAACAGTAGAGGGTCCACCAATGATTCTCAATCCTCAGCCAGCGAACGGTTCCACTGGAGTTTCTCTTGCCCCTAAAACAAACATCACGGTGAATGACCCGCGCGGGGAAAAGATGACGATACAATGGTTGACGAATTATTCAAATCCATACGTTTTTCGTCCTGATGGTGATGTGATGACACAACTTAGTTCTACAGGTGCTAATCATTATACAGAGATTGATGAGGCAACAATGGATACTGGCGATTATGTTTACAGAGACAGTTGGACATCATACCTTGGAGATCGTTATTCATTGCAAAATCACAGTACTCAATCATATAGTATAAATAATGTCACTATTACTGCATATTTTCAAGATTTTGATGGTTGTGATTCCCTCCCATGCGCTGCTGGTAGTGCGAAGTTGAGTTTCTACATAGATTCAACGTATTATAACAAAACAGTTTATAATCGCAATACTCCCACTGATGGATATTATCATTATGGTTCTTCTATTAATCCTTCAACTGGAATGGCTTGGACATGGGATGATATTGATGATTTACAGGTTGCTGTGTGGATGAAGTCAACAGGTTGGTCTTGGGCATATTGTTATCAACTTTATGTTGAGGTTAATCCATCATCAATAAATAGTTGGTATGAGTACGGGAGGAATTTCACGTCAACGATGCCGTATAATGGGACGTATCGTCAGAGAGGAACAATTTTTGATTCCAATGGTCAGACCTATTGGTGGAAGTTGAGGGTGAACGATAGTGGTTATACGAATACGAGCGACGTGTTTTGGTTCTACACGGGTGTGCAGTCAAAGCTTGTGAACAGGGGTTCCATTGACATGAAAGGGTATTTGTTGATGCAGGTGCAATTCTTTAATGAGACTTTGGATGATTGGGTGGTTGCTGATGATACGATCAATCAGACGGAGCCTGAGGAGATCCCCGCTGGTTTCATCGGAGGTCTTGACACTGTGTTCAATGGGTTGGTGAACACCTCAGATTTGCTTGATGTCTTCGGTGAGGGTACATACCGAATTTATACCGCTTTCAGAGACCCGGATGGTGCTGTTCTGATTTGCGATGACGAAACAAAACTTGAGGCTGTATGGGAGTTCATGATAACAAGAGACTAAGCGCTCAGCCAATGAAAAAGAGGATCAGGCGGACACCCGTCTGATTTTCTATTATTTTTTTAATATATTATCAACCATTTTGAATACTTTCAGTGACCTCATACTAGAATATATAAGGAGAAAATACCCTTCAAATTCATAAAGTATAATTAATAATATATAAATTCATTGACCTAAACAAATGGCCACCAGAGTACTGCGAGTACCCTGGCAGCCTGGAGGTCTGATAAGAATGGTATCAAACCCCCGAGAGAACGAAGAAAGCCGAGGCTATAAAGCTTTTCCTAGTGGAACGTGCATCCAACAAACAATCGACTTTTTTAATAACAAAACGATTTCATTGTATACCAACTCTCTTGAGTTGGTGGGAGGTAACTGTGAAAATTGGAGAAAAATAATAGAAGATGTAGGCAAAAATATCGAACAATCGTATCCCCAGATGGAAGGGGAGGATATGGGTGGTTTATCGTATGATATAAAACAACTAAATAGACTTGATTGCCCGTTACATGTCAATCCACAAAAAGCAGCCTTTAACGATATTGGACTTCATGCGTTTCTACGACAGCGGTTAAAAACAAGTACCATAGAGAAGCATTTGCGTTATGCTCGATTCATGGAGACACATGTTGTACCTGTAGATTTTCGAAACCCAAGCTATGAAAATTTCATACGGCATATGGACTATCGTGAACAAATAGAGCAGGCGACGCCGAATGCCTTAATCCATGAATGGAAGGCAATGCAGACTTTTCTTAAAGCTTATGGAGTATCATTCGGAGAAGGTACAGAATGGGATTACAAGCCGCCTTCTGCACAACGACCACGGAAGCGAGTTTTACCATTACCTGGCATCGTCAACCAGTTTTTCACCTATAAATACGTAGAAGACTCTTACGAATGCGCGCTCTATCAATACCTGTTCTTTCACAGTTTCCTGATAGGGTGGCGTGTACCCAGTGAAATAATCACCATGAAGACGATCGACGTACAACTAGATGCCCCGATACCCCATATTGTTATCACAGAACCTAAGAAACGAAACAACACCAGAGCACTGTTTAACATTGAAACATCACTGCTCACATCGAGAGTTCATAAATCGTTCAAGAATTGGGTCGATCACTGGCGTCCAAAGGTAGAAAACCAATATTCCAAAGATTCTTTGTATCTCTGGCCAAGCGGCAAACCTATGACGGTTCGAACATTAGGACATACACTCAGTGTAAACGGAAAAAGAATTTGGCCGGAATTCAGACCCTATGACATGCGTCACTGGTGCGCTGTTGCCCGACTGATCAAATCTAAAGTAGAAACAAAGAATTTTGATGTCTTCTACGTTCAAAAATGGCTTGGACATGAACAGATAACAACAACAAATACCTACATATCACAAGCGTCAAACTACTACACGGTCATGCCTGTGGATTGGATAAGTCTCGCCCTGAAACCATCGCAAATAAACGCGAACATGGCAGGAAAGCGGGACAGCGAAAAAATCAACAGAACGCCAAAATCGGGTCTGTTGACTGAGTTTTCTCCGAGAGAAAATAATGGGCCTGTTGCGATTTGAACGCAAGTCTATGGCTCCCGAAGCCACAAGGATACCAAGCTACCCCACAGGCCCGAAGGTTTGCACAACAAAAATGGGAAACGGGTAAAAGAGTTTTCGGTAAGGCAACGCAGCGATTAGAGGTCTTTGAGCAGTTTATTTAATTCCTCGTATTTCTTTGTTAAGATGCTGACTGATTCGATCAATGCGTCTTTCGCGCTCATGGAGCCATCAGTTTCAAAACTGAACGTAAGCTTCGTAGGGTCTTTTACTATCGTAATACAATCGTCCTTAATTTTTTCTAGATACGCCTGAAGCGTGGATAGCTGAGCATCATCCTTTAATACCAATTTGTCTCCTTTAATTTCAACAAGGCCTTTGGGTAGCTCCTCGATGCATGCTTTGACGTCGTTGATGCGTTTTTTATCAAAGGTGATCATGGTCTCCATCTGGTAGCGTGGTGCGAGCACAACCTGCCATTTCGCGTGATCTCTGCCGCGTCCTAGGACTGCTTCAACCTCAAAAATGACTCGTTGTTCTTTCGAAAGTTCAACGATAGGGATGAGTGTTTCTGTGATCGCAAAACTCGGGTGCTCCGGCTGTAAATCACCGGAGTATACCACGCTTTCGCCTTCTTTGCTTAGGGTGTAGCGAACCGTGCAAGTTGGGCATCCTTTTCCATCGCATTTACATTCACTGCGGAACGTTAAGAGCTTCAAATCGGTTGGTATCGGAATCAACCCGAGGCGATGGGAAATGATTTCATCAAACAAAGGGCTGGTGTTATCGTAGATGATGACATCATCGATAGCAAGTTTAGGGAGTTCTGCTATCATGACCCTTCGCAACGAGTTTATAAAATACAGCTCTGTGTCTTCTATTTTCAAAACTCCTTTGTTGCCTTTGAGCCCCACGGTTTTGACTTTCATGTCTCCACCTTATTTAGATACGTCGTCCCCGTTTTCCACCTTTCGGTTTGGTTCCGTCATGCGGGTGCGGAGTCACATCTTCAATCGTACCAATTTTTAAGCCAGCACGGACCAAGGCACGAATCGCGGTTTGCGCCCCTCGACCAGGGGTACCGGCTTTCTTACCGCCTTTCCCCCGGATTTTGACATTGACGCCGTCAAATCCCTTTTCAAGGGCTGCCTCAGCTGCGACCTGTGCGACTTTCATGGCCACATATGGTGATCCTTCATCCTTTGCTGATTTCGTAACCATTCCACCGCTGCATTTCGTAATGGTCTCAGCGCCAGTGGAATCGGTAATGGTGATAATGATGTTGTTGAATGATGAAAAAATGTGAGCAACTCCTTTTCGTCCCATATCTTACGCCTCTTTCTCTTTCTTTTCTTTTTTCTTATGTTCTTTTGGTTTTTCTGCTGGTTTTTCTGTTTTTTTCTCTTCTGACACTTGGGCAGCAACAGCAGGCTCTGCGGGCGGTTGTGCGGCTTCTGGAACAGGTGCGGGTAATGCTACAGGCAGAGGTGCTGGTTCTTGTTTTGGTGAAACAGCAACGATTGGTTTTTCCTCAACAATCACTTTTGGAGTGACACTAACCTCAGTCTTGTACGCCTCAGTTTTTGGTCGTGCAGGATGTGAAAGTTCGTTCAGCGGGGACCGAATGGTATAGGTAATGCTGCCTTCCTCATCTTTAGCAACCATATATCCAGGAACCGTGACTTTTTTGTTTTTGACCGCAACATGTCCATGGCTAATCAACTGACGTGCTTGATAAGGGGTACTGGAAAATCCTTTGAGATAGACCAGTGTTTGTAAGCGTCGTGAGAGGACTGTTTCGGTTTCAAGTGCGAGGACATCATCAAGAGATGAACCCATAGGGATGATACCCATGCGTGTTAAGTGAAGTAATAATTGGCCACTTTCTTTTTTTACTTGTGGGGTTGCCGTGCCTACTTTTGCTAGGAGAAGTCTTGCTTGTTCTCGATGTTTCCCCAGGTAGGTTTTTGCTTTCCAGACTTCCTTGTGGTTTTTCAGTCCGTATTTTTTAATAAGCTCTCGTTCTGATTTAATACGATTTTCTTTCCAGGGGTGCAAAGGGGTTTCATATTTTTTTCTTGGGAATTTCTGACTGCTCATTTACACCACTCCTACTTCTTCCCCTTAGTCTCTTCTTTCTTTCCGGCTGCGGCTGCTGATGCTTCTTTCCTCTTTGAAACACCTAATGCCAATCCTTTTCGGCCGTTAGAGCTGGTTCGTTGTCCTCGGACTTTGAGTCCGAGTTCATGGCGGACTCCTCGGTAGCATCGTATCATCTTCATCATGTTAATGTCATCTCGTAGGCGTATGGCAACATCTGTGCTGATCATATGTAGATTCTCGCCTGTGTAAAAGTCTTTCTGATGGTTCAGCATCCATGCAGGAGCGTACTCATCGATGTTTTCTAACACTTCTTTGAGTTTTTGTATCTGGGGTTCTGCTAAATTTCCAAATTTTATTTTACGGTCAATTTCAGCGGTATCGGCAACAAACACAGCGAGATGCCGCCCGATGCCTTTAATGTGGGACAATCCTTGTATAACAGAGTGTTCACCGTTGATGTCTGTGTTTGCTACACGGACGATGTAATTAAAGTTCTCATCATGTTCTATTTTTTTCTTCGCGGGTTCCTCTTCTTCCTTGGCGCCTTGTTTGCCTTTTTTGTCTTTCTTTTTTTGTTGCTCTGGTTTCGCTACTGCATCCTGGGTTTTTTCCTGTTTTCCTTGTTTGGTCTTTTCTGGGCTAGTTTCACTTTTTGGTTGAATATCCTTCATCGACTCGTTTGATTTTTCAGTCGTATCTTGCATGTTTTCTTCTGTTGATTTATCTTTTTCTGCCAAGATGATACCCCGCTTTGGTGTACACTACTTCTCTGAATAGTATTCTGTATACTACAAGAAAGTATTGCCAATAATAAAAGAGGCTGTATTTAAGCATAACTCTTGGTTGTTCCAGGGGGTCATTGAGGTGTTGTTTTGTAGTTCTTGTGTGATTGGTGCTTCAATGTTTGTTTTATCACCGTAATTCATAAATGCCTCTAACATATCATCCTTAGTAAAGTGTGTGACTTATGCCAAAGACACATTGGACACAAATAGAAGAGTTGCTCTCAGGAGAATATACAGAAAAATCAGTACATATTCGCGGATGGATCTACCGGACGCGCAGTAGCGGAAATATCGTCTTTATGACGCTGCGTGATGTCACCGGGGTGCTGCAGGGAACAGTGAAAAAAGGAAATCTTCCGGACCCTGAGTTTGAGAATGCGGTCAAAGCACTCATTGAGTCATCAGTGCAAATCACAGGGATTGTTAAAGAGGACAGGCGCGCACCTGGCGGGTACGAGCTTCAGGTGACGAATCTTACGGTTGTGAGTTTTGCAGAGCCGTTCCCTATTACGAAGGATCAGAGCCCTGAGTTTTTACTTGATCAGCGGCATCTGTGGATACGGTCACGGAAGTTAACATCGATTTTGAAGATTCGATCAACAGTTGTCGGTGCGATTCATTCGTTTTTTAGGGAACATGGGTTTTATGAATATGATGCACCGGTCCTGCAGCCTAACCAATGTGAGGGGGGCTCGACATTATTTGAGGTGAAATACTACGAGGATAAGACGTATCTTTCGCAGTCATGGCAGTTGTACGCGGAGGCAGGTATCTTTGCGTTGGAAAAGATCTATAACATGGGGCCGACGTTCCGTGCGGAGCGCTCCAAGACATCTCGGCATTTATCTGAGTTTTGGATGGCGGAGATGGAGGCAGCCTGGATGGATCTTTCTGATGTTGTCGCTCTCGCAAAAGATGAAGTACGGTATATTCTGAAACAAGTATTGCAGAACAACAAGAAAGATTTAGAGGTGTTAGGGCAGGATAGTGCAAAGCTTGAAAAAATCGCCAAGTCTGAGTTCCCTACGATTACGTATACGGACGCGGTTACCATTTTGAATGAAAAAGAGGCTATGAAGGTGGAATGGGGGAAGGATTTACGCACTGTTGAAGAAGACCGGTTAATGAATCATTTTCAAACCCCGGTGGTGGTCACCAATTATCCTCTGGGGATTATGGCTTTTTATAAACCAAAGGATGAAAAGGACCCGAAAACCGCGTTATGTTTCGACATGATCGCACCCGAAGGGTATGGGGAGATCATTGGTGGGTCTCAGCGGAGTACAGATATTGGGTATATGACGGAGCGATTGAAACAGATGGGGGAGAACGTGGAGAACTATCAGTGGTATTTTGATCTGCGACGGTTTGGCTCGGTTCCTCATTCCGGGTACGGTCTTGGGGTCGAACGCCTGGTCGCCTGGATTTGTGGGACGGATAATATTAAGGATGTGATCCCGTTTCCACGCACACTGTTGCGATTCAGACCCTAGATAGAGAGGTTGGTATGAACATCAGAGTGCATGTGGTGATTTCTGGTCTGGTGCAGGGGGTGTGGTTTCGTGCGAATACCAAAGAAAAAGCAGATCAGCTCAAGCTGGCAGGGTGGGTGCGGAACACGTCACATGGTGATGTCGAGGCAGTGTTCGAAGGGGAAGAACACGTAGTCGATGAGATGATCGCATGGTGTCATCATGGTCCTCAACATGCGCACGTGGTTGATGTGACAGTGACGCGTGAGCCGTGCTCTAATGATTTTGAAGGATTCGATATTCTTTGCGATAAAAAGTGAACACCACAGTCCTTTTTTAAGAAATTAGGGGGAAAAGAGAGAGAGGAAAAATATGAAAAAAAAAGATAAGGGGATACCTCTCTCCTCTCCTCACAGTTAGGCGCACATCATATATGACTATTTAAATTTATTTCAATACATGCTAACATGGAGCATGATTTGCTGTTTTAGCAAAAGTTAAGGAGCAAAGAAGGAAAAAAAATAAAGAATGAATAAAGTGCCTTCGAAGAAAAATCTACTCGTCTTTTGCTTCTTTTTTTGCTTTTTTCTTATCCTTTTCTTCTTGTTTTTTCTGTTTTTCTTCTGCTCTTTCTTCCTGGTGCTTTTTCTCCCGTACAATGCCGCCCTGCAGGACACGGATACGGGAACTCCATGCATGGATATGATCATCATGCTGTCTTTTCTTCAGAACAAATGCAGCCTTGGTGATCTTTTTACCATCACATTTTGCTTGGAGGTTCGCAATTTTCAGTTCTTCTTTTTCGATTTTTTTCCCCAGCGTTACGATATTTTTTTCCAACCTTTCGATGAAGCCCATGCTCTTTACCTCATTGTTCTTTCTAATGCGCTTCTACAGTATTTTTTCTTCCCCTAAACTCGTTAGTGACTTATATAACTTTCAGGCTAATAACGCGGTCGTACCCCAGGATACTGATACGGCTGGACAACCTCTGGCACATTCTGGTCTTTACCTTTTGTCGTAATGAGTTTTGATATAGTAAACGCCTCAAGAAGACCGTCATCGAAAGGAACCAGCATCGGTTTTACTTCCTCACTTGGTAATTCTTTTGTCAACCATTCATGTTCAACCGTTTTTTTAAGGATAACCGGCATGCGTTTCTTGGTGTTATGGATGGTTTGCATTAAGGTGTTTGCTTCAGTGGTAATGATGGTGTACGTCTTGACGAGCTCCCCTGTCGCAGGGTTCTTCCATGTATCCCACAACCCAGCCATAGCAAAAGGCTCCTGTGATTTCAACTTGATATAATACGGGAATTTTTCCCCTAGGTACTCATACCATTCGAAAAACCCGTCTGCGAGAACCAAACAATGGTTGTTCAAAGTGGATTGACGGAACGCTGGTTTTTCATACATGGTTTCAGCGCGTGCATTCACTGTTTTTTGTCTGATTTCTTCAGCCTGTGGTGGTGTTTTTACCCAAAACGGGATAATCATTTGCAATTCTGGATTGAACGATTGAGTCTTAAATCAACTCTTTTCGATATTTACATCAGCAACGCATCGGTAAAACTGCCGGAGATAAGGCTGCTGTTTCCATCGATGTAGGTGATTTCCCCAGCTTTGAATCCTCCGAGAAGCGTGTCAAGTTCCTGTATCCCGGAAAGGACGATCACGTCTGGTTTGACGACAGGTGTGACCTGATAAGGTTTGGCATCAGATTTTTGATGGGTATGCAGTGATGGATATCTCTTCATAATCAAGCCTCCCTCAGAAGAGCATTGGGACTACGGTGATGTGTGTTTTCTTATAAAAGGGTGAATGCGGGATGGCTGAAAGTATTACACGGCGTTGTCTTAAAAAAAAAATTATTTATACAGGAGAAAATTGAAGAAGAAAATGCGAAAAAAAAGGGCATAAAAAAAAGTTTATTTTTTCTCTCGTACCCAGTTGTAATGCCTCATTTTACTGGTTTCCCCGAACCCACAAAACGCGCATCGTCGCTTCTGCATATGGAAGGAGTGTCTACCGCAGCGTCGGCATGCGATATGAGTGGTTTTGTTACCAGCTCTGCACGTTGTTCCTTTCGTCATAGTAGCTACCCCCTATTCTAAGGTGATATATAAATGATATTGTCTCCACGTACGATAATTTTTGCATGTTTTCCTTTTTTCTCTGTGCGAACAAGTTCATCTGCGTTTTTCAACACGAGATTCATATGAGGAACATCATAGCCGTCTAGGATGCCTTGGTATTCAACGCCACCGCGTAATTCAACGATCACACGGTTGTTCAGGCTGGCATGTAAGAGTTTTAATGGTTTCTCCATAGATGTTACCTAAGAGAGACGAAATAGAGATATCATTTATAAGAGTTTGGTCCGTTTGATACTTCAGGAATACTATTTTTTATTGTTTTTGATTTCCTCGTTTTTCTCTTGATGAGAATAGCAAGGCTAGCACGATCGTGACAATACCGACAACAACGATGAGGCCAATAAGGAACAGCCAGGGGAATTCAAATCCTGATTCTTGTTCATAAAGTCGAATTTGGCTTGTCGCCGGGTCATAGACATAGTTCCATTGGTTATCGCCTTCAAGATCAATCAGGTATTCTCCCTTGTCGGTGTACCCAAGGGTTGTTATTTTTCCACCAAGTGTATAGAATGTATCATACTTGTTATCCACATCTGTATCAATAAGATAATAGGTTGAGCCTTCGTAGGAAATGCTGAGGACGTCATCCTTGTTCTTAGGGTCTGAACCGAGTGCTTTTTCTATGGTATCTGTCAACCCGTCGTTGTCATCATCAGGGTCTCCAGGGTATCTTCCATCAGGTGAGGGATCATCAGGGATACCATCGCCGTCAGTATCCAGAGGGTACTCTAAGGGGTTAGATGTATTGGTTCCATAGGACTGTTCAATGGTATCAGACCAGCCGTCTCTATCGGTATCAAGCTCTATCGTGATGTTTAACGGAGAGGACCATGGAGACGTTATATTATGAGAATCCCGCGCCTGTGCTTTAATAGAGTAATTTCCTTGGATATTCCATGTATGCGATACTATCTGAACGACTCCTGAATTCACCAGAGTAGTCCAGTTTGATATCGTCCCATCATCCCAATCAAATCGATATTGCACTTTATCATTATCAGGGTCGGTTGTAGAAGTTGAATACGAATAATTTTTGTATGTACACCCTAGGATAGATCCAGAGGGAACGTTTGGAGTATTTGGTGGAGTGTTATTGGTGAGTTTTGTAATTGTTACAGTGAGTAGTGATGACCAGTCACTTTCCTCTGTATCTGTTGCATCTTGTGCTTTTACTTTGATTAGGAACGCTCCAGTATGTTTCCATGCATGGGAACAAGAAACTGGGGTACCAGATGCAATATTGTTTGTCCAGCTATAGGTTCCATCTCCCCATGAACAATTATACTTCAAAGGATGTCCATCAGGATCAGTTGTATTTGCAGTATATGTATTTGTGACATTGACATATCCTGTTGTTGGTCCTGTTAGTGATGGTGTCGCTGGTTTGTGAGATTCTGTTGGTGTATATGAACCACCAGGTGGATTGCCGCCATTTGTTGGTACATTTTTAACAAGGATTGTAGTAGAGGCACTCGTATAGCCTGTCTTTGTTGCGGTGATGGTATAACTTGTGTCGGTATCCACCGATGGAGCGGTGAAGGTAACTTGGCCGTTGGAATCTGTCGGACTTGTTTGATTGTTAAATGAAACCGAAGCATCCTGAACTGATGTTTCACCTTGGGTTTTCACAGTGACTGTAAATTGGTTTGCCTCATTCACCTGGGATGATGCAGTAATGGTGAGAATGTAGTAATTTTCGAACAGGTGTTGGAGTGGATAGTCATCTGTAGCGTTTCCACCGGAAATATTGTCATACGGTTGGTCAATGATGCCATCGCTATTGTTATCGTAGGCACCCTCACTTGCCTCATCGAAATCATTCCAGTAATTACCATTTTCAAGATCAGGGTTAAACCATGTGCTTGTTGCGTTGAATTCTTCGGCATCAACTTCAATATATGTTAACGGTGTATTCATTGTTCTATATGAAGCGTTTATCCAACTTGCATTACGGGCAACATTTGAGATGCGGACTTCATCCATGGTGCCGTTATAGTATTGGACGGATAGTATTGGTACAGAAATACCGATATGCAAAGGTTTGTCGTTTGTTCCAATTATTAACGTTGTTGCCGTGTCTGCCTCCCAAACTCCGTTAACATAGATCGATATCTGAGACTTATTATACCGCCCAACGACATATGTCCAGTTATTAGCCATCTGGGATAATACTGTCGTAGAATAGACTTGTTTTTGACTTCCTGATGTTCCAGTTGAAATCACAAAACACAATCTTTTATTTGCGTTGGCGTCAAAACTTAATGCGTAAAGATTATATGGGTCTGTATTTTCATCTGCTGTTGCCCTCTTGGAAACAATTCCTGCCCAATCAATCTGAGAGCTTACCGGTTTTATCCATGCTGATACGGTTATGTTGCCTGTGATGTTCAGACTGTCGGAACTGGAAACATTAATATGATCGTTACTTCCATCAAAGCTATCAGCACCATCGATCTTACCAGTGGTAACTTTGGTTACACCCCCGCGTTCATATCCGTTATTGTTATAGCTCGTTGAGTCGTTATGAGTACCAGAAGTTTCATTGAGATGCTGCACCATAGCATAGTTACTATCCCAGACACCTTCGCTGTTCTGCTGATTTGATGCATCAGGATTTCCATAATACATCCATACCTTTGTATTATTCGAATTGCTTAATCGTGTAATATTTATCCATGCCCATAACTCACCTGAAGTATTATTATAATATTCAATTTCATGGTTCAACTGTGTTGAATTATCTGACCAGAGAATAAAGGCAATATCATCTCCATCATCCTGCGCATGAAGAACTAAATCACTGTCTGAGGTTTCTTTAAAAAGCACTGGAAAGTTCGTAAGATTCTTACTTGTAATGCTATGATCGATAACGATTAATTTCCTGCTGCTCCAATTTCCATTCCACCAGTGTATATATTGAGAGTTAGTAGCGTTTTTATTATCGTATGCTTGATAGGTGTTATCGATAAAATTGTTATGATAGATGATGTTTCCAGATGAATTATCTAAATAAAGACCATAGTGAGCATTATCAGAAATAGTATTTTTATACATAGTATTCCACGTCGAATTTACAAGAGATATACCGTTGTAGTTATTCGTTGATTTAACATTTTTAATCGTCGAAAGACTAACATTTGTTAGTAAAATGCCACATGCTGCGGTTCCTGTTGCTCCTGAGATGTTAAGATTACCAACTATCACCCCTTCTACATCATTAATCAATACGATATGACTGTTCGGGTCTGCTGCTTGTATTTTTGTAGCCGCAGAACTATTTCCACAAAGGTAGAGACTCTTGTCAATGATCAGGTTCTCAGAGTAGGTCCCATTGTACGCCTTAATATAAGTGTACTCGGTCACATTATCTATCGCGTCTTGAATAACAGACCATTTCACGCTATGCCATCCTGGTGTTGATGAGGTAAAATCATCATCAACACAGTAAATAAGTGGAGCAGGGGTTGGATTTATTAGTGGATATTGATCATGATTATTGCCACCTGCAACATCATAAGGTGCGTCACCTATACCATCTTCGTCATCGTCACTACCGGTATAATCATCCCAGTAGTTCCCACCCAATGGATATCCATTATCCCAGGTGTTGTCGCAGTCATCGTAGGCGTTTTGAGTGTTGTTGATGAAATTATTATGATAGATAAGATTGTCTTCAGAATCAAGTGAAATGTTGATACCAATGCAAGAGTGATTGATCGTATTATCGTTTATCGAATTATTATTGGAAGAGGTCCATATCCAGATACCTATACCATTCATACCGGAAAAATTGCTGCTACTGTTATAAATGGTATTTGTAGAAATACTACAATTATTATTCATGTAGAGATAAATTCCAACAAACTGATCTGTAACAGTATTATGTTCAATAGTACCATTATCCCCCCAGAGGGCAATTCCCAAAAAGCCACTAAGTCCTGGAATGAAATAATCACTAACAGTATCAATCGTATTATTAGAGATAACTGAATAACTACTTTCACATATAATTCCTTCTAAACTATTGTTCAATATGTTATCACCAACAAAGATATAATCGCCTTCACATTGAATTCCTATCATACTATTATCAATACTATTATTCTCAATACGATTACTTATGATAGTACTACCACCAATGCCAGAATTATTGACATCAAAACCAGACGAACTAGAAATTAAATATATACCCCAGAGAGTATTATTAACACAGTTATCTTTAATAACACTCTGGTTACTTAATGTATATACAATACCATACCAAGCATTCTGGATGGTAAAATTACTGATATTACTCTGTTCAGCAGCAATCCATATGCCATAATAATCATCACCAGCATCAATGATAGTGTTTGTTTTATTTTCACCTAGAAGCTCTATACTGCAGCTAATCATGATGCTTTCATTATACGTACCATTGTATACATATACAGTGTCTCTATCACTTGCATTATTTATCGCATCTTGAATAGAGGTGTAATTTCCTGGGCCAACTCCACCTACATAGAACGTCGATATGACGTTGTTTATTTTTACTTGCAGTTGATCTTCTCCATAAAATCCATTACTATCATTGACGATGAGGCGTAATGTATAGGTTCCGTCCTCGACATGTGTTGTGTTCCAGGTGGTTAAAATACTATTATTAACCTCTGTAAAATTAGTTGTAATCTTTGTCCAATTCGTTGAATATAACCCTGTACTATAATAAATACTATAATTTGTAAAGAAGCTCCCATTCGCTGTTCCTGTTATATTCACAACATCAACAAGATCATGATTGGCAAGAGATGAATTGAGTATCGCAATAGTCGTAGAATCTCTTAACACTGCTTCGTACGCATTTATTCTTCCGATACCAATATAATAGTCTGAGGTTACTGGCTCTGTTGAAGATTTTAAGATGGTAGTAACCTCTGTAGAGTTGAGGCTTGGAGTTTTTGATAATATAAGTCCGGATAATCCTGCAACAAAAGGACAAGCCATAGATGTACCACTTGCGTAGTCGTAATCCTGATTATATCCAAAATCGTTCATTGTAACTTCATACGTAGGCATTGTTGAATAAATTTCATAACCTGGTGCAGCGATATCAACCCATGAACCCCAGTTGGAAAAACTTGCTTTTTCATCATCACTATTCGTTGCTGCAACTGCGATAACATTATCGTATGCTGCTGGATACGATTTGACATTCGTATTGCTGTTTCCTGCGGCGGCAACGAGTACCACTCCCTGTGACGCTGCATAGTTGATTGCAGTGTGAATAAGAGTAGAATCACCAGATCCACCCCAGCTCATGCTAATTATATCTGCATGGTTATCTGCAGCGTAGTAAATCGCTTCTGCAAGATCTGTTTCATATCCGGATCCATCTGAATCAAGTGCTTTGAGTGGCATGATAGAGCAGTTCCAGGTCACACCGGTGATCCCATAAGAATTATTTCCTCTTGCGCTTATGATACCTGCACAATGGGTACCATGCCCGTAATCATCAAGCGGATCATTGCTATCATCGTAAAAATTCCATCCAATTACGTCATCAATATATCCATTTGAATCATTGTCCTCACCATCAAGTATTTCTAAACTATTCACCCAAATATTGTCCATAAGATCAGAATGAGTATAATCAACACCAGTATCAATCACCGCAATCACAATGCCAGCGTCACCAGTGGTAATATTCCACGCGTCAGGAGCATCGATATCAGCATCAGGAGTTCCCCCGGTCTGCCCTGTATTATTTAATGCCCACTGATAACTAAAATACGGATCATCAGGAACCTCACAGACATGATATATATAGTTTGGTTCTGCGTACTCAATAGCAGGATTGTTCTGATATTGAGCGACCAGAGATAAAACGTCTACATCCTCAGAAAACTTCAGCGTATACACGGAATCTAAACAAGAAACACGCGTTGTTTTTGATGCTTTTTCAATACTCTGCAGTCCATAGCGGGTATTCAAAGAATCCAACGCAGAAACACCAAAGAAGGGAGATGATTCAAGGTTTTTGATATCAATCTGATGGCTCACCTCATCTTTCAATTTGACGATAATCTCCCCAGGAACATAATCTGATTGAATCCCAAGGTTCTGCAGAGGCGTCTGTATCAATTCATCAAAACGATTCTTCATATTCTTAATATCAGGAAACTGTAGTGACGATATCATATCCTCAGAGGGAGGCGGACTCGTATTTACGACACTTGGATGCTCCACCGCGTTACCTATCTGGAAAAATCCGACGGTGTTTAACAATAGAAATAAGCTTATCCCTAATGAAATACCTTTACTTCCCATCCTCTTTCACCTTCTTCATGTATCGAAAAATATCTATTTAAATTAAATGGTTTTTTTGTTACCTGTGTTCTCTTCAGCAAAATTTTTTCGTTTTAAAAAAAATTTCATCTCATAATTTTAGGGCTTCTATCTTTCGGGAAACTTTTAAAACAACACACAGAATCCCTTTGTGTATGGCCGTGAAAATAAAGAATCGACATCGTCTCAAAGAACGGGAAGTAAAAGAGCTGGCAAGCTCCCTTAAAGCCAGGTTTCAGGGTGATTTTTTGGATGGATCCGTCACTGTTGATGTCGGTACTATTGAAGAGTTCACGGTGCTGCTGGTCAATGATAGCATTGATTTTATCCTGCATGACAACAAGGTTGTGTTTACCCTGCAGGGGTTGAACAAGTATCAGCCGAAGACCCATTTTGTGGTCGTCGATATGGGTGCGGTTGGTTTTATTACGAAAGGGGCTGATGTGATGGCACCAGGGGTTGTTGACGCTGACCCAGATATTCAAAAAGATGACCTTGTGTGGATCTGTGATGAGAAGCATCGTAAGCCGCTCGCTGTTGGTGTTGCGGTAATGAACGGTGAGGATATGAGGACGATGAAGACAGGGAAAGCAGTCAAAAACCTTCATTATGTCGGTGACCGGTTGTGGACGCTGACACACTAGCCAGGTTATTTCTGTAAAAATTCAGAGATGATCTCTGGTAGTTTCTCCAGGTTTTTTGAAAAACGATGGTCATCAGAAAGTAAACGTAGTGTTACATTTTGAGCTTTGGCAAAGCTGATTATCCAGGAATCAGGAACCACGTCATCCTGGGTTCCTCGAAGTATGAGTATTTTTGCGGGGATCTTCTGTTCAAAAAGCCGTGGGTTGACCATTTCTTCAAGGATCCTGCGTGGGAGCCCCTGGATGGTGCCAAGATCGGTCTGTGGTGGGAGAATCGCAGGGTTCAGAAGGATAAGGCGGGTGACGTTGGCATGATCCAGTGCGGTGGATGCTGCAAGAAACCCTCCGAGCGACGAGCCGATGAGCACGACCTGTGGATCATTCGCAATGACATGGGAGATTCGGTTCAGGCACTCTGAGATGACCAGGTCTTCAGGGTTTCCATCGCGGTATGCGACCGGTATAGCGTGTAATGTTTCTTTGAACAAGGTTGCTTTTGTACTCGTCGGACTTGATTCATACCCGTGGATATAATACAACATATAAAACGCCTTACGCCTCTTAAACAAAGAGCAACATGAGGAAAAAAGTTACTCTGCAGTCTTCTTTTTCTTTTTTCCCTGTTTCTTTACTGCAACCCCAGGTTGTTTTTCCTGGGTTATTATTTGCTGCTCAGGTTTCGGTTCTTCCACTCCTTCGATGGTGCGGACTTCGGCTTTGATTTCATCAAGGATCTTGATAAAATCATCGAGTTTGATCCGTGGTTCTTTATGGAAGATCTGACGGACTTTCCATTCCCATTTCCCGGTATCAAACATTTTAATTTTAATCGTGACTCGTTCGACAAGTTTACCGTTCTGGCTCAACCTCACACCCAACCAGTATTCCGCCTCAGTGTTTATATTGTTTTCTTTTTTCACGAGGCCCGGCAGAGAACGGGAACGACAGACATTCTATGAAAAGCGAGTAATTATAGGACGTTACAAATGTTTATAAAGCGAAATATATTTTAGAATACTGGCAAAAATTAGGAGAAGTGTGTCAGTATGGGAATAACAAGTAAGATTTTTGGCGAGAAAAAAACGGGAACAACAGAGGGGTATATCGATCTGGAAAAATATGCGGATGCACAAGTCGGAGGAGCCTCTAGTGCACGGATGCATATTGCCGTTGGTGATATTCAACGATATGAGGAGTTAAAAGAGTTAACTGATTTTGTCTATGGTGGAAATGTGTTAATCCTTGATTTCACCGCGATTTCTGACCAGGAAGTACTCCTGAAGCGAGTCACCAATGAGTTAAAACGAATCACTGATGATATCGGCGGTGATGTCGCAGGGATCGGTAATAACCTGATGGTTGTCTCCCCGAACGGCGTCAAAGTGGAGCGCCGGAAACTCCGAGGGAGATACTAAAAAAAATATTTTTTTTCCTCTTTTTTTATTTTACTTTTTTGGTTGTTGTGCTAGTAAGACGACGAGTGAGTCAGCTTTTTCCATGGTGAGGTGATAGCCCAGGTGTTCTGCGAGGCCTTGCCCGAAGTGCCTGACCTGATCATGGGTAGGCATGTTGGAGAAATGAAGTCGGTTGCGTGAGGAGCCGACAAACACGTACCCTTTTGGTTCGATGAAGGTTGGTTGAGCAAGCTTATCGAGTTTTGCGTACGCTTCTATCATGGTGTCGTCCATGTTCCAGTCATGCACAAGGGTATGGCGAATCACGGTGCGTGTGTTCAGTGAGGGAAGCAGTTCCAGTGTTTGTTGGAGTTTTTCCCATCCATCGGGAATGAGAGGCGCACAGATTTTTTTGTAAAGCTCTTTGGTTGGTGCAACAACGGAGACGTAGAGTTGTGTTGGTAACGGATCAAGGTGTTCTAGGATTTCTGGTGCGGTTCCGTTGGTGACGAGAAACGTGGTGATGCCTTTACGGTGGCATGCACGAAAAAATTCTCCGAGTTTGGGGTAGAGGGTTGGTTCCCCAGAAAGAGAACAGGCAAGCATGTTCGGCTGGTTTGCCTCTTTCCATTTCTTCTGATCGCAGCGTGGGTCGCCTTTGAAACCAGTGAGGAGTTTCTGTTGCGCTTGTATCGCAGCTTCCAGGATGTACTCTGGTTCGTCGATATCATGCAGCTCTTTTTCGGTGAAGTTCTGGAACCGCCAGCAGAACAGACACATCTGGGTGCAGTGCGTAATTGTTGGTGTCATCTGCAGACATCGATGGGACTCTATACCATAGAAGGTCTGTTTGTAGCATTGCCTGCCAAAGAGAAGGCTTTGTTTCATCCAGTGGCAGAGTTTAACTCCAGTATGTTTCCCTACAAGACCGTAGTGCTGTCGTTTCAGGATTTTTTGTAACTCAGGGTCCATAGTGCCAAAAAAGCGATGACATCCTCTTTTATATCAATTATGCTAGGGCAGATTTTTTATTTTTTTAAAAAAAGATGGTTCTATGCCGCGCAGTCATCAACATCTGGGAAGGTATCCTCATTGAAAATAATGGACATCTTACACAGATGACAGATGCCTTCTTCATCAACAGGCAGAAGGTTCGTGCCGCAGAGATTACAATGCTGGATCATAGAAAAACCTTTTTTATTCCCTTAAGCGAGTAATGGAGGCAGGGCATTATATAGTATTTCTTTTTTCGTAAAGCTTATATTATGTTTCTTTTGTGTATGCCTCTCGTTTTCTCCCATGTAACGGTAAGTTTTTGTAAGGATACCTGATTTGGACAGTGAAGACCATGAAAATCGACCCGTGGAGCTCCACTACATACCAGGATTATGCTCGCCTGCGTGATGAATTCGGTATCCAGGAATTCTCTGAAGACCTTTGGAGGGACCTGCCGCATCCGCATCGGCTGCTGCGACGTGGCGTGGTATTCGGACATCGTGGTTTTGAGCTGATCCATGACGCGGTCTTGAAAAAAAAGCCTTTCGCGATTCTTACAGGACTCATGCCATCCGGCCGCATGCACCTAGGTCATAAGATGGTGATTGATGAGGTGATGTATTATCAGAGTATCGGAGCAGATATTTTTATTGCGGTTGCTGACATTGAAGCGTTTGCAACCCGCGGCTTAAGCCTGGAGGAGGCTAAAGAGTTAGCGGTACATGAGTACATCGCAAATTACATTGCGCTGGGGTTGAAGCCGGAGCGGTGCCATATCTACTTTCAGTCAAAACACCAGGATGTGAAAGACCTGGCGTATCTCCTTGGTAAAAAGGTGAACTGGTCGCAGATGGTTTCCACGTATGGTTTTGAGGGTTCAACGAACATGGCGCATATTTTTTCGCCGCTGGTGCAAACCGGGGATATCTTGCATGTGCAGCTGGAGAAGTATGGTGGGATACGGCCAACGCTTGTTCCTGTAGGGGTTGACCAGGATCCGCATATCAGGCTCAGTCGATATATTGCTCAAGCACATCGGCTGTATAATGTGATGGTAACGAAAGATAACAAGATTGGTGTGTTTGTCAAGGTTGATGAAAACGTCGAACAATTGTTAGATACTGCTGAGAAGATCCTGAAAAAATTGCATTTTGCTGATTTGAAGCGGATTACGGAGTATAAAGCGATTTATATTCATAAGGCAACAGAGGCTGATATCCCTGGTATTGATGAGGCACTTGCACATACGGAGCCTGGGTTTGGCGGGTATGGGTTTCTGCCGCCGTCCTCGACGTATCATCGGTTCATCACCGGGCTTACCGGGGATAAGATGTCATCGTCAAAACCAGAAAGCGCAATCTTTCTTACCGATACTCCGCAGGAGGCTAAAAAGAAGATCATGAACGCGAAAACCGGTGGTGCCGCAACCCTTGAGGAGCAGAAGAAATCAGGTGGGAAGCCGGATGAATGTATGATCTATGAATTATATGTGTATCATTTAATCGAGGATGATATTGAACTTCGAAATGTATATGAGTCCTGCAGGAAAGGGGAGTTGATGTGCGGGGCGTGTAAGAAACGCGCCGCGGAACAGATGGAGCGGTTCCTTAGTGATTTGCAGGAGAAACGAAAAACAGCGGCAGCAAAAATGAAAGACTACCTGAAATAAATGATTAGGCGTAGGATGTGTAGACGCCATCTTCAGAAACCATTTTTTCAAAGCTTGTGGTGAGTTTTTTTTGTTTTGTGGAAAACATGGTGTTTAAAGAGTGATACGTGTCTTCGGAAATCGATGCCTGTCCCCGGACCGGTATTTTAACCCCAAGGTCTCTGCCATGTAGTGCGCTTTCGAGGATTTTCTGTGGAGGAATTCCTTTGTTGATGCTGGCAAGGATTTTATGGATATCTCCTTGGATAATGCCGAAATCGCTTGATGTTTTCATGAGGTGTTCCTCAATGTCGTCGTCGATATGTCGTGCAAGCTTAGAGCCTATGCCACGCACCTCAAACGGGTTTTTGCTGTATTCTTTCAGCAGGTAGATGCCGATGTCTGGATGGAAGATGTAGTAGTCATGGGAAAACGATTTCGTATCGTGTCCTATTGCAGCGTTCCATCCTTTGGGGTGTTTTTTTCCATCGCGGATGATGTCCGTGAGGATCTCGTTTCTTGTTTTGATTTTCACGGGTACCTTGTATAGGATTTGAAGATAAGAATATAACGCTAAGACCTGATACTGCTATGGTTTCATAGGGATGTTGGTGCGTAAGGTATGCTCGTAAAAGAGATTATGACAAGGAACGTGGTCACGATTGATGCAGACGCGTCCGTGTTTGATGCATGTATGACGTATAAGGAAAAAAAGGTTGGTTGCCTGGTGGTAGTCGATAATGAATCCTGTGTTGGTATTGTGACAGAGCGTGATTTGATTGAGCGGTCGATTTGTCTGCATCGGAACCCGGAGAGCACCAGGGTGCGCGAGATCATGTCGCCGCATGTGAAAGTGGTGTATGCGCTAGATACGGTAGAAAAAGCATTAGAGATGATGAAACAATATAAAATAAAGAAGATGCCTGTGATTTTGGCTGAAAAGGTTGTGGGGATTATCACCATGACCGATATTGCGGAGGCGCGGCCTGATCTGTCAGAGCGGTTTATGGAGTCCTGGGTAAAAACCAAGTGGCAGGACTAAAAAAAAAAAGTTTTTAGAGGATGGTGAAGGGTTCTTGATGTCCATCCATGCGTTTTGCGCCAAGGCTTAAAAACAGTACTTCAAGTTGGGTGAGTTGTTCCTGTGTTATTCCTGTGCGTCTGAGGACGATTTCGTCGCGTTCATTGGTCACGACGAGTGTTTGGTTATTCGGGTTGTAGACTGCTTTGTACAGTTCGGTTTCCTGCAGCCATATCCAGATGCGTGCGTTTTTGCAGATCATAGATGTTCACCTCGCCTGTTCGTGTTGCCTGATGGTTCGTGCCAGCTCTTTAGCCCGACTGCCTACCACAAAGTTTTTTGTGATGGATTCTATTTCGTTTGCTTCCTCGGGGCTTGAGATTTGGCCAACGATCATCAACATAGGTTTTTGCTCCTCAGGTACCTCTTTGTCTGTTGTGTTTAAAACGAGTTGTTGTACAATCAGTACCTGGTGCCTGTACGTTTGTTATCCATACAAGAAAGAGCAGGGAATTTCTGTCTGACGATCCCGCGGCTCTGTACAAACATTTAAATTGTTATCATCTGATTCTGTCTGTGGTATGGAGCAGAAAATAAATAATATTCATCGGGTGGTTATTCCTGTCGATTCAACGGATGTATCCAGGGTTGCTGCAGAGCAGGGAGCCTATTTTGCGAAACTGCTTAATGTTGAGGTAACCATTATTTCTGTGAACGATGCTGAGAACTATATGCTTTCAGCGCTTCTTGAGGAACAGTTACTGATAAAAAATCAAGAATTGGTTGAAGAAATCAAATTAATCGCACAGGATTATGGTGTTGCTGTTAACACAAAAATGTGTGTTGGCTCACCAGCGGAAGAGATCGTGAAATGTGTCAACGATGATGATCTGATCGTGATGGCAAGCCAGGGAAAAAAAGGGTTTAACAGGTTCCTCCTAGGGAGTGTCTCCGAAGAGGTGCTGAAGACTGCGCCGTGTCCGGTGATGATTATCAAAGAAAAACGAAAGAAACGGTCCGTTGAGTTTCTCGACGACCGTACTGGAGAGATCAGGAAGTAACCCGGGTGATTTACTCGTCTTTCTTTTTCTTCTTTTCACCTTTGACGTGGTAGTCAGCATCCATCGTGGAGTCATCATCTTCAGGGTGTCCGCTCCAGGTCGCCTTAGGTCCTGCGCTCGTGTTAGGTTCTGGTTCTTGTTGTTTTTGTTGTTGTGCTGCTGCTTGCTGGTAGATTGCAGTGGATGCTTTTTGCAGTACCGCCATGAGCTCATCGGATTTTTCTTTGATGGCCGAGGTATCGTCCCCTGTGAGTGCAGCTCGGAGATCATTGAGTGCGTGTTCTAAAGCTTCTTTATCCTGGCTGCTAAACTTATCCTTGAGCTCCTCTAGTGTTTTTTCGGTGCTGTGCGCCAGAGCGTCAGCGTTGTTTCGTATCTCGATGGTTTCTTTGCGTTTCACATCTTCTTGCTCATGTTCTTTTGCTTCGCGTTTCATCCGTTCGATTTCAGAATCCGAAAGTTTAGTTGATCCGGTGATACGGATGGACTGCTCCTTGCCCGTACCGAGGTCTTTTGCTGCGACGTTCATGATACCGTTGACATCGATATCGAAGGTGACTTCTACCTGAGGGATGCCTCGTGGTGCTGGTAGGATGCCATCAAGATGGAAACGCCCGAGGCTCTTATTGTCCGCGGCCATGGGTCGTTCTCCTTGGAGCACGTTGATTTCGACGCTGGTTTGACCGTCTGCAGCTGTTGAAAACACCCTGCTTTTTCTGGTGGGAACAGTGGTGTTTCGGTCGATGAGTGCTGTGGTAACCCCCCCGAGGGTCTCAACGCTGAGGGTGAGCGGCGTGACGTCTAAAAGTACGATGTCTTGTTTGATATCGCCGGAGAGAACCCCTGCTTGTATTGAGGCGCCTATTGCGACGCATTCCATAGGGTCGACTTCTCGTTTTGGTTTCTTACCGAAGATTTCCTCTACCTTTTTTTGCACCATCGGGATTCGAGTGGTGCCGCCGACCAGGACGACCTGATCGATATCCGCTGCCTTGAGTTTTGCATCCTGCATCGCCTGACGGCAGGGTACCTCGCTGCGTTTCACAAACGGGGAGATGATTTCTTCAAATTTCGATCGTGTAAGTGTCAGCTCCAGGTGTTTTGGTTCACCATCAGCTACAGTGATGTACGGGAGGTTAATGTCTGTCTGCAACGTGGAAGAAAGCTCGATTTTCGCTGCCTCCGCTGCCTCTAACACGCGTTGAAGTGTTTTTGGGTCTTTGCGCAGGTCCACGTTATGTTTTCGTTTGAACTCTGTCGCGATGTAATCGACGATCGCCTGATCCATGTCTGAGCCGCCCAGCTGGGTGTCACCGCTGGTTGCGAGCACCTCAAACACGCCTCCTCCGACCTCCATGAGGGTGACATCAAGGGTTCCGCCTCCGAAGTCATAGACCGCGATTTTATGGTCTCCTTCTTTATCGAGGCCGTAGGCAAGTGCTGCCGCGGTTGGCTCGTTGATGATTCGTTTCACATTAAATCCTGCGATGGCGCCAGCATCTTTGGTTGCTTGCCGCTGGTCGTCATTGAAATAAGCAGGGACGGTAATAACCGCTTCCGTGATTTTTTCTCCAAGAAAATCCTCCGCGTCTTTCTTGATTTTCTGCAGGATGAACGCAGAGATCTGCTGGGGCGTGTAGGTTTTTCCTCGTATCTTGATTTTTTCGTTTGTCCCCATTTTTCGTTTGATGCGAAGCACGGTTCCCTCTGGGTTGGTGACGGCTTGGCGTTTCGCTGACTCACCAACTAGCATTTCCCCGGTTTTGGAAAACGCGACGACAGAGGGGAAATACGGTTGTCCCTCAGCGCTTTTTATCACAACAGGTTTTCCTGCTTCGACATATGCTGCCTCAGAATTCGTGGTTCCAAGATCAATTCCTATGATCTTACTCATATCATGCACCTCCAAGGTGATTTTTTTATGGTTTCTTTTTTGCGACAATAACGTGGGATGGTCTGAGGAGTTTTTCCCCCACCAGATACCCTTTTTTTATTTCATCAAGAATCGTTCCATCAACGCATTCCGCCTGTTCTATGGTTGAGACTGCGGAATGAAGCTGATGGTTGAATGGTTTTCCTTTACAGTCAATGTACGTTATTCCTTCTTTTTCCAGGAGTTTGTCAAGGTTTCCTAGTAAGAGTTTTAACCCTGGTTTTGGGTCGGAATCCTCATATGCTTTTTTCAAAAGCTCGGCGAGGTCAAGGAGTTCAAGCAGGTATTTTTTCTTTGTTTCTTCTATTTGAGCTTGGAGTTCTTTTTCCATGCGTTTCTGGTAGTTTTGAAAATCAGCGAGCGTTCGCAGGTATGTATCGTTTTTATCCAGGAGCTCTTGATGGAGTTGTGCGTTTTCTTCTTTTAATTTTTTTATGGTATGACGCAATGTTTCTTGTGTATTTTTTTTGGTGGTAGGTGGTTTTTTTGTTGGCATAATCACCAGAAAAAATAAAAAAAAGAAAAAAAGGGGGGATGTTTAGTAATCGTCCATGCCGCCGCCAGGAGGCATTCCACCAGGCATACCGCCACCACCAGGGGGCATTCCTCCGCCACCGCCGCCCTTTGAGGCGATGATGTCGTCGATTCGGAGGATCATGGTTGCTGCTTCTGTTGATGATTGGACTTCTTGGACGCTGACACGGAGTGGCTCGATAACGTTGTTTTTTATCATGTCCACGACTTTTCCATTGAAGACGTCTATACCTGCGTTTTTGTTGCCTTTCTTGTGAGCAGTGCGTATCTCAATCATCATGTCAATCGGGTCAAGCCCTGCGTTTTCTGCTAGGGTTTTCGGGACGATTTCAACGGCGTTGGCGTATGCCTCAATTGCCATTTGTTCTCGTCCGCCGACAGAGGTTGCGTATTCTCTGAGTGCCATAGCGATCTCTGTTGCGGCTGCTCCTCCACCAGCAGTCATTTTACCGTCTTCGAGTGCGACTTTGACGACGAATAACGCATCATGCATGCCACGTTCAAGTTCATCAACGACATGTTCAGTGCTGCCGCGGATGAGAATGGAGACTGCTTTTGGGTTTTTACAGTCAGTGACAAACGTCATTTTGTCATCGCCGATCTTACGCTCTTCGACGTTTCCTGCTGCTCCGAGGTCTTTTGCTGAGAGTTCGTCAAGGTTTGCTATCACGATTGCGCCTGTTGCTTTAGCGAGTTTATCCATGTCGCTTTTCTTGGCGCGTCTGACAGAGTAGATGCCTTCTTTTGAGAGGAAGTGCTGTGCAAGGTCATCGATGCCTTTCTGGCAGATGAGCATGGTTGCTCCGCTTTTTTTGACTTTTTCGACCATTTTTCGCAGCATGGATTCCTCTTCGTCAAGGAATGCTTGCAGTTGGGTCGGGTCTTGGATTTGGATACGGGCGTCAACCTCGGTTTTCTTTATTTCGAGTGCTGCGTTGACTAACGCGATTTTTGCGTTTGTAATGTGCTTGGGCATACCCTCATGAACACGTTCTTTGTCCAGGATGATTCCTTTTATGATCTGGGTGTCTTCAATGCTGCCACCGTGTTTCTTCTGGATCTGGATGTTGTCCATGTCGACGATGGTATGGTCACCGATTCGTTCTTGGACACTAGTGACTGCATCGACAACGACGTCAGCGAGGAGTTCTTTTGATGCGCTTGCGCCCTTGCTTGCCATGGAGGTCATCGCGATGCTTTTCAGGGTTTTCTTATCCCCTGGTTTGATCGGAGTTGCCATTTTGTTGAGTTTTTCAATTGCTTTAATTGATGCAAGCTTGTATCCGCTGCAGATCACGGTTGGGTGAATGTTCTGCTCGATGAGCTCGCCTGCGTATTTTAACAGCTCGCCGGTGAGAATCACTGCGGACGTTGTTCCGTCACCGCATTCTTCATCTTGTGATTTGGCGACTTCAACAATCATTTTTGCTGCTGGGTGTTCGACATCGATTTCTTTTAGTATGGTTGCTCCGTCGTTGGTAATGACGACGTCACCCATGGAGTCGACCAGCATCTTGTCCATTCCTTTTGGACCAAGTGTTGACTTCACGGCGTCTGAGATTGCTCGTGCTGCCATGATGTTGTTTAATTGTGCGCCTTTTCCTTTTTCTCGCCTTGTTCCTTCTTTAAGGATGATAATTGGTTGCTGTCCTCCAGCCATCATAATTTTTGCCTCCTTTAAATTCTATTAAAAGTAAAACAAGCATGTAGACACTTCTATATAAAGATGCCGGCTGAGGGTACTGTATAGATGGGGGGATTAAAGATTTGCCCTATCGAAATCTTTAATTTTTGACCTGTCAATTGACAGGTCAAGATAGGACCAATTATAATCTGCGTGTAGATGAATGTGTTTTCAACATATGGTCCGACAGATTTTT
>Ga0315289_10001315_pt1 | contig 38600 bp, 28 predicted proteins | sample YL17G11_40_MG_FD_203452 | JGI IMG/M metagenome (GOLD analysis project Ga0315289, IMG submission 203452) | Sediment microbial communities from Yellowstone Lake, YNP, Wyoming, USA - YL17G11_40 | ecosystem: Environmental > Aquatic > Freshwater > Lake > Sediment | place: USA: Wyoming | collected... | reverse complement strand
ACTCAAACTGACTACCAGAAAATCTTACGGTTTCCGGACATTCAGGGCTGCTGAAATTGCTCTCTATCATACGCTTGGCGCATTACCGGAACCGGAATGGACCCACAGATTCTGCTGACGAGGTGAATGTTGTTGTTCGACGGATCCATGACGAGGTCGTTCGCGCCGGTGCGCTGGCTGGCGGAAAGGACTTTCTTCCACGTCGTGCCGCCATCGGTCGTTTTGTAGATCCCGCGGTCGGGATTGTCGGTCCATTCATGCCCCGTCGCAGCCACGTACACGATGTCGGGATTCTTCGGATCGATGACGATGCGCGCAATCGTGAAGCTTTCACTCAAGCCCATGAACTGCCACGTGTCTCCGCCGTCCGTCGACTTGTAGATGCCGCTTCCGGCGTAGGAACTGCGGAAGATGTTGGCCTCGCCTGTGCCGACCCAGATGATGTTAGGGTTCGAGGGCGCGACGGCGAGGTCGCCAATCGACGTCGAAGGCATGTTCTGGAAGATCGGCTCCCAGGAGACACCGTCGTTTCGCGTCCGCCAGACTCCGCCGGACGCTGCTGCCATGTAAATCGTGTAGTACTTGTTGTAGGGCGTAGGAATTGCGACGTCGGTGCAGCGTCCGCTGACGTTTGTGGGTCCGATAAAGGTCCATTGCAATGCCGCAAACGGCGACTGTTTCGCCATGGCAACGTGCTGCTCGTACGCTTTATTCCGCGCCTCGCCGGTTACAATGCGCTGCTGCTGCGCAAAGGAATACGCGGCGATGAAGAGAATGAAGGTCGCCACCGGCCACTTCATGTTTTTTAACCACCGCAACACACACATGATGACACCCCCAATATTAGAGGTTGCTGCAATGCGCAACGAAGCTATTGGCCACACTACTGACTCTATTTGTAGCTTATAGGCCTTTTATCTCAGGAAGACCAGAAGAACAAGCGAATTCGGGACGGGAATGGGATGAGGCCTGGAAAATTCAGTTTTTCGACACGAATGCCGGCAGCGCTGGCTGCAAGCGGCAAGGAGCGCACGGCGACCTGGTAGACGTCGAGCTTGCGAAAGTTCACGTCAGGCAGGACAGTCCAAGTCCACGCCGAGGTCTAGGTCAAAGTCCAAGTGGGTAGCGAGATTATCTTAGCGCTTATGATCCCTTACCCCCTGATCGGCAGCACTGCCTGATTGCGGTTCCTTGTGCATTTCCTCGAGGTTCTGGCCAATTTCCCGAGCGCGTCCCGGCCCGTGTTTTTGACTTCCTTAAGCAGATTTCGTGGCTACACTTAAATATGAGCAGTCGGTTTTTCACTCGCAATGAGGAGGAAATGAAATGGTGAAACGGTTCATGCTTGGCGGTCTGGCGGCGCTTGCAGCGATTTGGCTTTACGCAACTTATTCGAATCGGGCCATGAGTTCGGCACAGCAGAGCGCTTCGCTTAAGGAGGCGATCGCTGTAATCAATCCAGCTTCGGGAAGCAACTGCAAAGGGATTGTGCGTTTCACTGAGGAAGCGGAAGGCGTGAAGGTCGTTGCCGACATTGAGGGGTTTGCGCCCAATTCAATCCATGGTTTCCATGTTCACGAATTCGGCGATTGCAGCGCCCCGGATGCTACGAGCGCCGGCAGCCACTATGATGCGGCCGGAACCAAACACCATGGTCGTCCGGAAGAGACCAATCGGCATTCCGGCGATATGGGTAACATCCAGGCGGATGCCGGCGGCAAAGCCCATTACGAGTTGCTTCTCAGGGGCGCCACGGTCATGGGTGTCAATGCGCTGATCGTGGGGCGCTCGGTTATCGTGCATGCTAATCCTGATGATTTCAGCCAGCCGGTCGGCAATGCGGGTGCCCGGATCGGCTGCGGAGTCATCGGCATCATGAAACCCACGGCGAAATAGGGAACGGGGTCATGCCAGCCCCTGGTCCCAGTTGGTCTGTTATCTCCCGTAGATTGCTGAATTGAAGACGACTCTGAAGGTCCCGAACGACTGATCGCGCCACTCCGGGCAGAAGCCGATGAGCACCACATGCCCCTGATCGAGTTCGACGTCGAGCGCGGCGGCTTTCCCTTGCAGGTACTTCTCGCCGATCAGATACCCTGACAAAAGCGGCGAGCCCGTCTCGGGATACTTCGCCAACACTGTTCCTTTGAAGCCTTCAAGCGTTTCGAAGACCGGGCTGCTGTCGACAAAGATGGCCGCCTTTTGCGGCATCCCTGCCATCAGCCGATGCGTCGAGTCCGTTGTGACCTCGACGATCGAGCCGCGCAGGAAGAAATCCTCCGACCGCAAACCATCCACGGCATTCTTGACGGGCAGTTTGAACTGCTGAATGGCAAAGCGGTAGGCGCCGTTAAAGCACACCAGGGTACCGCCGCCGCGGATGAACGCCTCGAACGCCTGCAGGTCCTCCGGAGTGAGAGTATAGGCGTATTCCGGGCGGACCGCCCGGCCCGCGCCGCCACCGCGACCGCCGGCCTGTGCTGCGCCTGCCGCGCGGCCTGCGGCAGCAGGCGGAGCCGCCGGCGCCCCCCGTCCTTCACCGCCTCCGCGGCCGCCACCCCCTGGGGTTGGAATGCGTGCATCGCTGGCGAGGATGACAACGTCGACCCTGTCGCGGAGCGGCGAGTGGAAGTCCTCAGGGTGCAAGATCACAAACTCGAAGCCGTATTGCTCGAGCAACCAGCGTGTCCAGCCCTCGTCCATGGCGGAACCCCACGGTTCGAACAATCCGAGGCGCGGTTTTTTCAAGGGAGTCCCGCTTGCGGCCGTGCGTTCCGCGACGAGCGCCAGCGAGCTGACCAAATCGGGTTGTGCCGACTCGGAAAGACCGCTGATCAAATAACGCGCTCCCTTGTCGGCTGTGCCTGCCAAGTATTGCACGCTCGCGCCTTGCTTCCAGGCTTTGTTGATCGCGCGGAACGAGTTATTCTGCGCGGGATCGACGGCGAGAACCGGACCACTGCCGGTAATCTTGCCCGGCGGTGGGACGATTGCGGCCGCCGACGGACTTGAGTTGAAGCCGATTCCGGGGACGCTGTCGAATGGCGCCGCGTCTCCCGATTCGTTCATGTTGTACGGTGTGGGTTTGACTTTCGGGTCCGGCATCGGGCCCAGCAATTTCATGCGCGCGCGCACGTCATCGGTGAGCGGCGTCGATAGGTATGCGATTTTCACGCCCATCTGCAGCGGCATCGTCCAACCGGCCGCGTCATAGGGCCGCAGGGGCGGGCCTCCCGGGTACTGGCGCAGATCCGGATATTTCTGCACGTCGAGCACCTCGCGAGCCATTGCGGCGAATTCCTGGTCGGTTGGGATCACCCAGGTGCCGGCTGGGATTGTCACGTTGTCCGATGTAACCGGCGCGGTAAGTTGCGATACGCGCACGCCGGCAAACGCGAGGCGACGAAGCAGCTCGACGGCCGCGACGGGATCGCGCTGGTCCTGCGGAACAAAGTAGGCGAACGGCGGGCTCTTCTTAGCCTTGGCGATCTGATCGCGGCCGGCCTGGTAGCGATTATAGAGTAGCGACTCCTTATACTTGGCGGCCCACTCGAGGGTCGACAGCGAGGCCGTTTCGTCGTAGGCGACTGCGTCGCCAAGGTGCCACGGTCCCCCAGGCCAGGGGCTGGAGTAGAGACTCTGCGTCCGCAGACCACTTTCGCTGGTCGCCGGGGACTCGCTAGGCGCGGCGCCGCTCCCCGCGGTCTCCGTCCAGAATGCCGGGATGTTCTTGAAGATAGGCGCGTAGTCGACGTAGCCGGGATACCAGGCATCGAAGGACGTGCCCATGTGCGTGGCCCCCGTCTGCCCGCGCTCTTCCAGTCCCTTGGCAATCGCCATGCCGATCATGTTCACTTCGCGAGACATGAGGTAGGGCGCACTGATCCCGACGGGCTCGGAGAACGGCGGCAGCCAGATCCGCGTCGGAGGCGGCGACGACTGGTGAAACACGTAGATGATGTGCGGCTCCCACTGACGCCAGAAGTGCTCCATCAGGCGCGACTCGATCATGTTCATCATGTAGGCGTCGCGATTGTTGTCGTGGCCGACGTACTCCTGATAGAGGCGCGGCAGGCCGGACCCTTCGTATGGTGTGCCGACGTTCTTCATATACCACTCCGCCACCATCTGCTGGCCATCCGGGTTCATCGTGGGCCATAGCAGGACCACGTCATTGTTCAGAATCTCTTTGATTTGCGCATCGTCCGCGCGGCTGATCAGGTCAAAGGCCAGCTGCGGCATTTGCTGCGCCCCGGCCACCTCGCTTGCGTGACAGCCGCCGTCGAGGTGGACGAAGGCTTTGCCTTCGCGCGCGAGCTTGTGAGCCTCGTCGTCCGTCAGGCCTTGGGGATGCGCCAGGCGCTGATTAATCTCACGATAACGATCGATTTTGGCCAGGTTAGCTGGGGTCGAGATCAACGCAAAGTAGACCGTGCGGCCCTGCGTCGTCTTGCCGGCTTCCATGAGCTTTATGTACTTGCTTGCGGCAGCGAGCTTCTTGAAGTAGTTGATCGATTGTTCGTAGGTCGCCAGCTTGTGGTCGGCGCCCGGCTTAAATCCGAATACGGATTCGGGCGTCGGCACGGTGCCCGCGCCCGAAAGCAACACGGTTCGGCTTACGAGGAGCAAAACAGGAATCAGTTTCGCCATTTTTCGCATCGCGATCACTCCTGAGAAACGTGTCAAAGGGCGCGGCGCGATTGCCGACTAAAACAGGTGGCTCGCCTCCCATTACCGGAGCTGGCGGGCGGTGAGGCCCGTCAGAGCCGCGACTTTTCGTGCATTGAGGCAGGAGCATTTCTACCCCGAGTGAGGGTCGAGAGCAAGCGAATTTCGGCAGCCCAAGCCGGCCATGAAAATTCGAGGACAGAACGGCTCCTTTCTGCCGATCCCCCGGCCGGATTCGGTCCAGATCATGCTGCTGTCTCGCCACCGCTTACTGAGACGCAAGATCCCCGTTGGGGGAATGAGAGGGCGCGCCGCACGAGCGCCTCCTTGGCGCGCTGAACAAAGAAAGTATATGAAGCCGATCCTCTGCTCTATCGCCGTTGCGCTGGTTCGCTCGAGATTGTGAGCCTCATGGACGCTCCGAGCGTGATTGAGAGAATTCTCCGTCATCTCGATCTCTGGGATCGTCCGCAACGTTCTCTTTTACTGTGGGGCCGACGGCTCTACACTATGGCCTCGAATTCCTGGCCTGGCAGGATGACATCGAATTGCTCGATCGGACAGAATGACCTCCCACTGGCTTTCATTCCCGAGTCCCGGATGATCTGTCCCGCGCAGCCCGGGAAGAGGGCTGCTTGGGTGAGGAAACAAAGAGGGGTGTCGGTCACCTTCTGTTTTGTACCTGATTGCAGAAAACCATTCGCTGGCCAGGCAAGTCATGATAGGCTTTTGCATCACTGAACAGCTCCTCTCTTCGGCATATCCTTCTCACTAAGGAGGATTACGATGAATCAGAACCACCCGATGCCACAGCCTCAACCAGGGACACCTGCTCCGGATGAACCGGATGCACCAAAACCATCCACGCTCGGTGCTGGCGGCTGGCACCCTGCTGCTGGATCAGGTCACCGTCAAAGGTGTCTCAGCCTTTGTTCAAGAGCTGATGTCGCAAGGATCCTTACAATCTCTGATCGAGATACCGACTGGCAAATCTGACTTGACTGACTTGGAATTTCGGGGACAGGTGCCATAACCTCGAAATTCCACAGAAACCAATTTCCTCCAATCACGAATAAATTCGAGGTTATGGCGCCTGTCCCCGAAATTCAACCTCTACGCCAACGACCGCTTGGAGGGTTGTCTAGTTTCTGCTATAAACTGCTCTCAGAGGAGTGTTCCGGAAGTCGGCGCTCGCGGCCCCCGGATCAGACGACAGCTATGACACATCCTATGCTGCAGAGTGATTCATCGCTCGCGGAGATCGTGCGACGGCTAGTGGACAGCCTGAATCCCGTTCGCATTTATTTGTTTGGATCACTCGCCAGGGGAGAGGGTGGTCCGGACAGCGACTATGATCTCATGGTGCTTGTCGCCGATGACGAGTCGGCTACTCGCATCCGGCGCGGAAGGGCAGCGTATAAAGCGTTGCGCGGCACGGGCGTCGCCGCTGACGTTCTGGTCTGGAGCATCCAGAGCTTTGAGAGCCGCCTGCACGTCGTCGCATCCTTACCGGCGGCAATCAAACGGGAAGGGAAACTGATTTATGCCCTATGACCCGGAACTCGTCTCGGAAACGATGGCCTAGTTCAAAAAGGCAGCAGTCGACCTAAGGGCAGCCGAGCACGCTCTGCTAGCCCAACCTCCACTGCTTGAGGACCTGTTGTTCCATTGCCAGCAAGTGGCAGAAAAAGCACTGAAAGGATTTCTTGTCTGGCATTCAAGGCCTTTCCGAAAAACCCACAGCCTCGAGGAAATTGGCGAACTGTGCCTGGCAATCAATCCAGGTCTGAAGTCGATTATTGATCCCCTGGTGCCGCTAACACAATATGCCTGGGAATTCCGCTACCCAGGCGAGCCAGAAGAACCCACGGCTGAAGAAGCTCAGGAAGCGCTCACACTGGCACGCAAGGCATACGAAACGCTTCTGTCCTGTTTACCGGAACAGGTTCGCGGCCCGTCAGCTTGACATTTGTGGATATGGTTGCCGATCGGCGACGCGGCGGCAATTGTTCTCGCAACCGGCATTCGGAATGCGTTCCCGGACTGCCAATCTTCTTCCCCGATGTTGAATGGAAAGCTCGCCTGTCTGTGTTTTATCCGTGAACTGCTATCGACCTGATCTTTGCGGAAACCCACCCCTTGCTCGCGCCTGCCAGCTCATCGGATGGGATCTGGTCACTGCTAGCGATACTGCGCAGGAGATTCTCCTCGCTTCTCAACCACATACGGATATTGACGTCGTCCCGCTTTCTCTTGGATATCGACCACCTCCACTTCGAACTGATGGCAGTCGCCGTAGTCGAACAGGTAGAGAAACTTATGCTTCCTCAGCAGTCCCAGGTCCCCAATAATCGCCTTGTCCGAGAGAGGAGGATTGTCCCCCTGATATGGGCAGGCGACGGCGTAGCACCAGTCATGGAGCTTGTTGTTCAGGAAAAACGAACAGTGAAAGCCGGATCTTTCGCCCGCACGATCATCTGGAGCAATCCTTCTTGAACGAAGGTGCTGCCGCTTCCACCCCTGGCTGCGACTTGCCGAATCGCTTCCAATACAGATGCGCGCTGAATTGGGCAAGGGGAAGTTTCCACGGTTCCTGCTCACGGTTGGCAAGCTTTCCGAACTTCCTTGGATTCAGGCCGAGCTCTCGCGCCATCTGGACGTGGGCATGCGAGAGGTGAAACCGCTTTCGGGCGTCAAGCCAGACTTGCAGGTCGCTTGGGATCCGGCGTTTCCGCATGTTCGGCTATCTCCAACGTGCCCATCGGCGGTACGCGTGGCAAGCGTCACGGCTTCAGAACTTGTTTTACGCCTTTGAGTTTTCGCCGTAGTCATCTCTGCGGTTGATGTTGCTGCCACAAACAACAACTTCCTGTGCTTGCGGACCGATATCAGCCGTCGCCGGCTTTTGTGGAGCCGCCTCATGAAAGTGGAACCTTCACGCGCTCAAGAGCTTTCCAAAGGTTTCTTCTACGTCGATGCTTCAATTTCCATGCCTCGAGGATCTTTCTGTACGATGCTGAATCGAGAGTGTGAAGGGCGGCAAGCCAGTTTGCGCAATCGCTATAGTCACCCGCCGAATGTTCGGGCTCAGGAACCAGACGCGCTGCATTTCTTTTCCAAAATTCAATCAGCTCGGGAAACAGCTCGGTACCACCCAAACGCCTGAACCAGTTCCGCCGTGTTGCGGTCACGCTGAGATTCCCTCCCTCGTATTTGATGAGAAGCTGCTTTAGCATAGGAAAGGTAGCTGCGAGCTGAGAATCGCAATCCAGATCCAAGGTCAGGACTGCCAGAGCGCCAAATGCCTGTTGGAGAGACTTGTCCGTTTTCGCGATCTCTTCCAGCCAGCCGCGGATGACGCCTCGGAGAAGTGCCGGCCCGCTGGCGCCGGCTCGTGCGGCATCCACCAGGCCGTGCACCCAAGCGGATTTGTGTCCCGGAGCGTCCGTCAAAAGGAACCTTACGCTATGTTCGGCGATCAGCAACCTCCACTCCTCGTAGAGCCGCTCCCGGATGCTATCGAACCTGGGAGATGGAACACGCCGCAGCGCCTCCAGGATGGCGTCCCCGTCCGTCCAACGGCGTAGCACCACAAGCTGCAGCTTCAGCGCCCAGACCTGTTCTTCATTTCCCAGCGCCAGGGCAAGTTTCAGCCAATGGCTAAGGAGCGAAATCACCGCCCTTTTTTCGCCTTCAGAGTACAGGGATCTGTTGCGGATGAGTAGATCGCTCCGTGGATCCCAGCACTCCCCTTCTTTGCTGCGCAACATGGAACGTACGGCTTCTTCGACCAGGACAACGGCATCCTGAAACGCCTTTCGGGCGATAAGGTCCTGGATCACCGGAAGGGCCAGCTGCCAGTTCTGAGAGATGCCTCTTCGGCAGGTTTCCAAATAGCGGGAGGGATCCCACTTGCGGCAGAGCTCTTGATAGAGTTCAAACCATCCTCCATAGACCGACTCGAGCGCCTGAAACCAGTGGCCGGATGGGCGATGGCGAACGATTCCCTCTAGTATCTCCCTTTGCGCTTCGGCTTTGAGCGCGAAAACAAAATCGCGAATAGCAGAATGATCCAGGCCCATGTCTTCGCATGATTGCTCGAGCCCGCAGATCCTGTCCGCAAACTCGAATGCTCCGAGCTTCTCGCGCCTGGAAGTTCTCCATTCCCACTGCAGCAGGCAGCCGGTCACCTTGGGACCGAATGTTGTGCCTTCTCCGCTATCTTCAATCCATTCCGAAAGCCCACTTCCGACCTCCTCCGCGGCGTTTTTCAGCGTGTCCGCGAAACTGAAATCAGGCGCAAGGTTCCGCTCGATGACCTGCGGAATAAGAGCGCTCATCCGCGCCGCAATGTGCTCCAGGTCCTCTGTAAAGGCGGATTTGTCCAGGTAAGGAGGTTCCCAGTGATGCTCCTGCACCACGTACTTGCCCTCTTCGTCCCCGGTCTCGGCAACACAGCCATCCCAATCCTCCCACGCTGAGAGCCATTCCTGCCGGATCTTGTCGCTGCTCGGCTGTGATGTCCTGGTTTCTGCGGTCTCGGACTGAGACGCAAGAACTCCGCGCAATATTGACGTAGTTTCCGGATCCAGCATCGCAGCCAGCCGCTCGATGCCTGATACATCGAGAGAGAGCAGCGAACGAGCGAGAATCCGCTGGATTTCTTCTCGTGAAAAACTCGAGGACAGTGCATCGAGAAGTGCCTTTTCTCTCGACGCGCTGTCATGCTCCTTGTTTCGTCTACCGCTGTCTTTTGTCGCCACCCGAACACCGCTCTTGAAGGTTCAGTCCAATTTAACCTGGTACTGGGACCGTCGATCTCCAGCATAAACCTCTTGCCGTCAGAGATCCATCTCTTGCAAGTTTCGGGGACCGCAATCTATCGCGCCGCCGCCGTCGGTCACCCGGTACACGGCGCTGATCTGCCCCGTCGCCAAAGCCTCGAAAGTTCCTTTAGGAACGCAGAGACGCGGGATATGAGAAAAAAATGGGGAAGCTTCTCAAGAGCAGCCACGGATTTCACGGATTACACGGAACCAGGTTGATGAGATCAGCGGATATCTCCCTGCTGCCCAGCAACAATCTTGCGCATGAGGTGCTGTGTGAGAATGAGAGAGTCCCTCTCCTGAAGCGAATATTCGACCGCCCAGCGAACAGCTCTCTGAAACGAGGAAGGGCGCCGATGTTGATGCCCTCGGCAAGGAATTTGAACGCCTCACGGACGATGAATTGCGCGAAATCGAGGCGATCCTCTTTTACCCGAGGATTAGGGAGTGACGACGGCGACAGAATGAAGAGTGCGCGCATGGTCGAATAGGAGACCGGTCCCCGAACTTCTCAATACCCGATCGCTGAACCTCCGCGCCTTGGATCGGATGCGCCTTGCAGCGTTCCATTCGGCAACACCATGATGGCCTGTACGTCGCCGATGTATGGATAGAGTTCCTTGGGGTCGTAGCTGTCACGAAGCTTATGGCCCATCGCCTCCAGGGCCAGGATCGTCTCGGCAGAAAGCGACGCGCGTTCGTAGTCGATGCGATCCGGCAGATGCTGATGGTGCAGCCGCGGTGCATTCACCGCCTGAGTTACTGTCATGCCGAAATCGATGATGTTGGAGATGTTTTGAAATACGTTGGTAATAATGGTTGCGCCACCGGGGCTCCCGGTGACGTAAAACAGCTTCCCCTTGGGATTGACAACGATTGCCGGAGTCATCGCCGACAACATCCGCTTCCCCGGAGCGATGGCGTTGGCCTCTCCCTGCACCAAGCCGAACTGGTTTGCGGTCCCCGGCTTTGCCGCGAAGTCGTCCATCTCGTTGTTCAGGAAGAAGCCGGCGCCGGGCACTACAGCGTGGATTCCGTAAAACGAGTTAATCGTGGTAGTGACCGCAACGGCGTTTCCTTTGCTGTCCACGACTGAAAAGTGGGTCGTATTGCCATCGGCCTTCGGAGCGCTGAGACCCGGCCCGACCTGCTCCGACGGCGTGGCTCGGTCCATCCGGATAGATGCCCGCCGCTCGGCGCCGTACTCGGCGGAGATCATGCGTGCGATCGGCATGGCAACGAAGTCCGGATCACCCAGAAGCGCATTGCGGTCGGCGTACGCGCGCTTCCATGCCTCTGCCAACAGATGCACGTGCTGCGGCGAGTGCCAGACAAGCGATCCAAGTGGATAGCCCTCGAGGATCTTGGCTGTGGCGGCCAGGGTGACCCCGCCCGATGAGGGTGGCGGCATCGAGATCACCGAGTAACCGCGGTACGTGAAGCGGATCGGCTCACGCCAGGATGCCTGGTAGGAGGTCAGGTCCTCGTGGGTAATCATGCCGCCGCCACGGTGCATTTCGGCCACGATCTGATCCGAAGTCTCTCCCAAATAAAAGCCGTCCCGTCCATGTTCACGGATGCGTCTGAGAGTCCTTGCCAGGTCGGACTGCGTGAGTTGTTCCCCCACCCGCGGAGGACGCCCTTCCGGCAGAAAGATCGTTGCGGTAGCAGAAAACTCCGCCAGCGCCGCAGCGTAAGCAGAGAGCGACCTGGCGAGACGGCCGCGAACCTCGAACCCCTCTGCCAGAGCGATCGCGGGGGCGAGGAGGTCACGCCAGGGCAGGGAACCGTACCGGCGATGCGCCTCCCACAGCCCGGCCACAGTCCCCGGAACGCCCACTGCGAGATGCCCTTTCACGGAACGATCCGTGAGGTTGCCCCGCGCGTCGAGATACATGTCGCGAGATGCCGCAAGCGGCGCGCGCTCCCGGTAGTCGAGGGCCGCTGCGGTCCCGCCGGCGAGGCGGAGTACCATGAATCCTCCGCCCCCGATATTGCCGGCTTCCGGATTGACCACGGCAAGTGCAAACGAAACGGCGACCGCAGCGTCCACGGCGTTGCCGCCCACCTCGAGGATCTCGACTCCGACACGACTGGCGTAGGCGTCGGTGCTCACCACCATGCCGTGATCGGCCCGGACGGGAACGGCGCCCATCGGGAACGGCCATGTATCCGGAATGTTGGGGATGCGATTCCCTGCGCAGGCAATTCCAAGCGCAACGAAAGCCAGACTCGCGACTCGACGAACGATTCTCCACATGGCACTCTCCATGCAGCCGGCAAATGGCCAGTTCGTCGGCGACGAACAGCCGCTTGATCGACCCTGGCGCGTAGATCCAGACTGGAGACCTATTTCCATGCAGCCGCGTAGGCAGTGCGCCGGAGAAACCGGCCCCTACCCCTCCTGCCCAGCCACTTCTCCTTCTGAACCACCACCTCCCCGCGAGAGAGGACGGTCTCCGCATTTCCCCTGACCTTGAGTCCTTCAAACATCGAGTAATCCACGCGCATGTGGTGGGTCTCGGCCGAGATCGCATACTCCCGATTGGGATCCCACACTACGATGTCCGCATCACTCCCGACAGCAATGGTTCCCTTGCGCGGGTAAAGGCCGAAAATCTTTGCCGGCGCTGTCGACGTAATTTCCACCCAGCGGTTCAGTGAGAGTCGTTTCTGGTTGACGCCATAATGATGGAGGAGCTGGAGGCGGTTCTCGACGCCGGGACCGCCGCTGGGGATCTCGGCAAAACCAGAACGCGCGCGTTCCCTCTTCTCCTTGAAGTTTACCGGACAGTGGTCGGTGGAAACCACTTGCAGCACATTCTTGCCGAGGCTCTCCCATAATTTGGCCTGGTGCCGCTTCTCGCGCGGCGGCGGCGTGAAAACGTACTTCGCGCCTTCGAAGTCCGGCCGGTCGAGATCTTCGATCGATAGCAGGAGATAGTGTGGGCAGGTTTCGGCAAATACGGGGATGCCGTGCGCGCGGGCCGCAGCAATCTTTTCCAACGCATCAGCGGTGGAGACGTGCACGATATACACGGGAGCGCTGGCCATCTGCGCCAGGGCGACAGCCCGGTTCACCGCCTCGCCTTCCGCAGCAGCCGGCCTGGTAAGAGCGTGATAGGTCGGCGCAGTCCCTCCCTCGGCAAGTGCCTCCTGCACCAGCAGGTCGATTACGCTGCCATTCTCGGCATGCACGCAAACGAGGCCGCCGTTCCGTGTCGTCTGTCGCAAGGCGCGAAAGAGGGTGACATCATCCACCATCAATCGATTCGGATAGGCCATGTACAGCTTGAAGCTCGGCACTCCTTCGCGCACCATTTCGTCCATGTCATTGAGGTGCGCCGCCGGCAGGTCGGTGATCGTCATGTGCAGACCATAGTCGACCGTCGCCTTTTCGCCCTTCTTCAACCAGACGTCCAGGGCTTCACGCATCCTTGTCCCCCGGGATTGGTTTGCGAAGTCGATCAAACATGTGGTCCCGCCAAAGGCGGCTGCACGGGTGCCGGTTTCAAAATCATCGCTCGATACCGTGCCGGCGAAAGGCATGTCCATGTGGGTGTGGACGTCGACACCACCGGGTATGATGTACTTTCCCGTTGCGTCGATGACTTCGTCGGCCTGCATCTTCAGGCTTGTGCCGATGGCGGTGATTTGTTCCTTCTCGACGTAGATATCGGCTTTGTAATCCTCGTCGGCCGTGATGATGCGCCCATTGGCGATAAGTATCGACATTTCGACTCCCAAGAGAAAATTCAGAACTCCCGACGCACCCGGGTTTTAAGTTGCCCGGTTTTAGACTGCGGCGCCTCGGCGCCGCTCTGGTTAGCGCACAGGAAGCCCAAAATCGGTGCCGAGGCACCGCACTCCAAGGTCACCCGCCCGACACCATCTCTCGGGCAATTCGGTTGTGCCGCTCAATCAACGGTTCCAGGTCAACGGTCAGCAGGTTGCCGTCTTCGATAACCACCCTGCCGTTGATGACCGATAGATCCACCCGCTGAGGAGTGCAGAATACCAGCGCCGCCAGGGGATCATGAAGCGCGCCGGCATAGTCCAGGCGCTCCAAATCGAAACCGACCAGGTCAGCCGCCTTGCCCGGCAACAGCCGGCCGATGTCGTCGCGCCCAAGGACGCGCGCGCCGCCTGCCGTCGCCAGCCAGAGCGCCTCCTCCGCCGATAGGGCGGCCGGGTTGTCCGACACTCGCTGCAGCAGGAGCGCCATCCGTGCTTCCGCCAGCAAATGAGACGAGTCGTTGCTGGCAGAGCCATCCACTCCCAGTCCCACGCGAATCCCTGCGTCAAGATAGGCCCGGACCGGCGCAATGCCGGAGGCCAGGCGCATGTTTGAGCTGGGGCAGTGGCACACGCCCGTGCCGGTTCGTGCCATGAGCGAAATCTCGGCCTGGTTGACATGGATTCCATGGGCGTACCAGACGTCATCCCCCACCCAACCCAGGGTTTCGGCATACTCCACTGGCCGACGTGAAAACTCTCGCAGGCAGTACCGCTCCTCGTCGAGCGTCTCAGCCAGGTGAGTGTGCATGTGTACTCCATGGGAGCGAGCCAGAGCAGCCGAATCCCGCATCAAGTCGGGTGTTACAGAAAAGGGAGAGCAGGGGGCAACGACAATGCGCAGCATAGCGAAGGTCTTGGGGTCGTGATACGTCTCAATGGCGCGCCGCGTGTCCTTGAGAATGAACGCTTCATCCTCAACAACGCCGTCCGGGGGCAGGCCGCCTCTGCTCTCGCCCAAGCTCATCGAGCCGCGGCTGGCATGAAAGCGGATCCCGATCTCCTGCGCCGCTCGAATCTCGTCGTCAATGCGACATCCGTTTGGATAGATGTACAGGTGATCAGACGCCGTAGTGCAACCAGACAGCATAAGTTCCGCCAATCCGACCAACGCGCTGGTGTAGACAGCTTCTGGGCTCAACCTGGCCCAGACGGGATACAGGGTCTTGAGCCATTGAAAAAGCGCAGCGTCCTGGGCTGCCGGTAAGGCCCGGGTCAATGTCTGGCTAAGATGATGGTGAGTGTTCACCAGGCCCGGCAGAATAATCTTCCCACGGGCGTTGATGACGCGGTCAGCCACAGTCGGCAGTTCCCTGGTTGGCCCGACTTGTTGAATGACATTGTCACGAATAAAGAGGCCGCCATCGGAGATGCACTGACGGCTGACGTCCATCGTCACCAGCAGGTCGGCATGTCTTACAAGCAGCGATGGCATAACGCTTGTTCCTATTCAGGGAACCGCGAAATACGCGAAAGTTCCTAGTGTGTTTCTGTCGCGCAACTCATTAGCTGAGCCGAAAGACCCCTCGATTTAACAGATAAGTGGGGGCGGGCTTTAGCCCGTTCCCGGCGCCCCAAAATGGGAACACTAACGAATTAAATTCCATCTCTTCACTGAAAGAAAGGAATTACTGCTATGCAACTGGCTGCATCCATGGAAAGAGCAATTGGGGCGCGGGCTAAAGCCCGCCCCCACTAAAGGGATCTTATCGGTACTCTGTCTTTCGGCTAAGGCAGTTTCGCGACAGACTGGTGTGTTTCGCTGTTACTGGCCCGGTTGCAGTCGCCGACAGGCAGGAATGCCAAGGAAGCAATCGCTCCCTGGAGAATCACATACATCTCGCCGACATCCGTTAATGCCAGCTCACCCTCGAATTTCTTCTTCAACTCCATTTCGCTGATGCTACAGTCAGCGATCGATAAGGCCACTCGCAACAGGTCGTTTTCATAAATCATATTGCCGATATTGATTCCCATAGCAAGCTGCGACTGCCTGCCGCAATCCCGTCTCCTGATGACCCATCCCCCATTTTGGCGCGCGACGTAAAAAGCGTTGTCGTTCTCCTGCGCAAAATCACCTGCCTTAAAAAAGAGCCGTGGTTTTTCCTTATAGGGTTTGCCCTTGTGGACGCAGAAGGTCGCGCAGTTGCCGCAATCATTGCACAAATCGTGCAGGTGAATGATCTGCCTGGACTGTTCCACGCGGAAGAGCACCTCTCCCGTCACCGTGAGCACACCATCTCGACAGGAGAACTTGGGCAATCTCAGTCTTACGGGCGAGACCCGGTAGGTGTAGTTGGCCCGATTGGGACACACTTCCACGCACTTGTCGCACAAGGTAGAGCACTGCAAGCAGCGGTTAGCCTCGTTGCGCGCCGCTTCTTCGGTCAGCATAGCCTCGATCGGCTCAAAACCTCTTCGTTGGGCCGGCGCAATCCTCTCCGGTTTGTGTTGCGTTTCTCTTCTGGCACGAATGCGCTTGACTTGCGTGATTTCCTCTTCGGAAAGCGCCGCCGGGTGGGAAGGCAACTGCTCGAACCTGATCTCCAACTCCCGGCAGATAGCCTCGGCAGCCCGACGCCCATCTGCGCAAGCGGCAATGATGCTCTCGGGGCCTCGGACTGCATCTCCGCCTGCGTATACGCGAGGTATGCCCGTCAGCCCGGTTTCATGATTCGCAACAATAGATCCATTCTTGTCGAGCGAAATGGTGCTCCCTTTGAGAAAGGTCAAGTCAGGGCTTTGGCCGACAGCGATAATGATAGAGTCGGCATTGATTTGGAACTCGCTTCCCTCAATGGGAACCGGGCGCTTGCGCCCATCTGGGCCAGGCTCGGCCAGCCTATTCCGTATGCACTCCAATCCGACCACCCGGCCCTTTCTCAATACAATCCTGATAGGAGTCGCCAGCTCTTCCAGGAGGATGTCTTCCTCAAAGGCATCCTCTTTCTGATCCTCTCCGGCAGGCATTTCCTCCTTGCTCCGCCGATACACGACCGTCGCCAGGTTGCCGGTCAGGCGCTGGGCCACGCGCGCGGCGTCCAGCGCTGTGTCGCCGCCGCCGATCACGAGCACCTTGGGACCCAGTTCCACCGGATCCCCACGCCGGACCCTTTGTAATAAATCAAGCGCCGCGATGACTCCCTCGCCTGTTATTCCTTCAATATACAACGGTGCGTCCTTCTGCAATCCGCTGGCGACATAGACAGCGTCAAAGCCATCCTTCAACAACTCTTGCGGCGGTTTGTGGACAGGATGGGAGAGTCTGATTTCGACGCCCATGCCGCTGATGCGGTCGATATCCTCCTGAATAATGTTCGACGGCAGACGGAAGGCGGGGGCAAGGCGCATCATGCCGCCCGCTGCGTCTCTGGCCTCGAAAATCACGGACTGAACGCCATTCAGAGCCAGAAAATAGGCGGCAGACAACCCGGAGGGACCGCTGCCGACGATCGCTACCCTGCGGTTGGTTTTTGCTTTCAGCGGCAGCGTGACTCGGCCTTGTTCAGCGGCGACGCGTTTGAGCGCTCGAATTGCCACCGGCTCATCATAGTTGGTGGCAGAACGAGTGCAGCGCGTTTGGCATAGATGAGTGCAGACGTAGCCGGTCGCACGCGGCAGGGGGTTGCGGGCGAGAATCACCTCAAGCGCGCGGTCATATTCTCCGTGGGCAATCAACCAGGTGTATTCAGGCACGTCCTGGCACACGGCGCACTGCTCCACGCAGGGAGCGGCGACGCAATCGAACGGGCCGAGCGCGGATTCAACCTTGGGTAAGCCATAGGGATAACGGCTCTTTTTGTAACGCGGATCCTTGAGTGCATCGGCCGCTGCCCACTCCAGAGTCGCCAGGCTGCTCTGCGCGAGCGCATCTAAGCTAGTTGCGCCCCGCCTGAGCATTTCAGCTTCGAGATTCTCCAGGTACTGAAGGAGCCGGGAGTAGCCGCCGGGCTTGAGCAAGTCAGTGACCACCGTCACGGGACGTGCGCCACAGGCCAGGATTGTGCTCACGTTAAGCGCGTCGGCTCCGGCGGAGTATGAGACGTTCAAGCCGCCAAGAAACTCCGCAGTCAGTTTGTGAAACAAGTTGATGGTAACGGGATAGAGCGCGCGTCCCGACATGTACATCTCGTCGCCGGGCAGGTTGGTCTTGTGATTGAGCACGGGCAGCGTGTTGCTCAACTTGACGCCAAACGTCAAGTTGTGCGCGTCCGCCGCCATATTGAGCCACTGGATTAGCTCCACTGCCTGGTCGTACTGCAGATCCTGCTCAAAAACGGCGTCTGGGATTTGCATCTCGCGAAAGCCAAGTGCATCGTGGAGAATGCGCAATACTGCTCTCTTACCCAGCAGGGTGGGATTCAATTTGACCGTGGTGTGCAGTCCTTTTTGCTCAAGCAGGTAGAGGGCAATCCGCTTAATTTCGGCCGGAGGGCAGCCGTGCATCGTGGAAAGGGTCACATTGTTTGCGACTTGGGCTGGGATCTCGATATCGGCAAACTGGGGAAACTGCGTTCGGAGTTCGGCGCGGATCTGAGCCAGTTCCGTTGACGCATCCTTCATGCGATCCAGGAAGCGGGTCATCGGCTCGCTCTGTATGCCTTCGAGGTCATAACCGACGCTTATGTTGAAGATAGTGCCCAGAGGAACGCTGCCCTCGTGTCCAAGCAGCCGATGCAGGATGTGGATCAACGCCCAGGCCTTGATGTATTCATGCGCTGACTGGTTCAGCTTGAGTTCTTGGGACCACTCGACATTGTAGCCCTCGTCCTCCATGTCGATGCAGGGGCGGGGGATTTCGAGCTGGTCCATGATCTGGACAGTCTTGAGTTCAAGAAAGCGCCCGCCGGAGAGCCAGGCGCAAACTATGTTTTGGGCGAGCTGGGTGTGCGGACCCGCAGCCGGACCAATCGGAGTCGCCAGGTAACGCCCAAACATGTTCGACGTAGCATAAGGACTATCTTTCTTAGGCACATAGAACAAGGAGCGATGAATCCCGAAGATGGACTGTCGTTCCTCAAGCTCTTTCAGGATCCAGCTAAGAAGGCTGCCGAAGGGTTGGACTTGCATGGTGTCTGAAATGCAATTTCCTCAGGACTGTTTTAAACCAGCGCAGATCGCGGCCCGCTGCCCCGCAAACCTCTCAGTACTCGTTCCGGCGTTAATGGGAACTCGTCGAACCAGACGCCGGTGGCGTCGTGCAAGGCTGCGACCAGCGCGGGCGCCAGCGGGACAAAGGGCAGCTCACCCATCCCGCGCGCGCCCCATGGGCCGATGGGATTGGGCCGCTCGACAATAATGGACTCGATTCGATCCGGAATATCGCGAATCGTAGGGATCAGGTATGTGCTGAGGTTGGGCGTCAGCACGCGGCCGTCTTGGGTGACGAAGTTCTCGCAGGTGGCCCAACCCACTGCCTGAACCACACCGCCCTCGATCTGCCCCTCGATCTGCTGCGGGTTGACGGCCTTGCCTACATCGTCGGCGCAGACAACACGCGGGATGCGCAACTCTCCGGTCTCAGTGTCTACTTCCAGTTCGACCGCCTGTGCAACAAAGCCGTAAGCAAAATTGGGAGTGCCACGGCCGGTTGCCGGATCCATCCGGGTAGTCGCGGGCGCGAGGTAGGTGTACGCCTCATCGGCCGGCCTGATTCCAGAGCGCCAGCTTTCCAGCACTTTCTCAGCGGCCCCTCGAACCGCGTTCCCGGCCATGAGGGTCATGCGCGAAGCGGAGACCGGGCCCGCATTGCCTGGAATCCTTGCGGTATCCGCAACAACGAGCTGCACCCGTTCCAGGGGCAGGTTCAGTGCCTCTGCCGCCATCTGGCGTATGGCGGAGTGGCTGCCCTGTCCCACCTCCGCGCTGCCGATTGAGACGATTGCTTCCTCAATCTCCTTATTTCCATGCAATTCGATTCGGGCGCAGCAGTTTTCCTGGTAGCCGAAGGAAAAGCCGATGTTCTTGAAGGCCGTCGCCAGGCCAATTCCGTGTCGGATTTTGGATTGCGAATTGAGGGTCAACGGTTTGCGCCAGCCACGGTCAGTCTGTTTCCAGCCAGCCGACGCAGCGCATTGCTCGGTGACCTCTGCCAGGCTCACGCCTCCGGGCAGGGGAGTGCCCATGGCGCTCAGGCTTCCTTCGCGCAGAAGATTCCTAAGCCGCAGCTCGACCGGGTCGATCACCAGCGCCTGAGCCAGCTTGTTCATCTGCATCTCGGCCGCGAAAATGCCTTGCGGCGAGCCGAAACCGCGAAAGGCGCCGCTGGGCGGGTTATTGGTGTACACGACGTCTACGTCCACTTTGACATTGGGGATCTCGTAAGCGCCGGTGCAGGTTATGGCGGTGTTGCCGAGAACCTTATTGGTAGTGTAGCAGTAGGCCCCTCCGTCGGCGACGACCCGCACTTCCGCGGCAACCAGCTTGCCCTCGCGGCTCGCGCCCCACTTTGAGTGGAGCCAAACCGGATGGCGCTTGCAGTGGCCGAGGATGGATTCCTCCCGGCTCCAGACAGTTTTGACCGGGCGCCGCAACTTCCAGGCCGCCAGCGCCAGCACGATCTGCACCGAAATGTCCTCGCGCCCGCCGAACGCCCCGCCGATGGCCGGATAAATCACACGAACCTGCGTCTCGGGCAGATTCAGCGCACGGGCAATCTGATGCTGATCTTCCGTGACCGCCTGGCCCGCTACCACCACGGTCACCCGTCCTTCTTCGTCGATATAGGACAGCCCGGCTTCGGTCTGCAGGCAGACGTGCTCCTGAGACGGCGTGCAGTACTTGCTTTCAATGATTACATCTGCCTGCGCCCAGGCAGCCTCCACGTCCCCCTTTCGGATTTGGTGGTGGCTGATGAGGTTGCCCTCGGTAGCGAGTTCGGGATGGATGGGGACGGGTTTCCGCGGAGGGTGGAGTTGAGGTGCGTCAGGCTTGAGCGCCTCGAGTGGATCGGTGATTATGGGAAGATCTTCGTATTCGACATGGATGAGATCGCGAGCGCGTGTGGCAGCGCGCTCGGTTTCGGCTACGATGAGCGCAACCTGGTCACCGACGAAGCGCACTATGTCGGCTCCAAGCTTGGATGAACCAGGACCGCACAACACCGGCTGGTCCAGCGTCTGCAGGCCGTGCTCATTGACGGGCACGTCTTTGGCCGTAAAGATGGCGACCACGCCGGGGCAGGCTTCTGCTTCCGACAGGTCTATGCTTCGAATGCGCGCATGAGGCCGCCCGGCAAAGAGAATCCTGGCATGAAGCATGCCTTCCATCGCAAAGTCGCCGGGATACTTTGCTTCGCCCGTGACCTTGGCGTAGGCATCCGCGCGGGGAACGGACTGGCCCACAATGCGCGTCATGGATTCTCCCCTTTCGAGACGGCGTTCTCCACTGCTTGCATGATCTTATAGTATCCCGTGCAGCGGCAGAGATTCCCGCTCAGGCCCGCCATGATTTGCTCTCGGCTGGGGCGCGGGATCTCTGTCATGAGAGAAGCGCCGCTCATAATGAAGCCGGGTGTACAGTAGCCACACTGGACAGCCCCTTCGTCGATGAATGCTTGCTGCAGTGGGTGTAGCTTCTCGCCTTGCGCCATCCCCTCGATGGTGACAATGTGCGTGCTGTGGGCGCGAGGGGCAGGAACAAGGCAGGACAGCACCGCGATTCCATCCATCCACACCGTGCAGGCTCCGCACTCACCCTCTCCGCATCCCTCTTTGGCGCCGGTCAGTCCGAGCTTATCGCGGAGCATCTCGAGCAGCGTCATGTCGCTCGATCCCTGCGCGACAATCTTCTTTCCGTTGACGGTGCACACGATGAGTGCAGATGCCCCGCTAAATTGATGCGGCGCTATCTTGGCAATAGGAGGAAAGTGCCCATCGGTCTTTCCCCAGAGCATGGGCAATGCACTAGTGAAACCTTGACGTTCGGTGCCGTCGCGGAGAGAAGTCAGTGCGCGACGAACCAGGAACTCTACTGCTTCCCGGCGATAGTGCGCGCCGGAGCGGATGTCGTCGATGGGAGCCGCTGCCTGAGCAGCGAGGCCGGCTGCTTCGGCGATTCGTTCCTCGGTCAATGTTTTTCCCTCCAACGCCTTTTCCGCATCCGGGGCACGGATAATGACGGGCGCGACACTGCCCAGGGCGATGCGCGCCCTGGTCACGACGCTGCCGTCGAATGTGAGCACGGCGGCAGCGTTGGCAAGGGCAATCGCGTTGGCGCGCCGAAGACCCAGGCGCACGAAGGTTCCCCGCTGATTTGAGCGCAGAGCCGGGAAGGCGATGTCGGTGACCATCTCATCGTTGGTCAAGGCAGTCCGGCGCACGCCCTGGTAGAAGTCCGGGAAAGAAAGAGTCCGCTCGCCCCGAACGCTGCGCACCTGTAAGCGAGCATCGAGCGCCCAGAGTGCGGCGATGGTGTCATTTGCAGGGGAAGCCGTGACAAGGTTGCCGGCGACTGTGGCGCGATTTCGGAGCTGAGGCGTGCCGACCTGAAGGCATGCCTGTGCCAGCGGGAATCCGTGCTTGGCCATAGTCGCGGATGCTGCAGCCTGGTTGTGCGTGACCGCAGGACCGACATGGACCATGCCCTCTTCGTCGGTGCGCAACAGGTCAAGCGCTTCGATGCGGCTGACGTCGATCAGCACAGCGTCGTGGCGGCCGGCACGGCGCATTTCGACCAGCAGATCCGTGCCTCCGGCGATGATGCGGGCCTCTGGCCCGCGATCAGCGACCAGGCGCAAAGTCTCGTCGACAGAGACGGGCATTTCATAGGATTGCCACACAACCAATCACTCCCATGCGAGGAGACGCAGTTTCCATCACAGTCGCTTAAGCAGGCCCGTCATGTCGTTAAACTGCTCGATCAGAGCATCAATCTCTCCCACCTGCCGCTGGATGTTGCTCCAATAGCCAGCATCGTACCATTGAGACTGTATCTCCTGGTAGGTTTTGCCCTGCTGTTCAACCCAGGTGTAGTACTTCAAGTTGTGGATGCGCTTGCGCGCAGGGTAGCTTAACTCCTCAACATGTTCGACGCCCTGTCCCATCAGATGTTGGTGGTAGGCAATCGCGGCATCGCGGGCAGTAAACTCGCCGCGCTCGCTGCGCAGCTCACGCAATCGGCTCTGGTACATCTCCATAGAGTCGGTAAGCACGGTGATCACCGCGTCTCCCTCACCCCACTCGTACCACTTCGCCATCTTGACAGCGGATAGCAGGTTGGCAACGCCCGAGATGCCGAGTAGAGGCAGTTGGTCAATGATCGATTCAGCCACGCCCATATGAGCGAGATACCGTTTGCCTTCCGGCTCGTTGAACAGACGGATCAGTTGCATCGGCGACTCGTCGTCAATTGCCATGACCATGTCGGTGTTGCGCACGTTGTGAATCCATGGCACGTGCTTATCGCCGATGCCTTCAATGCGGTGCTCGCCGAAGCCGTTCATCAGCAACGTGGGGCACTGGAGCGCTTCGCTGGCCGCCAGCTTGCTGGTAGGGAAAATCTCTTTGAGATAATCGCCCGCGCCGATCGTCCCGGCCGAGCCCGTGGTAAAGACCGAGCCTCGCAAAGTCTCTCCCGGCCGCAGGCGCGTTCTCAACACCTCTACCATCGCGTGGCCGGTGACGTCATAGTGCCAGAGGTGATTGCCGAACTCGTCAAACTGGTTGAATATCACCAGGTCCTGGCCGGAGCGGCGTAATTCCCAGCACTTGTCAAAGATCTCCTTGACGTTGCTCTCGGTGCCCGGCGTGGCGATGACCTCACCGGCGACTTTGGATAGCCACTCGAAGCGTTCGCGGCTCATTCCTTCCGGCAGAATTGCGACCGACTGACAGCCCAGCAGCGCCGAATTATATGCGCCGCCGCGGCAATAATTGCCGGTAGATGGCCAGACCGCCTTTTGTGTGGTCGGGTCAAATTGCCCGGTGACCAGGCGCGGCACCAGGCAGCCAAACGCTGCGCCCACCTTGTGCGCACCGGTGGGGAACCATTTGCCCACCAAGGCAAAAATGCGGGCATCCACTCCGGTGAGCGCTCGGGGAAACTCCAGGCAGTTAACGCTCGCGAACCCGCCGCCGTGCTGTATCGGCTCGTTATGCCAGGTGATGCGGAACAGGTTGAGCGAATCGAGGTCCCACAAGCCGACGCCCTTCAACCGGCTCTTGATCGCATCTGGAATCCGCGCCGGGTCTTTCATCTGCGCATGGGTCGGGATGATGACGTTGCGCTCTTTCGCTCTCTGAACAGCTCTCTTCAGTCGTTCTCTGTCAACGGTAAGGTCTATCATCGGATTCGCTTCCTCTCGGAGCACGCTGCCTCATGCCCGTGCCTGGGATTCACGTAACTGCCTCATCAGGTGCCGCACAGCCGCCAGATCGGGCGAGACAACCGGCGGCTGTCCAACAGACTTGATTGCCGCGGGGATGTCTTTCAATCCGGATCCGGTAGCCAGCACAACCACGCGCTCCTCGGGTTTCACCAACGAGCGCTCCGTTGCTTTCACAAGACCGGCATAGGCAGCTGCGGCAGCGGGTTCGGCAAAAACTCCGCAGCCGCGAGCCAGCGCGGGGATGGCGGAAACAATCTCGTCATCGCTTACGCGGATAAAGGCCCCGCCGCTGTCACGCACGGCCCGCAGCGCCTTGATGCGGTCGCGAGGCAATCCTGCGCTGATGCTGTCGGCAATCGTATGAGCCTCGATCGGCTGCATTTCTGTCGCATTGAGGCCGCGTTCCCATGCGTCCGCCAGCGCGGCAGAACCCTCTGCTTGCACACCCATTAGTTTGGGCATGCAGTCAATCCAACCCAGCGCCAGCAGATCTCGCAACCCTTTGTGGACGCCCCCTATGATGCAGCCATCGCCGACCGGAACAAAGATGCGGTCGGGAGCCTGCCATCCCAGTTGCTCGCAGATTTCGTATGCGGCGGTCTTCTTGCCTTCGCTCATATATGGGTTGAAACCCGTGTTGCGGTTATACCAGCCGAACTCTGGAGCAGCTCTCAAGCAAAGTTCGAATGCATCATCGTACGAGCCATCGACGAGAAGCACTGTTGCGCCATAAGCCAGGAGTTGGGCAATCTTGGCTTGCGGCGCGGTGCGTGGAACAAAGATGACATTTGGCTGCGAAACCGCTGCGCATAGCCCTGCGAGAGCAGCGGCGGCGTTGCCCGTGCTGGCAGTAGTAATGGTCGCGAGGCCTAGCTCGTGGGCTTTGACCACAGCGATGGCCGAGGCGCGATCTTTCAGGGAAGCTGTCGGTTGCCGGCCATCGTCTTTAACCCAAAGATGCTTGAGGGCGAGTTGGGCCGCCAAACGTGGAGCATAAAAAACCGGCGTCCAGCCGACGCTTGCCAGCAAGGTGCCTCTGGCAAGTTGTTCGGCCGCGTGTGGTTCAACCGGAAGCAAAGGCAGATAGCGCCAGATAGAGCAGTCGCTGCTGCCGGCCAGCTTTGCTCGAGAGGTTTGCTTCCTGATGATGTCGTAATCATAGACAACATCCAGAATGCCGTCGTTCCCGTGTTTGGGGCAGACGTAGGCTGCATCTTTCGCCGCGTACTCTGCGCCGCAGATGGTGCATTTGAGACCCAAGACCTGATTCATGGCCGCCTGTTCACTTGCTGCGTGGTTATTTTCGCACAGAAACTCGGGTGACGGGCACGAATTGCACTAAGATACCTTATAAGCATTTCTATCCGGGGGCACAAGGGGAAAGGGGGAAGGCAAGGGGCGGAAATCCAGCGAGAACTCGGTGCAGGTAGCGGATTCCAGGCCGCTTGCCGCAATACCTGCGGGCTGGGGCGCATGAGCAAGTTTGTCAGCCGGTCCAACCGTTAGACAGCCTTTCTCGGTCAACACCATTCGGCGGGATCACACCTGCCTAAAGGCTAACTTCCGATTGCCAACTTCCTGGTTGCCATCCAATTCAGATCCGCGCTATAAATGTCCGTCCTGTCCAGCAATCCCTTTCAGAAAGGAGCCTCCCATGCGGAAGCCGTTGTGGTTCTGCTTGAGTGCGGTTGCCTGTCTTGCAACGCTAATGCTGTTCGCCAAGGATTTTGCAGCGCAGCGTTCATCTCTTGTTACCTTGGATCAGGTTGGAGAAATCGTAACCGTTTGGCAATATGACGACGCTACCCACAAATATGCCTCAATCTGGCAGGCGACGCCGCTCTTTCTTGACAAGGCCGGTTTCGAGGCGGGATCAAAGAATATTCCCGGCGATGCGCGACCTCTGGTAAGGCCTCCCGTCCTTGCGGATCTTAATGGCGATGGTATCAACGAGCTGCTTGTGGCCGACGGGTACGGCATCACGGTTTATGGTACCTCTCCTGCATATTTTGCCTTTCCTGAGGTGATGGAAGGCATCAATTATGCTCAACTGAAGGTTTCAGACTTCGACCGCGATGGCGAAGCAGAATTCTTGACCGGTCGTCAAAACCGTATTGACTTGTGGAAGCAGAACGGTGGAAAGCTCAAGAGTGTATCCAATCAAGTTCTAAGAAGCGGTTTCCAACGCGTATTTCTGCTTGCAGATGCGGATAGTGATGGCCAACAAGAACTCGTCATATCATCGATGCGTATGATAAGTATCCTAAAACAAAAAACGGCTTTAAATTGGGAGGTTGTAGCAGAGTTGCCCAGCATCACCGGCATGGTCGACGTGGTTCGTGTTGCCAATGTCGATAATGACAAGAGGAATGAAATCCTTGCCGTCGGAAGTGAGGGCGTGCTAACGATCTACGGATGCGCAAACCTGCCTTATGGGGAGTTAAGAGGGGCGTTAGGATTGTGGTGTCCGGTGAAGTGGCAGAGCGAGTACCTCCTCAGTAAGGGATTGCGACCAACAGTTTCCGGTAGGCTTAGCACTTATGCACTGGGTTTAGCCGCTGCCGATATCAACGGCGATCAGAAGCCGGAGATTATTGTTGGAACCGTGGAAAACGGTGAATTTCATACTGGAGTCGACAAAACGAAAACGGGTCATATTCATGTCTTTGCATTTGACGGTCAGCGAGGGTTCGTTGAAACATGGCGCTCCGATTGGACCCTTGGTTTAGATGTTCCCGCCTTCTCGACCGGCGATCTTGATGGGGACGGCATTAACGAGTTTGTCTATTGCGGAAGAGAAATCTACGGCTACAACCGGGCGAGCGGAAAGTACGAACTGGAAAATACCATGCAGATCACGGGAGATGGAGCAGTGAAAACAGCAGTCGGCGTTTTCTCAGCCTTTAAGGAACCATCCAATGCCCTTCGGCTCGTCCCCGTAAAATGGACTCTTCCCTCCTCACAAATTCGCCTCGGCGAGAGCGCGAATGTGTCTTTCTCGCTCAGGAGTGTATGGGCTACGGCGAAGGATGTAACGATGGAGGTGACCAGCGACACGCCGAATCTGATCGTCAAAAACGTCGTGGTGCGCATAGGAGAAATACCAGGCGGGGCAATTGTTGCCAGCCCGGCATTCACTCTGGAGGCTCCAAAGCCTGCACAACCGGCGCAGGAGGATGAATCGGCACCTGGCCACGTCATCCTGACCATTACGGCCGCCGGTGGCTACCGGCAGTCAATCCCCCTTCGTGTTACGATTGCGGAAAAGTAACGAGAGCGAGGCAGTGTCGCGGCTAGTGAGGTAGACTTCTCTCAACACTTGGGCAGACTGCAACCTTCCACCTTTGCAATGTCGAAAACACTCCCGCCTGCGTTCGGCATGGCCACTTGGCAACGGATCTCCCTTCACCGTCACTTCCCATTGAACCAGGCAAGTACCCGCCGAATCAGTTCCCTCCTTGTCTCCAGGGACTTGATGTCTTGCAGCGCGAATTCCAGATAGACCAATTTGTATTTGCCATCGATACGAATTCCAGCTACATTGCCATTTGGGTAATAAAAGATCGGAATAGCTCCTTCTAATGGTTCCAAAACGGCGGACTGCATGTTGTACCTATTTCTTTGCAGCTCGATGCTAAAACCGTCGCCAATTAGATCGCCCTTGGCGCCGGTCAGTTTCCTCTCGCCGACATAATCCTTAGAGCACGTTGCATGCAAGTATTTCGCAACAAAATCGCGCTCAGCCTGAAATGTTGGGCCATCGTATCCGCGAATCACCCCATATCCGTGGACAAAATAGTTGCCTCCCTTATCCAAGAAAGGCTGGAGATAATCTCTCATTTCGACGGTATTGCTTAGTTCATCGAGAACAATATAGTTCTTGTGCCTGAGGATCGCGTCTTTTGGGGGCCAGGCGGTGCCGCCATTATCGTTAAAAAAGTCATAGGAGAAACTCAGATCTTTGTAAATGTTGGGGTCACTGACCGCCAAGGTGTCGGAATTGAATGTAAGTTCTGGAAATACACGGAGGAAACCGCTGACGGTCCGCGTTACTTGAAAGCCTCCTTCAGCGGTCAATCTGGCCCTCAGGTTGATTCTCGTTGGATTGTCGACCTTCTCGGCTCTGATGACAAAAGGTTGCTCTTTGTTGTCCAGTACCTGTCCTTGCTTGATTGAATCAATACGAAACGCCTTCTTTTCGATCTTGATTTCCTTGTTTTCGGATTCCAAGGTGATCTGAACATTTTTGAAATCTGCCCACACACCTGTCACGTTCAACCAGCACTTATATTTACCTCCCGAAAAAACGTGACCATCTTCAGGCAGTTCGACGTTGATCCTGCCAAGAATGGCGCGCGGTCCAGGTACTGTGTCGGCACCCGTCGGTTCAAATGTGCCTACGACAGCTCCAATCCCGTAATCGGTTATCTTCGCCAGGACCTGACACTTGAGGTTATCAGAGGCATCGCGGCTGAATTTGAGCACATACTTGCTGTTATAGATCACCTCCGTTTTCCCATCATTGTCAACATCGCCTGCGACGAAGCCAAGGATTTGGGATGAATCGTGCGGCATGCCAAATATCTTCCTAAAACGCATCCTGCTGGGATTGCTGCCTCTTTCGATCTCAAATACCAATATATTTTCTACCTGCTTGCCAGTCAGGCCCACCAACACCTCATTCTTGCCGTCGCCATCTATATCCGTGACCAACAGACCCTGAGTGTATGCCGCCGAAGGCCCCTCTCCCCCAAATTGTTCGCTTTGATATGCCACGGGATAATAGGTTACGCCATTGAGGGATCGCGCTGTATGAATACTGAAGGCTCCGCTGTTCCCAGATGCGACAATCTCATTCCGCCCGTCATTGTTGGCATCCGCCACGCGGATCACATCGACTAGAGAAGAAGCGTTCGCAAAGCTGGCCTGTACGGTTAATCCCTTTGAAGCATCCCATTTCATAATGCTGATCAAAGTCGAGGCGGAAAGCAATTCGGATATGTTATCATTATCGCAATCCGCATAGGCAAGAGACCAGGAAATATCTCCCTGAAGAGGAATCTCCGATAGCTTATGCAGCCGATTCTGTGAAGGCTTCCAGATGGTGATGAGTCTCTGAGAGCCATAGTCTTGCCAAAGTCCTTGCGTGATGAACTCAACGACAGAATCGCCATCAATATCAATAGGAAGAATTTGAGAATCGCTGCGTCCAAACATTGAAGAGTCGAAGTTGTAATACTGGGGATATTTGCCGGTTTTGCCAAAGATCATGATTCCCATCGGATCAATGGCAATCAACTCATTTTTGCCATCTCGATCCAGATCGGTCAGCACAGGCGCTTTTATGCCGCCCATTTTTTCTGCGATGCCAGTGTTTGCGCTCTCCCAAACCTGATCGAATTTCGATGTCACTGGATTGAACTCAAAGGCCTTGAGCTTGTTCCCCTCGGAAATAATGACGCGGTTCTTCTTGGCGGCTTGTGGACGCAAGGCGGGTACAGACCAGATCGAGATCAGGCCCAGTATCAACAGTCCAAGCAGGGCACGGCGTTTTCCACTGTCACCAGGTCGTAATGAGCGCAAGGTTAGTCGTGTCATCGGCGTCTCCGTTTGGAAATATGGCAGCGATCTTTCCTTATAAGCGTTTCTTTCTCGGAGCACAAGAGGAAAGGGGGAAGGCAAGGGGCGGAAATCCAGGGAGAACTTGGGGCAGGCAGCTGGGGAGGAGCGCGGGGCTCGAATGGATCTCGTGCCTTGCAGCGCTGACTTTCGCGATGCCTCAGGATGCGACCGGCGATTCCTCAATGATCCGTCCGCCGGGTCCTCGCCCGGACTGAAACAGGGCTCGACCGCATGGTGCCAGGCGATGATCCTGCGGGGGCACAAGGGCATGGCAGGCAGTAGACCTCCCGCGGCCTGAGGGCCGCAATAGATCTAAGTGCCTCAACGGGATTTGAGCCAAGTATCGCAGCGGCGCTCGCGCCTTCAGACTCCCGGGGAATTACCTGACCGCGAATTCCCCCCGCAGGCCAATGTCCTTCGACCAGCTGCCGACGCGCACGCGGAGCGTGCCCGGCTCGACCAACCACTTCATGTCGCGATCGAGCACTCTCAGCTCGGCGGGTCCAAGAGTGAACGCCACCGTCGTGCGCTCGCCCGGCGCGAGGTGAACGCGGCGGAGTCCTTTCAACTCGATGACTGGCCGCGCAACCGACGCCAGCACATCACGAATGTACAGTTGCGCGACTTCATCCCCGGCGCGCGCGCCCGGGGGATATATATTCTTCCATCGTGTACAGCAAACCCGGCGATGTCATCGATGTCAACATGCCCGTGCTTTTCCGTGTGGACACCAAGAAACAGATCAATTGAGCTGGCCGGAGTGCTGAAGTCAAGCCAGTCTCGCGTTGCCAAGATGGAGGCCGGCGATCCTTCAGTTTCCCTGGATCTCTTGATTCGGTCCCTCCTAGCTCTTGGTACTTCAGCCCAAGAAATAATCCGCATCATCAAGAAGCGCAAGTCTGCTCCGGCAACCTAACGACGACGGGTTCGGCCGCGCGCGGTTCGCAGCTCGGTCAAACGGCTGACGGTCACTCAGATGGGGCTTAGTCCCGGATCGAGCAGGAAAGTCGACCGGGGCCGAGCGATGCTCTTTCAAGCTGGAACGATTTTTGGTGATGTCCAGCCGTGTGGCAAGCGATAATCAAGTGCCGAGCCTCTCTCTTCGGCAAGCGGTGATTCTCTAATTTGAAATGGAAAAGGAGCCCGATAAATGGCCGGCAACATTTTTGAGTTATTCGGATACTCGCCAGACGACCCCACTGCGGTGGCTTCTGCCGCACGGAAGAACTTTTTCTGCCCCTTCCTCAAGAGCTCGTGCACCAAACAACTCAGGGATGGCGCAATTAGCGGAGTCTGTTCGTTTAAGCCCGCTACCTCACCTTCGGTCATCTGCTGCCCGAACCGCCTCTACGCCGATAGTTATCGGATTCTGCGCGATGTAGCGGTGACCGCCTTTGGGCCTCGGGTTCGATTGATTAGCGGCCACGAGTCAGCGAGGGCACGCCACGACGGGAATAACGTTGCGGTCTTCGGCAAGCGTTGGGGGAAGGAACTCAGGCTGCCTCAGAGGGGGCATCGAGGTGGCTACTTTGTGGATTGGATTATGGCGCTGCTCGACCCGGAAGGTAAGCTGAGGGAGTTTGTTGCTGTCGAGATCCAATCGATTGATACAACTGGGAATTACCGCGAAGAGAGAGAGTCGTATCTGAAAAATCAGAGATTCCGAGGTACAAGCAGGGCGGGCCTAAACTGGGAGAACGTTTCTAAACGAATACTGCCTCAGCTCATATATAAAGGCCATGTCTTGCGGCGGGAACCCTTATGCCGGCAAGGGATGTTCTTTGTATCTCCAGCTGCGGTATACGATCGAATCCTTCAACGCCTGGGAGGGAGACTGCTGCAATATGCACGCCAGCCGGGATCGCTTACTTTCCGATGGTACGGGCTCGGGAAGATGCAGGAGCATGGCGCACGCAGGCCCTTGGAAGCCGAAGGAGAGTTCACGACGACTATAGATCAAATCGCAGTTGCATTTACCTCACCCACCAATCTTCCTCCCGAAGGCGTGTACGAAACTGCAATCCGAGAGGAGCTATGAGGCCGCACCGCCGGAGAATCATCAGTACCCCGCGTAAGGACCGGCTTTCGGTGGAACAACGCAGCGAGAACATGCGTGCTATTAAGGCGTTTGGGACCAAGCCGGAGAGGGTGGTCGAATTGTGGATCCGAAAGCTTGGATTGCATCACAGAAAGCATGATCACAATCTTCCGGGCCGCCCAGATTTTGTGTTTGGCCGATTCAGGAAGATTGTCCTTGTCCATGGGGACTTCTGGCACGGCTGGCGCTTTCCCGCCTGGGAAAATCGATTACCAAAAGAGTATTGGCGGTCTAAGATCGAGCGCAACCGGAGAAATGACCTCCGAAATCGGCGCCGTCTTCGAAAACTAGGATGGCAAGTGCTGATCCTTTGGGAGCATCAGATCCGCAGGGCTCCGGACATCGCATTCGAGAGACTCCGCAGGTTTTTGTGCTGTAGGAGGTCAACAGAAGAGGTCGGTTCCAGATAATAGCGTATCCTGCCTGCGATCGCCTTGCCCAAGAGCGGCGGCACGGCATTCCCAACCTGGCGGTACTGGCTGCCCTTAGATCCATAGAATACGAACCAATCGGGGAAGGACTGAAATCTCGCGGCCTCACGCACCGAAATGACCCTGTCTTGGGAATAGTGAACTACGGTGCCCCAGTGGGGATCGCACTTCGTCATTACTGTAAATGCAATTCCAGTGGGATCGAGCCGCCCGTATCGCCGGGTATGATCGCTTCTTCGAGCACGCTTCATTCCCTCCGGCAGGAGCTCTCTAGGAATATCGCGCCATGACCCACCTGGCTGCACATGCTGCATGCGCCGGCGATTGATGTCGGACAAATCAACGCAGTGATGATTGTGAAGCCGGTTCGATCCGTTCCTCGCCCAGTGCTGGTAGTCACACGAGCTTGCGCTCACGTACTCCATGATTTCAGCGCCGCCACCACTCTTGATAGGCGGGAGGTCTGAGATAGCTTCCTTGACCTTGACGGGATCTCGCAACCCAATTGCCTCATCAAACAGTGTTTTCGCCGAGGAGCGCCGCGCGGCATAGCTGTAAGTTAATGACCTACCCCCTGAGAAATTCGGCCGTGAAACGGAATAATGAGCCGGCTCAGGAAAATCGAAATGGATGCCTATGCGATTGGCCACTATGACCAATCGCCACCGTTCCTGAGGTACTCCATAATGGCAGGCATTCAGAATTCGAAAGCAAGGCTCATAGCCTGCTTGCCGAAACTCGTGACATACTGCTGCCAGGGTTTTTCCACCATCGAGCGAGACCAATCCTGGTACGTTCTCGAAGACAATGAATCTGGGCCGAATTCCCTCAAGGACCAGCCGAGCATAGTGGCGAAATAGGTGGTTCCGCTCGTCGCTGCTGCTTCTCGATGGCGCATTAATGGAAAACCCCTGGCAGGGCGGCCCGCCGACAAGTACATCTAAATCCTCTGGCCCGATCCCTGTGGCCGCGAAAACATCCCGAGCCGAAATCTCTTGAATGGGAGCAACGAGCGGCTTGGCATCGGGAAAATTGCTCTGAAAAGTGAGGGCGCATTCTGCGTCTAGGTCATTAAAAAATACAGACCGGAATCCCCCCAGGTGAAATCCGAGGGAAAGACCACCCGCTCCTGAAAACAGATCTGCCATCAGCAATGGGCTGACGCCGTAGTTCGATGAATGCTCTGCGATTGCTGTTTGCACCTGATCGGGAGCAAATCTCCAATCTCTCCCGACCTTAACTCCGTAGAGTCTGCCCGCCTTTAGCCATCGGTAGGCAGTCTCCCGTGAGATACGGAGACTTCCGCAAACTTCGGAGAGAGTTAACATGTTCTCAAGCTTCGTGTTCATGCGACACCAAAAGTCTATGACAGAATATGACAGACTATGACAGAACGTGCAATCAAATTCCACTCCATTCGAGGCGTCTAGCTGCCTGAATTTCCACTTTTGCGAAAAAACTGCTGCCCAATCTGGCGCGCTGTGGCAGAGGCCCAAATGAGCGATGTGTGTTGGCGCCCGGCCACCAGACACGCGATCTGTTTCGCCAAATCTGCTTGCACTCAAAAAACGAAGATGATTTAAGTCGATGCTTTCTGAATACCCTGAAAAGGTTCGCCCTTATAAGCGTCTCTATCTGGGAGCACAAGGGGAAAGGGGGGAGGCAAGGGGCGGAAATCCAGCGAGAACTCGGGGCAGGCAGCGAATTGCGGGGCGCCTGGCAGGTGCCGACATTTTGCCACACGATGGGGCGAATCCTGGCGTGCGGCTCCAGGCCGTGCAGTCAGATAAAGGATTTTAAACTATTGAAATGATGGTGATACAAAATGTCGGGAGTTGTGAATATTTCCCTACATTATGTATAATTGAGATCGCTATGTCCCGGCGAAGTGAAAAGCAGGTTCTCAGTCTTATCAAAAAGCTGGGCGTGGTTCGTCCCATAGATTTGCAGGACCGCGGAATCGCTCGTGGAGTTCTCTATGAGCTGCAGCAAGAGGGGCTCGTCGAGCGCAAGGCGCGCGGCCTCTACGTCGCCATGGATCATGACATTACCGCCGAACATGCGCTGGCGCAGGTGGCAAAGCGGGTCCCACACGGGATTGTATGCCTGCTGACCGCCCTCCGTTTTCACGGGCTGACGACCCAGATGCCGCGCGAAGTCTGGATTGCCCTGCCGGAAAAAGCGCGCCGCCCCCGGCTTGAATACCCGGCCCTCCGTGTCGCGCGCTTCTCGGGAGCCGCTCTGACCGAAGGGGTTGAGACGCACCCGATCGAAGGAGTGGCCGTGCGCATCTACTCTGCCGCAAAAACGGTGGCGGATTGCTTCAAGTATCGCAACAAGGTGGGCATCGACGTTGCCGTCGAAGCGCTCAAGGATTTCAGCCGGAGGTATCGCGGCGGCGCCGGCGAACTGGCTCGGTTTGCCCGGGTTTGCCGCGTGACGAGGGTGATGCAGCCATACCTGGACGCAATCGCATGAGCCCCAAGGAGATTCGGAACCTGTCCGCATCTGTTCTGACGCGTCTCCTGACACGCGCCCAGCGAACCGGGGACGATTACCAGAACCTGATCAACGCTTTTTTTGCGAGCGGTTCCTTTACCGCCTCGGGGCATCGAAAGTCCACGACCGCTTCGTGCTCAAAGGAGCCATGCTCCTGCGGCTGTGGGAGGATCAACCCTATCGGGCGACGCGAGACCTCGATTTCCTGCGCCTGGGAGGCGGCTCCGCCGACGCAATCCGGGCGGATGTGGAGGAGATCTGCGCGACCAAAGTGGATCCGGATGGGGTCGCGTTTGAGCCATCCTCGATACGTCTCGAGGCGATCCGGCCCGAGGATGAATACGCCGGCACGCGTCTCAGCCTTGTCGCCCGGTGCGGCTCCGCGCGCGTGAATTTTCAGGTTGATGTCGGAATCGGTGACACGCCCTGGCCGTCGCCGCAGCCTCGATCCCATCCCGCGCTCTTGGAATTTCCGGCGCCCACCTTGCTCGTCTACGCGCCTGAGTCCGTGATCGCCGAGAAGCTCGAGGCTATCTTCGTCCTCGGGGATCGGAACAGCCACATAAAGGATTTCTTCGACCTTTGCCATCTGGCCAAGGGATTCGAGTTCGACGGCGCAACTCTCGCGGAGTCGATCCGGAGGACATTCCAGAAACGGCATACACCCATCCCGATGGAGGAGCCGATTGGCCTGACATCGGCGTACTGGGAAAATCCCTCGCGGGCGCCGCAGATCCGCGCCTTCGCCCGCCGTGCAGGTCTTCACGTCGGGCCAAATGCCGGTGGCGAGATACTGGGGCTTTTGAGACCATTCCTCCTGCCGATTCTGGACGGCCTCAGGCGCGGTGTCTTGACAAACGGGAAGTGGATGCGAGGGGGACCTTGGCGATGACGCGGAATTGGCGCGAGGACAAAGGCACGAGGCGGTTAAAGCCATATCCGAAATACAAGGACTCCGGTGTCGACTCGTTGGGGGAGATTCCGGCGCATTGGGAGGTCAAAAAACTGAAGGCGGCTAGCTCTCTTCAAACAGGTATTACGCTGGGGAAGAGCTACGATTCAGCCCGGCTCGAGACACGACCTTACCTTCGTGTCGCGAACGTTCAGGATGGATATCTCGATCTTGGAGATATCGCCGAGATTGAACTCCCCGGAGACGAAGTGCGCAGATATGAGCTGCGGGCTGGGGATGTACTTATGACCGAGGGCGGGGACTTTGACAAGCTTGGTAGAGGGTACGTGTGGGAGGAGCAGGTTTCGGGATGTTTGCACCAAAACCACATCTTCGCCGTACGACCCGATCAGGTTAAGCTTCATTCCCATTTTCTGTCCTCTGTGCTGAGCAGCGGATATGGTCGTGCATATTTCACGGCAACATCAAAGCAATCCACCAATCTGGCATCGACAAACAGCACGAAGCTCAAGAACTTCCCACTCCCACTGCCCTCGCGTCGAGAACAAGAAGAGATCCTCCAATTCATTGCAGCTGAAAGTCAAAGGCCGGATCGCATGGGGGAGCGGATTGGTGAGGCCATCGACCGCCTCAAAGAACTCCGCACAGCACTCGTCTCGGCAGCAGTTACGGGCAAGATCGATGTTCGGGAAATCAGGGTTGATGTCGATTGATAAATGCCGGCAGCATCCTTGATCAGGGTAGTCACATGAGCAGAATAGCCGTCAACAAAGCAGTTCTGCAATGACGAGCGCCTTATTGACTTGGCTTTCGACATTAAGACTTGGCGCACAACTCTTAATATCCCCGGCAGCTATTAAGAGAAACTGAATGAAGCACCGGGAGGATGCGGGACCTATCCTCTCGGACGCCTTGACCTGAACCATGAAAATCGAACTCTTGACTTTCGATTTTCATGGTAGAGTAGATCCATGATTCAGCGACCTCGATGGCTGGCGGAGATCCGTGCCGGGCTCGCGCGGAGCCGAGTGACCGCGCTTATCGGCCCGCGGCAGTCAGGAAAGACTACGCTGGCCAGGCAGATCGTGCCTCCCGATTCGCCCGCATACTTTGACCTGGAAGATCCAAGGAGCCTGGCACGTCTGGCCGAACCTATGACGGCCCTGGCGCCACTACGCGGGATCATCGTGATCGACGAGGTCCAGCGGCGTCCCGACCTGTTCCCGATTCTCCGGGTTCTGGCGGACCGGCGCCCGCTTCGGGCGCGCTTCCTGGTGCTCGGCAGCGCCGGGCCGGATCTTCTGCAGCAGTCCTCGGAAACCCTGGCCGGCAGAATGGAGACGATCACGCTGAGAGGGTTCGGGCTCGATGAGCTGGGCGCGAAGCAGCTTCAGAAGCTCTGGCGACGGGGGGGATTTCCCCCGGCATATCTGGCTCGATCGGACAGCATGAGCTTCAACTGGCGCCGCCAGTTCATCCAGACCTATCTCGAGCGTGACCTGCCGCAACTGGGAATCACCATCCCGGCGGCGACCCTGTTCCGGTTCTGGTCAATGCTCGCGCACTGCCATGGCGGTCTCTGGAACGCGGCCGAAGCGGCCCGCTCGCTCGGCGTCTCCGAGCCCACGGCTCGACGCTACCTGGACTTGCTGGCCGGCCTGTTTATGGTCCGGCAGCTTCAGCCGTGGCACGAGAACCTGAACAAGCGCCAGGTCAAAGCCCCAAAAGTGTATGTAAGAGACAGCGGCCTGCTCCATACCCTCCTCGGCCTCATCTCCGATCGTGAGATATTGTCGCATCCGAAGCTTGGCGCCTCATGGGAGGGATTCGCCATCGAAACGGTTCTCGAACTGGTGCGGCCGGAAGCAGCATATTTCTGGGCCACGCACACGGGCGCCGAGCTGGATCTCCTCTTTCTGAAGCAAGGTCGCCGCTACGGCGTCGAGGTGAAATTCCAGGATGCTCCGCGACTCTCGCCATCGATGCGGATCGCCCTGGAGGATCTACGGCTGGACCATTTGACGGTCCTATATCCGGGGGATGTGCGATATGCGCTCGGCGACCGTGTGACGGTGGTTCCTTTGGCCGAGCTTGCGGCTAGCGACCCCAATGTGGTAACCGGCCGTAAATCCCGCGGGCATAGGCGATGATAGCAGCGGTCTATGGTGAACATTTCGGAGCGCAGTTTCGAGGAAGCGATCGAGTGCGCCTTGACCCGTAAGGGAAACGGCCTGGAACCGTCCAGGGGGAGGAGATAAGTGTATACTGACGGCTGCCGGGAACCCAAAATGGAATTCCCGGGTCAATACGTTCACGATCTTTTGGCAAGGGTGCGTTGCAGGCGCTCAGCAACGGTAAAAGACAAACCGTTTTATCTCACACCGTGAGCACGGGCAGTATAGATCACCCACAGAACCCGTCCAGAGGGGGTAGAGGCAGGCTCTATGGCTAACCCCCGGAACACCTCAGCATTCAGGAACAGCTCCAGCGGCTGCACGGACGCTACGATCGGCTCATCAGGGCCGTGGAGCAAACTGCGGACAGCGTGATAATAACGAACAGGCAGGGAGTCATCGAGTATGTAAACCCAGCCTTTGAAGAGACCGCAGGTTATTCCGCAAACGAGGTCCTGGGCCGGACGCCGCGTATCCTCAAGTCCGGACTACACGACGAGCAGTTCTACAAAGAGCTTTGGGCGCTACTCATGGCAGGCAAACCATTCCGTGGAATCATTATCAACCGGAAGAAATCCGGCCAGCTCTACTGGTCTGCACAGACGATCAGCTCAATGAAAGATGGGAATGGAGAGATTACTCACTTTGTCTCCGTGCTGAAAGACATGACCGAGTTGAGGAAACAGCAGGAGCAGGAGTTTTACCTGCAAATCGCCCATGAAGTGCAGCAGCGCCTCAACACCACGGCGGCATCGTTGCCGGGTTTTGATATTGCTGGAACCGTTTGCTCTGCAACGCTGACAGGGGGGGACTACTTCGACTTCATTCCGCAGCCGGACGGGTGTCTCTGTATCGCCATTGGCGATGTCAGCGGCCACGGATTCGGCGCTGCTTTGGTGATGGCTGAAACCCGGGCGTATGTGCGGTCCTATGCGATGTTGGAGTCGGACATGGGTGCTATCCTCAGCCGCGTCAATAATGCCCTTGTCACGGACCTCGACGGCGGACAGTACGTTACTTTGCTGTTGGCCCGCATCGACCCGCGGAACCGCTTGGTCGAATACGCCAGTGCTGGGCATATACCGTGTTACTTACTGCGCCCTTCTGGAGAGATCGGGCACGTCATGGAGAGCACGGGTCCACCGTCAGGCCTCTTCGCCGGCACTCAGTTTTGCTCCAGTCCGGCCATTCCATTGGACTACGGTGAAATCCTCGTCTTGTTGACCGACGGGGTCACGGAGGCAGCC
>Ga0315289_10001314_pt1 | contig 38613 bp, 28 predicted proteins | sample YL17G11_40_MG_FD_203452 | JGI IMG/M metagenome (GOLD analysis project Ga0315289, IMG submission 203452) | Sediment microbial communities from Yellowstone Lake, YNP, Wyoming, USA - YL17G11_40 | ecosystem: Environmental > Aquatic > Freshwater > Lake > Sediment | place: USA: Wyoming | collected... | reverse complement strand
TTGAGCTGCTCCAGGTACTCCCACATCTCCCGCTCCAGGCCCGCGCGGCGCTCATGGATAAGGCGCATCTGCGCCCGCGTCTGCGCCACCGCAAGAAACAACGCGCCCAGGAAGAACACTCCTGCCAGTCCCAACAGCACCAGTTTGAGGACCGTCAACTGCGGGCCGCGCACCAGGATTCTCCCGGCCAACGCGAAGAACGAAAACGCAAGCAGGGCCAGGTAGATGCGCTCGCGGAAAGCCTTGACAAAGCCGATCAGAAAGCAGAGGCCGATGACAGCCACGACCACTGCTGCGACGACGCGACCAGGATCCATGTCAATCGCCCCCAGATTGCACGGTGAAGAAACGATGTTATCCGCAGATGGCTAAGCCCGCATGTATGCGGGCCGCCATGGCGGCGGCAAAGCCGCCTAGCCATTACGCCGATTCCCGCAGATCAAGTAATCTGTGCAACGGCTAGGCTCCGACAAGTGGCTAAGTCCGACTTGTCGGACCGCCATGGCGGCCCGCAGGGTCTAGCCATCTGCGGATAAGTCTTACACGCCCCGGCTATTCCTCAACCAGGTGCAGCTCCTCCAGCGCGCGGAAGCGAATGTACTTGCCGATCCATGCCAGCCGGGCGGTACCGATGGGCCCATTGCGCTGCTTAGCGATGATGACCTCGGTGATGCTCTGGTCATCAGCGCTGTACTCCGCGCGCTTGAGCTCATCGGCTCCATAATACGAGGGCCGGTAGATGAAGGCTACGACATCCGCCTCGGCCTCGATGGAGCCGCTCTCGCGCAGGTCCGAGAGCATCGGCCGGCGCACCGGCCGCAGCTCCACCGCGCGGCTGAGCTGGCTCAAGGCGAGCAGCGGCACCCGCAGCTCGCGCGCCAGGGTCTTGAGGCCGCGGGCGATCTGGGATATCTCCTGGGTGCGGTTCTCATAGGCGCCGTGGCCGCGCATGAGCTGGAGGTAATCAACGATGATCAGTCCCAGCCCGCCCAGCTCCGCTTGCAGCCGGCGCGCCTTGCCCCGCATCTCCAGCACACTCATGCTCGCGCTGTCATCAATGTAGATCGGCGCGTGGTACAACGTCTCGGTCGCCCGCACCAGCCGCTCCAACTCATCGTCGTTGACCTCGCCCTGGCGGATGCGGTGCTGGTCCACCGTCGCCTCCGAGCACAGAATGCGCAGCGCGAGCTGCTCCTTCGCCATCTCCAGGCTGAAGATGGCCACCGGCAGGTTCTCGCGCAGCGCGACATGAGTGGCGATGTTCAGCGCGAGCGCGGTCTTGCCCATGGAGGGGCGCGCCGCGAGGATAATCAGGTCCGACGGTTGCAGCCCTGAGGTCTGGCTATCAATCTCCACGAACCCGGTGAGCAGGCCGGTGCCCGGGACTCCGGACTGCGCCATCTTCTCGATACGGTCATAGGTCTCCCCCAGTAACGGCTTGAGCAGGGTAAAGGCCGCGGCGACCGTCCGCTCGCCGGCATTGAAGATCAGCTGCTCACACTCGTCCACGAGCTGGGGAATGTCATCGCTGTCCTCGTAGCATTTAGCGAGGATGCGATTGCCGGCCCCGATCACCTCCCGCAGGATCGCTTTGTCGCGGACGATGCCGGCGTAGCGCTCGGCGCTGGCGGCGGTGGGCACCGCATCGAGCAGGCGCGCCAGGTAAGCTTGCCCACCGACCTGCTCCAGCAAGTCGCGCACCCGCAGCCGCTCGGCCAGGGTCACCACATCCACCGGCTGGCCCTCATTGAAGAGATCGGTGACGGCGTTGAAGATGTTGCGGTGCGTGTCAGTGTAGAAATCGGTCGCCCGCACCATATTGACCACGCGCGCGATGGCCTCGCGCTCCAGGAGCATGGCGCCCAGAGTTGCTTGCTCCGCCTCCTCGCTGCGCGGCGGGATGCGGTCTGGAACCGCGGAATCGGAGTTGCGACCCATGTAACGCTCCCCCAAGTCTAGTGGCAAAGGGAGCAGAAAGCAGCGAGCCGGCCCTTTCCCGCGCCCTGTGGCTAGGTCGCTTCGCGACCGCCACCCCGGCCCCGGAAGGGGCTTAGGGGCCTACTGCCGACCGCTCCCTGAATCTTCTTCGACCGATGCTTCCGGCTCCTGCCCGGATGACGCGCCGGCGCGTTCGCCCCCCACCGGCTCGGCGGGCGCCGCCATCTCCTCCTGCTCCTCCTCGGGCGGCGGACCCTCCGGCGCCACCGTGACTGTCAGCGAAACCTCGACCTCCCGATGAAGCCGCAGCTTGACCTGGTAGTCGCCCAGCACCTTGATCGGCTCCGGGATCTCGATCTCGCGCTTATCCACTTGCAGCCCCACCGTGCGCTCCAGCTCCGCGGCGATGTCGGCGGTGGTGATCGAGCCGTAGAGGCGTCCGGTCTCTCCCGCCCGCGCGGGGATGGTGATGCGCGTGCTGGCGATGCGTTCCCCCAGCGCCGAGGCGCTCTGCGCCAGCTTCTTCTGGCGGACTTCGATGGTGCGGCGGTGATGTTCCAGGGACTTGACATTGCCCCTGGTGGCCTCGATGGCGAGCTTGCGCGGCAACAGATAGTTGCGCGCATAGCCGGACGCCACCTCAACCACCTGGCCGGGTGCGCCCAGCCTGGGCACTTCCTCGGTGAGAATGACCTTCATCATGCCTCCTCGCTCACAACGCCGGGCGGCGGGCGGGGCCAGCGGGCGACTTACGCGCCCTGGCGCAGCCGCGCTACGCTCCCTGCTGATCCGCACTGCCCTTCAGGGCCACCTCCCTGTCGCCTCGCCAAAACCCAGGGGCGCAGTTACCGCCGCCCGCTGGCGCCAGCCCCCCTCGCCCCCGCTGGGAGTAAACCGCTGCGACCTGGGCGCCGACCAGCGAGATGACCGCCGAAACGTAAATCCACAGCAGCAAGACGACGATGGCCCCGATGGGGCCATAGACTTTATGGAAATTGGCGAAGTGCTGCACGTACCAGGCGAAGCCGCCCTTCGCCACCTCCCACGCGGCAGCCGCAAACGCGGCCCCCGCCGCGGCATGGCGCAGCTCGATGTGCGCTGCCGGCACAATCCGATACAAGGCCAGAAAGGTGATAAAGCTTACCGCCAGCGAAAGCGCCGCCGACGCCAGCCGCCACACCAACGGTAATTCAACCAGACGCAGCGCGGCTCCTGCTGCCGGGATGCGCGCGATGATGGGGACTGCCGAAGTCGCTACCACGGAAACCAAGAGAAGCACCACCGCCACCGCGAGAAAGACCAGCGCGGTCAAACGGGTGCGCAGGAAGCGCGGCCGGGTCTTGATCTCCCACACTATCCTCAACGCCTGCGAGAAAGTGGCGAAGATGCTGGAGGCCGACCATATGAGGCCGGCCAGGCCCAGCCCTCCGACCACGGCGCGGTGGGCAACGATGGTCTGCAACTGCTGTTGGATCTGAACGCTGCTCGACGGCAGCACGCGATCCAGGGCTCGGCTCACCGCCTCGACATGCTGCGGCGAGGCGCCCAGTAGGTACCCCACAGCCGCAATCATAACCAGTAAGAACGGAAACAGCGAAAGAAAAACATAGTACGCGAGGGCGGCCGCGATGATGGACACCCGCTTTGCGGAATAATCGCGGCCGATGGCCTGCGCCACCTCGAAGGCTTGGCTCAGCCACCTCAAGGTTGCACGCAGGAAGCGGCGCAGCGGCTTGGAGGTGCGGATCATAGCCTTCCCGGGATCGTGTCATGGGTAGGGGGAGCCCGGCCGGCCGTGGAGATATACCACGAACCAGTTGTCCCCCCGCCGCGCTGCGATTATCGTTACCGATGCCGGGTCTTCCTCCTGATGCAGCGTCACTTCAGCCCGGCCGCGCGCGGTGAGCCTGGCGCTGGCGGAGGCGAGATCGTAAAAAGCAATGCCTTGCTGCGCCTGCCGCTTAAACTCATCGAGCGGATGGCGCTTGCGCGACTCCTCGGTGAGCAGGCGATGGGCAGCCCCGTAGTCGCCCTCCTGTAGGTGCTTCATGTAGGCGACCACGGCCTCGCGCGCCGCGTCGGCGTTTTCCCCCTGCGGCTGAACCGGGGGTGGGCCTGGGCGCCCTGGTCTGACGCCAGGCGGGCGCAGGATAAACACCGCGACCACCAGCGCGAGCACCGCCACCACAAGAACGCCAATCGCTGCCAGCAGCCAGGGTCGTTGCACGGTCGGTCCTCGAGCGGGGATGTCGGTGATGCGCGAGAATTCTAGCAAACCGCCGCAGGGGTGTCAATCATCAGGCGTTGCATCAGAACCGACGATCGCAGCAATGGCGCAGCGCTGCCACATTACTGCCAGGCGCCGTGCTAGCCAACGCCTAGGCCACAGGAAGCTGCTCCACGCCCGCAGAAGGGCCTTGAACGTACGCCGGGGGAGGCAACCGATTTCTGCTACCGGAAGCGAGGGGTTGTCGGCGACGCGAGATGAACCCTCTCATGACACCGAGAGCTTTGCTGTCCCCCGCCGGATCTCGGTTCCACCGGAGGACTGACAAGTCATGGCCGTACCTGGCTGCGGTAAGCCCCTGACGTGGCGAGCGGTTGGGATAGGGCTGGTGGGCAGCGCGGCCGTCTCGATATGGATTCACCACGCGGAGCTGATCCTCGGCGGCAATCGAGGGCATACCGCGCTCGCCAACACTTCGATTCCGTTCGGCGCGTTCGGCGCGCTCACGGCTCTCGTCGTGGCGAACCTGGCCATCAGGTCGGTGCTGCCTCGCTTCGGTCTCTCACAGGGCGAACTCATCACCGCCTACGTCATGATGACGGTGTCCACGGTGCTCGCCTCCAGCGGCGGCATTCACTTCCTCGTTCCCACCCTCGCGGCCGCATTCCACTATGCCACGCCCGAGAACCAGTGGCAGCAGTTCCATCGCTGGATCCCGACCTGGTTTGCGCCCCGCGACCAGACCGCGCTGAACGCCTTCTACCTTGGCGGTGCGAGAGTGCCCGTGAGGGTGTGGCTCACGCCGTTTCTAGTGTGGGGCGGGTTTCTGTTCGCCTTCACCTGCGCGACCCTCTGCTTGTCCGCGATCCTGCGGCGCCCATGGATTGATCACGAGCGCCTGACGTTCCCCACGGTGGTCCTGCCGCTGGAGTTCACGGAGCCGCGCGGGCGCTTGCTGAAGAACGGCCTGATGTGGATGGGGTTCGGCGTCGCATTTGGCATCGGCACCGTCAACAACCTCCACCTCAACTTCGGCATCGTCCCCGCCATTCAGGTGCGGACGACTGACGTCAGCAGTTCGTTCCAGAGCTTCCCGTGGAACGCCATCGGCTATGCGCCGATCTCCTTCTACCCCTTCATCGTGGGCATCGCATACCTGCTCTCGCTCGAAGTGACGTTCAGCTACTGGTTCTTCTTCCTGTTCACGAAGGCGCAGCTCGTGTTCTGCGCGGCGCAGGGATGGCGCGTGCCGGGCGCGGCGATGGCGACCGACGCGCCCTACCTGGGCAACCAAGGCGCGGGCGCGTTTGTTGGGCTGGCGGCCGTCTCGCTGTGGATGAGCCGAAGCTACTTGCGGGAGGTTGCGAACCGCGCATTCGGGGGGCGCGGCGCCCTGCCCGGCGAGGAACGCGAGCCGTTGCCGTATCGTTGGGCTACGTTCGGACTGTTGGCGTCCGCGGGAGCGCTCGTCGCCATGTGCTGGGCGGCGGGCATGAATCCGCTGATCGCCGTACTGGTGTTTGGCCTGGTGTTTCTCTACCTGATCGCCGCCACCCGCATCCGGGCCGAGGCAGGAAACGCATGGCTGTTCGGGCCTGAGGTGGACCCGAACACGCTGGTCACGGAGAGCCTGGGCGCGGTGCTGCGGCCAGTTGATCTGACGGTGATGGCCTACCTGCGCTCGGTGACGACCTTCGACATGCGCTGCGTCTCGATGCCGCACCAGTTGGACGGCTTTCGCATGGGCATGGCGGCCGGCATCCCGCTGCGCCAGTTGGCGTGGGCGATGCTCGTCGCGATCGCGCTGGCGATCACCGTGGCATTCTGGAGCGGACTCGGGGTGTGGTACGCGCTGGGGGCGGAGGCGAAGACCGATCTGTGGCGAACGCAAATGGGCGAACAGCCCTTCATTCAACTACACTCCCTACTCGCTTCTCCACGGCATCTTGACTTCGGCGCGATGGCGTTCGACCTCGTTGGGCTGGCGGTTGCTTGCTGGCTAACGTTGGCGCGCACGCGCCTGCCCTGGTTTCCGCTGCACCCGGTTGGCTATGCGATGGCCAATACCTTTGCTTACCGGCAGACGCCGGTGCCTTTTTTCCTCGCGTGGCTGACCAAGTCGGCGGTGCTGCGCTATGGCGGCATAAGGCTGTACCGCCGCTCGCTCCCATTCTTCCTGGGGCTCATCCTCGGGGACATGGTGAACGGCGCGTTCTACACTCTGCTGGCCGCCGTCGTGCACATGAACGTGTACCCGGTAAACTGGTGACTGCGGCGGCGAGCCCCGCTCGTTTTTCGGCGACTGGTCTTTGCCCGGTGTCGCTGACTCCCGCTCATCCATGCGCCCTGCTGGCAACGCCGCTCATCGTTTCCGCTTCACCCCAGCGTTCGGCTCTCTGCGCGCGTTCTGCCCCTGCGGCCCAAACAGAGACGCCGGTGGAACAACCGGGCGGGAAGCCGCGGGTTGCGGCTGCGGCATGGCCTTCGGCGCGCCTTGAGCCCCTCTGCGCGCCAAAACCGTGTAGTCGCCGAATCGCCCCACCGCCAGGTATCGGCGCGCCAGATATCCTGCTATCAGCTTCTCCATCGCCACCCTCGGCTGCCACGCACTGTCGGTCGGCGCCAGCACCACCGTCCTTACCTTCAACCGCTCCAACTGCACTACCGCCTCCGCCGCCTGCTCCCCAGGCACCTCCCCTTCGTATGCGTAATCCAATCGCGTCGCATTAGAGCGCTCCGCCAGAAAATAGATCGCCGGCCCCCCCGGCCCGCAAAAGATGCGCTCGCCGGTCCCCGTGCGTCGCTGCAAGTAATCCACCAGCGCCTCTAAAGCCTTCGCCTTGCGGGCCTCGACGCGCGCGCCCCCCGCCGCGCCTATGTCCAGCGGCCGCCAGCCCCGCGGCGGTATAACCAAGGACCGCGCTCGCGCCATTTCCCCCACATGGCCCACCGCTGCGCGCCCCCAGCCGCTCAACGTCGTCGTGGCCCCAATCAACACCAGCGCCGCCACCCCCGCCCTCACCACGCGCCGCTGGTCCTCCCCCGGCCAGCCTGCCAGTGATTGCCCAACCGCTTTCGCCGACCAGCCGAACAGCCACGCCGTGACCATATACGCCGCCGGCGCGCACAGTGCAAGGTGATACGGGTCATCAGCCCCCCGCGACCATGCCCACCCGACGGCTCCCAACCCAATCACCGCTAGCGCCACGAGGTCCGCCTCCCCCAGCCGCCGACCCACCAGCCGCGCCAAGAGCAGCCCGCCGCCGACCGTATAGAAAAACCCCGGCGTCCAGGCCTCCGTCCATCCCGGAGCCCCTCGCAAGAGTCGGAAGATCTCGCCGCGCGCCCCCGCGAGTAGATCCGCTCCCATCGTCCCCAATGCGCCGCGGGAAGCGAAGTAGAGCAACAGCGGCGCCCAGACCACGACCGCGCCCATCGCCAGGGGTGCGATGGCCCACGAGCCCAGCGCGAGATCCGCCCCCGCCGATCCGATGCGGCGCATGACGAAGGTGCGCTCACGCAGCAAGAGCATGATCGCCATGCCGGCGGCCGCCGACGCGGCCAGCGGGAGGTCAAAAGCTGCTGCGATGCCCGTCAGTATCCCTGCAAGCATCCAGTTGGCCCGGCGGTCGCCGCTGCGCGCGAGCCCCACTCCGATCGCGCACATCACGAAAAACGCGGCGAGACCGCCTTCGCCAGTAAGGCCCACCAGCGCCGCCCCTAGAAACGCGATGCCCGCCGGCATCATGCGCTGCGACAGGTAGTAAACCGCCAGCGGCAGCAGCGCCGCCCCCACCCCGAGCGCGATCTTGCCCACCACCAAAGTTGGGCCGAAAGCGGCGAACATGCCCGCATGAAGATATGGCGCGCCCGGCGGAAAAACGCTCCGCAGGTCGCGATACAGGATCTCTCCGGACCGTATGACCTGCGCTGCATGCGCCAGCAGGCCTTCCTCTGGCAAGGCGAGACCATCGTACACGTGCATGACCCGCCAGCGCGCCGCCAGCGCCACGAGCGCAAACGGCGCAAGCGCGCGGCCAAATCCCGACAAGGTGAGCGCCAGCCTGCCCACGCAACGGGCAACCCCACTTGCCGCGATGGCAACGAGCCCACGGCGACCCAGTCGCGCCAGCAGCGCCATCTTCGCCGCCCCCACCGACGCAACCGCCGCCCAGAAGAGCAACGCCACGGGCACCCGCCCGGGCGCCAACACGCCGGTCCACAGACATATGAGCGGCAGGTATGTCAGGGCGTCGGTGCTCAGGGCGCGCAGCCACTGCTGCCCTGACATTCTCAGCAGCGTCGCCGAGACGGCCGTCATCACCGCGGCCGCGCCAACCCAAATGGCCGCGGCAAAGGCCGCTGAGGGTGGTGTGCCAGGGGAGCAGGGATAGCCGGTCGCCGCGGTGAACGTACTACCAGCGAGCAGCGCGCAGATGGCGCCGGCGCCGGTCACAAGCGCGCGAGCGGTGCGAGCGTGGAAGATGGCACGGGGCATGATCGTGTTGGCGGTGCGCGCGCTGATTGGTGGGATTGCGGGGCCATTATAGCGGCGGCGCGCGGTTGCGGTCAACGTGACCTCGTTTTTTCACCTTTGCGCGAACACGCTCATGGCTTCCGGTTGCGGGGGCGCCCGCCTGAGCCGATAGCGACGCTTTTTCTGACAAGCGCTTGCCCTCGAAAAAATTTTCTCAGATCAAGAGGGATTTGCGTGCGCGGATGCGAAAGTTGTTTGACGCGTTTGGGACGCACGTGCTCTTGTGTAATCGGGGTGATTGGGGGGTGACGGCGCTCACGTAAGGGCGGTTGTTTCCACTTCTTTAGGGTCCGGCTTCGCGGAGTCATTGTAGCAAGCGCGGTCCGCACCCCCAGGTGGTTCCAAGAGGCGCGCGGTCATCGTGAGGTGTCCGGCACAATCTGTCCACAACTGTGGAAAGGTGTGTGCATAACTTCTGAATCCAGCTTACAAGATGCTCCCGTAAGGAGGTAATTCAAGCAGCGGTACTGATCCCAACGTACAACAACCCGACCGGGACCTCGGGCAATGGATCACGGCGGCGCAGGCGCCTGTGCTCCGATCTACGAAGATCACAGCGCAGGCGGACACGCAATCATCCTGCGGGCGCCCCGGGCAGCCGGGGCTGGCAGCAGCGCCCCTATTCGGCTTGCATGTGAGCGGTGGCTTCGGGGCAGGCCGAAGGGCAAATCACCGCAATTTTCGCCGCCCCAATCGTCGCCTTCATAAAGCACCGACCGCGCCAGTGCCAGACGTCGCCTCAAGCCGAGCGCCTTCGGCCTGTCCCCTTTTATGGTGCGCTATTCCCTTTCGCCTGTGGTGCGCCCTCACCGCAAGCTCACCGTGAATAGCGCGACATTTGCCGGTTTTGCGCCTGCGCCCACGTCCTTATGCTCGCTGCCACCCGTCGGGACGACCAGTTCTTGAGGAGGCTCGTGACTATGGGTCGCTCGGCTGACGTCCTGTCTGAACTGTGGCAAGAACTCATCGCAAGCCTGGAATCCACGCTCTCGCGTGCCGCCCGCAATCGCTGGCTCAAGAATATCAACCCGCTATCCCTTGACCACGACGTCCTGCGCATCGGCGTCCCTGGCTCCTTCGCCCGGGACTGGCTTGAGAGCAAGGCGGTGCCCCAACTGCGCGCCGAGGTGGCCCGTATCCTCGGCCGCCCTGTGCGTATCGAGCTCGTCGTGCAGCAGCTTGACCTCGGCTTGCCCGCGGAGCCCGAGCTCGCCCCCGCCAAGGCCGCACGCGGCCCCAATAGCCCGCGCGCGGGCGACGACTTCGCGCCCTCGCCCCTCATTCCAAGATATACCTTCGACAACTTCGTCGTCGGCAAGAGCAACCAGTTCGCCCAGGCTGCCGCCCTCGCGGTGGCCAATGCCCCCGCCCGCTCTTATAACCCCCTCTTCATCTACGGCGGCGTCGGCCTTGGCAAAACCCATCTCATGCACGCCATCGGCCATCAGGCTCTCGCCGCCCGCCCTCAGCTCAATGTCGCCTATGTCACCGGCGATACTTTCACCTACCACGTCGTGACCTCGATCCGCGAGGACCGCTTCGGCGCCTTCCGCAGTCGCTACCGCGACGTTGACCTTTGGCTGGTTGACGACATCCAGTTCATCGCGGCCAAGGAACGCACCGAGGCGGAGTTCTTCCAGACCTTCAATGCTCTCTACGAGACCGAGCGCCAGGTTGTCATCAGCTCCGATCGTCCGCCCAAGGAGCTCCAGATCATGGATGCCCGCTTGCGCTCGCGCTTCGAGTGGGGTCTCATCGCGGACATCAAGCCCCCGGACCTCGAGACCCGCATGGCGATCCTGCAGCGCAAGGCCGCCCTCGACGGCGTCGCGGTTGGCGATGATGTCATCCACCATATCGCTAACATGGTGCAGTCCAACATTCGCATCCTGGAGGGCGCCCTCACCAAGGTCATCGCCGCCGCCTCGTTCAGCGGCCAGCCCATTGCCCTGCACCTCGCCATGGAGCAACTGAAAGACCATTCTGTCGGTGATTACTTGCGCCCCATTAGCATCAGCCTTATCCAGGAGGTTGTCGCCGAGCATTTCCACCTCACGCTTGCCGACATCACTTGCAGCAAGCGCACCCGCGAGGTGGTGTACCCGCGTCATCTCGCGATGTACCTCGCTCGCGATCTCCTCAACGCCTCCTTCCCCGAGATCGCCAAGCGCTTCGGCGGCAAGGACCACTCCACGGTCATTCATGCCTGCAAGAAAATCCGCGCGCGCGTGCAGGCCGATCCGCAGCTTCGAGTGCTGCTCAACGAACTGACGAGCGCCCTCACCCCTCGCTGATCCGGCGGCCGCCGGCTGTGCACCGCGCGGTGAGAAGCTGTGAATGGGCATCCTCGCGGCCGCGCCCTGGTTGAACCTGTGAATGCAAGAGAAGGGATTACCCGCCCACTGCACAGAATACCCACTGCCATCGAGGGTCCTTTCATGAGCTGCGTCACCATTATCCCCAGCTTTCACAGGATTATTATTATTATTAGAGAATTATATATTATCTTCTGTCTCTCTAACTACGCCCACGCATAGTGGAACCACATATCGCGCCTTGCGCAACTCCACGGCGTCCACAGGAGGAAGCCAGTGAAACTGACCAGCCAGCGAGGGTTGCTCTCCGACGCGCTCCAACTCGTCTCGCGCGCCGTCACCGGCAGGAGCACCTTGCCCATACTAAGCAACGTCTTGCTTGAGGTTAAAGGAGATCGCCTGCGCCTGCTTACCAGCGACCTTGAGATGTGGGTGGATTGCACTATTCCCGCAAGCGATACCGCGGAGGGCGCCATAACGCTCCCGGCCAAGATCCTCAACGAGGTTGTCGCTAGCCTGCCCGAGGCAGAGGTAAGAATTGCCGCCGAGGACGGCAACGCCGTCACCCTTAGCTGCGGCAAGTCGCGCTATGCCATTCAGGGGCTGGCGGCCGAGGAGTTCCCTGCGCCGCCGGAGCCGGCCGGCGGCGGATCGCTGACTGTGCCGCAGGCGGGTCTGCGGCGCCTGGTGCGCTCGACGGAGTTCGCAGCCTCCGCCGACGAGACGCGTGCGATCCTCGCCGGCATCCTCCTGATCTGGGATAGCCACAGGTTGAGCCTGGTCGCCACCAACATGCACCGCCTAGCGATAGATAGCATGATGCTCGACAGCGGCCCCACCGAGCAAGTCCGCACGGTAGTGCCGGCCCGGGCCATGCGCGAGGTGCTGCGGTCACTCTCGGCCGAACCCGAGCCGAACGCGCGGCTGCACCTCGGCGAGAACCAGGCCGTATTCGACCTCGGCCACGTCACCATCACCTCGCGGATCATCGAGGGGCAGTTCCCCAACTACGAGCGCGTGATCCCCGCCGAGGCCGAGCACACCCTGCGCGCTGATCGTCACGAGCTGCTTGCGGCCCTGCGCCGCGCTGACATCGTCGCCCGCACTGAGGGCGACAAGGTTATCCTGCGCCTTCAGCCCGCTAGCCTCCTGATCGAGGCCGAAAGCGCCGAGATCGGTCGCGCCCACGAGGAAGTGCCCATAGAGCTCGAAGGCGAGCAGACCGAGATTGCCTTCAATGCCGAGTATCTTATCGAAGCACTCGAGGTCATCGCCGAGGAGCGGGCGCAGATAGATCTCACCGGCCCCCTGAGCCCGGGAGTGCTTAAGCCCGTGCCCGCCGAGCGGGGGGAGTCGCACTTCATCTACATTATCATGCCTATGCAGTTAACGTAGTTCCCGCGCCGTGCCGCTCGCACCAGGCGCCGGGGGCGCGCCGGCGCGGCGGACGCGGGTCAATCTCAGTTGAGCCGGTGGCGCACGCGGAGCGCAGAGCGAGTAGGCCCGCTCTCGCTGGAGCGCTGATTTTGGGCGGCGAGAACCGAGATCGCCGCGACGCCGCCCTGCTGAGACCACTAGGCTCAAGCCCCGCATGAAACTTGACCGATTGCGGCTTCTGGATTTTCGCAACTACCGCGAGTTGGATCTATCCCTGGTCGAAAGCTGGGTGCTGCTCATAGGCGCCAACGCCCAGGGCAAGACAAATATCCTCGAGGCGATCGCGGTGGCCTGTGTCGGCTACTCGCCTCGGCGTGGCCCCGACATCGAAATGATTCGCTGGGGACAGGAGCGGGCCCGCGTCAGCGCATGGCTCACTACGGATGCGCGCGGCCCCCTGGAGCTGGAAGCGTCGCTTACCGCCGCTGGCCGCGAGCTCAAGATCAACGGCGCCGTACGCCGCCTGGCAGATCTCATCGGGCTGGTGGGCCTCGTCCTTTTCACCGTGGAGGACCTCGATATCGTCAAGCGCGACCCCCCAGCGCGGCGCCGCTTTCTCGATGCCGAGCTGGGCGCGCTCAGCCGTTCTTACTACTGGAACCTGGCCCGCTACCGCCGGGTCGTGGACCAGCGCAACCGCCTCCTCAAGGCCATTCGCGAGGGCTCAGGCCGTCTCCAGGAGCTTGATTCCTGGGATGCGCAGCTCGTGCAGTTCGGCGCCATAGTTATCGAAAAACGCGCCGGCTTCATACGCTCCGTGGCCGCCCACGGCGATCCGGCCTATCGCAAGCTGACCGGCGCCGATGATGCGCTCGAGCTGCGTTATCGCCCGGCTTTAGGAGAGGAGCAGGCATGGGCGCGGGTCGTTGGCGGGGGGTTGGACTCCGAAGAACTGCGCCGCCGCGCCGGGGAGCGACTCGCGCGGGCGCTATGCGACGCGCGCGACCGCGAGACCGAGCTCGGCATGACCCTGTCCGGGCCCCATCGCGATGACTTTGAGATCATCGGGGGCGGCGTTGACCTGCATCGCTTCGGCTCCCAGGGCGAGCAGCGCACCGCCGCCATCGCCCTGCGGCTGGGCCTGCTGCGGGTTGTCGCCGATACGGTGGGCGAGCCGCCGCTCCTGCTGCTCGACGATGTTCTCTCCGAGCTCGACCGCGAGCGCCGCAGGGGCCTATTCGAGGCGCTTGGCGCCGCGGGACAGATGATAGTCACCGCCACCGACATCGAGTCAATCCCCCCGGGCGTGCGCGAGGCCGCCAGGGTGTGGCAGGTCGCCGGAGGCGCGGTTTCCGCTCTGCCCTGGGGTTTGCGATGATGCGCCGCGAGCGCTTCGGCGATCTACTGCAGGACATCCTGCGGCAGCATAATCTCGACCGGCGCGCCCGCCAGCGCGCCGCGCTGGGCCTGTGGGACGAGGTCGTGGGCCCGGACATTGCGCGCAACGCGTGGCCCCTGGGCGTGCGCGAGGGGGCGCTGGTGGTGGGCGCCGCGAATCACGCCTGGGCTCAAACCCTGCATCTCATGCGCGCGTCCTTACTGGAGGCCCTCAACGCGCGCATCGGCGCCGACGCGCTCCACGATCTTCAGGTGCGGGTTGCTCGCCGCCAGCCGCCCCGCGCCGCCCGTGGCGCGCGCGCCCCTTCCCGCCGCGAGGCTTTGCCCCCGCTGACGCGCGCCGAGCAGCAGCGCATACGCGACCTCACTGCGGCCATCGAGGATCCGGCGCTGCGCACGAAGGTCGCTGCCGCGGCCGCCGGGTTAATGCGCTTGCGGCGTTTGCGCCAGGCTGAGGGCTGGCGCCCGTGCTCCCGTTGCGGCCGTTCCTTTTGCGGCCGCGGGCGCACCTGCCTGGCTTGCGCTAAACGACGCTAGCGTGTTACACTCGCATTGTTACGCTCCTTCATCTTCGCGGAGGCATTGGCGCATGGCGGGCCACATTTCAAGGGCACGGATCATCGCGGCTGCTGGCGGCTTCTCGCTTGCGCTCGCGCTGCTGGAGGGCTGCGGCCCTTATCGCACGTATAACGGCGCGCCCAAGGGATTCTCCACCCACCCCTATCGCATCACCTATCCGAGGACCTTCGTCGCAAACGAACTGCCGCAAATGAGCGCCGAGATGATGGTCCTGAGCCTCATGACCGAGAACAAGCCGGTGGCGCCCAACGCGCCCGAGGCCCCGGCGATGATTGTGGTGCGCTGCTATCGCATGCGCGAGCAGGAGACCACCCAGACGTTCATGGAACGCTACTACGACGATCTCGAGCCGCGCTTCCTGGACCTCCAGATGCGCCCGGTGGGCCCGAACCCGCGGGCGTCCGAGTGGAGCGTGACGGCCGGCGCGGGTCTCTTCACGGCACGGGTCATCGTGCTGCCGCGGGAGAAGCTGGCCTACGACGTCGCCACCATGTGTCGGCCCGACCGGCTCAAGCAATTCGAGACTGCTTTCCGGCGCGCCCGCGACAGCTTCCGGCTGCTTCCGGCCCGGCCCTAATGCCATGCGCTGGCTAGGCCCGATGTATCGGGCCGCCATCCCGGTGGCCCCGACTCGGTCGGGGCCACCTAGGGACGAGGAAACCACTGATGAGCAACGCCTGGACCGGCCCGCTGGAAGAAGCGGGTCCCTGCCGCTACCGCATCCCGCGCAGCTACAAGCCGCAGATGCGCACCGACGGCATCATCTTCGCCGCCGCCGAAATGCTGCCCGACATCAAGTCCGACCAGTCCCCGGAGCAGGTTGCTAACGTCGCCTGCTTGCCCGGCATCGTCGGCAACTCCCTCGCCCTGCCCGACATCCACTACGGCTACGGCTTTCCCATCGGCGGGGTCGCCGCCACCGACCTCGAGCAGGGCGTTGTCTCTCCAGGCGGCGTCGGCTATGACATCAACTGCGGCGTGCGCCTGATGCGCACCGACCTGCGCCGCGATCAGGTCGCGCCCAAGATCCAAGAGGTGATCAACCAGATCTTCCGCGATGTCCCCTCCGGCGTCGGCTCCGAGGGCCGCGTGCGCGTCAAGGACGCCGAGCTGCGCCGCGTGCTCCAGCAGGGCGCGCAGTGGGCGGTGCAGCACGGCTACGGCTGGCCACAGGACCTCGACCACATCGAGAGCCGCGGCCGCCTCGACGGCGCCGATCCCAGCCTGCTTAGCGAGCGCGCCCGCAAGCGCGGCCAGCCCCAGCTGGGCACTCTGGGCTCGGGCAACCATTTCCTCGAGGTGCAGGAAGTCTGCGCCATCTACGACGAGAAGGTCGCGCGCGCCTTCGGCATTGAGGAGGTGGGGCAGGTCACCATCATGGTCCACACCGGCTCGCGCGGCCTTGGCTACCAGGTCTGCGACGACTCCCTGGCGCTCATGCAGCGCGCCATGCACAAGTACCAGATCGAGCTTCCCGACCGCCAGCTCGCCTGCGCGCCGGTCAACTCTCCGGAAGGACGCGACTATCTGTCCGCCATGGCCTGCGCCGCCAACTACGCCTGGGCCAATCGCACCTGCATCTCCCACTGGGTGCGGGAAGCCTTCGCGCGCGCCCTCGACGCCGCCCCCGAAACTTTGGGTCTCCAGGTAGTTTACGATGTGGCGCATAACATCGCCAAGCTCGAAGAGCACGAGGTCGCCGGCCAGCGCCGGCGCCTCTGCGTCCACCGCAAGGGCGCCACCCGCGCCTTTCCGGCCGGCCATCCCGACTTGCCGCGAGACTACATCGAGGTCGGGCAGCCAGTGATCGTCCCCGGCGACATGGGCACCCATTCTTATCTTCTGGTGGGCACCCCTGAGGCAATGCCCGACACCTGGGGCTCCACCTGCCACGGCGCCGGCCGGCTGATGAGCCGCCACCAGGCGGTCCGCGCCGCCAGGGGGCGTGACATCATCCGCGAGCTCGCGGAACAGGGCATTTACGTGCGCGCCGCCAGCCGGGAAGGCGTCGCCGAGGAGATGCCCGCGGCCTACAAGGATGTGGATGTCGTCGCCGACGCCTGCGAATGTGCCGGCATCTCCCGCCGCGTCGCCCGCATGCGCCCCATGGGGGTTATGAAGGGTTAGGCTTGCGACAAACGGGGGCCGCCGCCCGGACCGTTTTCTCCTCTCCCTCGCAGGGAGAGGACCGAGGATCGTAGGGGCGGTTCCTTCGACTCGGCTCAGGACAGGTCGCGAACCGCCCCTACCAGATGCACCCCGCTTGCGGCGGACAAGCCTCACCCGGCCCCGACCAGTCGGTGCCAACCTCTCCCTGGCAGGGAGAGCCGTCGTGCATCGTCGAAATGCGCATAAATGCCGCACCACCTCGACCCGGAAACCATAATCACCTTGCTCGCCAGCCTTGCGGTCATCCTCGCCAGCGCCGAGCTCTTCACCAATGGCATCGAGTGGCTTGGTCACCGCCTCGCTCTGGCCGAGGGCGCGGTGGGCAGTGTGCTTGCCGCCGTCGGCACCGCGCTGCCGGAGACGCTCATTCCTTTCGTCGCCATTCTCATCGCCCGCGGAGAAGCGGGCCGCGAGATCGGCCTCGGCGCCATCCTTGGCGCCCCCTTCATGCTCAGCACCCTTGCCATGTTCATCACCGGCATCGCGGCGCTGGTTTACCGCCGCCGCCGCCCCACCGGCGCCTGGGTCGTCGTCAATCAGCGCGTCGTGGGGCGCGATCTCATGTTCTTCCTCATCATGTATTCGGGCGCAGTCGCCGCTTCGTTCGCCCCCTGGCGGGCGCTGCATCATGCGGCGTGTTTCGCCTTACTCGCGGGTTACTATCTCTACTTGCGTCGCGTTTTCGCCGACCCGGCCGCCGTCGCAACTGAGCGGGCGGCGCTGCGTTTCCACCGCCTCTGGGTGCGCATCTTCTTGCGCCCCTCTGACGGCGAGGATGCCGAAAGCTACCGCGAGCGTCTCTCCGCCACTGCCAACGGCGCGCCCCACACGCGCATCATCCTCAGCCAGGTTCTCATCGCGTTGTTGGGCATCATCGGCGGCGCCTACATCTTCGTCGGCGGCGCCAAGGACACCGCCCAGTCCCTGGGTGTCGCGCCCCTGCTTATCGCCCTCATCATCGCCCCCATCGCCACCGAGCTGCCCGAAAAATTCAACAGCATCGTCTGGATGCGCCAGGGCAAAGACACCTACGCCTTGGGCAATATCACCGGCGCCATGGTTTTCCAGAGCTCCTTCCCCGTAAGCTTGGGCCTGGCGTTTACCGCGTGGCGCCTGCTTGCGCCGCCAGGGCAGCCGCAGTTCGCGCTCCATTCAGCGGGCCTTGCGCTCGCCGGCGGCTTATGGCTGCTGGTCGCAAGCCGGTTCGCCCGCCGTGAGGAGTCAAACGCCGGCCAGCCCCCACGCATCCGTCTCAACCCAGCCGTGCTGCTCGCCGGCGGCCTGCTCTACGCGGTCTTCATCGCGCTGCTGGTGCTGCGCGTGTAGCTGCCTTGCGCTGGCGCAACGGCCTCGCGCGGTGTGTTCGTTTTCAGTGGATGTGCGACGGAGCCGCGCGCTCGAATCGGGCGCGGCTTCCCGCCTGCGGCGGGCAAGCGCTGAAGTTGACTCGCCTCTGGCGAGCCGCGAATCGCGGGGTCAGGCGACCCCGCGCCCAGTGCTCTCCTCCGTCGGCGTTGAGCACGGAGTTGAACTGCGATACCCACTCTCCGCGAACACACCCGCGTCGCGCGCGCATTTGACATCACCGCCGCAAGCCCGCTATCATCGCCCCGACGACCTGTCCACCAATGCCTGCCCCGCGAGGAACCCATATGCTCGACCTCAAGTTCATCCGCGAACACCCCGATGAGTTGCGCGCTGCGCTGACGAAGATGCACGAGGAGGCGTCGATTGATGAGATCCTGGAGGCCGATGAGCGCCGCCGCTCCCTGCTCACCGAGGTCGAGCGCCTCAAGCAGCAGCTCAACGAGCGGTCGCAGCGGGTTGCGCGCGCCGAGGCGGGCGAGCGCCCGCGCCTGATCGCCGCCAACCGCGACCTCAGTGATCGCATCGCCGCCCTCGACTCCGAGGTGCGGCAGGTCGAACAGCGCCTCAACGACCTGCTCCTGCTCGTGCCCAACATGCCCCATCCCGACACCCCGCTCGGGGACAGCGAAGCCGATAACGTCATCGTGCGCACCTGGGGTGAGCCGCGCACCTTCGATTTCGAACCCAAGCCGCACTGGGAAATCGGCGAGAATCTGGGCATCATTGACTTCGAGCGCGGGGTCAAGATCTCGGGCACGCGCTTTTACGTCCTGCGCGGCCTGGGCGCCAGGTTGCAGCGCGCCCTCATCACGCTTATGCTCGACGTTCACGTCCAGCACCACGGCTACACCGAGGTCTATCCCCCTTACATGGTCAAGCGCGAGTGCATGGTGGGCACGGGGCAACTGCCGAAATTCGCCGATAACCTCTACCATGACGACGAGGATGACATGTGGTTCATCCCCACCGCCGAGGTGCCGGTCACTAACCTTTTCCGCGAGGAGATCCTGGAGGCCGACCAGTTGCCGCTCTATCACGTCGCTTACAGCGCCAACTTCCGCCGCGAGCAAATGGCCGCCGGCCGCGATACCCGTGGGCTCAAGCGCGGCCACCAGTTCGATAAGGTCGAGCTGGTCAAGCACGTTACGCCCGAATCGTCGGACGAGGAGCTGCAAAAGCTCATCGCCGATGCCGAGGACATCCTGCGCCGCCTCGAACTCCCATATCGCGTGACCCAGATGTGCACCGCCGACCTCAGCTTCAGCGCCGCCATGAAATTCGACCTGGAAACATGGGCTCCGGGGGTGCAGGAATGGCTGGAGTGCTCCTCGTGCAGCAATTTCGGCGACTTCCAGGCGCGGCGCATGAACATCCGCTACCGGCCGTCCCCCGGCGCGCGCCCGCGGTTCGTGCATACCCTGAATGGCTCCGGCGTCGCCCTGCCGCGCACCCTGATCGCCGTCATCGAGAACTACCAGCAGGCGGATGGGAGCATCGCGATTCCCGAGGCGCTGCGGCCATACATGGGCGGACAAGAGAGGATTACCGCCGCCTAGCTGCCGAACCGTCCCCGCGGCGATTGCGGCTGGCATCGCAGGCGCAGTGGACAGGATGCAATCCTGTCCTACCGGACCCGCCATGGAGCGGCAGGCGCTCTCGCCTGCCGTAACAGATGGCTGCCAAGCGCGCGGCCCGTACGGGTCCGCGCCGCTCGGCCGCGATCAGTTCGTCGGCCACCCAATCCACGCTGAAGGTGTAGCAGGCGGCGTAGAGATACATCCGGGAGGCTTGCGCCAGTTCAACCAGAGCGCGATCACAACCGCCTTGCGGAGAGAAGAAGACTTTGACCTCGGTCCAGGCGGCTGCGGTCGGCAGGATAAGGGCCACCAGAATCAGGCCCCCCAGCCCTCAGTTCACCGCCGGCACCGTCGCGCCCTCGCGCCTTGCCCGCGCCCGCTCGGGTCTGCGCTCATTTAGGGGCGTCGATTCCCTGGGCCGTGAGAGCCGCGCAGCCCTTGGCCTGGTCCTCTACCACCTTGGCCCTGACGGAGCCGGGTATGAGGGCGGCAGCATCGTAATAGAACCCAGCCATCGCGTAGCGTTTCGCTTCGCGCAGCCTTCGGGCGTACGCCAGATACGTGCCTTGAAGGTCTTTCTGCCATGCGACGTAGTTCTTTGAGCCCTCCGGGTCGTATGCGTCGCCGGTTGGAATGCCTTTGGGGAGAATGGCGCCGGCCAGTGAAGTCGCCTTTGCTATCCCCGACAGCGCCTCTTGCCCTTTCCCTGCCTTCTCATCTAAGAGCGCCTGGACCACGTACGCATTCACGAGGGTTGACTGAACATCGTCGCGCTCGAAGTCGAGGCTGGCGGAGCGCATCGCGTCGCACAGCGAGTCTTCGTCGTAGTGTGGCAGGAGGGGGCCGACATCTGCTTCGCTGCCTTTTGCGATAATGAGGTCCCTCGCCCGGTTCGCCTCGCAGTCCTTCGCTGAGCAGTCAAATAGAGCTGCTAGTTGCAGGTCGAACCCCGGGATCATTCGGGAGACGTCGCTCTTCAGGCAATCAAGCGCCTCGCGCTTCCACGACATCTGTACATCCCCCCATTCGTCCGCTGCCTTGGTAAACCGCCCAGTGTGCTCGTAACAGCGGGCGAGTTGTTCCGTGAGGAGGCGCCAGTCAAGGCGTTGCGCAACGGGCGGTTCCGGCATGCCGGCGAGCGTCCGTTCGGCTAGGGCGATCCCCTCCTCGTATTTTCCGGCAGCCATCTGCTTCTCGACCTGCTCGGCGACATCGCGGGCCAGACTGTAACTCCACCCCGCGACCACGCTCCCCAACGCGAACGCCACCCACAAGACAAAACTTGCCTTCCACTTCATCGTCATCTCCTTCCTCTTTCGCTTGCCGCGCCCCAACCTTCGCCAGCGGCCGCCACCCCAAGCGGTAGGTTGTCGCCTTCAGCCACCAGCCGCAGCACCAGGCGATCCACCGGCCCGCGCAGCCAAGCCACTAAGTCGAGCGCGTCGGCGGTCGCGCAGGGTGACAGCCCCATCGCCCGGCTGGATTGTACCAGAGCGACGATTCCCGGCCAACTACAGTCAGGGCCACGAGTCCCTCCACGTGGAAAGCCGGTATCGCCAGGTGCGGGAGATCGAGCGCAGGCTACGGCGGCAGTTGCTGCCCCCCGGCCTCTGGGACCTCTGAGGGTGGTTCGCTCGGGCCTTCACCGCGTTCGTGCTCGGCTAGGCGCTTCTGCAGAGCGGCCAACTGAGCCTTGAGCTCGCGGATACGCGCCTGGGCCTTGCGGCCTCCACGCGCCCGCTCCTCGTCGGTCAACTGGTGCTGCGCCGCTCTGGAGGCTTCGCCGATCCGCGAGTAGTGCTCTCGGCCATGCCGCCTGAAAGTCGTGGTGCCGCCCTTGCTACCGATCTTCACATAGAAGTCGTGGTCGCGTTTCATGCCGTCCCCTTCCCGGCCAACGGGTGCACCGCCAGCACCGCCGCTCCGAATCGCCATGCGCATACGGCACGTGCGCCCCATAAACAGGACTCTCATTCATGTAGCAATCTCCCGTCCCGCCGGCGTTAGTACACGCCCACGCGGGGACTTCATAATCCAGCCTTGTCTCAGCAGAAACGGCTCGACGATGATCTCTATTGTGCGCGGGCTTTCGTCTAGCCGGCCGCTCAAGGTCGTCAAGCCCAGCGGGATTCGTGACCCCGCTAGCGCCGCAAGGTATTCCCGATCCAGCGCATCTAACCCGCGTTCATCAATCTCGCGGTAATGGCAGGTTGTGAGAATCGCTTCCGTGTCTATTGGCGCATCCGGCGCACTCCACAACCGCGCCGCCTTCAACAATTCGAGCGCCAATCGCGGAGTATTCTTCGCGCGCTGCGCGATGGCTGCTGCCGCTTCCGGCGTCACCATCCGCGCCAGGCGCGGTGCCGCCTGCGTCACGATCTGCGCCAACTGTTCTGCGGTGTATGGCTTGAGCCGAATCCGTAGCGAGAAGCGATCAAGGAGCGGCTTCGTCATGCCGCCTGCGTTAGTCGTCGCGGCGATCAAGGCGAAGCGCGGGATAGTCCCGGAGCGCAGTATGATCTCCTGGCCCTGGTGCATGAACTTCTTGCGCGGCGCGTCAATGTAGAAGTCTTCCATCGCCGAGTACCAGGCTTCAGCCAGGCGGTGCGGCATGGCGTGGATTTCATCAACGAAGATCACGTCATTCTCGCGCAGATTCAGAAGCGCGAGCGCGAAGTCCGTTAAGTCCTCGACCGCGGTGCCGCTGTAAATCCAGCAACGCGCACCGTACTCCAGTGCCGCGACGTGCGCCAGCGACGTTTTGCCCATGCCTGGGGCTCCGACGAAAAGCATGTGCGGCAGCGGCTCGCCGTCGCGCCGTGAGGTCGTCACCGCCGCCTCGACCTGAGCGCGCGCCAACTCGTTGCCCACGAACTCCGCGAAGCAGCGCGGTCGCAGTTCGCCGCTCACTTCGGGCGGCTCTACCGCCGCTACCGCGCGCGTTTCTGGCGGCACTTCTAGGCCCTTGATTGTCTCGCCGATCCGGTCAGCCATGTTCACGAGGCGTCACCTCCTTTTGTACCAGAGCGACGATTCCCGGCCAACTACAGTTCCCTGACCTTCGAGGTCTCGCGCCTCCAGATTGTACCAGAGCGACGATTCCCGGCCAACTACAGTGCAACGCGCGCGTAAGGTGCGCGGGTGGGCATTGTACCAGAGCGACGATTCCCGGCCAACTACAGTCAATTGCTGAGAGAGGCGAAGAAGCTCCGGATTGTACCAGAGCGACGATTCCCGGCCAACTACAGTCTCTACGTCTGGACTGACCCGAGCTTCCAGCATTGTACCAGAGCGACGATTCCCGGCCAACTACAGTCGAAGGCATCGCGAGCGCGGTGCCGACGCAGCCGAGGCGGCTGCGCCACCTTCGGAAACGCACGGCCGGGGCGGCCATGCTCCATTCGGACGCGGCATGGCCGCGCGATCCCCGATTATCCGCGTCCACTTGTCCCCCATAGCTTCAGCGGCGGGGGATCTGCGGCCGCGCTATGTCGGCTCGCCCTCCCACGCCCACTCCAGCAGATGCAGCGCATCCTGCTCAGTCACCTCCCGCGGGTTGCTCTTGAGCGCGCCGGAGAGCATTGTCCCCGGCACCATCGCCGCCAGCTCCTCGCGCTTGACCCCGACCTCGGCCAGGGTCTGCGGCAGGCGGAGTCGGCGGTTCAGCTCCCGCACCTCGCGGATGCCCTGCTCCGGCTCCGCCCTCGCGGCGCCCGGATTCAGCGCGCGCGCGACATCCGCAAACCTCTGCCCCGCCGCCGCCAGGTTATACTCCATGACATAGGGCAAAAACAGCGCGCACGCCGTCCCGTGCGGCACCCCATGCAGCGCCCCCAGCGCGTGCGCCAGCGAATGCGCCGCCCCCACCCCGGTGTTCGCGAATGCCATTCCTGCGGTCATGCTCGCCAGCGCCATGGCGTCCCGGGCTTCGAGGTCGGCGCCGTTCTCGACCGCGCGAACGAGAAACCCCCCTACCAGCTCTATCGCCTTCAGGGCTAAAGCGTCCGTCACCGGGGTCGCCCTCCGTGATACGTATCCCTCCAGCGCGTGGGCCAACACGTCCGCCCCGGTGCGCGCCGTCAGATTCGGTGGCATCGAATCGGTCAGCGCCGGATCCACGATGGCCACCGCCGGAACCCACAACGGGCTGCGCATGCCGATCTTGACTTTTAGCTTGGGGTTGTGGATGACCGCATTCTGAGTGATCTCGGCGGCGGTGCCTGCGGTTGTGGGGATGCCGATGAACGGCAGCGGCGGCCGGTCAATCGGCTTGCTCTCTGGCGGCTGATATTGCTCGGTTTTGCCGCCCAGGGTAAAGATCCCGGCTGCCGCTTTGGCCACATCCAGGGGGCTGCCGCCGCCGATGCCGAGAATAACCTGTGCTTCCGCTTTGCGCGCGGCCTCGACGCACGCATCCACGGTTGCCGTCCCAGGCTCCGGCTCCACGCGGTCGAAGACCATCCCCCCGACGCCAGCCGCCGCCAGAATCTCCATCAGGCGCTGCGCCAGTCCCGCCCCTCGCGTTGCGGTGCGCCCGCACACCACGAGCGCCCGCGCGCCGACTCGTGCTTCGCAGCGAAGCGCCGCTTCGCAGAGTAGCAATCGCCGCGCCTGCTCGCCCGCTCGTTCGAGGGTCCCGCGCCCGAAAATGATGACCGGTGGAACGCGGAACTCATGAGGTGGCACCGTCAGCCGGGGACGTTCATTGGTGGTAGTGATAGTGACCCTCCCGGGCGGCAATCTGGTGCGCGTGAAGATGACGCGAGCGATAGCGGTGACAGCGACGCGGCAGTGCCCGGCCTCGCGGGCGTGAGCGGAGCTACCATCCCCACTTGTAGATGACGTGTTCGATGGCTTGCAGAACGTAGGTCACTGCCAGCAGCCCCAGGCACCCGATGAAGACCCATTCGACATTCGAGCCGAGCACCACGGACTGGACCCCGCTCGGGGTCACCGCTTGCGGCCCGCGCATCGGCATGAACGTCAGCGCCGCCACCGCGCGCTCCATCAATGCGAGCCCGCGCTCATAGCCTGCGTGCAGCAGCGGGGCGCTCAAGAAAATCGCCCCCGCGGTCGCGGGATAAGCCAGCCACGCCAGAACCCGGAACTTGTAATCCTGGTGTTCCTCGTAGAGTGGGCACGCTTGGCATGGCCGACGCACTTGGCCGGCGCGATAGCGAACCGCCGCCGTCTCTTCGTGCGCCCACGCCTGTGCTCCCTCCGCGAGCGCCTCCGCCAGTTTGAAGTCGCACATGCACCCCGAGCCCCGCTTCCAACACGAACGTCGCTGCCGCAGCGCAGGACACACGCTCCCCGCTGAACGGCAGCGCGCCAGCTCCCAGCACGGGCGCAGCAGCGACCGCGGCCGCATCGTCTGGCCGGGCGCAGGTGCCACCGCGCGCGGCATCCGCGCTCGCTTCGGCCGGCGCGTCGCCGACCAGAACACCTGGATCGCCCCGCGCGCCGCCGCCACGACCAGGAGCACCTTGCCCCCCGCCTGCGCCCCCATGATTACGATGTCAGTCAGTTGATTGGCTTGCCGGTACTGCTGCTGCAACACGATCGCGACCAGCGCCGGTAGGCCGAGATAAAGGAACGCCCCGACCGCTCCCGCCGCCCCGATCGCCGCCGACGAATCGTAGTAGCGCGCGAGGGCGAGAAGCGTCCCTACAACCGCGGCCCAAGAAAGGATTCTCGTCGCCACCTCGACCCACGAGATCAGGGTCGCGCGCGCGGGCTCGGGCAACATTGCCTTATCGCTGCCGGAGAGGTGGGGGAACGACGTGATGTGGCCGCTTAGCAGGCCGTAACCGAGATAAAGCAGCGCGGCGCCGCCAGCGATGGCGGCCAGGATTACACACTTGTCCGCGAGGCTTGAGAGCGGCCCGATGACGCGCGTCCGCGCCGCGCCGCCCCTCGGAGGCCGGCTGCGTCGGCCGCTGGACACGCGTTGAGCCATAGGAGCTTTTTCACCCGTGCCAAGCCAGTCTAGCACAAAATCAAGTCAAGCACAAGGATTCGGCACCCGTCTGCGTTGACACCCCAGTGCGGGGGTGTTATATTGAATCCAGAGGGCTGTGAGAGTCGCAGCCCAGCGAAATAGAGGAAACACCGCCGTGCCCATATACGAGTTTAAGTGCGCCGGTTGCGCGCATCAATTTGAGGCGCTGTGCCGCATGGGCAGCAACGGCAAAGGCGCCACTTGCCCCCGTTGCTCCAGCAAGCGCCTGCGGCGGCTGATGTCCACCTTCGCCGCGCGTTCAGGGGGGCGGCCATCGGTCTCAGCGGCCTCCGCCGCCAGCGCCTGTGCCGGCTGCTCCAGCCGCAATTGCAGCACTTGCCGCTGAGTCGCTTTCTCCCGGGGGTGCGCCATGATTACTATTACCATCCAGGATTTTCAGAAGCTCCAAATGCGCGTCGGCGAGGTCATCGCCGCCAGCAGGGTGCCCGGGGCCGACAAGCTGCTTCAGCTCACCCTCGATTTCGGCGACGAGGCCCGCACCGCGGTCGCCGGCATCGCGCTCTGCTACAAGCCCGAGCAGCTAATCGGCAAGCGCCTTATCGCCGTCACTAACCTCCAGCCCGCCATCATTCGCGGCATCCGCTCCGACGCCATGATCCTTGCCTCAGGCGATGAGCACGCTCTCTCGCTGGTCGTCACTGACCCCGATCGGCCCGCCGCCAAGGGCGCCCTCGTGCGCTAGGGGGGCGACTCCGGGCGTCGCTCTCCAAGCGCCCGAGCACCCCGCTGGCGACCGCCAATCCCCCAAGCACAGTCGTTTCGTGAGGTGTTGCAGGCGGCGGTGAAGCCGCGCGTTGGCCAGTAGAGGCCGCACACCCCCCTCCGCATCTCGGCCTCGCTTCCTGCCCGCTTTCGCTGGCAGCGCTGCTGCGGAAAGCCCTCCTGGTGTGGAATACTACTATACCGCTGTGCCTCGCGGCGCAATGCGGCGCTTGGTCACGGCTCTCCATTGAGCCAGCGAATTCAGCATCGGGAAAAGCAATGGCCGCACCGGGAACCAACCAGGCTTTGGTGGAACGCGCGGAGCGGCTCCGCGCGGAGCAGCGCGCGACCCAGCGCAGGTCCGAACTGCTCACCCTCGTGACCTTCCGCCTGGGCGGCGACATCTACGCGCTGCCCGCGGACCAGGTGCGAGGGGTTATCACCAAGCAGCCTATTGTGCCCATACCCTCCACCCCGCCTCATCTGCTCGGCGTCACTCACTTTCGGGGCGAGATCTTGCCTGTATTCGACCTCAAGGTCCTGCTCGAGCTTACCCAGTCGCCGGGCGATCCGGAGTATCTGATCATCGCGCGACCAGGTGCCGACTCGGCGGCTCTGGGCTGCGACTCCTGCCCTGACATCGTGCAACTGCTGGCCGACGAGATCAAAGCGCCGGGCTCGACCCTTGGCCCACAGGCGGCTCGTTACTTGCGAGGCACCGCCGTGGTGCGCGAAGGCGCGATCTCGCTGCTCGACGTGGACAAGGTGCTCCAGTGCTAGGGCGACCCCAGTATTCTCAGAGCGAGGGCGCCGCATCTCATCGCGCTCAAGCGGAAGATAAGGCGGGCCCTGATCTGATCGAGCTTGCCGAGACGGCCGACGACCAGCCGCCGGAGACGCTGCAAGTGGTGTTCTTTCGCGCGGGGGGCATGCTCTTCGCCATCCCCGCCGAGAGCGTGGAGCAGGTCCAGCGAACAGGCGGAATGAGGAGCCCTTCAGTGCGCCTGGTGGCGGACATGGGAGGCCGGGCGCGCGACCAGTTGATCCTGGTAGTGCGCGCCGGGGCATCGCGAGTGTGGCTGGGGGTTGACGAAGTCTTGGAGATAGCCGCGCTGCCGCTCGAGGCGATTTACGCGCTGCCCCGCCTGGTGGCCGATCGCCAGCGCGGTGGCTATGTTATGGGTCTCGCGATCCGCGGAGACGAGCTAGCGGTTCTGTTGGATGCCAATGCGCTGCCCGGTTCTCCCGGCTTGCGCGCACAGACTCCGGCCGCGCAGCCGGCCGAGCCCGAAGCGACGCGCCGCGAGGAGGCTGCGGGCATCACCTTCGGAGTGCGCTGAGGCGCGCAGCGCGTCGGGAGCAGGCACGAGCCGCGTGCTTCCGCCTTCGCGGGCGACGAAGTTCCGCTTCGGCGGACGAAGGCGTCGCAGAGTAGCAAATGCCTGAACGTTTCGAGCTATCGCGTTTCTTGCAGACCTTCCTGGCCGAAGCCAGAGAGCGCTTGGCGCGCATGGAACAGGGCCTGGTGGCCCTGGAGCGCGAGCCCGCCAACCCGGACCTGTTCAACGAGCTGATGCGCGAGGCGCACACCCTCAAGGGCTCGGCGCGCATGATCGGCCTGATGAAGGTGGACACGCTGGCACATCGCATCGAGGAGGTTCTGAGCGCCTTGCGCGATGCCGGCGAGCCGCCCTCGCGCCAGGCCATAGACGTGTTGCTCGAGGCTTCGGATGCGCTCAAGGCTCTGGTTGAGGAGACCGCAGGCGGGCCCCAGGCGCCCGATACCTCCGACTTGATGACGCGCATGACGCGGTGGGGGGGCCAGTCGGCCCCGCCCGCGCCCCGCGCCCTGGAGGCGGCGGGGCCGGCCGAGCCAGTGCCTGGGGGCGACGCCCGCCCGGAATCGCGCGCCCAGCGCATCGCGGCCTCCGAGAGCACGGTGCGCGTAGAGGTCTCCAAGCTGGAGACGCTGTCTAACCTCAGCCTCGACCTCGTCGCAGAGTGCGAGCACATCAAGCGGGCCGACCAGCGCCTCGAGCGCAGCCTGCGCGAGGTGCAGCGGCTGCGCCGGGCTCTCACGGAACTGGCCGTGCGCCTGGAGGGCGCTGACAAGGCCCCGCGGCCACTGGCCCCAATTGCGCGCGATCTGGCCGCCGCGGCTGCGCAGCACCGCAGCCTCGCCGACGAGCTCAGCGACCTCCGCGAATCCTTCGAGGCCAATGCCCACCGCACCGTTCTCGTCATAGATGAGCTGCGCGAGCTGGCAATTGACCTGCACATGCTTCCCATCGCCACCGTCTTTGATGCTTTCCCGCGCGCGGTGCGAGACCTCGCGGCGGACTATGAAAAGGAAGTGCAGTTCATCATCGAGGGCGGCGAAGTCAAGCTCGACAAGAAGATTACCGAGGAGATTGGCGAGCCCTTGCTTCATCTGCTGCGCAATGCCGTGGTTCACGGCATCGAAGCTCCCGAGCAGCGCGAGCGCGGTGGCAAGCCGCGGCGCGGCACCATTCACATCACCGCCGCCACTCGCGCCAACCATATCCTGATCACCGTGCGCGATGACGGGGCGGGCATGGATGTCGAAGCGCTCAAGGCCAAGGCCGTGGAGCGCGGGGTCGTGGCCAAGGAGGCGGCCCAAACTTTCACTCATCAGCAGGCGCTCGAGCTCGCCTTTGTGCCCGGGCTTTCCACCACCCGCATGATAACGGATGTCTCCGGCCGCGGGGTCGGCATGGATGTGGTGAGGGCGGTGGCGCGCCGCCTCAACGGTACCGTCACCATCGCCTCCCAGCCCGGTGCCGGTTGCACTGTAACCCTGGAACTCCCTCTCACCCTCGCCATTATGCACGTCATCCTGGTGCGCGCCGGCGGATACGATATGGCGATGCCGAGTTCGTTCGTGCGCACCATCGTCAACTACCCTTCCACTGCTACTCTGCAAAGTAGCGAACCTCCTTCGCTACGAAGCACGAGCAACGGCGACCTTCCGCGCACCTTTACTCTCAACGGCGACACGCTTCCTCTGCTCAGCCTCGCCGGGCTCATGGAGCTCGAGTCCGGTGCTACTCTGCGAAGCACGAGTAACGGCGGCAACGGCGCTTGCTACTCTGCGAAGCACGAGCGCCGCCAGACTTGCCCGCCGCAGGCGGGTGAACATCCGCCGGATTCACGGCGCGTGGTGGCGCAGCCGTCTCGGCTGCGGATTGTCACCGTTCACGCGGCCGGCGAAAGGCTCGGCCTCGCCGCCGACGAGGTGCTCGACGAGCGCGAGGTCATCCTGCGGCCCCTGGGACCTCACTTCGCGCAGCAGCGCAAGGTCATGGCCGCCACCCTCATCGCCGAGGGACGGGTGGTGCCGGTGCTCGACATCCCGGGCTTGATCGAGGCGGCAAAAACCTACCGCGCCCAGCCGGCGGCGAAGCGCCAGCCCAGGCCGCGTCCGGCCGTGCTGCTGGTGGAGGATTCCGTCATCACCGCTGACCTCGAGCGCTTCATCTTGGAGCAGGCGGGATACGAGGTGGTGATCGCGGCCGACGGACTGGAAGCACTGGCCCGGCTTGCCGAGCGCCGGTTTGACCTGATCGTCGCCGACTTGGAGATGCCGCGCATGGACGGCTTCACCTTGCTGGAGCGGATTCGCGCGAGCGGGGAATGCGCCAAGGTGCCGGTGGTCATCGTCACCTCACGCCAGACCATGGAAGATAAGCGGCGGGGGTTGGCGCTGGGGGCTAACGCGTATATCACCAAGGGCACTTTCGACCAGAACGCGCTGCTCGATACCATCGGGCGGCTCATCGGATAGCTCGTGCTTCGTAGCGAAGGCTCCTTCGCCCTGCGTAGCTGGGCTGCGAAGCCCGCGGAGCAGGGAGCTTCGCTTCCAGCCTTCGCAGCCGAAGCTGCTTCGGCGGAGTAGGCACTTCGCAGAGTAGCAGGGGAGAGCGCGACCAATGGCCGGGGAGCTAATACTCGTAGCCGATGACAGCGCCACCGTGGTGGCAATGATCAGTGCGCTGCTCGAGGACGCTGGCTACCGCGTCGCCGCGGCCGCCGATGGCGTCGGCGCGGTCGAAAGGGCCTTCGCTGAGCGGCCGGATCTGGTGTTCCTGGATGTCGCGATGCCGCACATGAATGGCTACCAGGCCTGCCGCCTGCTCAAGAGCGATCCCGGCCTGCGCGATACGCCGGTGGTGCTGCTTACTTCGAAAGACCAGGTGGCCGACAGATTCTGGGGTGGTCAGAGCGGCGCCGACCGCTACCTGACCAAGGAGTGCGGCCCCGACCAGATTCTCGCGGTGGTGCGCGAGGCTTTGGCGGCTGGAGCCGCGCCGCGCCCCATGGCCGGCGCTCCCACTCGTGCTTCGCAGCGAAGCGCTGCTTCGCAGAGTAGCATCGGTCCCCTCGACCTGCTCAGTCGCCTCAACGACCTCCTCGACCGCCGCCTCTTCCAGGCCACGATCCTCAATGAAATCGCCCGCCTTGCGCGCTCGTTGCAGGATCTGGAACAGTGCGCCAACGCGGTCATGAAGATCCTGAGCCAGCTGGTGGATTATCACCTCGCCGGCATCGCCCTGGCCGAGGAGGAGCCCGGCGAGCTCTACGTGCGCCAGGCCAAGCCCGTCTCGCGCTCCTGCCTCGACCGCTTCGAGAAAGATTGCTTTAATGCCTGGGCTGCGCATCTGGGCCAAGCGCAGGCCCGCGATCAGTCGCCGACGCGCCAAAGCCCGGACTCCGCTGCTACTCTGCGAAGTGCCTACTCCGCCGAAGCAGCTTCGGCTGCGAAGGCTGGAAGCGAAGCTCCTTCGCGACGAAGCACGAGCAAGGCTCCGTCCGGCAGGCGCTATGGCGACGGCGCGTGGCGCGTCAGCGTCTTCGACGAGTCCGCTGCCGGCGATCCCGCCGACGACCTGGAGCAGTTCATCGCCCTTCCCCTGGAATCCGATAACCGCCCGGTGGGCTTGCTTGCTGTCGCCGGCCGGCGCCAGATGGCCGTCGCCCCGGAGGACCAGCGTCTGCTTTCCTCGCTCGCCGATCAGGTGCACATCGTCCTCGACAATGCCCGCCTCTATCGCAAAGTGCAGATCATGGCGGTCCGCGACGAGCTCACCGGCCTCTATAACTTTCGGCACCTGCGCGAGCGCCTGGCCGAGGAGTTCGCCCGCGCCCGCCGGCATGGCTCCGAGATGTCGCTCGCGCTCCTCGACATAGACCACTTCAAGGCGGTCAACGACCGCTGCGGCCATCAGACCGGCAACCTCGTCCTGACGCAAGTCGTCTCCGCGATCCGCAGCCAGACCAGGGAGGGAGATATCGCCGCTCGCTACGGCGGCGAGGAGTTCGCCGTGATCCTGCCCATGACCGGCGTCGAGGGCGCCCTGGAGGTCGCCGAGAGATTGCGCCGCGCGGTCGCCGAGCAGCGCTTCGGCGTACCCGATGACCCCCTGCGCCTGACCATCAGCCTCGGCGTGGCGTCGTATCCGGCGGTGCTCGTCTCCGCGCCCGACGAGCTGATAACCGAAGCCGACAACGCCCTCTACGCGGCCAAGGACGCCGGCCGCAACTGCGTGCGCCATGCCCGCGACCTGCATTACAACCGGGCCCAGCCCCGGGCTGAGTCAAGCCCAGCTTGACCGCTTCCGGGGCCTCATCGAGGAGCGCGTCGGAATCTACTATCCCGATTCCCGGCGCGATGCACTGTGCCGCGTCCTGGCTGCCGGCATCGGCCGCTGCGGGGTCAGCGATTGGGACGAATATGCCCGCCTGCTCGCTTGCCCCAAACGCGGCGACGCCGAGTTTCGCTACTTGCTGCGGCACGTCCTTATCGGTGAGACCGATTTCTTCCGCATCCCGGCCCACTTCGAGGCCCTGCGCCGCGTGCTCGTCCCCGCGATAGTCGCCGATCGCGCGCACGGGCCTCTCAGCATCTGGAGCGCCGGCTGCGCCACCGGGGAGGAGCCCTACTCCATCGCCATCACCCTTGCTGATATGGGCGCTGCCCTGGGTCGCGTGGAGATTGACCTTTTCGGGACCGATGTCAGCGCCGATGCTATCGAGCGCGCGCGGCGCGGGTGGTACAGCGAGCGCGCCCTGCGGCGCGTGTCGCCGGAGCAGCGCGGCCGCTACTTCCGCAGATGCGGCAGTGGCTATGAAATCAGCCAGAGCCTGCGGTCCCGCGTTACTTTGCGGGAATTCAACCTCGCGCGGCCCCAATATCCCGGCCCGCCGGTGGCGAGGTCTGCGACCGCCACGGCGGCCAAGGGCCTAGCCGCAGGCGCCTGGGACATCATCTTCTGCCGCAACGTCCTCATGTACTTCCGCCCTCACACGACGCGCCAGGTCATGGCCCGCTTTCACCGGGTGCTGCGGCCGGGCGGATTCCTGGTCTTGAGCCCCACCGAGCACTTGACATGCGCTGACGGCGATTTCGAGATCATCGAGGCGGCCGGGGCCTTCATCTACGTCAAGCCGCCGCTCGATCGCCCCCAGGTTTCCCTTCATTGCGCGCCCAGCGCGCAACCTTATCGCGTGGCGCCGAAGCCGGGGATTGCATCGGCTCGCCAATTGCGCCCGCCGGCGCCGGCGCCTCGCAGCACCGAGCAAGAGGTCTGCGCTCGCGCTTTGGCTGACATCGCCGCCGAGCGTTGGCAGCGGGCCGAGCAGACGCTTGCGCCCTTCGCGGATACGCCCCAGGCGGCGCGCGCGCAACTCCTGCTGGCGTGGCTGCGCGCGATGCGGGGGAAGTGTGATGAAGCGGCAGCGCTGTGCCTGGAGCTGTTGGCCCGGGATCCATTGCTCGGCGCGGCTCACTATATCCTGGGACTCATTGCCTGTCGCGCCGGCGACCCCGACCAGGGGGCCGAGCATCTGGGCAGGGCGATCTACAGCGACTGCGGGCTGGTTCCTGCCTACTACCACCTCGGGGTTGTGCACTACTCCCAGGGAGATCTGGCGGCTGCCCGCCGGGCGTTCCGCGGCGGCCTGCGCGCCCTCGATGACGGCCGTGACGCCTGGCTCGATTTCTCCGAGGGGCTGACTCCGGACCACTGGCGTCACGCCTGCGAAGAGCGCCTGGCTTCATTAGCCGATCGCGCGTAGCGGGCGGGCGCGGCGCCGCGGTTACCCCTCACCACCATTGCTACTCTGCGAAGTAGCCTTCGCTACGAAGCACGAGCAGCCGCGACCGTGCCCGGTAAACCATGGGGCGAGGTCCCGCCTCCCTCAATGCACTGAGATCGCTCCTACTGGCGCCAGCTCCGTCCTCTCCCGCGGGCATGTCAGTTGCGCGAAGACCTGGTAGACCCCTGGGTCCAGTCGGCGTGAAAGGAGGACGGAGATCGTCTGCTCATAGTGCCAGCGGGGGCGACTCGCCGGCATTCCGGCGCCAAAAAGCAACGGCACCAGGCGCTTCGCCTGAAGCGGCCCAGCGAGGGCCTGGGGATTCTCTTTGGCTACTCGGGCGGCGACATCGCGACGAGCAAACACCAGGCGCAGGTCCCCTTCGGGCTGCGCCCGCCCGGTCCAGCGAATCGCCGCGGTAACGGCAAACGGCTTCCCTCGGGTTGCCCGCGGCGGCGCGGTCACGCCCAGCAGGCTTCCCCCGCCAGCGGGAAACTGAATCAGCTCGCGACTGTCAGGAGTGTCCTTCGCCTGACGAACGCCGGGAGGAACCACCACCCGGCGCAAGAAGTAGTCCTTCAGAAGCACATAGCCGGGGGGCGCTGCTTCGAGCTCGACGTTAGTATAGAAAGGCACCTTGGGGTCAAGGCGCTCTCTCACGGCGCGGGCCAGCGCAACCGGCCTGGACTTCCGGTTGACATGACGTACAGCGATAACCGCGGCGCGGATTTCGGGCTGCAGCAACGGCTGGTTCCAGGGCGCGAATGCAAGGCGCGCGGGAATCAGCAGTGGCGCGGGGCGGCGGCTGAGGACATACCAGTAATACCACGACGAGGGCTGAAGCTCGCCGCTGAGTAGCACCACTGCGTCAGAAGGTACGCCGGCCATGCTCAGGGCAGTGGATTCCAGGATGCCATATTGGCTGCTGCGATCAGCCAGCGGCCAGTTCTTGATGCCCATGTTCAGCGCAAAGATCAGCGCCACCGCGGTCGCCGCGGCCCCCGCGAGGCGAACCAGGCGTGGGCTGAGCTTGAGCGCACGCACGCTGCGCACCGCTTCACCCAGCCCGGCCCCACACCAGGCGGCGACCACGATAATGCCCGGCACATAGAACACGTCCCGATCGGGCACATCGTAAGAAGCGGACCACACCAGCACTGCCAAAAAGCCCACGATCAACGACACGCCGAGCGGGCGCACCCGAGGCGACCTCGCCATCGCCGCCATTCCGACCAGCGCCAGCCCAAGCCCCGCGGCGCCAAATTGCTTCCACAGCCGCAGCAATGTTAGCTGAATCTGGGTCCAGGCGCTGGCCGCGTTCGCGCCGAAGGCCAGGGGCAGGTAAGCCCGGCCGCTGACATGCTCGATGAAGAAGCGAAGGCTGCCGCTCGTGTTGCCCCAGTTGAGCGGCGGATGCTGTGCGGCACGGAAGGGCAGCCACAGGTAAAGCAGCAGGGGCAGCAGAGCGCAAACGACGGTCCGCGATAGGAGGCGCCCGGATCGAGGCCGCGTCGCGATGACCGCCCACAGCAGTACCGGCGCAACAAAAAACATCGAGGTCCGGTGATGGGTGAGGGCAAGGCCTGAGAAGAAGGCCAACTGATTGAGCCGGCGCGGGCTGTAGTCGTCTAACCAGCGCATGAACATTGCCAGTAGCAGGCAAACCAGCAGCGCATGGAAGGCATACACCTCTGCCTGGTTGGCCTGCGGCCACACCCACCAGTTCAGCCCGGCCGCCAGCCCGCCGAGCACCCCGGCCGCACCAACGCCAGTCAGCGAGATGACCATCCCGCAAATCAGCGCGCCCGCGGTAGCAGCGGAGACCGCGCTCATGAAGGCGATCCTTCGCGCCGGCTCACCCAGGGGTGGCAAATCGAACAGCTTGCCGACGATAAGGTAGAGGGGGTAGCCGGTCGGGTGCGCGACCCCCATGGTATGCACCGCCGCGCACAATTCACCGGAATCAATCTCGGTGGCGGTCGGGGCGAGAGTGAACCAATAGCAGGTGAGCAACACTAGCCCGACCGCAGTCGGCAAAAGAAACCGGGAAGTCAACCAGCGCGAGCACCTGCACGAAGCCAGTGTCACAATGAGCCTCGGCAAACTACCTCGTAGTGGCGGGCGTTTGCCGCTGGGCGCGGGCTCGTTCATCGGCTAGGCCTAAAGGCCGCCGTGGCGGTCGCCCCGAGCCGGGTCGAGGGGCGACTCGCGGCTCGCCTCAGGGCGAGTGAACTTCAGCGAAGCCGCGCCCAGCGCGCCATGCGCTCCAGGGCTTCCTCCAGAAGCGAGATGCCGGTCGCGTAGCATATGCGGATGTGCCCCGCGCCGCACTCGCCGAAGGCATCGCCCGGCACCACCGCCACCTTCTGTTCCACCAGCAGCCGTTCCGCGAATTCCTGCGAGGTCATCCCGGTGCTCACGATCGAGGGGAAAGCATAAAACGCCCCCTGCGGCTCGAAGCACGGCAGCCCCATCTTGCGCAGCCGCGACATCACTACCCGCCGCCGCCGGCCATACTCCGCCAGCATCTGCTCCACCTCTCGCTCCGCGCGGCGCATCCCTTCCGCCGCTGCCCGCTGCGCGGTCACCGGGGCGCACAGCGCGGTGTACCCATGGATCTTGGTCATCGCATCAATGATGTGCGCCGGTCCGCACGCGTAGCCCAGCCGCCACCCGGTCATCGCCAGCGCCTTCGAGAACCCGCTCAGCAGCACCGTGCGCTCGCGCATCCCGGGCGCCGCCGCGAAGCTGATCGGCGCAGCGTCGTAGCGCAGTTCCGCGTAAAGCTCATCGGCGATCACCAGGAGGTCGAGCTCTTGCGCCACCGCCGCGAGCGCAGCCATCTCCTGTGCGCTCAACGCGACGCCGGTTGGGTTGCTTGGGTAGCCCAACAGCAGTGCCTTCGCCGCGGTGACGCCTCGCCCTGGAAGCGGCCCTTCGACCCTTCGGCTTCGCTCAGGGCAAGCAGGCTCAGGGTCGCCCTTGCCGCGATCGCTAGGGCCACCCCGAGCGGAGTCGAGGGGCGGGCGCCGCTTCGCTAAAGCCGCGCGTCGCGGGGTCCGGCCTGCCCCTTCGTGGCACTCAGGGCAAGCTCTGAGCGCAGCCGAAGGGCGACCCCGCGCCCAGCCACCGCCTGGCGACGGCTGACTAGCGGCCAGCCCCAGCCCCGCCGCGCGCACCTGCTCGGGCGTGACCTTGAACCCTTGCTCCATGGTGGTCGCGATGCCTACAGGCGCCGCCCCTGCCAGCGATGCGCAGGGCCGGTAGGCCACATAGCACGGCTCCGGGAAAACGATGCGGTCGCCCGGGTCGAGCAGAGCGCGGCAGGCGAGATCAAGGCCCTCGCTCACCCCAAGCGTTACCAGAATCTCGGTCTCGGGGTCGTACTCCAACCCAAAGCGCCGGGCCAGGTAACTCGATATCTCCTGCCTCAGCTCTCGCGTGCCGCGGTTGGGGGTGTAATGGGTCTGGCCGCGCTCCAGGCTGTAGATGGCCGCCTCGCGGATGTGCCAGGGGGTGACGAAGTCCGGTTCCCCGACGCTGAGGGAAATCGCGTCGGGCATGGATTCCACCAGGTCGAAAAAGCGCCGAATGGGCGAGGGCGGGAGCGCGCGCACTCGCTGCGAGATGATCTCCCCTTCCTTGGTCAAGCGTCAACCCCGCTCACATGCTCACCGGCAGCCGCTCGGCTCGTTCCGGCTGCTCCAGGACATCGCCGTCAACCTTGTAGCGGCGCAGGACGAAGTGCGTCGTCGTGCTCTGCACCCCCTCGATGGTGGCCAGCTTCTCGGCGACGAAAAGCGCCACCTCGCGCATGTTGGCCCCCTCCGCCACCACGTGCAAATCGTAGGCTCCCGACATCAGATAGAGCGAATGCACCTCGGGGAAACGCAGAATCCGCTCCGCCACCGCGTCAAAGCCTCGCCCGCGCTCCGGCGTCACCCGCACCTCGATGAACGCGTAAACCCGCTCGCCCTCTGTGCGTTCCCAGTTGACCACTGCTTTGTACTTGCGAATCGCACCTATCCGCTCTAGCTCGCGAACCAGGCGGTTGACCCGCCGCTTCGAGAGCCCGGTGCGCTCCGCGATCTGCTCCGGCGTCGTGCGCGCATCCTGCTCCAGGATCTGAAGGATGTCCCTGACTCCGGCCTGCTTCATGACGCGTGATACGTCTTCCATAAGCATCCCTCCCCACCTCGCCTCACTGCACCCGCTGCTTATCCCCTGGTCTTATGCAGCGGATGCCCCAGCGCGTCCTCCACCGCCTCCACGATAGCCTCCGCCAGTGTCGGGTGCGCGCGGATGCCCTGCGCGAAGACCTCGACCGGCGTCCGCGCCCAGATTCCGGCCGCCGCTTCCGCGATCAGGTCCGTGGCCTCGGGGCCCACGATGTGCGCCCCAATCAGCTGGTCATCGCTCACCAGCACCTTGACCAAGCCGTCTCGCTCCCCGATTGCCACCGCCTTGCCCACCGCCCGAAACGGAAACGTTCCCACGCGCACATCCAGCCCCGCCGCCCGCGCCTGCGTCTCCGTGAGCCCCACCGACGCCAGCTCCGGCCACGTGTAAACGCAGAACGGCATGGCCCGCAAGTCCAGGCGCGCATCACCCCCGAGCGCGTTCGTTACCGCGATCTTCGCCTCCGCGCTCGCCGCGTGCGCGAGCATCGGCTCGCCGATCACATCGCCCGCCGCATACACCCCCTCCACCGCCGTTTCCATGCGCTCGTTGACCACAATGCGCCCGCGCTCGATTTCCACGCCGATCTCCGGCACTCGGCTGCCCGCCACAACCGCGCGCCGCCCCACCGCCAGCAGCACCAGGTCCGCCTCGGATTCCCCCTCCCCCGAGGCGTCGGAGTATTTCACCACCTTCGCCCCGTTGCGCGCCTCCACCGCCGTCACCTGCGCCGGCGCCTTGATCTTGATGCCCATCCGCTTCAAGGCCCGCGCCAGCTCCTCCGCCATGTCGGCATCAACGTTGGGCAGGATGTGATCCGTCATCTCCAGGATCGTTACCTGCGAACCCAGATCCGCCATCGCATAGGCCGTCTCGCATCCGATGAAACCCCCGCCGATGACTGCGAACCGGCGCGGCAGCGCCTCGATGGTGTAGATGTCATCGGTGGTTATGGTATGCTCTATCGCGCCCGGGATGGGAATGGTGGCGGGCTCGGAGCCGGTGGAGATAACGATCTTGCGGGCGCGCACGACCGCGGCGCCGTCCTCGTTCTCCACCTCGATGGTGCGCGCGTCAGCGAGATGCCCCCGTCCGCGCACCACCTGCAC
>Ga0315289_10001313_pt1 | contig 38616 bp, 39 predicted proteins | sample YL17G11_40_MG_FD_203452 | JGI IMG/M metagenome (GOLD analysis project Ga0315289, IMG submission 203452) | Sediment microbial communities from Yellowstone Lake, YNP, Wyoming, USA - YL17G11_40 | ecosystem: Environmental > Aquatic > Freshwater > Lake > Sediment | place: USA: Wyoming | collected... | reverse complement strand
AAGCAAGGTATTGGCTGCGATAATAGCTCCAGGCAGAAGGAGAATAGCTTTATTGAGCTTGAGTCCAGGGTAACCAGTTGGGGAGAAGGAGAGAATATGGAGATAGTTTACTGACTGTCTTCGGAAGAGGTGTGCCTTAAAACAGGTGGCATCCTTGATTAAGCGGTATTTGAAACCCTTTACCATCAATACAGGGGTATTTGCTGCCGCTTGAAACATAATCCTGATATGATTTTAGGCTTCTAAATGGCTGGATAGTACACTATGATTTATTATGTTAAAAGAATCCACGGATTACGGAGCTATTTAGAGAATGGTATGATAGTATATTTTCCGATAGAATAACAAAGGCTCTTCGAGTTGGATACCTAAACAGTCAGTGCATGGTATCCAACCGGAAGGTTGAAAAACCTCGAGGGTGCAGATGGAAACGCCTGCGCCTCCCAAGTTTGGAAAGGAGGGTACAATGGAATTTCAAGGTCTCTGCGTTTATCTACTTATTCTGCAATTACTAAACTGCAATTCCTTAATAAATGGGGCACAATCTACCCGCAATTTATCCCCACCTTATTTCCAGTACATTAATTCCACGTAAATTTTTGCCTTCGAATGACAGCGCTTGCGTCTATCATTAAATAGTTGAATTGTTCTTCGGCATTTTTGAAGATAGGAGATTTCAGATGAAGAATCTTAAATTATTCGCGGTAATTTCCTGCATAATATTGGTATTAGTATCCGGTATATTTCTCGGCTGTTCCCCCAATGCTCCACAGACTCCGTCCGCTAAACCCCAGGTATCGAGTGACAATATTTCTCAAACTAAGGCTTTCCCGGTACGAGCGCCAGTTCAACGGTTCAAAATCGCAACCACCACCAGCCTCTATGATACCGGACTCTGGAGCTACCTGGAGCCGCTATTTGAAAAGAAGTATGACGTTGAGATGGATATAGTCTATGCGGGCACCGGTATAGCGCTTGAATACGGTAGGCGAGGTGATGTGGATGCCCTGGTAGTTCATGACCCGGAAGCGGAGAATAAGTTCATCGCGGATGGGTATGGCATCAACAGGAGGTATTTTGCCTACAATTATTTCATAATACTCGGCCCTGAAAGCGATCCTGCCGGTATAAAGGGACTGACGCCGGAAGAAGCCTTTAAAAAAATTTATAAAGCGGGCATGCAGGATCCGGGCAAAGTCAAATTCGTCTCACGCGGGGATAACTCGGGTACTCACTCCAAGGAGAAGCTTATCTGGCAGGCCGCCGGGTATAAATACGAGGATATCGAGAAGTCCGGGCCATGGTATATAGAGGCCGGCAAGGGCATGGGGCCGTGCCTGCTTATGGCAAGCGAACTGGGGGCTTATATTCTGGCAGATATATCCACATCACTGGCCTACAAAGGCAAAATAACCCTTGTACCGCTGGTTGAGAAAGGTCAACTTTTTCTGAATGTCTATGCAGTAATGGCCATTAACCCCGATAAAATCACGACCGCTAAAATGCTGCCTGCAGCCAATAACTTCATAAACTGGCTCATGTCTGATGAAGTCCAGGATATAATTGCGACCTATGGAGTTGCCGAGTACGGCAGGTCATTATTTAATCCACTCAAAGGAGGTAACTGCAAGGAGCCTGGCTGCCCGAAATTGGAGGATTATACCGTACCTGTGAAATAATCATACTGATACAATATGCAAGAACTCTGGGAAGCGCTGGTACAGGCTGTAAACCTCATAGTGAGCCTCGACCCCGAGGTCATGGAGATTTCATGGCGGTCGTTGTATATATCAGCGATCGCCATAATCCTGGGTGCGGTTATATGCATTCCAATTGGTGGGCTGATACATTTCCATGATTTCAGAGGTAAAAGGGTTGTAATCAATATCATACAAACTTTTTACAGCATCCCCACCGTGGTGATAGGTCTTTTCGTGTTTCTGTTTATATCCCGTGCCGGGCCACTTGGAGGGTTGCAGCTACTATTTACACCTGCAGCAGTCATCATTGGACAGATGTTGCTTATTCTGCCAGTCCTGACCGGGATGACTATTTCAGCCCTCAATGGAGTGGATAAGGCTATAAAAGACACCGCGCTTTCACTGGGCGCCAGCGGGTCCCAGGCTATTTGGACTATTATTGGCGAGGCACGGTTCGCAGTCGTGGGGGCACTCATCCTTGGCTTCGGACGCGCCATATCGGAAGTTGGTGCTGCGATGATGCTGGGTGGCAACATCAAGGGATATACCAGGGTGCTGACAACTGCGATATCCCTCGAAACGCAAAGGGGAGAACTGGTGCTGGCACTCGCCCTGGGTATTATCCTCATAGCTATCGCACTGGTGATAAACGTAATCGTCAATATTTTTCTACAGAGGTATTGATGGCAATGCTACAGGCAGTAAATGTAGAGCAGCGCCGCGACTCGAAGGTTTTGCTCAAAGGGGTAAATCTCGATATAGAAAAAGGCGAGATATTCGTTATCATCGGTCCCACGGGAGCTGGAAAGACCACGCTATTGAGGATTCTCAACCTGCTGGATCGTCCTTACTCGGGGGATATTTATTTCAACGGCTTTAATGCCACGAGATCGCCGGGGCAGATACTTCAAATACGCCGCAGGATGGCGATGGTATTTCAGAAACCCGCGGTCTTCAACAGCAGCGTTTTTGAGAACATTGCCTATCCTCTCAGGGTCAGGTTCAATGACAGGAAAACCGTTGCCTCGCGCGTGGAGTACATGCTGGGTATCACCGGCCTGAGCGGGTATGGCAAGAGGAAAGCCAAGACGCTGTCGGGTGGAGAGGCGCAGAGGGTTGCCCTGGCACGTGCCATGATCTCTGACCCTGAGGTTCTTTTACTTGATGAACCGACGGCCAACCTTGATCCATCGAGTGTAAAGATAATTGAAGACCTGATAATAAAGTTCAATAAAGGCAACGGTGTCACCACCGTCATGGCAACTCATGATATGAGCCAGGGGCAACGGCTGGCGCACAGGGTAGGCGTGCTTATGCAGGCAGAGTTGATTCAGGTTGGGAATCCTTCGCAAATCTTTCATTCTCCGGATAGTATTAGAGTCGCCGGCTTTGTTGGAATTAGAAATATAATGAATGGCAAGATTATTGCGGCCGAATCCGGCATCGCTACCATAGATGCCGGGGGATCACATATCGCAGGTGTTTCAGATCTGCCCGTCGGTTCAAGCGTGAATATTTATATCAGGCCTGAAGACGTAACGCTCACCTTGCAAGAAACTGCAAGCAGTGCCAGAAACACACTGAATTGCACTATTAAATCCCTCTCCTTCTCGGGATCGTTGTGCCATATTAGCCTGGATTGTGGGTTTCCCCTGGAGGCATTGGTGACCAGGAAATCGGCCGAAGAGATGCAGTTGGGAGAGGGGAAGAATATTTATGCTTCTTTCAAGGCAACTGCTGTTAAGATCCTGCAGGAACCCAACGGGCGATAACGCTTTATTTCGATATATAAGTGCCGCTCTTACCGCCCGTTTTTTTAGTCAGGCGTATATCGGTTATACCCATACTTTTATCGAGCATCTTGCACATGTCATAAACTGTAAGAGCGGAAACTGAGACCGCCGTGAGAGCCTCCATCTCGAACCCGGTTTTGCCTTTGCCTTTAACCGTTGCAGTGATCTCGATAAAATCGCCTTTTCCTGGGATGTTGAAATCGACTGCTACACTGGTGAGGAGGAGAGGGTGGCACAGGGGAATCAAATCAGGTGTTCTCTTGGCGGCCATGATTCCCGCCATCTGAGCTACGGTTAAGACGTCTCCCTTGGGAATTTGCTCTTTCCTTATGAGTATGAGCGTCTCCTTCTTCATATTGATACGGGCTTTAGCTATCGCAAGCCGCTCAGTCTCCTTCTTGGCCATCACGTCGATCATGCGGGTTTTCTGCGTACCCATTTATTATCCCCCGATGCTGGACATTTTTTTATCTACCGGTTTGCCGGGGATAAGCTGATGTTGTTTGGGTTTGGCAGCGATTGCGTCCGTTATCAGCTTTTTAATCTCTTCGATTGTTGCGCCGCGGCGGATCGGGTTCTTGATATCCATACCGTTCTGGGAAAACAGGCAGGGGAAAAGCATCCCGGTTGCGGAGAGGCGAAGCCTGTTGCATTCTTCGCAGAATGGTTCGGAGACCGGGCTGATAAAACCGACAGTGCCTTTAGCACCCGGCAGGTGGAAATAACGGGCTGCTCCATTACCCACCAGCCCGTAATATGGTTCAAGCGTGCCGAGCGATTCTATCTTTTTCCGCAGCACGCTTGACGGCACAAAATCGGCAGCCCTGTTTAGCGGCATGAGCTCAATGAACCTGACGTGCCAGCCCGCTTCCAGGGTCATGCGCGCGAAATCGATTATCTCATCGTCGTTAAATCCCTGCATGGGCACCATGTTAATCTTCACCGGGTTCAGCCCTGCCTCCGTTGCCGCCTTGATCCCTTTCAGAGTATCAGCCAGGTCTCCCGTCCGTGTTATTTGCCTGAAACGTCCTGCTTTCAGTGTGTCCAGGCTGACGTTAATACGGTCCAATCCTGCTTCCCTGAGTTCCCCGGCATATTTCTCCAGCAGGATACCATTGGTCGTCATTGAGATGTCCCTGACGCCATTCACACTGGAAATCATACGTACGAGGTCAGCGATACCAGCACGTACAAGAGGTTCACCGCCCGTGATCCTGATCTTGTTTATCCCGAGTTCGACTGAAGCCCGTACCATCAGCAGGATTTCTTCAAAGCTGAGAATTTCCTCATGGGAAACCAGGGGCACGCCGTCCTCAGGCATGCAGTAAATGCATCTAAGGTTGCAACGGTCGGTGACCGAGATCCTGAGGTAACTTATGCCGCGTTGAAAACCATCGCAAATACCTGGCATATTAATCGAACCTCTTAAATATGGTCGCCCACTTTTCCCTGCAAGGTCTCTATCGCGTGAGGGATCACCGGCAGTATCAGGTCGAGGTACTCCTGCACTGCCCGGGGGTTACCGGGCAGATTGACTATAAGGCATTTTCCACGCGCGCCGGCCACGGCCCGGCTCAGTATAGCGGTCGGTGTTTTTTTGAATCCGTCGGCCCTCATGATTTCCACGATGCCGGGTATTTCTTTTTCTATCACCGACCTGGTTGCTTCCGGAGTTACATCGCGCGGCGAGAGGCCGGTTCCGCCGGTTGTGATGATGAAGTCAACGGCGCCGCTGTCGGCCCATAGCGCCAGTGTCCTGGCAATGGTTGCTTCATCGTCGGGTACTATTTCATATTTTGAAATAGGGATGTCCAATTCACGGAGGGTTTTGACGATGTAATCACCGCTCCCATCGGCACGCTCGCCCGTCGAGCCCTTATCGCTGATTGTTAGTACGCCCGCATTAAACATATTCGTCAGCCAGTCGAACCGGAAGCGCCTTCACCTCTTATTTCTAATTGAAATGCTTACGTTCTTTATTATACCAGTGTTTTTCAACGTGCCGATCATGGCGAGAACGGCATTTGCGATGATTTCCTTAACAAAGGGCTTCATAAAGACCTGCTTGCCGTTGGCAAATATTGCTATATCGGAGCCGATATTGTTCAGCATTTCCCTTTCAACGAAGTCTGCTATTCCCTTAACGTTATCGCTCCTGAACTGGGGCAGATCAAAAGGCAGCGTTTTATCGGTGATTATAGCTGCCAATTCTTCGGGTGCGCAGACCATGTCTTTGCCCAGCTCGCTTCTATAGACTTCTATCCTGGGTAATTTACTCCTTTTAAACCCTTCGATAATAACTATATCGTATTCATTGCCCAGCGATGATAGAACTTCCTCGACGGACGGCTCGCTGCCGGCATTTTTAAATACGGTTAATCTTGAGGGTGAGCTAACTACACAGGCGTCGCTGCCGGCCTGCGCGAATCGCGCCGTATCTTTGCCGGGGATGTCCAGTTCAACGGTCTGGTGAGCGTGTTTAACAGCAGCAACCCGGAATCCCCTGCTTTTAAACTCGGCTATCAGCTTTTCTATGGCGGTAGTCTTCCCCGACTTCGATTTTCCGACGATGGCTACTGCAGGTATCATAAGTATCCTCGCTTAAATTATATCTGTGTCATAATCTAACAATTGTACCCTGACTGAATCTCCGGCTTTTACAGCGGGACAATCTTCGGGAATGATCGCCAGACCATTGGCCTGTGACATCGATGTAAGTATCCCTGAGCCCTGCGGGCCTGTGAGAGATGCCCTGTAACCGCCAGCGGTCTTCGTTACTCGTACGCGCGCAAAAATGCGGCGTCCATCATCGTTTACGATAGGGCTATCCAGGACTGCTTCCACCACGGGTCTATTGAATTTTTCCCTGCCCATCATCTTGAGAATGGCAGGCCTGGCGAATTGCTCAAAGGTTGTCATCGAACTCACCGGGTTTCCGGGCAAACCGAGGTGAGGTATCTCCCTGGCCCGGCAACCCCCGGCCCTTTTGATGGTACCGAACGCCAGAGGCTTACCCGGCTTCATACGTACAGTCCAGAAACCGATTTTACCTATTGTTGCCAGCACATCCTTGACTATATCGTAATCACCCTTGGAAACCCCGCCTGTTGTTATCAGCATATCTGCGTTGAGGCCTTCATTTATTTTCAGGTTAAGAGATTGAACTGAATCCCTGCCGATGCCGATGATTTTTGGAATTCCACCGCAGCTGAGGATACTGGCAGCTATACTGTATGCGTTGCTGTTATATATCTTCCCGGGGGCCAGTGGCTCATTGATATCGCAGAGCTCATCTCCTGTAGATAAGACAGATATAACAGGCCTGCGGATGACTGCTACACGCGGTATGCCCAACGATGCGAGCACCCCGATTTCGGCCGCCCGCAATAAAGTACCCTTTCTCAAGACAAGCTGACCATTTGCAATATCTTCGCCTTTGTATCGGACATTCAGTCTTTTTTCGGCGGGGCTCAATATTCCGATTTCTTTGAGAGGCTTTTTCTGGCTCTTGCGTTCCATTTCGTCCGTATTTTCGAACTGCACCACTGCATCCGCCCCTTCCGGCAGAGGGGCACCCGTCATAATACGCATAGCCGTGCCACTGGTTACCTTCTTGTCCGGTACATAGCCGGCGGCAATCTCACCTATAACCTTTAATAATATGGGGTTGTCCTGGCTTGCCGACGCAGTATCTCCCGATCTGACGGCATAGCCGTCCATGGCCGCATTATCATGAGGGGGAACGTCCAGCCCGGCCTTGACATCGGTGGCAAGCACCTGCCCCGGGCACTCGAGTATGGGCTTTTCCTCGGGTTCGAGCACATGAACGGTGCTTAATATTTTCTCCAGCGCCTCTTCAACCGAAATCATTGTAAATTAGTAGCTTTAAGATTGCATGTATTATGTTGGCGGCATGTATAAAAGTCAAGGTAATTCCAACGAGCATCAATGATAAGGTAAAGGACGCAGGTTCAAATCCTGTGCCCGCTACCAGTTTTTGAAGCTAAAATGCCCGTCTTAGAATGAATAAGGCGGGCATTTTCATTTTAATTAAAAAAAAGCTAATGGATTTCATCGAACACACAGGTGTTTGTTATCTGAGCAGTTTAATAAAATCGGCGGGCGAGATGTCAGCGCCCTCGAGTATGTGGTCCGGTGTCCCCGTATCAATGCTTCGGTGATCCGGCACGACCACCTGGGCAAATGGAACATCTCTGCGCAATATAACATGGCTTCCCTTCTGCCGTTTGACAGAGAAACCCGCTTTCTTTAGTGCTTTAACTACCTCTTTGCCGGACAGGCCCCGAGGTAGTTTGCTCATTTAGCCGCGACCTCGAGCTCCACCATGTCTTTGCCGATCTCCGTCGGAACCGGTAACCCATCCTCAAGCAGTGTTTCTACGTATACTTCCATGGCCTCTTTGATGTTCTTAAGTACCTGTTCCCTGGTCTCACCCTGTGAAACACAACCCTTCAATGCAGGAGCATACGCTATATAGCCTGATTCACGGCCTTTTTCAACGATCACTGTGTAAACCATATGGGAAAATTATATCAGGGGCATTGATAAACGACAATATTTACTGGCAGCCCTTCTTAATTTCCCAAGTTGCATTGCCTTCCTTTGTAAAAAGTGGTGATGGTATTACCTTAACTTGCAGGGATTTGACAATTAATCTATTATAATTCATACTATAATCATACTATAGTATGAATATGAGGTGTGAACATGTCTAAGACGGTTAAAATTGCCATCAGCCTTCCTGAGGAGGTTCTCAATGCGGTAGAACAAGAAAGAAAAGAGAGCGGCGAGAGCCGAAGCGAGTTATTTCGCCGAGCAGTGGAATTGCTGCTGCGCCGGCACCGGGAACAAGATATGAACGAACAATATATTCGTGCCTATGAGCAAGTACCTGAGACTAAAGAGGAAATTGACGCAGCTCGCCGTGCTGCTAGCGTTATATTAGCCGAGGAGTCATGGTAATGAGAAGAGGAGAGATATGGTGGGCAGAGCTGGAACCACCTGCTGGAAAACGTCCTGTAGTGCTCCTCTCAAGGGATGAGGCTTATACTGTTCGCTCGCTGGTGATTGTAGCTCCGGTTACTACGCGGGTCCGCAGCCTGCCTGTTGAAGTTCCTCTAACTGTTGAAGACGGTATGCCACAGGCATGCGTGGTCAATCTGGACATTATTACTACCGTCCCGAAAGACTGTCTGCATAATCGGCTTGCTACCTTGAACCACAGGAAGTTGAAAGAGGTTGAAACGGCTGTCCGTTTCGCTCTGGGATTGGAGCAGTAGATAATTGTCTACGTGCCCTCAAAGTAAATACAGAAGCGTCTTCTTGCGCTCTTTGATTTTAACTTCATCACGGCCAGCAGATTTAGATAGCGCAGAAACCATATATTGATTTAAGCTAACTCTTTCAAGTCCCTCTTTTTACACCACATGTAGGGACTATACCACAGCAAAGCACAACCATGGCGGCCGGTGTAAAATTCACCCCGTTTTAATATAATTACTAATTTGCATGGAGGAATTCCTGTAGCATGATGTCGATTGTTGCAAGCCCGATGCAGGGGATGATAAATAGCGTGCACGTTAAAGTGGGCGACCGGGTTAACCAGGGAGATTTACTTTGCCTCCTGGAAGCCATGAAGATGTTAACGCCCCTCGAAGCACCTGTCGATGGCAGTGTGATCCAGGTCTGTGTTTCCGAGAAGCAATCGGTAGCGCGCGGCGAGAAGCTGATTGTGCTGGAGTATTAACAAATATCCAGGGCGGACGACAGACTATTTACCTCATTGGGTTCAGTTTTTTTTCTCTTTCTCTAGCTTGCGAAGCTCAGCCCTCAGGAGTTTGCCCAGCAGATTCTTTGGCAGGGCATCCATGAACGTCACGACCTTGGGCGTCTTGAAGTTCGGTAGTTTATCCTTGCAGAAAGCGATTATCTCCTCCTGGCTGATCTTCTCGCCCTGTCTGAGCACGACGCAGGCCTTGATCTCTTCACCGTATACTTTGTCCGCTATGCCTATGCAGCCAGCATCGGCTATCTGGGGTATTTGTAATAATACCTCCTCCACCTCACGCGGCGACACATTCTCACCACCTCTTATTATTATGTCCTTCTTGCGGTCCGTGATGTAGAAATAACCGTCTTCATCCATGTGCCCGACATCGCCTGTATGCAGCCAGCCGTTACGCAGTGTTTCGGCTGTCTCCTTGGGCATGTTCCAGTAGCCTTGCATAATGGTCGGACCTTTAATTACTATCTCTCCTGTCTTTCCCGCTGGCAGTTCTTTGTCGTTATCATCAAAAATTTTCATGGTGTCAGCCTTGATCATGCACACGCCGATGGAGCCGTATTTGGGGGGTTTGTTTGGTTTGTTACCGCAGGTAGTGGCGCCAGTCTCAGTCATGCCCCACCCCTCGTAGATATCAACCCCGGTCTTCTCCTTCCATAATTTGCCGATCTCCGGTGCAAGGGGAGCTGCGCCGCAGGCGCACGACTGCAAAGAGCTCAAATCATATTTATTGAAATCCGGGTGGTTCAGCATCATGATATACATGGCGGGCACGGCGGAGATATTGGTAACACGGAAATCATTCATTAGTTTCAGGGCCTGCTCGGGATTAAACCATTTCATTATGATGCTCCTCCCGGCTAACAGGATGCCCGTAAGTCCGGTCGCAAGGCCGAATGAATGCGACAGCGGCAGGATGAACAGGCTAAGCCCCAGGTCAAAACTGGTTACGTTGTGTTCAACTTCAACCAGCTTATGCGTCCTGACATCCATTACGTTGCTTTTAACCTGCAACCTCGTGCTCAGGTAACGCGAGACAAAATCAGCGTATCCCACGGCGGTCATATACAGGCTGAAATGCGTGTGCATAACACCTTTGTTAGGTCCCGTTGTGCCTGCCGTGTATATGAGCGCTGCAATATCGTTGTTGTCGGTCTCCTCGATTTTCAATGTATCCGGCTTGTCCGATACGAGTTTATCGTAGCCGATGGTCCCCGGCATATCGCCCTTTTCGGTCACAATAACATGTTTCAGTTCTGGAGCTTCCTTTTGCGCTGCCTGTATCCAGGGCACATATTCCGGGCTGGTGACGACTGCTTTCGCGCCGCAGTTCCGGTATATATAGGCAGCCTGATCCGGCCTTAAAAGTGGGTTCATCGGAACAGCTACGGCTCCGATTTTATAGATAGCCGGAAAAGACCATATGACAACAGGACTATTCGGCATCTGGATAGCTACGCGGTCGTTTCTCTGGATACCAAGGGATTGCAGCGCGTTTCCCAGTCTATTGCTTTGCTGCTCCATCTCCACGTTGGTATACCACTTCCCCTCAAAATAGGCACTCTCATACTCGCCGAACCTCGTGATATTGTCTACACCCAAACTGCCGATATTCATGCCCCAAACCTCCTCAGATATATTTGTTGGATCAGTTATTAGAATGCAATGGTAGTTCTGGACTGGAAACATTTCCAGTATGGCTTGAGGTTGCTCTTTATCTCCGCTTCGACCAGCTTGGTCTGGGCGTAAGCCGGGTCCTTGTGGAACTTCCTGGTTGCCGGCTCCGGCTCTTCAACCTCGATGTTCCAGCCGGCAAGGCCGGAGAGAAGCGCCAGCCAGGCATAGGCTAGAACCCTCTTGTTGTAACCCGATGCAATCAGGTCGATTTCCCTGCCGTGGCAGACTTCATCCGCGAGACAACGCACTTTTTCACCGATCATCTGGAAACCCCTGACGGACAATCCAAGGTCGGTTAAACCGTCGTCGGGGTGGGGATCAGAGCCGCCGTTGCGGATGATTATCTGCGGTTTGAACTCGCGTGCCAGTGGATCGACGATCTCGCCGAAGATGCGGTAGTAGGAGTCGTAGCCTGCGTTAGGCGGCATGGGTACGTTGACGGTGAAACCCTTGCCTTTTCCCGAGCCGATATCGTTGGCAAAGCCGGTGCCCGGATAAAGCGTGCGCGGGTCCTGGTGCAGGTCGATAAACAGGACGCGCGGGTCTTCATAGAAGTATTCACAGGTGCCGTTGCCTGCATGTGCATCCGTATCCAGTATCATTACGCGCTCAAGTTTATGGGTATTCATTAAATAGCGGGCCGAGAAAGCAACGTCGTTATACAGACAGAATCCCTCGCCGAAGGACGGTTTGGCATGATGCATCCCGCCTCCTATAGAGACGGCCTTTTTATAGGTTCCTTTGTGGACAAGGTCGCAGCCAAGCCTGGCCTGGCCGATGATCAGCCTGGCAGCTTCCTCGAGCTTCCCGGGCTTTTCGAAGGGCATGTTGTCCATGCTCTGGAAAAGCCCGAATTTTACGTGGTCGATAATTCCCAGATGGGCCTGTTTGTAATATTCGCGGGTGAAGTCGATATATTCTCTATTGCAAATGAGGAGCAAGTCTTCATCGGTGGCGGGCGATGCCTTGACGAAGCGGTAGTTATCATCTTCGGGGGCCCTCTCTTTGAGAAAATTGGGGAATAATTCATAGCGGTCGCCGCGAAAAGGGTGTCCCGGTCCGAAGTCGTACTCCTTGAGCTCCTCGCGGTACAGTATGGCAATAGCCAAGGTCGCCCTCCTTGCGCTTATTTAAAAGGGTGAAAATAATTAATGAAATATTACTCCTCTGTAAAAAGATAAACAATAGAGAAAGACGGTGGAGATTCCAATTTCAGAAGCCATTTGCGTTTTACTTTACCTTATATATAAAATTGAGCAATCTTTTGCGGAGGGAGGTTAGGAAGCGTGAAGAAAGTCCTCATCACTGGAGCTTCAGGGTTCATAGGCAGCCATATTGTAAAAGCAAACTTGGCCAAAGGGCATTCGGTGCGGGCGCTGGTACTGCCGGGTGACCCGGGTAGTGAAGCCCTCAGACAGAAAGGCGTCGAGCTAGTAGAGGGTGACATCCGTGACTACGAAAAAGTGCGGCAGGCGGCTTCGGGTAGGGAAATTATCTTTCATTGTGCTGCGGTAGTGACCGACTGGGCCCCGAAGAAGCTGTTTCAGGAAGTAACGGTATGCGGAGCTGAGAACATCGCCAGGGCTGCCCTTGAAGCAAATGTGAAACGGCTGGTCGACATGAGCACCTGCGACGTCTTCGGCACTGACGAGTCGCAGGTGATGGATGAAACCTTCCCGCTGCAGTACTGGGGTGAACCCTACGCTGATTCTAAAATCGATTCAGAAAAAGTCATGCGGAGGTATCACAAGGAGAAGGGTTTGCCGCTGACGATGGTGTATCCCCTATGGGTTTACGGCGAAGGTGACCAGACCTTTGTTCCGCTGCTTGCCGATGCAATTATAAAGAAGGAGTTGATATTCTGGCGCAAAGGCGCCATCGTGTGGCCCACATATATCGATAACCTGGTCGACCTGCTGATGCTGATCTCGGAAGATGAAAGGGCTGTGGGCAATGGCTACCTGGTACATGACGGTGAGTCGACGACACTGGAGGAATTCTGTGAAGGTATAGCTGAGGCGCTGGGTGTACCGCCGATTAAGACCTATATTCCGTACTGGTCGGCGATGGCTGCGGCGTCGGTGATGGAATTCTTATGGAAGCTCTTGCGCATCAAGATGCGTCCCTTGCTCACCACCTATACGGTAACCAATCTGGGGTCGAGGTTCAGATTCTCCATAGACAAGGCTGAGAGGGAGCTGGGATGGAAGCCGAAGATAGCATACAGGGAAGGCTTTGGGAAAACTATGGAATGGCTCAAAACGCTCGACCTGAAGACGCTTAAACAAAAGTGAGGAGTAGCAGCGATGCAGGATTTTAATAGCAAAATAGCTTACATAACCGGAGGTTCATCTGGTATCGGCCTTGCGGTAGCCAAACTTTTAGCGGCCGGGGGCGCCAGCATACTGATTTTTGCCCGCAGGGCACAGGTCCTCGAGGAAGCGCTGCTACAGATCGGCAAGTGCCGCATATCACCGGAGCAGAGGTTTTCGTGCTTGCCGTTGGATGTATCGGAGCGGGAGGACGTTGAGGCCGTCCTTTTTAGGGCTGTGGCGGATTTCGGGGTACCTGATATATTGATTAACTGCGCTGGCAAAGCGAAGCCGAACTACTATGAGAATATCCCGTACAGCCAATTCGACGAGATTATTAAAACTGACCTGTATGGGACATGGAATACCACCTCCCTGCTTGTACCTTTGATGAAGGATCGGGGCGGTTATATTATAAATGTTTCATCGATCGCAGGCTTCATCGGGGTGTTCGGCTACACGGATTATGCGGCTGCCAAGTTCGGTGTAGTCGGCTTTTCGGAAGCACTGCGAAGCGAATTAAAAAAATACAACATTGCGGTCTCAGTGCTGTGTCCTCCAGATACCGACACCCCGGGCTTTGCCGAGGAGAACAAAACCAAGCCTGAGGAGACGAAGGCTATCTCATCGACCGCCAGGCTGATGAAGGCCGAGGATGTGGCCAAGGCGCTGCTGAAAGGTATGAAGAAACAGGAATTCATCATAATCCCCAATTTCGACGGCAAATTCACCTATATCATGAAGCGATTGTTACCCGGGTTGGTGGAGATGGTCACCGATTCCCAGGTTAAAAGCGTGCAGAAGGCAAAGGGAAAATAAAGCAGTAAAAGGAGAGGCAACATGGGTAAAGAAGATAGTACCAGGCCTATCGCCTCGCTTGAGATCGTGACAGCAGTCGGCCTGCTGTTATTCTGGATCGCTTTCTTCACTGTAGGCATGGCGCCGGAGAAACCGCCCGCCTGTTACTTTGCTTATGAGCATTCCTTCCCTCTTCCCGACGGTTTACTGGCTATCCTGCTGCTCATCGCTGGGATACTTCTAATGAAGAATAAACCGCTGGGGAAGAAGCTGTCTTTTGTGGCAGCAGGTGCGCTCATATTCCTGGGCCTACTTGATTTCAGCTTCAATATCCAAAACGGCGTATATATAGCATCCATAGTTGACCTGATATTAAACGCCTTCATCAATCTCTGGTGCGTGGGATTCGGGTTGGCGATTATCCTGAGCATGAAATCGAATTCATGAAGACTTTTCGAAAACGATTTTAATATTTCCTTCTATCGCATCCCGGGTTAGACGTTAATATCAACAAGGGTAAATACAAGGCCGTTAAAACCATGTTGGTTTATGAATAGCTATCACGGCTGCTTGTGAAATTAATATCGCAAAGGTATACTTTGCTGGTTTATTTAGTGTTTTGGTTGCCGGGCTCCAAATTCTTTTATTCTTGAGGTGTGCATATGGGTGATGTGAATGTCAATATCGACGGAAAAAGGATGAAGGTCCGCGCAGGGGTGACTATTCTTGAGGCTGCTACGGCGCACGGAATAAAGATACCCACGCTGTGCCATATCAAGGACCAGCTCCCTACCGGGGTATGCCGGGTCTGTGTGGTGGAGGTGGAGGGCTCGAGGACCCTGGTGGGCTCCTGCCACACACCCGTGTTCGAAGGGATGGTGGTTCACACCCAGTCGCCAAAAGTTGCAGCGGCACGCAAGGTGGTCGTGGAACTCATGCTTACCGCTCATACCGGCGATTGTGTGAATGACACCAATGCGGAGAATTGTGTCCTGCACAATCTTGCCTCAGATTACGAGGTGGGCGCCCCGCGTTTTAATATGAGAGCTCCCCGCTATTATCCGGCCGAGGAAGCAAACCCGTATGTTCGCCGAAATCTGTCGAAGTGCATACTCTGCCGCAAATGCATCCGGGCCTGTAGCGACATCGCCGGTAAAAATATACTGAGCATCGGCTACCGCGGCTTCAGGTCGAAGGTTGTGGCCGGTTACGATGAGCCGCTGGTCAGTGAAGCGTGCCGGGACTGCGGGATATGCATTGAGCACTGCCCCACCGGGGCGCTGAGCGCGCCTGTGAAAGTGTAGAACAAGACAGGGGGTATCGCGATGAGTAAAGAAACATCTTCTATCTCCAACGGCCGCGCAGATCTGTTACCTGTGCTGAAGCGGGAACTCGGTAAAAGCGGCAGTCTTTCAAAAGAGGTTATGTCCGGTGTGGCCGGAAAGACTAGCCTGCCCCTCAACGAGGTTTACGGGGTAGCTACTTTCTACGCATATCTCCCGGTGCTGCCCACGGGAAAAAATGTTATCAGGGTGTGCAGATGCGTCCCCTGTGACCTGAAAGATGTGCAGGCGGTAATCGGGAGCATAAAAAAAGAGATCGGGATAGCGCCGGGTGAAACCACCGCGGACGGTAAATTCTCGTTTGAGCTGGTGAACTGCATCGGCGCCTGCGACCAGGCGCCCGCGATGATGATCAACGGTGAGATGTATGGGAACCTGACCCCAACAAGGATATCGGAAATCTTGAAATCTTACTGAAGTAATTAAGTATGGCGGCTGATGTGGTTTTCGTAAATATAATAGTACCTTTGACAGTTTGAGTCTCAGGAGGATACACGTGGCGGAAAAGCGCATTGTATTAAGTAACTGCGGAGTCATCGATCCACAAAATATCGAGACGTACCTGGCTAGGGGTGGTTTCAAGGGCTTTGTGAAGGCACGCGACAAAATGAAGCCCAAAGCCATAGTCGACGAGGTCAAAAAATCGGGGCTCACCGGCCGGGGTGGTGCGGGCTTCAGCTGCGGCCTGAAATGGGAACTCGCAATGAATGCGAAAGCGAAGAGGAAGTATCTCATCTGCAATGCCGACGAGGGCGAGGTCGGGACCTTTAAGGACAAATATATATTATCTCACGATCCGTTCGGCCTCATCGAAGGCATGTGCATCGCAGGTCTGGCCATAGGCGCGCAGCAGGCATTCATCTACCTGAGGGCTGAATATCATTTCCTGTATGACTTGCTCTGCCGCGCCATTGCGCAGGCCAGAGAGAAGGGCTTTTTAAAGCATATGGATATACAGGTGTTCGAGGGTGCAGGCGCATATGTCTGCGGCGAGGAGTCGGCCCTGATGAACTCCATTGAAGGCCAAAGGGGTGAATCCCGTTATAAACCGCCCTATCCTCCGACCCGCGGACTATGGAACATGCCTACTATTATAAATAATGCCGAAACCCTGATGAATATTCCCCATATTATTGCCAACGGCGCCGCCTGGTTCAGCGCCATGGGCACCGGTCGCAGCAAGGGCACCAAAGTCTTCAGCGTGAGCGGCGACGTCAAAAGGCCCGGTGTATATGAGCTGGAGATGGGAAGCTGCCTTAGTGAATTGGTTGTTGACCTGGCCGGGGCGGAGGATATAAAGGCGGTGCAGGTCGGAGGCTCCACCGGCAATATTTATCCCGCGAGCATGATCGATATGCCCCTGTCTCATGAAACCTGCCTGGGCTCCGGCGCGGTCGTGGTTTTCAATACGGGAAGGGATATCATTGATATCGTTCACAACAACATGCATTTCCTGAATGAAGAGTCCTGCGGGAAATGCACCCCCTGCCGTGAGGGCACAGAGGTAATGATGGAAATCCTGGGCAGGTTGACCCGGGGTGAGGGCGCAGCGGGAGATATAAGCGCGCTGGAGGACCTTGCCAGAACTATGGCCCTGGCATCGCTGTGCGGGCTCGGGCAGGCCGCGGCGGTGCCCGTGATGGATTCATTGAAATATTTCAGGGACGAATACATCGACCGTATCGATCAATCCATGTTCCTGCGGAGCTATCTCAGCGGTGAATTATCTAAATCAAAGGAGGGCATAAGATGAGCACGCATTCCGAAGATCAAACAGCACGTATGCTGGAGATGCTCGACAACCTGGAGTCGGACAAGTATCAGCTCAAAGAATACAAGTTTATAGGTGAGAAGATACCGCGGAGGATTGATGGCCTGGCCAAGGCTTCCGGTCAGGCCGATTACACTATGGACATCCAGATTCCCGGCATGCTGTATATGCGCTTGCTCATGTCCCCGTATCCTCATGCCAAGATCCTCAAGATGGACACCAGTAAGGCGGAGAAGCTGCCGGGCGTCCGGTATGTGTTGCGTTACGATGATCCTGAGGTGGAGAAAGCGGAAATCATCGGTAGAGTCGCCGGATTCTTTGGCCTTGATAAACCACTCTCCAATGTAGCCCACATGGAAGGCGAGCTGGTGGGCGCCGCTGTAGCAGCAGAGACCGAGGCTGTTGCGGAGGAGGCGCTTTCCCTGATTGAGATTGAATGGGAAGAGCGTCCTTTCATGCTCGACCCGGTAGCAGCGAGCGAGCCGGGCACCCCATTGACTTTCCCTGAACGCTATATTGACGGCAACCACTGGAACCGGGGCGCCTACGATGAGTTGGTACACGGCGATGTCAAGAAGGGGTTTGCAGAGGCGGACAAGGTAATTGACTTCAGTTTCGTCCGGACGGCCAATACCTGGGTAGGCCCCGAGCGCCCCTGCGGTGTCTGGAAGTGGAACGGCGACTGCCCCGAGATATGGTTGAAGCATCAGCGCATACACCTACCCAAGAGCCGTATCTCGGAGTGGTTCGGCGGTATCGCGATGAGCAAGATCGAGATACACTCGCCATACCAGGGAGCCAGCTTCGGCGGCTGGTGCCAGATAGACTGGAACCTTGGCCCGCTGTGGTGCGCCGCATTGGTGTCAAAGAGGGTTGGTCGGCCGGTGAAATATATCTTCAACCGCCGGGAGGATTTTTTCGGCGGTTCCATGGACGAGGGAACTTACTTTGTAAAGGTCGGTTTTAAGAATGATGGAACAATAACAGCTGTTGATGCCACCCTTAATCACGTCAATGCCATCTGGCCGGTTTTCAGCCCGTCCCTGCATCTGCATGACAACACCAGGATCACAAATATCAGGGGACACAGCAAGTCCATCTGGGTTAACAAGGGGCATACCGTGCCGACGCGCTGCGAGATGCTTCCGGCAGTGCTCACCCAGACACTGGTTCTTGATCGAGTGGCAGCCGAGCTGGGCATGGACCCCACTGAACTGGCGTTGAAGAACGACGGGGCCATGGGCCATGACATGGAATGGGTTAACGAGGAGAAGAAGAAGCGCGGATTCCCGGTGCGCGACAGCCTGAAAGAATGTATCGACCAGGGTAAGGCGGCCATCAAGTGGGATAAAAAATGGCATAAGCCGGGCGCCAAGAAACTGTACAACGGGCGCATGCACGGCGTCGGCTTCACCTGGGCCCACGAATGGTCAGACTCCCTCGGCAGCGGTGAGTTTGCCATCCGCATCGAGCGCACCGACGGGACTGCTGCTCTGCTGGGTATGGGCGCCGATAACGGCGTCGATGCGGATGGCACTTATTGCCAGATAGCGGCCGACGAGCTCGGCTTCCGCCTTGAAGACGTGAACTACAACCCGCATGTCTACCGGGGCTTCTACCGGATGACGCCCGACTCGTCGACCAATATGTCGGTTAATGGCTGGGCTGTTCGCCACGCGGCAAGAATATTGAAACAGAAGATACTCGAAGCGGCCACGAGTCCCTCGTCAGCGACACAGCGCGGCAGCTTCCAGCCCGCTTTTCCCGATACCAAACCTGAAGACCTGGATATCAGTGACAGCGTTATCTTCTCCAAGTTAGATCCCGAGCGGAAAATGAGCATGGCCGATTTCGTCAGGCTGGCCGGCGCGGGTGGGCCTTTTGCCGACGATGAGTTCCTGGGAACCAGGGTCGGCTGGTCAGAGCCGCTGTTTGCCTCCAGCTATCATGTTCAGTATGGCAAACACAACCCGGTCAATCCCCGCCCCAGTTTCTGCCGCCAGGCGCACTTCATGGAGATCGAGGTGGACACCGAAACCGGTGAGATCTTTGTTACCAATGTGGTTAATGTCAACGATGTGGGCAAGGTCATCAACCGCCTGAGCTGCGAGGGACAGCAGTACGGCGGCAGCATCATGGGGGTGAGCCGCGCCAAGTTCGAGGAGATAGTCCACGACCCCGTCACCGGCGTGATGCTGAACGGCAACCTGCTGGATTATAAGATCGCCACGAATAAGGACCTTGGACCTGTCGGTACAATACTGGTCGAGACGGGGATGGGTTATGGTCCCTACGGTCTTATAGGCATCGGCGAGGACATCGGTACTGTAGTGCCTGGCTTGCTTGCCCCGGCCGTTTACAACGCCATCGGCAAATGGATTTACGACTTCCCCATCACCCCGGCCAAGATACTGCAGGCGTTGGGTAAAGCGTAAATGCGGTTTAATGCTGTTCTAAGAGGAGGGCGAGAACTTGAATAAAGAAATTAATAAATTTTTATGCCCGTACTGCGGTGATACGCTGGATTCAGCGGACGCGCTGAAAAGTCACGTCTTCAAAGCGCATAAAGGGCGCAGCCTGCCGGGCCCGGTAGGGCGCATTAGACTATTTATTAATAGGGCCGAGCATGTATTCCAGGTGGAGCCCAATTGGACCTTGTATTACCTGATTCATGACAAACTCGGCCTGACGGGCGCCAAGCAGTTCTGCGACCGCGGGGCCTGCGGATCATGTACTATGATCGTGGACGGCAAGCCGGTGCTTTCCTGCATGATGCTGGCTATCGAGTGTGACGGCAAGACGGTGGAGACCGTCGAGGGAATTGCTGCCGGCGGGCACCCACTGATCGAGTCCTACGTAAACAACCATGCCATGCAGTGCGGCTACTGCACGCCCGGTTTCGTTGTTACCTCCAAGGCGCTGCTCGACAGGAACCCGGACCCGTCCGAGGAGGAGATAGTGGAAGCTCTCTCGGGCAACCTCTGCCGCTGCAGCACCTACCCGCAGCACCCCATAGCCGTCAGGGAAGCCGCAGAAAAAATGAAGGCGGCGAAAAAGTAAAAGCAGGGGGTAAATAGTGAAAACGTTTAAACACTTTAACGCATACAGCATTGATGAAGCAGTATCCCTGATGGGACGTTACGGCGATAAGGCCTGTGTTATAGCGGGCGGAACAGACCTGCTGGGGAAAATGAAAGATGCCATCCTGCCCGCCTACCCGGAAGCGCTCGTTAACATTAAAACCATCCCGGGACTGAGCTACATAAAAGAAGATGGGAGCATGTTGAAGATAGGCGCGCTGACGACGCTCAGCGAGATCGCTCATAGCAGCCTGGTACGTTCGAAGGCTCCCGCTCTGGCGCAGGCCGCCTGCAGGACTGCCTCGCCGCACCTCAGGAATATGGGAACAATTGGGGGTAATCTCTGCCAGGATATCAGGTGCTGGTATTACCGTAATCAGAATAACCGGTTCCAGTGCTTGAGGAAGAAGGGTGGCAGGTGTTACGCCATCAAGGGTGATAACAGGTACCATTCCATCTTTGGCGGCAGTGTGTCTGGCGGCTGCTTTGCAGTGCACCCCAGCGATACCGCACCCGCATTGATTGCCCTGAATGCAAAGATTGAAACCTCCAGCCGGACGATTGACGCGGAGAACTTTTTTGAGGTTAAACCGGTTAAAACGACCGTGCTGAAGGCGGGTGAAATCGTCACTGAAATCCAGATACCTGCTCCTTCAGGGACTACAAGGAGCGCATTCCTCAAGTTCGCGCTGAGAAAATCCATCGACTTCCCCATCGTGAACTGCGCGGCCATGATCACTTTCAAAGATGATAGTATTACCGTGGCAAGGATATGCTTGAATGCCGTCCATGTGATTCCTTACAGGGCGGTCCAGGCCGAACAGGTTATTACAGGTAAGAAAATAGATGAAGCCCTTGCCGGGGAGGCGGGCAAAGCCGCCGTATCGGGAGCCAAGCCGCTCGAGCATAATAAGTATATGGTCGCAGTAGCACGGACCCTGGTGAAAAGATCTATCCTTACATGCGCGGAGAGATAGCGGGTGACCGAAATTTTCGATGTCATATCCGATCTGCTGGACCAGGGCGAAGACCTTGTACTGACCAGGGTCATCAGCGTTAAAGGTTCGGCGCCCCGTGAGGTGGGAGCCAGCATGGTAATCCGCAGGAACGGGGAAATTGCCGGTACCGTCGGGGGAGGGCTGATTGAGGCTGCTGCCATAAAAAAAGCCCCCGAATTATTCCGGAAAAAGGGCTTCGCCCGGCTTACATTTGATATGACAAGTGATGATTTAACTTCGGAGGACATGGTATGCGGCGGTAAACTTGAACTCCTGGTTGAATACCTGCCTGCTGATGAGGAAACGATCAATGTTTTCAATGGCGTCAAGGACAGCCGGCGGAATAACCAGAAGAGCTTCCTGATTACCAGCCTGCCCGATTTGAAAGAAGGCACCGTGCCCCTGCAACGTTGTTTATTATCTCCCGGCAACACCTGTGCCACCGGTTCTGATGGATCCGCAGAGGTAATGGACAGGCTGAAGGACACGGTCCATTCCTTGACGGGCCCGTCGCTGGTTGAAATCGATGAAAAACGTTTCTGGGTTGACATCATACCCAACCGGGGAGTGCTTTATATATTTGGCGCCGGGCATATATCCAGGGAGGTCAACGATCTGGCGTCGCGGGTCGGGTTCATGACCGTGGTGCTGGATGACAGGGCGGAATTTGCCAACCAGGCGAGATTCAAGAAGCCGGCTGAAGTCATCGTGCTGAAATCATTTGAGAATTGTTTTGACGGCCTTCCTCTGGACGGGGACAGCTACGTTGTTATCGTAACGCGGGGGCACCTGTATGATAAGGTCGTACTGGAACAGGCCTTGCGCTCAAAGGCCGGCTATATAGGGATGATTGGAAGTGCACGCAAGCGGGACACGATATACAAAGCGCTACTGGCGGAGGGGTTTACACTTGAACAGCTAGAGAGTGTCCGCTGTCCGATCGGCATGAAAATCGACACCGAGTCCCCTGCAGAGATCGCGGTGAGCATAGTCGGCGAGCTTATCGACGTGCGGTCACAGAAAAGACAATGGAACATGTTGGTATCACAGCAATAATCCTGGCGGCCGGATACTCGGAGAGGATGGGGCGTTTCAAGCCGCTCCTTGACCTCGGCGGGCGGCCAGTCATCGCCCGGGTGGTCGATACCTTTGTCAGAGCGGGAATACGGGATGTGCGGGTTGTTGCGGGATATAACAAAGACATATTGATGCCGGTGCTCCATAAACTTGGAACGCGGGTGATCGTCAACGACAATTATGCCGATGGCATGTTCACATCAGTGCTGGCTGCGGTAAAAGGCCTCGAATCAGGAGTAAAGGCATTTTTCCTTTTACCGGCCGACATTCCCCTGGTACGTCCGTGGACAATACGATATCTGGCAGAAAACTTCGTACGCAATGAAGGTAAAATATTAGTCCCCTGCTTCATGGGCCAGCATGGACATCCTCCATTGATTGCTTCACGATTCATAGAAAATATAATGAACTACAGAGGGGAAGATGGCCTCAGTGGTGTTTTAAAACAGCAGGAGGCTGACACGGTCTCGATACGCGTGCCGGACAGGAATATCCTGTTTGATATGGACGAGCCCGGGGACTTTACAGAATTACAGCGCAGGTGGAAGAGGTGCAGTATTCCCTCGGTCGATGAATGCGAAGTGTTATTGAAAGATATTTACAGGATATCGGAACTCGTTTTAGAACACTCTAAGACTGTCGCCGGTATAGCGGGCAGGATAACAGATGAACTTAACCGGGCAGGCACAGACCTGGACAGGGCTTTGATCCTTGCCGCATCGCTCCTGCACGATATAGCAAAGGGAAAACCGGGCCATGCCGGGGAGTCCGCGCGCATAGTCCGCGATTTTGGATGCCCGGAAGTTGCCCATATTATTGAAAGCCACACAGATATCGTCCTTTCTCCGTATAAAACTATAGGCGCCGCCGAGGTGCTATATCTTGCAGATAAACTGGTTAGTGATGATAAACTGGTAACTCTCTCAGAGCGCTTTGGGGAGTCTGTTGCCAGGCATGGAAATAAACCCGGAACCATGCGGAAAATAGAAACACGCTATAAGAACGCTTTAACCATCAAAGATTGTATTGAAGCAAGGATCGGTACGATGCCCCTTGATTTACAGTATGATGGCAATAAACTCGCAGGAACGCAGAGATGGGTTTAGACCTGAGGATTACAACGCACCTTGATGGTTTTTCCCTGGATGTCGGGTGGAGTATGGACAGCGAACTGGTTGTGCTCTTCGGGCATTCGGGATCTGGGAAGAGCATGACATTGAGGACAATCGCGGGCATTGCTCCCCAGGGCGACGGATATATAAAACTGAACGACCGGATCTTGTTCAGCAAAGACCATAATATCAATCTTCCACCACAGCAGAGGTCGGTCGGCTATGTATTCCAGGATCTGGCGCTGTTTCCTCATATGACCGTTGAAAAAAACATATTGTATGGGGCCAGGGGCATGGCCGGACAGGAAGCTAGAAAGAAAGCCGCGGAGATGATGGAATTATTCCGTCTGACCGGGCATAAAGACAAATATCCCAACGAGATATCCGGTGGACAAAAGCAGAGGGTCGCCCTGGCCCGTGCGCTGATCCGCAAACCCGAAGTCCTCCTCCTGGATGAACCCTTTTCCGCCCTGGATGATCAACTCCGTATGGAGATGCGCAGGTGCCTTACAAACGTGGTCAAGGAAGAGTTCCGCATACCCACGATTCTGGTAACCCATAACGTTCTCGAGGCTTACACGCTGGCAAACAGGGTGTTGATATATTCCAACGGCAGGGTGATCCAATCGGGCCTGCCGCAAACCGTATTCAATAATCCGGTGAATGACGAGGTCTTATCGCTGGTGAATTTAAAGAAGCTCTATCCCGGGTATCTTTTCACGTGAATCAATTCCGGAGGTGTACTTGAAATGTTGTTCTCGCTACTGCTCGCCATTTTGAGTTTTGCTATCGGGATGACTGCTAAAACCAACAAGTCTATAAAGGATATGATCAGCATCCGCAACTCTGCCTATGTGATAATGACCAAGGACGGGAAAAGGGGCAGGCGCTACCTTTTCAAGAACGGGAAATATTCATCGGATAAGGTTCTCACCGACTTCGACCTGGCGCTTGTGTTCGAAAACGCCGATATCGGATTCAAGACCCTGGCATTAGGCGGCGATACAGGGCTGCAGGTAGCGATGAACAACTTCAATCTGAGGCTCGTAGGCAATCCAAATGTCTTCAGCTGGTTCGGCGTAATGATCGCTGTCTCCATGGGCATGATGAAGAGGAAATAATGATAGATTGTCGGACAGGGTGGCAAGCGCCGCCAGTCTGCTTCAGGATGTTTTCACTAATAAATCATATGAGGTAAAAGTATGAAAATCAGTCTCGGCTACAGCAAGTTTATTAAAATCGAAGATTACGCCAATGATTCCGTGATCGACGTGCCGGACAACTGCACGGTGCGAGACCTGCTTGCATTCCTGAAATTGCCGGCGTACCTCCAGAAAGCGGTAGTCGTCCATGTCAATGATGAACCCGTCTGGAATTCGACGGTTCTAAAAGAAAACGATTCGGTGAAGCTGTACCGCCTGGTGGGAGGAGGCTGAACAGGAGAAAGCAATTATAAAGACAAGCTATATCGCGTCCATTGTTATAGCCGTTTTGATGATCATGGCTGTGGTCTCTGGCTGCGCAAGACAGACGGGCACGGTGAATGTGTCGGCTTCCGCCACTCTTACAGATGCCGTAAAAGAGATCAATGAACTTTATTCTCAGGAAAATCCGAACGTGGCTGTCATTGCCAACTTCAGTAGCGCGGGAACCGTGCAAAGACAGATCGAAAATGGCGCTCCGGTTGATATTTTCATCTCGGCGGCTAGCTCCTTTATGGATGCTCTTCAAAAAGAAGGGTTAATCCTGGATGATACCCGCAAAGATTTATTAACTAACAAAGTGGTCCTGGTGGTACCCGCCGATAGTTCCCTCGATATCACCGATTTTAAAGATCTGGCGAGAGATAATGTGAAAAAAGTGGCTATAGGTGATCCTAAATCTGTCTCCGCAGGGATGTATGCACAGCAGATTTTTGATAGAAATTCAATAGCAGACACAATAAAACAGAAGCTGGTGCTGGCGGGAGATGTAAGGCATGTGTTGACCTACGTTGAGAGCGGGAACGTCGACGCGGGTGTTGTATTTGCAACTGACGCTAAAAGCTCCAGTAAAGTTAAGATAGTGGCAAATGCCCCGGATGATATAAATGCCAGGGTGGTTTATCCTGTGGCGATAATCAAAGCCGGCAAGAACATAGATGCAGCCAGGGACTACGAGAGTTTCCTGTTTAGCAACCAGGCAAAAGCGATCTTCGAAAAATATGGTTTCAGTGTAATAAGCAAATAAATATTGTAGTACTCAGAAACTAAGGTTAAAAATTAATGGTAGAAACATACCTCTCACCGCTGTGGATATCCTTAATGACGGTTTTTACAGCCACAACGATTACCTTTTTCCTTGGGATTGCCGCCGCTTACTGGATGGCTAAATACACGGGTAAGCTAAGAAGCTTCATCGATGGGATACTTATTCTTCCCCTGGTACTGCCGCCGACAGCGGTGGGATTGGGGTTGCTATTACTGTTCGGCAAACACGGCCCGCTCGGACAGCTTTTGTTGATGTTTGGAACGACAGTAGTCTTTTCATGGCCGGCGACAGTGATTGCTGCCATTGTAGTAGCCTTTCCTCTTATGTATATGAATGCCCGTGGAGCTTTTGAACAGGTGGAAGCAAATCTTCAGGCTGCTGCGCGTACACTTGGAGCCAGCGAGTGGAGAATCTTCTGGTCGGTCACCCTTCCCCTGGCCTGGCCGGGGGTAGCGGCCGGCATCATTCTGTCTTTTGCACGGGCACTCGGAGAATTTGGAGCCACCCTGATGCTGGCCGGCAATATTCCAGGTAAAACCACAACGATTCCGGTGGCGATTTATTTTGCCGTCCAGGACGGAGATATGAACCAGGCGTTGATCCTGGTACTATTCGTGCTCATGATCTCCTTTGCGTCGCTTGCTGCCCTTGCCTGCCTGAAGGGCAGAACTTATAAAGCCAGAAGTATCATATCGGATCGTGCAATTCAATAGAGCGGTTACCTGATTCTGTTTGGCAGGTCATCCTGTGGTATATATAAATCATCCTTTCATGTCTTTTACCGGATATATATATAATGTAAAAGGATTTTCTCCGCGTCCAGGATCAAGATAAATGCTTAAGGTGCTAATTATCACCGTTTCAATCCTTATTGTGCTTGCGCTTATCCTATCTGCCGGTGCCTATATCATGGTCCAGAGAACTTTCACGCCGGTTAATGGTGTGGTATACCTCAAAGGTCTCAAGTCGGAAGTAAAAATTTATCGCGATAACTGGGGTGTGCCGCATATTTATGCTGAGAACGAGGACGATCTTTTCTTCGCGCAGGGTTATGTGCAGGCACAGGACCGGCTGTGGCAGATGGAACTGCACCGCCGCATGGGCAGCGGCACCCTTTCTGAGATATTCGGTGAAGCCACGCTGGATATGGATAAGTTTGCCCGGGCAATTGGCTTGAGGCGCAATGCAGCAGAGTCATTTTCAGGTATGGATGCTGAAATGTATGCTGTACTGGAATCATACTCACGAGGTGTGAATTCATTTCTAGAAACAAATCGAGATCACCTTCCGCTCGAGTTCACTATTCTTGCGTTTAACCCTGTGCCCTGGGAGCCGGTGGATACTCTCACCGTATCCAACCTGATAGCCTGGGACCTGGGCAAGAACTGGGAGGTGGAGCTGCTGCGGGGCAGGCTGGCGCAGAGGCTGGGTGCGGAGAAAGCCGGGCAGCTCCTGGCCCCATATCCGGACAGCAGCCCCCTGGTTGTGCCGCCGGAAATCGCGGACTACCCGCTAGGTACAAAGGTTGCAGCAGGGTTGCATGTAAATTCAGATTACGCCGGAAGCAACAACTGGGTGGTGGACGGGGCGAAATCGGTAACGGGCAAGCCGCTGCTGGCCAACGACCCTCATCTGGTGGGGATGATGCCGTCTATATGGTATGAGACCGGGCTGCACGGCGCAGGATTTGACGTGGTTGGTGTATCACTGCCTGGTTGCCCGCTGGTGAATATAGGGCGCAATAAAGATATCTCCTGGGGGATAACCAACCTGCCGGCGGACGTTCAGGACCTTTTTATAGAGAAGATAAACCCGTCAAACGATTTCCAGTACGAATATTTGGGCGAATGGAAAGATATGAAGGTAGTGGATGAATCTATCCCTGTGCGGGGGCGCAATGAACCGGAGAGACTAACAGTACGTCTCACGTGCCACGGGCCGCTCATGGACAATGTTATAAAGGGACTGGAGCAACCGCTGGCGCTGCAATGGGCGGGCAATGGCCGCAGTCGTCTGCTCAAGAGTGCTTATTTACTGGACAGGGCGAGGAGCTGGAATGAATTTCACGAGGCGTTGCGGTACTGGGATGCCCCGAGCCAGAACATAGTCTACGCCGATAAGGACGGCAACATCGGCTATCAATCGACCGGGCTTATACCCATACGCGGAAAAGGACAGGGCATGGTGCCGTCACCGGGATGGAGTGGCGAGTACGAGTGGGCAGGCTATATTCCTTACGATGAACTGCCGCATGTATTGAACCCGTCGGCTCATTTTGTGGCAACGGCGAATAATAAAGTGGTGTCTGACGATTATCCCTATTTCATGGCTTACGATTGGTCGCCGCCCTATCGTGCCCAGCGCATTACCGATTTACTTAAAGCCAGGGAAAAGTTGTCGGTTGAAGATTTCAGGAACATCCAGGCAGATGTCTTTGATATACCCGCCAGCGTGTTCACGCCTTATGTACTGGAGATAACTCCGCAGAACGGACAGGATAAGCAGGCGCTTGAAATACTGAGAAGCTGGGACTTCAATGACAGTGCAGATGCCCCGGCTCCAGCCATATTCCATGTCTTCTATGTAAAGCTACTGAAGAACACCCTGCAGGACGAATTGGGGGATAGGCTGTTTGAAAATTATACGCGGCCTATGGGAGGCTCGGGTGACGTCCACGCGGTATTTATGTCGGGTATTATAAAAGATGCTGATAACCCGTGGTTTGACGATCTACGCACCGGGCAAAGGGAGGCAAGGGACGACATGCTCAGGAAAAGCTTTTCCGAGGCTGTAGCAGAGCTTTCTGCCGGCTTCGGCCCCAATCCAACGGAATGGCAATGGGGCAAAATTCATACGACGCGTTTTAAGCATGTGCTGGGCACGATGCCGCTGCTGGATACTCTTTTCAGCCGTGGACCGGTACCGACGCCGGGGTCGCGTTACACTGTCAACGTGGCTGCCTTCGAATACTATGATCCCTATGGTGTGACAGCCATACCAAGCTATCGGCAAATCGTTGACTGGAGCAACCCTGATAAATCCCTGGCCATGCACAGCACCGGCCAGAGCGGGTTGGTTTTCAGCAAACATTACGACGATATGATTAAAAGCTGGCTGGATGTGGAGTATCATACGATGCTGTTTAATAAGGCGGACATTGAAGCTGATGAATGGTCGTTATTGATCTTAAAACCGGGAAATTAATAAGTTTATGATTAGTTTCCTTTTAACTCAAACCGATTGCGTTTATCGGCGTCAGTGATCTACAAATTCTTTTTCCCAGCCCCTCTCATCGTAGTATTCATCGAGATAGCCATCGACGTCTTTCCTCGTGAGCTCCCGCTTTAGGAAGTAATCATACAGGCTGTACTCCCGATCAGGGCTTTTGAGTGGTTTGAACCAGATCTCGGGCGGTTCGTCGTCCTTACTGGTGAAGCTGGCGCGGGCATTGAGCAGCCGCCACATATTCCACATGCTGCTGCTTGCCTGCTTGAGGTCTGCGGCGGTGGCATTGATACCGGTAACGGCTGAATAGAGTTCGGCGAGCGTTTGCAGGCTATAGAAGCGGGAGATGTAAAGGCGGTGACACTGGCCGAGCATGTTGAACAGGCCGAAGAAGTCCTCGGCGTGTTTTGCCAGGCGGCCTAAATTGAAGGAGTCTTCCGTGAAAAGCCGGTCTATGTCAGGGGGTACGCCGCATCTCTCGGCCTGCTTCTTCAATTGTTTGATGGGCCAGCCGGGGCTGTAGGAAGGGGCACCCATAGCGGCCGATACAGGCAACGTTCGACCGGGATGCACCATCATGCCGAGGTGCATGGGCAGGAAGCCGGTCATGCGAGGATCGAAGGCCACGAACTGGCCTTTGATCACATTCTGGACGTGCTCTTCTGCACCTTTGCCGATCCTTTTAGCGGCATGTACCACACCATCGGCCAGTATGTCACCGAAACCTTCCCGCATAGCGGTCATCCTGAGGAGCTTCGAGAGGGTCTCATAGTTGCGATCCAACTCCAACCCACCGGTATCCGACTTGTTGATTATTCCCTGTTCGTAAAGTGTTATCACGAAATCGGCAAGCCCGTGGAAGCTGTAAACGCGGTCAATTCCGTAACGGTTGGTATCATCGTAATATTGAAGTGCCAGGGCGTACCTGTCCGCAGGGCTGCCTTCTCTCACATAACCCAGCCCTTTAGAGACAGTCATGATCGCCATCTCGGCAAATACGGCTGTGTCATAGAATTTCAATCCGCGATCGGGAAAGTCGATGCGGTCCTTGTCCGACATGGGGCAGGTGGCGCAGGCGATTTTCTTTCTGTTCTGCTTGTGAAACTCGTATATTTGCGCTTTTATATCTCCCGCCTCAGTGGGATAAGGTATGAGCTCAGATGAATTCCTAGCTACCATACCGGGCGGTATCCAGTCTTTGGTCATGGTCATGGCGCCGCCCTGCAGCATCTCAGCGCGCAAATGATAACTGTTTATTTTCTCCAGTATCTCGTCCACCAGTTTCTGAAGGCGCTTAGGATCAGCGACCTCGATGGTTTTACTTCCCATGCAGGCAACGATGGCCTTGAGGTTCTTGGAGCCCATGACGGCGGCCAGCCCTCCCGACCCGATGGTCCCGACCTTGTCGATATGCGTGACCGAGATGGCGACCTGCCTCTCACCTGCCGGGCCGATAGGGATGATACTGCAGGGGGAATGCCTTCTCCTCAGCTCATCGGTTACGTCGTAGCCGTCCATACCCCAGAGGTCCGAGGCATCACGGAGAGATATATTGTCATCCTCGATAACCAGGTAAACCGGCTTGCCTGATTTGCCCATAATGGCAAGGTGGTCATAACCCGAAGATTTGAGGTAGTGGCTGAAAATACCTCCACCGTTACTGTGGGGGAAGGAGTTGTTAAGCGGAGATTTATAGACCGACATCGTTTGCGAAGCACCCGGGATGAAGGTGCCATTGAAGGGGCCGGTGCCGAGGATGATGGTGTTCTGAGGCGATAGGGGATCAGTATCCGGCGGAATCAAATCATAAGCGAGTTTGTTATTAATACCCGCACCGCCGATGTATTTTTTTACCAGGTCGGCGTCAAGTGGCTGCCTGCGGACACTGCCGTCCGTCAAATTTATATAAAGTATGTTTCCGGCGTAGCCGCCGAGTTCCATATCAGGCTTCCTTTTCCTGTTTATAAGCGGTGAGCGCGTCGTAGGAGCAGTAGCGGGCACAGATAAGGCAGGTGTCGCACTCAGGTGTGAAAGAAATGTCGAACTCGTTTTCAGCTCCGACCAGCCGGCTGACAATTATACGCGACCGCGCCAGGTTGAACTTGCGGTCGAGCCTGAACGAGCAGCGCAGCATGCAGGTCAGGCAACCGGCGCACTTTGAAGAATCGGCCGCGATGTAGCGGTTATCCCGGCTGATGGTGGTTATATTCAATTCAGGCTCAGTTTATGCCGAATTTTCCGCAGAGGCTGCCCATGCCGAGGTTCTCCATACGGGCTTTAGACGGCTTGCCGGTGGTCGTATCCCAGTCACGGATCACGTAATACTCGGGAAGCATCTTTGCCATGTTGGGAACATGCCCCTCCTGGCCGCTGTCAACTATGGGACGCATGGCGATCTCGGGCAATTGGTCATCCTTTGCTGTGGCACCCAGCTTGCAGGTCATAGCCCGCGTGAGCTGGAAGATGCGTTCGCCGCTCTTCATAATATCGTCAAGTGTAACATCCCATCCGGTAGAAGCATTGATCATGTCAATGATAACCTGTGTGGACATCATAGCCCAATGGCAGATGCCGAGGGCGTCACAAAGCGCCCGCCAGTCCTGTAAAGTCACCACTGGCTGGGCCTTGTCATCTCCAAAGCGGTCACCCGGATTTAGTCCCAGATCGGGGTTGCCCATGCCATTTTCAACCAGATAATAGTCAGGTTTATTGTGGCAGGCTCCCCTGGCTGCAGTTGCATATCCCAGGCCCATACCGCTGAATGCGCGTGGATCGTGCATGGGGAATTCCAGACCCTTGACCTGCATGGCCTCGCCGGGTCGGTTGTACCTGGCGGCCATGCGCTTGGTGCCTTCCTGGAGTATTTTGCCGAAGCCCTTATTCTGGCCTATCTGATGGATAAGCTCGATGGCCGTATTGATGTCTCCCCATTTTAGCTCCAGGCCGCCCGTGTCTTTGCTGGTTATAATGCCCTTTTCGTAAAGGTAAAAAGCAAACGCGGTGCTGGCGCCGCTGCTAATCGTGTCGAATCCGTAATCGTTCATCAGGACATTCATATGATTGACAGCACCCATATCGGCTATCATTAACATGGGTCCCAAGACGACGCACGTTTCATACTCCGGGCCCTCGGTGGGCTTCTCCGTCTTATAGGGGCCATCCTTGATATGCAGCACCTTACGGCAGCCTACGGGGCAGCCGAAGCAGGCGGTATTGCCTACCTGGTATTTCTCCGACTGGGACACACCACTGAGGTCGGTTGTCTCAGGTATAGCCGCGATAGTGTAATACTTGGATGTTGCGTCCCCATACATTAAGGCGCTATCCACGTAACCGGCGGTACCCGTATCTTTGAATATCTGGGTGACGAAACCTGTCTTGACCTCTTCCATGGCGGCGCGGGCAACCTCCCTGAACTTCTCCGCATCTTTCATGGGTATCTTGGCCTTGCCGCGGATGGCGATGGCCTTTAGCTTTTTGGAGCCCATGACACAGCCCATGCCGGTGCGCCCGGCGCAGTGACCATCCTCGGTCATGATATTTGCGAAGAGGACCTGATTCTCGCCGGCCTGGCCGATGCAGGCCACGCGCGTGCGCTGGTCGTCGTATTCCTTGCGGATGGATTCAATAGTCTGGCGAGTAGTCTTGCCCCACAATCCTGAGGCGTCCTTAATCTCGGCCTTGCCATCCTTAATATAAAGGTAAACGGGTTTATCGGATTTGCCTTTAACGATTACGCCGTCGTAACCGGAGAAGCGCAGCTCGGTACCGAAGTAGGCTGCTCCGTTGGCCTCGCCGTAGTAAGTAGTATACGGTGAGCGTGACACAGCTACCCAGCGCGTAAAGCTGGGACCGCCGGTGCCGGTGAGCAGGCCACTCATAAAGATTAACGGATTATCCGGGCCGAGCGGATCGGTCTTCTCGTCAACCATATCGGCCAGGTAGCGGCAGGCGATACCTCCTGCGCCGATGAAGTCGCGGGCGTACTGCTCGTTCAGCGGCTCGTCCTTTAATTCCTTTTTAGCCAGGTCGACAACCAGTATCTTTCCCATATACCCGTTCATGGTGGCCTCTCCTTAAATAATTTATTTTGGGGACTGGTCTGAAGATCCGTCTCTGCGTTAATAATTAAAAGTCAACTGGTTTGCCATCGTAGGCATAGGTGAACAGCTTCTCCAGGTCCTCGCTCTCGGGTACGCGGCTGATTGCGCTGGTCATGAGCTCGTTGATCGAGCGGTCTATCAGGCCTTCCATCTGCTTGATGTATTCCTCGCGCTTGATGTTGGTATCCTTGAAGGCCAGCGGTTGGCCTACGCTCTTGGCCAGCTTGCGCACGGCGTCCACCAGCGCTTTGGCGCATTTCTTATCGTCGTTATCCCGCGAGATATTGCAGAAGCGGGCTATCTCGGCATAGCGTGCGGCAGTCTCCTCAGAGCCATTGATCAGGTATTCCATGGTATAGGGCAGGTAGAGGCCGACGGCCCGCCCATGGGGCGTATGGAAGAGCCCGCCGATGGCGTGGCCTGTGCTGTGGCCGAGGCCGAACATGCCGTTGGTGCAGCTGGTGCCGGCCATGGAGGCGGCACACATCATCGCCTTACGGGCGTCCTCGTCCTTGCCATTATCGAAAGCCTTCTTGAGGTTTTCAAAGACGAGCTTTATTGCCATCAGGCCCGGACCATCCGTGAATAGGCTGCGCCAGGTGGAAACATATCCCTCGATGGCGTGGCAGAGGGCATCCATGCCGGTATCACCGGTGATCTGCGGGGGCATGCTCATCACCATGCGGGGGTCGAGAATTGCGATATCGGGCAGGGTCTCGTAGGAGCCCAACGACACCTTGCGCTGTCCCGCCACGTCAGTCAGAACAATTGCCCAGGTGGCCTCGGAGCCGGTGCCGCTGGTGGTGGGTATGCACATCAGTTTCGCTGTTGCCCTGAGGTCGTAGAAAGTGGAGGGTGCCAAATCCAGGGGGCCGATGCCGGCGGCGTAGCAGACCAATGTGGACTTGGAGGCATCCATGCTGGAACCGCCGCCCAGCCCGATGACCCAGTCCGGCTTAAAATCTTTGGCGATGCCGGCGGCCTTGACCACCGTCTCAATCGAGGGGTCAGGTTCCACCTCGTCGAATACTTTATATTCAATGTTGGCCTGCTTCAGTTCGGCGCCTACCAAATCTACCAGGCCCAGACTGACGATGTTTCTATCAGTGACGATGAAGGCGCGCTTGCCTAATATGGTGTTCAGGTATTGAAGGGAATCATCCCCGAAGACGGTGAAGGGAACTCCGAAAAACTGCATGATACCTCCTCCTCAGTTGAAACATCTGGGTTGTTGTATTCGGTTCTAAATTTCAGGCTATCTTATTCCGGATATTCAGTTTGGACCTTGGTTACGCAGTTGACTAGCTCCTGGGCTGCCTTGACGGCACGCATGATTTTGCCCATATTGCCCGTGAGCTTAAGCTGGCGCGTGACGATGGCCTGGATGGGGTCAACCTTTTTCTCGGCCACTTTTCTCCAGGTGGCAATGGAAGCCTGCAAAATGAATTCAGGCTTGTATTTATCTTTTTCAGATGCAGTGACCACGTCCACCTTGCGGCACTTGCCGTGCCAGAGGTCTACATACTGATACCCCGGTTCCTTAACCGCACCACCTGGCTCGAGGATAAAATAGAAATCGCCCTCCCAGGTCGTAGCCGCATCTTCGTAAGCTTTGCTGGCATTAATTGCTTCCATGAATGCCTTCGCCCATTCAATGGTGCCGAACACTGCCATTACCGTTACCTCCCTTTCTTAAAGTTCTAGTTCTCAAGCATTGTATGCAAATTACCGATATGCTGTCAATATGTATTGGATTTACATAGGTACTCTACTATGATAACATTACTTTTACAATAATCAGGAGGTGAGCTAGTGGAAATATTGGCACGTTACTGGTGGTTAAACCTTATCCGCGGTTTACTGGCACTGGCACTGGGCATATTGATGTTCTCCTGGCCAGCGATATTCACCATATTGGTTCTGGTAATGTTTTTTAGTGCTTATGCCCTGGTGGACGGGATTATTTCCATCGTTGCCTCGTTTGCGCATCCTAAAACTCCCCACAGGTGGTGGCTTTTTGCAGGAGGAATCATAGGTATCCTTGCAGCCATAGTGATATTCAGCCAGCCCGCCCTGGCGACCGTTTTCTTGCTGTACTTTATTGCCTTCTGGGCACTTTTCACAGGTATATTCGAGATCATATACGCCGCTGCCCAGTGGAAGACGCTGCCGGGTAAAGGTTGGCTCCTGGTTGGCGGAATCCTGTCTATCCTGATAGGTATCATGTTGCTGTCCAACCCGATAGCCATGGTGCTGGCACTGATCTGGGCAATCGCTCTCTACCTCGTCCTTTTCGGCATCGTGCTTATAATGTGGGCTTTCATATTACTGGGAAAAGGTAAGAAACCTGCACAGGTGGCAAGCGCGTAAGAGAAACACTGATTTACGTGTAAAATACGATTGCTTAGCTAATATGCTGCGCCCGCCCGGCATGCCGGGCGGGCGGAATGCAAAGGATCTCCCTTAATACAATTAAGATTCCTGTAGCGGATACCGCTTCAGAAAGTCCTGCACCGCAGCATCGACCGTTGCAAAGACCTGGGCCTTGCCGAAATGCTCTGCAAGCCCCGAGCGGCGTGCCATTTCGATTACAGGTTGGTGCACCTCGGCTGCTATCAATTCGATATGTTCTTCTTTTAATTCCTTAATCAGGTTTTCCAGCATTTCGATGCTGGTGATATCAAGATCATCGCTCGCTGACATATCCACGACAATGGCTCTGGGAGGCGGTACGCTCTCCCCGACCAGCTCTTTCAGGCGGTTGCAGAAGAGGGATGCATTGGCAAAATACAACGGTGCGGCAAGCCTGAAGATGAGCAATCCGGGTACCGGTTGGTCTTCCGGGTGCCTTTGAATGTCGCTGTAGGCGCCCGGTGCGCCAGGTACCTTGCCCAGTATGGAGACATGTGGCTGGCTGGACCTGTAAATAATGTAAACCAGGGAGAATAATACTGCGATAGCAAGACCAGGAAGGATGTCCAGAATCAGCACACCCAGGAGGGCAATCATTCCCAGCCAGAACTCCATTTTTTGTAACAAGTAAAACCGTTGCATCTGGCGTACCTTCATCAGGTGTATTACCGCGTGGATGATTAATGCCGCCAGTACAGCTTCAGGCAGCGAAGTGAAGAGCGGAGTTAATGCAATGACAGTGATCAGTCCCATAGCCGCGGCGATGAGGAGGGAGATGGCTGACCTGGCACCGGCGCTATCGTTAACGGAAGATTGCGATAGACTGCCACCTGCTGCCAGACCACCCAGCAAACCTGATCCAACATTCGCTGCTCCATAGGCGATGAGTTCCTGGTTAGGCTTGATTTCATAGTTGTGTTTAGATGCAAACACATCGGCCGCGCCCAGGCCTTCGCTGAAGATTACCAGTACCATGCCAAAAGCGCCGGGCAGCAGCACCCACAGGTCACGCAACCTGACTTCCGGCAGGCCAAACGATGGTAAGCCTGCAGGTATCGCACCTACAACGTGAACACCAGCCGCAGATAGACTGAAAACAACACTTGTCAGGATACCGAGTACAAGTACAACTAAACCAGCCGGGATGCGGCGGGAAAGACTGTGCAGCCCAAACAACAGGATCAGCGCTCCCAACCCCACCGCCAGAGTCAGAATATTTGTTTGGCCTAAATGGTTGAAGAGGTACCACAGTTGCTCTAGCGTATTGCCATCTCCCCGTGCAATTCCGAATAACTTGGGGAGCTGTTTGACCGCCACAAAGATGGCGAGGCCGAAGATGAATCCTTCCATCACGGGACGGGAGATGAAATTGACAATGAATCCCAGCTTGATTATCCCTGCGAGTATGAAGATGACGCCCACAACCAGAATGAGCCCGCCGGCGAGCGCAAGGTAGGTTCCAGGGTCAGGGGGATTAAGTGCCGTGATAATCGAAGCCAGCATCACTGCCGAAGCAGAGGTGGAAACTACTACGAGCTGCTTGCTTGTCCCGAAGATGGCATATGCGACAAGCGCTGCAAGGATGGTATACAGACCGGCCTGCAAGGGCATGCCTGCCAGGCCAGCATAAGCAATGCCCTCAGGGACAATGACTCCCCAGAGTGTGATACCCGCGATTACATCCGCACGCAGCCACTGCTTCCAGTTGTATTTCGGCAGCCATTGCGCTATCGGGATGAACCCGGGGTTCAACCTTGCCGTCTTATGCATTGCTTACCGCATAAAATAGTTCGGGAATTTCTGAAATAGCATCTCAAAGTGGCCGAGAAACTTCAACAGGCCGTCCATAGATCCTTCGACTTTGATCCCGGGGTTCTTCAGGGCCTCTGCAACAGGAGTAACGCCAGAAAGCAAAGGACCGATCGAGGAGCGGGTTCCGATTACAGTGGCAACGGCGTTCCCGGGGAGTCCGCTGCGTACTTCGGCTACACCGCGGCGGATCTCCATGGTGTATTCCTCATTAACATCAGTGTAGCGGAAACCGACCGCCGCATTCAGGCCGAATGTCTCCTCCGCCTTAAGGCGCATTGGCATTCCCTCGACCTGGTTGAGGGCAGGGAAGCGCTGCAGGACATCCGGTGATATTGCCAAGTTGCCGAGCAGGCCATACAGAGGATCGAGGTCGAGGGAACCATCCAGCACCCTCGCTCCCGTAAGATAGAAACCACGCCAGGTGGCATTGATCGCAGCATATCCGAGCACACGAAAGGCCGCAGCTTTCAGCTTGCGGGCTTCCATATCGGCCTGATCCACGCGGATGAGGTAGGAAGTCAGCTCGGCTGTGAACTGCGGGTCACCCCCGGTGAATGCCCTGTCAGCTTCGTCAAGCACCTTTTCACGGCCACCCATCAGCGCCACCAGTCGTTTTGCATACTCAATTCGAGGCGTGGGGTCCAGGTAGCAGGGATCCCCATCGAACCAGCCGATGTTGCCACAGACGATCTGTGGGACCGAGTGTTTGACCGAACCGTAGAAGGGGCGCAGCCACGGGCTGAAGTTCTCCAGGTGCGGCGGCAGCTTTACCAGCCTGGCAACTTCGTCCTTGGCATAACCTTTATTGGAGTAACGCAACGTCTGGTCATGGGTGTACTGGATAGCATCGCGGTAATACATTAGCACTTGCTGAATATCATCCCCGCCGGAGATGGGTGTGCCATGCTGCAGCACCATGTGCTGTGCTTCGGCAGCGAAGCCGCGCATGGCATCGATGCTGCGATACCAGGTCGTAGGATTACGGTATACCGCCCCGCGGATTGTGTAGATATTGGGATAGCAATGGTCCTGTATGACCTCCGCTGAGAGCAGCGTCTTAAAGTCCGGCAGGTAGATGCAAAGTTCCGAGTGAGCCTCGCTGGGCACATAATGCATCTCCATCCTGACACCGGCCAGCGTTATATTAAGTATGTCCTGGAAGGTCTGAGTGGGCGGTATGAAGGCATTTGTCCCGGGTCCAAAGCTCGGGCCGATGCCGGCGTTCATGTCCTTCATGTCGTCACCGTCCAGAACCACATTGTACATCGAGATGGCACGGGCACCCATGATGGGACCGATGAAACCGCTCTCGTGGATATACTCAGGCACAAGCGTCTCATGCCCGATGAT
>Ga0315289_10001311_pt1 | contig 38675 bp, 27 predicted proteins | sample YL17G11_40_MG_FD_203452 | JGI IMG/M metagenome (GOLD analysis project Ga0315289, IMG submission 203452) | Sediment microbial communities from Yellowstone Lake, YNP, Wyoming, USA - YL17G11_40 | ecosystem: Environmental > Aquatic > Freshwater > Lake > Sediment | place: USA: Wyoming | collected... | reverse complement strand
CCGGCAGGGGAGTGGACTGTGTCTCCTGAGCTCCTACCTGGACTGTGTGCGTCGGCGCCTGAGAGGCGGTGCCGCCCCCGTGTCTGGTCTTTTTTTAGAGAGACGAGCACAGAAAAAACGACCCTGCCCGCGCGCGACCCTCCCTTTTTTCTTTCCCAGGCCGCCCCTCCACACATCTCAACACACCATGTCCACCTACTGGCTCGTCGCCCTGCCCGTTCAGGACACCGCCGACCGGACGTGGGCCCTGCTCCAGGCCCGCACCACCTACGACGCGGACCTGGCCTCCAACTTCCGGTTCCCGCTGCCGCACGACCTGCGCGTCGGGACGCTGGACGCGCTCATGGGCTTGTCCGACGACCTGGCCCGCGTCAACGCGGCCGTGGAGGGCGTCGTCAACCGGGTGCGCCGCCAACTGTTTGACCTGGCGATGGCGGCGCCACCCACCGCGGCGGCACGGCCGGACTCGGCGGCAGCGGATGCTGACACGGGCAGTGGGACGGAAGGCCCGGCCGCCGACACCGCGGCCGCCACCGTGGACGGCCTCCCGCCCGCCTCCTACCTGGAACGGTGGGCCTGGGATGAGGGCAAGTACCCTCCCCGCCGCCCGCTGGGCGAGACCGTGGCCGCCATCACGGACGCCATCGCCAAGCTGGAGGACGACCTCAAACTGCGCCTGGGCGAGCACGGGACCTCCCGCGCAGCGCTGGCCGCCATCTCCCGCCGGGCGACGGGCTCGCTGGCGGTCCGGGACCTCGGCCCGCACCTGGAGTCCCTGCCTCCCGGTTCGCTCGTGGACACGGAGAACCTGGTCACCCTCGCGGCCATCGTCCCGCGGGGCGCGGCCCGGGAGTGGCTGGCCGCCTACGAGACACTGACCGACTGGGTGGTGCCCCGGTCGGCGGCCCTGGCCTGCGAGGACCCGGACTACGCCCTGTACACGGTCACCCTGTTTCGCCGGGTGGTGGACGCCTTCAAGGGGGCGGCCCGCGGCCTGGGCGTGCAGGTGCGCGACATTGAGAGCCCGGCGGCCGGTGGGGAGGCGAGTGGCGCCTCAGCAGCCGACCACGCGGCCGCCCTGCGCGCCGACCTGGAGTCCAAACGCTCCTCCCTGGCTACCTGGTGTTCCGCCGCGTACGGCGAGGCCTTTGCGGCCTGGGCCCACGTGTGCGCGGTCCGCCTGTTTGTGGAGTCCGTGCTCCGGTACGGGCTGCCGCCGAACCTGCTGCCCGTCCTGGTGCGCCCGCGCCCAAAGGCAGGCCCCCGCCTGCGCAAGGTCCTGGCGGGCTTGTTTGGAGGGGGGGCGCCCACGAAGTACTGTGCGGCTGGGGAGGACGGAGGTGGAGGGGAGGCTGGCGGGGAGTTCCACCCGTACGTCAGCTTCACGCTGGCGGTGGACGGGTGAATCATGAGAGGCTGAAAAAGCAACAAATCACCTAAGCACTCTCCTGGGCCGATTTGAATGCGTGCACCGACCCGACCGCCCGCACAGGTGGAACAGGACGGGCTGCAGGTCCACCACCCACAGCCCCGCCAGGCTCCCCAAAGCCGCCCCCACCCGGCGTCAGGATCCTCAGCCTGTCCCCGCCGCTCACCCCGACCGTCGCTTTGCCGCCCAGCGACAGGGTGCGCCCATCCCTGCGGATGAGCAGGTTCAAGCCGGACGCGCCGGGACCGCCGCCGGCCAAGCCAAAGGGCTGCAAAGCCCGCCTCTCAGACAGGATGGAAACGGTTTGCGGGCGCAGGAACTCGATTTCCCGGACCACGCCGTCCCCACCGGGCCAGGCGCCGTCCCCGCCAGACCCGGGCCTCAAGTGGAAGGCCCGCAACACCACGGGGTACCGCCGCTCCAAGATCTCGGGGTCGGTGATGCGCGTGTTGGTCATGTGGGTGTGTACGCCCGACCGCCCGGCCCACCCAGGCCCCGCCCCCGCCCCACCGGCGATCGTTTCATAGTAGCCCGACCGCCCGTCCCCAAACGTCAGGTTGTTCATGCAGCCCTGGGAGGCGGCGGCGGCGGTGAAGGCTTTGAGGACGACGTCCGTCACGCGTTGGGAGGTCAGCACATTGCCGCCAACCACCGCAGCTTCCGGGTCGGGGGACAGGAGGGAGCCGGGCGGGATGATGAGGCGGACTGGGGTGAGGCAGCCCTGGTTGAGCGGGATGTCGGCGTCCACCATGGCCCGCAGGGCGTAAATGACCGCCGACGCGGTGACGGCGGGCGGCGCGTTCGTGTTGCCAAACACTTGCGGGCCCGTGCCGGTAAAGTCAAAGACGGCCGACCCGGCCGCCCGGTCGATGGTGACGGCCAGGGCGATGGGCGAACCGTCGTCCATCGCATCAGCCGCGCACACCGTCCCCACTTCCCCGAGGTCCGCCTTCTCAGAAAATGCACGCAGCATGCCACGCACTGCGGCCTCCGCGTTGGCCTGGATGTGAGCCATGTAGGCCGTGACGGTACAGCGACCGTGTTCGGCGATAAGGGCGCGCACCAGGGCAATGCCCCGCTGGTTTGCCGCCACCTGCGCGCGCAGGTCGGACAGGTTGTCCTCGAGGTTGCGCGTGCCGGAGCAGCCCGGGTAGAGCTGCGCGAGCTCGCCGGGGGCCATAAGGGCGGCCGTAATGCCGGCCTCATCAAACGCGCCCGTCGTGCCGTCGACCAGCCTAAAGGACAGCAGGGCCGCCCCTTCCTGGGCGAGGGCGGTGGAGTTCGGGGGCATGGACCCAGGCGTGATGCCGCCCACGTCGGCGTGGTGGCCGCGCGAGGCCACGAAAAACAGGATCTCGCTACCCGCCTCATCCCGCTCAAACACGGGCGTGATGACTGTGATGTCGGGCAGGTGGGACCCGCCGGCCAGTTGCGGGTGGTTGGACGCCAGGACGTCGCCCGGGACGAGGGCGCAGATCCCGTCCGAGTCGGACCAGTGCGCGACCTGGAAGCGGACGGCGTCGGCCATTGCGCCCAGGTGCACGGGCAGGTGGGGCGCGTTGGCGACCAGCGACCCGTCCGGCCCAAACAGGGCGCACGAAAAGTCGAGGCGTTCCTTGATGTTGACGGAGACGGACGTCCGCTGCAGGGTGCGACCCATCTGTTCGGCGATGCCCATGAAGCGGTGCCCAAACAGGGAGAGCGTGACGGGGTCGGCGTGCTGGTGGTGGTGGGGCGCACCACCGCCCTCCTCCTCTTCATCCACCTCCACCGGCGCAAGCAGGTCAATGCGGACATTGCATTCCGGGGTGATGTGGGCGAGGCAGCCGGGTTCCACGACAGTCGTGCAGGTGTCGGCGACCAGGAGGGCCGGGCCAGGGAGGGACTGGCCGGGGTGGAGGTCGGTCAAGCGGTGGACGGGCGTGGCCTGGCGGCCGCCGACCTCAAAGTAGGTCGACGTGATGGCGGCGGGCTCGGGCAGGGGTGGCAGAGGCCCAGCCGGCAGCGGCGCCGGGTCCGGCGGGCGGGCGCCGTGGCCGACGGACCGCAAGCGGACGTCGTCGACCGCCACGCCCCGGCCAGCCAGCGTGAACCCAAACTCCCGCCGGTAAGCGCCCTCAAAGGCGGCGAGGGCGGCCGACGTGTCGACGAGGCCGCCATCGACCTCCGTCATCAGGCCGACGTCCGTGCCGTCATAGCGCAGGTTGAGGAAGCGGGTGGTGGAGGTTGAGCCAGAGCCCTGGAAGCCCTGGGCGGCCAGGTCGGCCTCGGCTCTGGATGCCAGGCGGTCCAGGCGGGCCGTCAACTCTGCGGGTGCGCCCGGGTCGGCTAAGTGGGCAGCCGCAGGCTCACGCAGGTCAACAGCCACGTCCGCCAGGGCGATGCCGACGGCCGACAAAATGCCGGCGTGGCGGTGGACGAAAACAGTCCGCATGCTCAACGCTCTTGCAACTGCGCACGCATGCTGGGCACCCGCCCCACCAAACACAGCTAGGACATGAGACGCGGCGTCGTGGCCGCGCATTTGGGTGAGGGCCCGGATTGGGCGGCACATGGCCTCGTTGGCCACTCGGATGAAGCCCATGGCGACCTGAACAAATGGGAGAGACGGTGCTATTTGCGTGTGAGGGGAGGCAGGAGGTAGGAAGGTCGGGGCACGTCAAAAAGGGTTAGGGCCTCTTTCTCTCACCGTCCGTCCATCCCCCTCTTCTCACCTCGTCCAGACTCTTCTCCGCCTGCCCCTTCCTCCGTGCCGCATCGTTGATCTCGTCCGCCAGCACACGCAGGCCAGCCTCCGCCGCCCCTGCATCCAGCGGCGCATCCTCCCCCACCCCGAAAATGGCCGGGAAGAATGCGGGCACCACCCGGCCCAGCAACAGGTTGGCGTCCGTCACAGCCGCGTGGCCGCCCTTGCGGTAACACAGCGGGCCCGGGTGGGCGCCCGCCGATTCGGGCCCGACCTCCACCATCCCATTCCGGTAAAATAGGCGGGACCCGCCGCCCGCGGCGACGGTGTTGATGTCCAGTTGCGGGGCCTGGATGGTCACGCCCGCGGTCGTCGACTCGTGGACGTGCTCGTAGGCGCCCGCGAACCTGGAGACGTCGGTCGAGGTACCGCCCTGTACATGTGCGCGTGTTTATGTGTGAGATGGAGAGGCGGCCGCGTTGGTATCTCGGAAATATTCCCCGCAAACCGCTTCCCAACAATATCCAGTCTCACCATATCAAACCCGATGACCTGTGGTGGGGTGAAGAAGCCGCCCTCGCCGCCGCCTCCTTTCCCGCCATCGCCCCACCGCGTGGTGCGGGCGTAACCCACGTACCCGCCTGCCGGGCCAGATAGGATGGCCCGGTGCCCGGAAAAGGAAGACACAGGGGCGAGCGCGCCGTCAGACTGCATGAAAGCGAGGCGGCTGGTCGCAGCAGGAGCAGCACCAGCAGCACCACCATCCCCACTCATAATCAACCCGCCGTCGAAGCCCGACTGGAAGGCTGCAATGTAGCGCGCAATGTGCGGGGTAAGGTACGCGTCCGCGGTGGCGGTGTACCCGCGCGGCACCATTTTGACGACCGGCGAGACGTCAGAGGACAGGGAGACCTGGGTGAAGCCAACTGCGCAAGCGAGCGCGGCGACCGCCCGCTCGTGGTCGGGGTACAGGGCGGCGTGCTTAAAGACGATGGCCAGGGACCGGAAGCCAGAGGCGTGGAGGGCCTCCAAATCGTGCTTGACAGCTTCCAGGTCCGGCGCCTTCTCGACCCGGACGGCCTCGCCCGTGACGGCGACCGCGTCCGTGCCAGGCGGAGAGTACGCCGCGGTGTCTGCGGCCGGGTCCAGCCCCGCCCGCCCGCCCGCCTCGCTCCCCAGGGGCAGCACCACGCTTTCCTCCACCTCCACCACAGCCTCGTGCAGGACGCCAGGGCACCGCACGGCCAGGTCGAAGATGGCGGGCCGGGCCTGGTTGCCGATGTGGAGGAGGTCACGGAAGCCGGCCGTGATGGCCAGGGCGCAGCGTTCCCCGTCCCGCTCCAGCAACGCGTTCGTCGCGACCGTCGTACCCATGCGGATGGAGGCGATGCGGGAGGTGTCCAAGGGAGACGAGCGCGGGTGCGGGATGCCGGTCTCTTCTTCCAGGATGCGGCGGATGCCTTCCCGGGGCGCGTCCGGGTAGTTGGCCGGGTCGACGGACAGGAGTTTGGTGATTCTATAGGAAATTCACATGAGTGGATAGAGGGACGGGGGATGAGCGTTTGTGAGCGCGTTTTTTCAGCGTGGCAGGCGAGAAAGGGCAGACTCTGCTGCAGGCCTCACACACTGCCTCGCGTTCTCTTACCGGTACTTGGTGCCGCCACGGCCGTCGGGGCACTGGAAAGGAAAGAGAGGAAGGGGCAGGGGGTTGAGTGAGCGAGAACCTCTTGCCGCATGTTGAGGTACGTGCTGCCAACGCTTCTTCTCTCTCTCACACACCTCAGCAAACACGTCACAAAACGTTCCACCCCGGTCTATAGCGAATTTGAAAGCGCGGGCGGGCTGACCGGCCGCGGGAGGGGCGATTGATGGGAGGGGAGCTGCATCTGCAGGTCTGGTGGTTGAGGGCGCGCCCATCATTTTGTGAGAAAGGGTTACGATGCCAAAGACAGCAGGAGAGTGTGGCAGGGGTGGCTTGCCAGGCGCTGGTACCAGCTGATGGCGATGCGGGCCCTGGCGATGGCCCAGTGCGCACACGCCCTGATAAATATAATAAGGTTCTGAATGTGTCCACGTTCTTGACCACACCGCGTTCGGCTTTTCGCGTAGGCTCCCGCCTGCTCTCTCTCTTCTCCTACTATACCATGCGGTTGCTGGCCCCGCCGCCGGACACGATGCTGGCCGCTTCCTCCTCCTCTCTATTGCGCGCGGCGTCACGGGTCTTGTTAGGGCGGGCGCCGGCAGCGCTCAGCAGTGCGAGAAGTGCAGGTGCGTTTCCACTGAGTTGGGGGGCAATTGGGGGCTCGGGAGGGGTGCATCACCGATGCACGCCCCTCGCAATGCGTCCGCGGCAAGGAGGTGGCTGCAGTGGATGCGAGTGCGTGTGTGTTGCGGGGGGACGAAAGCGCGTGCGCTCACACACTTCTCTCCCTCATCCTCTCTAGCCGTCGTCCCCGCCTCTCGCCCGACCACCCTCGCCTCCTTTCCTCCTCACCACCACGCCGCCGCCCGCGGCGTCCGCGCCCTGTCTGCCTCGCCCTCAACGGCACAGGGCATAGCCACGTCCAGCCCTCCCCCACCTCTCTCTGGTGCCGAAATCAGGGACCGATTCCTGCGTTTCTACGAGGAGAAGGGGCACGCCCGCCTCCCGTCGGCATCGCTCATCCCAGACGACCCGACTGTCCTGCTCACCATCGCCGGCATGCTCCAGTTCAAGCCCGTCTTCCTGGGCCAGGCCCCACGCCGCCACCCGCGGGCGACGACCTCCCAGAAATGCATTCGCACCAACGACATCGAGAACGTGGGTGTGACGGCCCGGCACCACACCTTCTTCGAGATGCTGGGCAACTTTTCGTTCGGCGACTATTTCAAGGAGGACGCCATCCGCATGGCCTGGGAGCTTGCGACCGTGCGGCTGGGCATCCCTGCCGACCGCATCTGGGTGTCGGTATACAAGGACGACGACGAGGCGGCCCGCCTGTGGACGAAAGTCGTCGGCGTCCCGACCGAACGTGTCCAGCGGTGCGGCGCGGAAGACAATTTCTGGGCGTCGGGGCCGACCGGCCCCTGCGGCCCCTGCTCCGAACTGTACTACGATCTCCACCCGGAGCGCGGGATGGCCGGGGCGGACATTGCGGGCGACGACTCGCGGTTCATCGAGTTTTATAACCTGGTCTTCATGGAGTCCAACCGGTCGGCGGAAGGGGTGCTCACCCCGCTCGCGGCCCAGAACATTGACACGGGCATGGGCCTGGAGCGCGTCGCCCAGATCCTGCAGGGCGTGCCCAACAACTATGAGACGGACCTCATCTTCCCGCTTGTGCAGGCGGCGGCTGACCTGGCGGGCGTGGAGTACGGGGCCGCGGATGAGCGGACAAAGACGTCCCTGAAAGTCATCGGCGACCACGCGCGCGCGTGCGCGTTTCTGGTGTCAGACGGTGTGACGCCCTCGAATGTGGGGCGGGGCTATATTCTGCGCCGCCTGCTGCGCCGGGTTGTCATGAAGGGGCGCCTGCTGGGCATCACGGACGTGTTCACACCCGGCCTGGCCGCCATCGCGGCCGACCTGGCCGCCGGGTGCGACCCGGCCCTCGCGGCCAACCTCGGCCGGGTCCAGGACGAGCTGCGTCGGGAGGAGGAACGCTTCACCGTGACCCTGGAGGCCGGGGCCAAGCTCCTGGATGAGGCCCTAAAGGCCGCCAAGGCGGCGGGCACACCCATCCCGGGCGCGTCCGCCTTCGAGCTGTACGACACGTACGGCTTCCCGCTGGAGGTCACGGTGGAGGCGGCAGGCGAGGCGGGCGTCGTGGTAGACGCGGACGGCTTTGCGCTCGCGATGGCCGCCCAGAAAGCCCGGTCCAAGGCCGCCGCCAAGACGGTCGATCTGACGGCGGCGGCGGCGCTGGGCGACCTTGTGGCTGAGGTCGGGGCGACCCGGTTTGTGGGCTACGAGGCCGCCTCGGCGCCGGCCTGCACGGTGGTGGCCCTGCTGACGCCGGGTGGAGGACGGCTGGAGCGGGCGGGGCCGGCCGACTCCCCCGTCGACGTCCTGTTGGAGGCCACCCCTTTCTACGGCGAAGGCGGCGGCCAGGTCGGCGACGCGGGCGAGCTGAGCTGGGAGGGTGGCGGGTCTGCGACTGTGGCTGACACCCGGCGGGCGGCGGGCGGGGCCCTGTTTGTGCACCGGGCGACGGTGGCGGAGGGGGAGCTGGCGGTGGGTGACCAGGTGAGAAAGCAGAAAAAAGGGAGGGGAGAGAGGAGCACGTGGCACGGCACTCGCGTCCACCCCGCCGCGCTCGAGGACCCCCCCCCCCTGCCACTCTTTTGATGCACGCCTCTGCGTTCTCGGCCACTCGATCTCCATTCTGGGTGGGTGCGCGCACATAGCTGCTCCCCTCCATCGCCCCCTCTCCCGCACACGTATTGCTCAGACTCAACCTCCCCCTCCTCACACAGGTCCGTGCCACCGTCGACCCCACCCGCCGGGCCGGGTCGGCCGCCCACCATACCGCCACACACCTACTCCAGGCTGCCCTGAAGCAGGTCTTGGGTGAAGGCGTCGCCCAGCAGGGCTCCTTCGTCCAGGCCGACCGCCTGCGTTTCGATTTCAACTTGCCGCGCGGGCTGGAACCGGCCGAGGTGGCAACCATTGAGAACCTGGTCAACACCTGGGTGGCGGCCGACCACGGCCTGACCACGGCCGTCATGCCCCTGGCCGACGCTAAAGCCGCCGGCGCGACCGCCATGTTTGGCGAAAAGTACGAGGACGCCGGCGTGCGGGTGGTGGACGTGCCGGGTGTCTCCATGGAGCTGTGCGGCGGGACGCACGTCCGGTCGACGGCCCAGATCGGCGGCTTCAAGGTGTTGACCGAATCGGGCATTGCGTCCGGCGTCCGGCGCATCGAAGCAGTCGTCGGCCCCGCCCTCGTCTCTTACCTCCAGGAAGTCGACGGAGTGGTGCGCGCCCTGTCGGCCCGCCTAAAAGTCAAGACGGAGGACCTGCCAGACCGGGTCGCGGGCGTGCTGGACGAGTTGAAGTCGGCTCAAAAGGAGGCTGCCGGGTTGAGGAGTGAGCTGGCCCTCGCCAAAGCTGGCGAGCTTGCGGGCAAGGCGGTGACGACGGGGACAGGCGCCAAATACTTGGCGGCCCGCCTGGACGGGGTGGATGGGAAAGCGTTGCAGGACGCGGCGGCCGCGCTCCTGGAACGCTTGGGCGACCCGGCGGCCGTCTTTTTGATTGGAGCCGGCGAGTCGGGGGCCGTCATGGCGGCTGCCTCCAGTCCTGGGGCGGTGAAAGCGGGGCTGCAAGCGGGCAAATTCATTGGCGGCCTGGCCAAAATGTGTGGGGGTGGGGGTGGGGGGAAACCCGGGCTGGCGCAGGCGGGGGGGCGGGACGCGAGCAAGGTGTCCGACGCGCTGGCGGCCGCGGAGGCGGCCCTGGCGGAGACCCTTGGATGAGTGAGGTCTCATGTAAGACGTGGCCTTGGTTTGTGCATCGAGCGCGCGAGGATGCTTCCCTCTCTCACAGGCCCGTCGAGAAGAGAGAAGGGAAGAGTAGGGAAGAAGAGAGGGGAGAGTGCGTGGGAAAGCGCAGCCTGCGGCGGGGCTGAGGCCGAGAAAGCGACTTTCGTAAACGGGGCTTTTTGGCCGCAGAATCGCCACCCTAGGCAGCTCTGAAGCATTCCGGATCAACTCCGGGGGTTGGACAGGGACGGGCGGGCCATCCATACACACACACACACGCAGTTTTTAACACACAGATCGCGCGGAAGGTCGCGCCACGATAGGCGCGAAACAGACCACCGCTTTCTCCCGCCAATTTCATTGCCCACCACCACCTCTCTCTCTCACTCTCCACACGTCATTCGTTTCACTGGACACTGCTGAGTAGGCCGGAGCCGTCCATCTGGGTCACGACCTCCCACCCCGGGCCCGAAAATGCGTACGGGGGGGGCAGGGTCGAGTCGACCATGTGCTTGCGGTCCAGGATGGCGTCCAGGTCTTTCTCGGAGACGGCCGCCGACTGGGGCACGTCGGCCAGCGATGCGTCAGCTTTCAGGAGGTCCATCAGCTCCTCGGCGGACATGGACGTGGCTTTGTTGTCGGCCTAAAAGGTGAGAGAATGGAGAGAGAGAGAATGGTGAAGTTGTGAAAGGTCGTCTCCCTCCACCGCCCTCCCCCCGCCCACGGGCGCCACGCCCGCCGCGCCAGGGGTGATACAGGGTGAAGGTTCCTGCGCCAGCCCATCGCTGGCTTTAAAAAAATGGTTTCTCACGCTCTAACTTACCTCTGTGGACCCAGGCAGGAAAGCACCCTTCTTGATCACCAAGCGCTCGAGAGCGAGCTTGGAGTTGGCCCGCTTCAGCAGCTTGCCCTCCACGCTGTGGGCAGTGGCGAGGCGGAGGACAAGAACAGGCTTGTCCTGGCCCAAGCGGTGGCAGCGGTCCATGGCCTGGAGGGAAAGGGAGGGAGAGAGCAAGGGGAGAAAGGGGGCGAAGATATGAAGATGGAAAGGTGAAGAGAGAAGACAGCCAATGTTTGAATTCATGATGGGCACTTTCGAGGCCCGGCGGCTGCACACTTGCTCCCAGTTCCCCGCAGAGGGGAGCGCGTGGCCCCGCGAAGCAGGCTGGGCTACCCAAAAGTCCGCGCGCAGACCGTAACCTCTCGCATCGCCGCACAAAAAATCAGTGACCCGAATGAGGGGCAACCCGATTTCGATTTAGGCAACGCCAAGGTACAGCAAAGGCAGCCATTTCCTCCCGCCGTACAGGGGGCGTGCGCACGTCTTTGCGCACAAATGGCGTGGCCCAGAGCTCCACAGCCTGTCCGCGACCCCTTCATCCCCGCATTTTCTGCTCCAACCTCTACTAGGTCTTCTACGGACCTGCATGTCGTTGTGAGGGTTCCAATCCGAGTCGTAGATGATCACCGTGTCCGCCGCAGTGAGGTTGATGCCCAGCCCGCCAGCCCGGGTGGACAGGAGGAACACAAACGTGTCGGCGGCGGGCGAATTGAATTGCTTCATCGCAGCCTGCCTGTCTTGCCACGAAACCGCGCCGTCAATGCGGCAAGAACGGTGACCCTTCTGGTCCAAGTAGTGCTCCAGAAGGTCCAGAACCTTGGTCATCTGTGCGGAGGAAGAAAGGGAGAGAGAAGGGGGGGCGCAGGGGCGGGTGCGGCGCAAAAGAAGAGTGGTAAGAGAAGAGTGCGGACATGTGTTTTTTTCTTAGGTAGCGTGGGGAGAGTGCGCACGAGCCCGTTCCCCGCACATTTCCCGTTAGGTGGTGCGAGTCGTATCCGCACACTCGCCTCTGCAAGCGCGCGGAGAAGGGCGCGCAGTCAACATACCTGGGAAAAGATCAGAACCTTGTGCTTCCCTTCCAGCTTCTTCAAAATGCGCTCCACCAGCTTCATTTTGCCGCACTGAGCCACTAGCTCCTTCGCGTCAGGTAGGTACGCCGACCCGTCAAAGGCAGACGTGATCAAATCAGGGTGGTTGGCGTTCTTGCGCATTTGCATGAGGACGTTGTTCAAAGAGGCCACAGACGCGGTCCCGCCGCCCTTGGCTTTCGTGGCTTTGGCAGAAGCGGCCATGGTCTCCTGTGCGTGTGCGGATGTCGTGCGGAAAAGAAAAAAGGGGAGGCAGGGGTGAAGTGCGGAGATACGAAAGAATGTAAAAGAATGAGAGCGTTTTCGGCTACTAAGTGCGCACGGGGTGCGGAGCAGTTGTGCATTGGGCACAGCTTGCGGGGCACCAGGTGCGCAGGGATCGCGTTAAATGCTGGGGCGTGATCGTTGCGGCAAAGGGCGCAAGGCAAGGGGCCCCCAGCGGACCCTAGAAACTCAAAAAGGCGCGCGAGCTCGCTGCTTGTGCTCGCTCTCCCCCCTCCCTCCATTCTCTCTCTCTCCCTTTTTTTCTTTACCTGCAGCGTCTTGTCCCGCAACTGCTTGTCCAGCTTCTTCTGCAGGGGCGTCATCTGGGCGTAGAGCAGGATCTCCTTCTTGGACGGCAGGCTGGTCTCCACATCCGTTTTGATCCGGCGCAGCAGGAAGGGCCTGTGAATGGAGCGCGGAGGTGAGAAAACAGCTCCATCTCTTTCTCTTCTCCCGCCCTCCACATCTACTACTCACTTGAGGATCGAGTGCAGTTTGGTCACCACCCGGCTCCGCTGTTCCTGGGCGGCGATGGCCTTGTCTCCGCCCTCCTGGCCGACCGCGGAAAAATCAAACCAGGACTCAAAGTCAGCGAGCGACCCAAAAATGTCAGGCAAGAGGAAGTTGAGCAGCGACCACAGCTCGGACAAGTTGTTTTGAAGGGGGGTGCCTGGATAAGAAAGGAGTATGTGTGTGTGTGTGCGTGTGTGTGTGTGAAGGAATGCGCGGCGGTCGGAGGAGCAGGGCGACACAGATGCCCTCCCCCCAGCATCATCTCTCATCCTGTCTCGTATTACCTGTCAGCAACAGCTTGTTGGCCGTCGGAATGGCCTTCAGCTCCCGCAACAGGCGACAGTTCATGTTTTTCAGGCGGTGCCCCTCATCCACGACCACGTACTTCCACTTATACTGGGCCAGGAACTTGGAGTCGGCCAGGATGATCTCGTACGAGGTGACGACGATGGGGAACGCCCCCGTCACCCGGGCCGAGGGCGAGCCGAGGCGGGACGACCGCAGGGCCGCCCGCTCGTCCTTGGTGCCGTGGTACAGGACGGCGCCGATGGAGGGCGTCCACCGCTCCACCTCCGCCACCCAGTTGGGCAGGGTGGAGAGCGGGCCGACCACCAAAAAGGGCCCGTGCACGCCCTTTGATTTCAAGTGCGACAGGAAGCCGATCGTCTGCACAGTCTTGCCCAGGCCCATCTGGTCGGCCAGGATGCCGTTGAGGCCGTTCTGGTACAAGGAGATCAGCCATTTCACGCCCTTGAGCTGGTAATCCCGCAGCTCGCCCTGGACGAGGGGCAGGAGCTCCTAAAAGAAGGAGAGGAAAGAGAAAGGATGTGAGAGGGTGGGGGTGCCGCTCCTCTCCGCGTCTCTCCACTCTCCCTGCGCGCCCCGCCCCGCGCACTGCCAGCCCCCCTCCTGCCACGCAAACCCCCGGAAAGTGGTCAGGCACACCCTCTCACCAGTCCTACCTGGGTGGGAGAGATTGAAGATGCTTTCCCGCGAAGTGCACCTCCGGCCCCAGCGGCCCGGCCCGCAGCAGCCGACCCCTTGCGCGCCTTTTTGGCGGCCGGCCCCGCGCCCTTGGCCGCCGCCTCCGCCGCCGCGTCCGCGTCCGTCTTTTCCTCAATGCTCTGCATCTGCTCCGATAGAAATTTGGTGTACATGTCCGTCTGGTTGAGCAGGTGGTCTAGCTGGGCGGCCCGGTCCGTCGTCAGGACGGCGTCCGCGGTGGTGGGCTGTGTGTGAAGTGGAGAAGAGAGTCAAGGCAAGTGCGCGCGATGGGGGACCGCGGGCGGGAGGGCAAGACAGGGGGTACGTGGGCCGGGCCTGCAAGGCGCGACTATCCACCCCTGGCAACTCACATGTCGCTCCTCCACCAGGCCCGGGGCGTGGGCAGGCACATCAGAGCGGCCCACGGGCCGCCGCGGCTCGATCCCTCCGCTCACATCAAAAAAAGCAATCTCTTACCTGCGCCGCCTCCGTGGCCACCGCCTCCCGCTCCCGGCGCAGGCGTTCCTCCTCCTGTGCCGCATGCTCAGGGGCCAGGACCCGCTCCATTTCCTCTTCCTGTGCGGTGGTGAAGGGGCACGGGGGTGGCGTGAGAGAGGTGAGATGAAAGGCGCTGCCGCGCGCCGGGACCCCGACGTCGCCCCGACGTGTCAAAAATGTATCTCCTCTCTCCTCCCGTACCGTCAGGCTGGTGTTTGCGACGAAGCCGTCCTTGCCCGCGGGTGCGTCAGCCTGTAAGGTGGCCATCTCAGAACGCTTCGTGCTCTGTGATGAGGGGGAGAGAGATGAGAGGTGGTGGTGGCGTGAGAGAGGGGAATTAAGCGGGGCGTGTGGGCTTTTTACATCAGTTCCCTCTCGTTCTTCCTCACCTTGTCCGCGTTCATCGATCCTTGGCCGGGTGAGGTGGGCGTGGGAGCAAGTGTGGGGCAGGTGTGGTGTGCGTGGCGTGAGTGTGGAGTGGGCGAGCTCCCGAGACAAAGAAGTGAAGAGAGGGACGAAAATCAAAACCCAGACTCCTCCCCTTACACCCTGAACACCGACACCGCCCCTTCGTCATCACCCGTCACCACGACGAGGGCAGGAGGGGCACCTCCTTTCCCCCCACTCCCTGGCGTCCCCACCGTCACAGCCGTCACCGCGTGCCCGGGCGCGACCGTCAGGGCGGGGAGGAGCAGTGGGTTGGTCGCGTCCTCGCCCGCCGCCACAGCCGCTGCCGCCGCCACCAAATCCCACACCAGCAGGCGCCCGTCTTCCGTGCCTGCCACGGAGGCGCCGCCGTCGGAGGCCACACACCGGAAGGGGGCACCCGCAGGTGGGGAGGTGGCGGCAGTGGTGACGAAAGGAAGAGAAGAGGGCGACGCAGGGCTCAGGTGGAGCAACCTCAACCGGCCGTCGCCACACGCCGCGACCGCGGTGGTCACGCCGCTGGAGCCCCGCCCGCCGCTCTGAGGACACAGCGCCAGGCCCGCAATATAGTCTCCACCCGAGACCAGGCCGGGCGCCGCAAACAGCGGGGTGGTCGTCGCAGGCACCGCCCGCGCGTCCCACCCAAACACGCCACCATCATCTGTGCCGGCCAGGATAAGGCGAGGAGAGCGGGACGAGGACGCGGAAGAAGATGGCCCGCTACGCATCACGTCCACGGCAAGAGCCCACACACCTGGCCGGTCGGCCCCGGGTGAGGAGGGCGGCAGCGGCAGCGTGGCGAGCGGGGTTGGTGGGGAGGTGGTGGCCGGCGCCCAGGGCAGGTTGGCCGCGTCCAGCGCCCACAGCCGGACCGTCCCGTCCCAGGACCCCGTCGCCAGGCAGGGTGTTGACGACCCACTCCCGATGCCGCCCGCCACAATCACGGCCGCTGTCACAGCATCCCCGTGCGCCGCCCACGACCCAAGGACCGTCCCCGACGCGGGCTGGTAAGCGTGCACCCGCCCGTCCAGCCCGCCCGCCAGGGCGACCAGGTTGGCGGGCCGCCCCGGGCCACCGCCGCCCGGTAGCAGGGCAAGGCAGGTGAGGGGCGCGGCCGGCGACAGGGGCGTGCACCGCAGGCGGGTCCCCGCGTTGGCGGAGCAGGACTGGAGGACGCCGGCAGTGCCAACAGCATAAACGATGACATCGCTGCCCAGGCCTCGGGCGGCGGCCAAGCCCGACACACCGCCGGCCAGGGTGCCGATGCGGATGGGAGGCGTGGGGGCGAGGGAGGCGAGGCGGGCCGCGGCGGCTGGGCCCCAAGGGCCGGGGCGGGAAGGATGAGGGGACGCGAGCAGGCCAGGGCGGGAAGGATGAGGGGACGCGAGCGCGGCTACCGCGGGGGTCGGGCTGGTTGCTGCTGCTCCTGCTGCTCCACTACCGGCGCTGCTCGCCCGTCGCCCACCAAACAGGCCGCGCAGGGTGGAAGACAGCCCCTCTCCGCCTGCGACAGCTGCGCCCGCCAAGGCGCCCACCAGAGCTGGGGCCGCGCCGGCCAGGCGGGAGGAGGAGGAGGGTGGAGGAGGTGGTTGAGCAGCGGCGGGCAATGGCGCGGCTGGAGCAGCAGGTGCAGGCGCCGACGCCTGGGCGACAGCCGGCGCCACAGGCGGCGGCGCCTCCTCCGCCACCACCGCCTCGACCGGCAGGACGTCCAGCGCTGCCAGCTCGTCCGGCCCCACCCCGCCGGGCGGGACGGCAGGCGGGGCGCCACCGGCCCTACCCCCACCCTCACCACCTCCCTCAACCGCCGCGCTCGCTGTGGCAAGCACGGCCAGGGCCAGAGCAGCGGGTGCGGTCCCAGCCCGGGCGCCCGACTCCCCATCACTACCACCCCGCTCTTCTCCCCAGGCCGGGCACGCACGCCGCCGGGGGTGGGGTGCCACAAACAGCTGGCGCGGGCACTGCCCAAACTCCGAGACCTGGACCTCCAGGGCCACCCGGTCACGCGGGTCGGGGAATGCCGCCTCAATGTCCGCCGGTAGAGTGTCCTCATACGTCAGCGGGTGGAACAGGTTGTCAGCCGCTGCCGCGGGCGCACCCCGGGCCTTGAAGCCAAAGACAAGGTCGACCCAGTGGTGGAGGTTGGCGGAGACGCAGGCCGATTCCAGGGCCGCCCGGTGGAGGCGGAGGAAGGCCGCCGGGTCGGCCGCCGGGTGGCCCGCCCAGGGCGGGAGGGCCACATCGCCGACCGGCCGACCATCCTGGCGGCGCCCCAGGGCCAGCCCCCCACCATTCACCAGGAAGGCCGGGTCGCCCAGGTAGAATTCGGGGATGAGCTCCTTGACGTCGGCCGGGCTGGTGGACGCGGACGCCCAGGCCTCGCCCACGCTGGCAAACAGCCGGTCCGGCGCGTCGAAGCGGCCGCCCTGCAGGCGCAGCATGTGGGCGGGCGCCGCCCGGACCAGCCAAAACAGGACGTAGCCCGGGCAGGAGTAGTGCGTGCCGTACAGGAAGGGCGCGTCGCGCGCGTCGTCGGACGGCGGCATGTGTGCCATGCGCTCCCTGAACGTCGCCAGGCGGGCCGGCGAGAGCGCGCCCATGGGTTTGGACAAGTCCCGGTAGGAGGTCGGTGAGTGCAGGTCCAGGGTGGGCGAGCTGTAGTCGGCCAGGACCCAGGGGACGACCGGGTAGCGGGTGACGTCGGCGAACGACCGCCCGGACGCCAGATTTAAAAAGAGGAGGTAATCCAGATTGGACAGCCGCCCCTCTGACCAGGCGGCAGTGACGGCGGCGATGCGGGCCGGATCTTCAAATGCGGCCGCGGACGCGGCCGCCCGGGCCGGGGCGGCCGCGCCCAGGGAGCGGGTGAGGGCGGCGGCGGCAGCGTTGCGGGCGGCAGGGGTGGAAAAGGTGAGGAGGGCCGAGGGGCCGCCCCACGTGCCGGCCCGGTCGGGGGCGGTCGCGGCGTTCCGACCACCACCACCAGCACTGCCACCCCGACCCACATCTTCTGAAAGGAAAAAGACTTCCAGGCCGACGGGCCTGAGGCCGGAGCGCCGCTTTGCAAGCGCCCCCACCCGGGCGACCGCGTGTGACCGGACGGGCTTGTCACCGTCCAGGTCGTCCAGCGGCTGGAAGTAGAGGCGGGCGTCCGTGATGGCCAGCCGCCCGGCCTGGGAGGTCAGCGGTGCCGCCAAGCGCGCGGCCCCCTCCCAGGCCACGGCCTCGCTGTAGTCGGCCAGGCGGGAGGGGTCAAAGGCCGCACGGGCGACCCGCTCGGCGGCCAGGGACGCGAGGGCGGCCGCCCGGTCGCCGTGCGGCAGGCGGGAGGCGGCCAGGTAGGTGTGAGCGGACGGCAGCACCGACTCCAGGGACGCGTACGGGAGTGTGAATCGCCAGGCGGGCGGCGGGAGGAGAGGAGTGTTGGCTGCTTCCCGGCCACCCCCACTACCCCCACCCCTGTCTCCCTCGAACCGGTCAAAGCCGTACGGCCCGTCCGCGTTGTCAGCCTTCATGCGGGTGACGGACGTGCACACAACCTCGAAGGCCATGCTATCCGTGCCTGGGACGGGTTCCAGCCGGGTGGTCGAGGCTAAAGGCAAGCGGGCGATGGGCACCCGGCCGTCGTCCGGTTCAAAGAAGAGCGACTTGGAGGCCAGGCGCAGGCGGCCGGCCAGCGTGGGCGTGCCCGCGGCATTGCCGGGCACGGCGGGGGGCCAGGCCGCGGTCGCCACCCAGTCCCCCACGTAATCTTCGCCCTCCTCGAGGAGGAGGAGGGAGAAGCGGCGAGCACGGTGGCCGCCGCCAAACATGGCTTTTCCCAGGCGAAAAAGATGGGGAGGAGCGAGTTTTTTTTTTTCTCTCTCTTTCGTCGCGCACTCGCTCTCCGCCGATGCAGAGGCGTCCAGCCGCGTTTCTCGCTCCTCGACCTTTTACGCACAGCCCTCTCAATCCGCTCCTTCTCCACGCCCAGGCGGCGGCTTGGGCAGCAGGTCCGGCAGGTCGGTCTGGAAGGCCGGGCCGATGCGGGGCGAGCGGGGCGGGGCCGTGCCGCGTATTTTTGATATCTCTATGAGGCCGGGAGGCGCGCCAGGCGATGGCGATGGCGGTGGGGGTGGGGATTCGCTGGGGGTCCGCTTCTTGGGCGGCAGGACGGAGGGTTGCATGTGTTGAGGGCGGGCGACGCCGGGGCGTGATGGAAAAAGGTTTGAGATGAAGGCCGGGGTTGAGAGCAAGCAGGTAAGGCCAGACCTACGAGCGGCTTGTGTTTTTTTGTTTTCCTTCTCTTCTCTCTTCCTCGTGGCAGCTACCTCGCGCCACCTGTGGGGGCCCTGCGCACAGACAGTCCTTGTCGCCATGCAGAACCCGGGCACCATGTTTGGCGGGGGTGAGTAGTTGATCGAAACGAAAAGCGTGCGAGCGGAGTTGGATGGCCAACGCCGGCGCTCGTCTTTCTCTCCGCTCAGCTCTCCCTTACCACATCGCCATCCCCCCTTTTCATTCCAGATGAAATCAACGCGGTCGTCCTGGATGCGGGCTCCCTGAACGTGAAGGCCGGTTACGCGGGCGAGGACGCCCCGAAAGCGGTCTTCCCCTCCCTGGTCGGACGCATCGCCGGCTCGTCGGGGGCTGCCTCGTCCGGCGCCACCGACCGGCGGGGTATGTACGTCGGATCCCAAGCCGTCAACTACCGGCGGGATGGCATGGAGGTACGTAGAGCGTGATGAGACGGGGTGGTGTTGGAGAGTGCGCGCTAGGCTTGACGAAAAGGCCAGCGATCTCTCTCAAACCTCCCTCACCTCTGCCTACTCTCTCTTTTCTCTCCCATACCATAGCTCACCCCGCTCTTCGCGGATGACGGCACTTACGCGGACTGGGACCAGCTAGACTCCCTGTGGGAGCACGCCCTCATGTGAGGATTTGGTGTTGTGGAGTTTTGCGAGAGGCGCGCGCGGGCGTGCCGTGTGTCTCCCTCCAGGCACAACGCCACGCTCCTTTTCCTCTCGTCGCACCCTTCTCACGTCATCTCCCTCTTTCTCTCTCGCCAGTGACCGCCTGCGCATCGACCCCAAGGAGCACCCCCTCCTCATCGCGGAGCCGACCGTCCAGGGCGACGCCGACCGGGAGCGCATGGTGGAGCTGGCCTTTGAGGGGCACGGCACGCCCGCCGTCTTCCTGTCGCGGGCCGCCGTGCTGGCCTCCTTTGCGACGGGCCGGCCGACGGCCGTCGTCGTGGATATGGGGCACGAGGCGACGACAGGTGAGTTGGTTTTCGGGAGTAGACGGCAGGGGGTCGATGAAGGGACAAAAAAACGTTCTTTAGGTTTACAATGCTTTTTTTTAGGGGGGGGGGGGGGGTGGGCTTTTTTCTTTCCAGGGGCCGGCGCCCCTCCTTTTCCCTGTTTTTGGTTGCTTGTCATGCACAGTGCAAGCCTGTGCGTTCATGGAGGGGGGGGGGGGAGAGACCGGGAACCGGTGTTTCCGGGGAGCTCGACGCCTACCTTGGCGGACGCTGGCAGCTGTCTACAAGACGAACGTGATGTTTGTCTGCGCTCCAGCCCGACCCGCACTCCACCACGCCTTCTCCTTCCTGCATCCCCTAGATCAGAAGCTTCTCGATGCTCAGCTTGAGGGCCTGGATCTGGGATTTGAGTTGGGAGCCCTCGTTCGTTGTGACCGAGCAGGCGATGACCTGTCGTTGGATGGGATGAGAGAAAAATGGATGCGAGCGCATGGGTTAGGGTCGTGGGAAGGAGAGCCGGGTCGGGCGTTCCTTTGCTTTTGCTCTCTTGCCCCCTCAACGTACCGGTCGGGACACCCCGCACGCCCGCCCCAGCGCGGCCTTGGATGGCACGAACACATACGGCACGTTCTTGTCTTCCGCTAGGAGGGGCAGGTGGAGCAGGATCTCGATCGGCTCGGTGTCGGCCGCCATGACGACAAACTCGGAAATCCCGCGGTTGAGCGTCTTGGTCGCTGTTGTTGTTTGTGGGGTGGGAGGGAGAAGCGGGTATGAGTCGCGCGTGCGATGCGCAGGGGCACGTGCCCCGTCGACTTCGGTGGCGTAAACCGCGAACCGGGTTGTGGGTCTCCTTGGTCCCGCCCAGAGGAGCTACGCTCAACTAGCCGCCGCCGCCCCGCATTTCCCCTCCTCCTCCTCTTACCTTCGTTCGCGCCCTTGCGCAGCTGCTTGTAGTTGGACGCCTGTTGGACGATGTCCATGATGGTGTTAGACAACTGCGGGTGGTGGGAGGGTGAGAGTGAAGAGGGTGAGAGGGTGTGAGCGCGCGGTGGGGAGAGATAGAGCCGCCGGCGGCTGCCTGCTCGCATCCCTTTTCCATCTTACCTGCGCGTCCGCCAGCGGGTAGGCCTTCGGGTTCACAGCCTCGCCCATGGTTGTTGTGTTGTGTTGTGGTGGGTGAGAGTTCCTTGGCTGATCACAACCCCCGCACGAAACGGCGGAAGAAGGGAGGGAGATAGAGAAGAGAGCGAGAGACGGAAAAAAAAGAGGAGTGAGGCGTGGCCGGCTGCGTTTTTCGCTCGTTCCCTTCCTCAACTCCTCTCACCACTCTCTCTCCATCCACACACACACACACTCACAGCCGCCGCCGTCTTTGACGGCTACCTGATGAAAAAGTCCATCCGACGGGAACGCCTGGGCGGGGCGGCTCTGACCGCCGCCCTGGGCGCGGCCTGGGAGAAGGCGGGCACACGGGTCGACCCGCCCTACGGTGTCAAGAAGGTCGAGAAGAAGCCGGGCGAGTGGTCGGCCGTGCGGACGCCCTTCCCTAAAACACACCCGACGTACAAGGCGTGGGCGGTAAGCGGGGTGCTGGCCGATGCGAAGGAGGCCATCTGCAAGGTGGCGGACACGCCGTTTGACCCCACAACCAAACCACCCGGCACGCCTGGCGGCGCGCCCGTCCCGCCCGTCCCTTATGAACTGCCCGACGGGACGGAGGTGTCGGTGGGGCTGGAACGGTACGCCATTCCGGAGGCCCTCTTCCGGCCGGCCATCCTGTCGGAGGTGTACGGCCTGGGCCCGCCGCACGGCGCGCCGCTAGGCGGGCCGCCCCTGCGGTCGGTCCCCAGCCTCATCCGGGACTGCATCGGCGGGGCGGACGTCGACCTGAAGCGCGAACTCTTCTCGTCCGTCCTCCTGACAGGCGGATCCTCCCTGTTCCCCCAGGTCCGGGACCGTATCGAGCGGGACCTGTTGGACGGCGGGGTCGACGGCAGCGAGGCGTCCTGCACGGCGTCGGGCATCAAGCCAAAAGTCGCGGCGCCCATGAACTCCACGGAACGCCGGTTCGCGGTCTGGATCGGGGGCTCCATCCTGGCCTCCCTGGGCTCCTTCCAGCAGATGTGGCTGAGCCGGGCCGAGTATGACGAGCATGGCAAGAGCCTGATCCACCGGCGGTCGCCTTGATCGACGGTGATGTGAGAGAGGGGATGGGATGGGATGGATGAGGATGGTGCTTGTGCCTGGAGAGTGAGGGAGTGGGCTGTGCGTGTGCGCGTGGTTTTGGGGTGAGAGAGATGCGCGGCCGCGCGTGCGTGTCGCTCGGTCCACACAGCGCGTGCACGTGCTGGGGACCGTGTGGAGTGAGTGTGCAAAATGCGTTTTGTCTCATTTTCAACCCACCCCCTCCCTTTCCATCACACTTCCGGCACGGCCACCGCCGCCACGCCCGCCGACGCGTCCCGATAAAACGCGCGCCGCATGGGATCCAACTCTTCGAGTTCGGCGTACAGCGGGGCGGCGGCGGTGAGGCGTGTTTTGCCACCATCACCAGCAGCAGGAGGAGCAGCACCCCCACCCCTCTTCTCCCGCTCCACCAGCCCCGCCAGCCCCGCCCGGGCGTCCGCCAGATGGGCCTGCGCCAGCAGGGGCCACTTGCACAGGGTCCGGTCCGGCTCGGCGGCCAGGAGTTCCTCGCAAGCCGCGACGTCCGCGGCCAGGGCGGCATCCGCTGCCGCGACTGCTGCTTCCTTCTCCGCGCTGGTGGTCGTTGCCTGCCTCCCCACCGCCGCCCGGGCGCCCGCCACCACGTGGCCGACCAGCCAGCGGTGGTAAAACCAGGCGGCCTGGTCGGTCGGGTCCGTGAAGGTGGCAGACCGGACCAGGGCGCACTCGGCGGCGAGGACGGCAGGTGGGAGGATGGTTGGGGCGTGGGCGGAGGTTGAGGTCGGGGTTGGGGCGGCACCTTCGTCACCACCCATCGGCGCCCCCTGTCCACCCTCACCAGACAACAGTGCGTTCAGGGTGGTGGGGGGCGGCGGCGCATCACCACCACCACCACCAGCACCATCCCCACCTCCTCCTGCTTGCACCACCCGCACCAGCAGGGCCGACCTGGCGTGCCAGGCCGAATAGTTTGAAAAGTCGGCCTCGATGCGCTTCCCCGTCGCGGCCAGCTGCTCGCCCGCCGGCACGCCCGCCAGATCACACACCCACCCCCGGTACGCCCAGGCGTGGAAGTTGCGGGCGTCCAGGTCGAGCAGGGCGTCAACCAGGCGGACCTCGGCCGCTAAGGAGGTCAGCCGGTAGCCGACCACCCACCGCCGGGCATGCCAGGCCGCGTACGATTTTGGGTTGCGGCGCAGCGCCTTCTCAGTCAAGGCCAGCTCCGCCTCAGCCGCGGCCACGCCGTCCGCCCCTCCCGCAGCCAGCGCCCCTCCCAACGCCTCCCGCCGGAAGTTCCAGGCCGTGTACGCTTCCGGGTTGTGTTCCAGCAGGGTGGCGGCCAGGGTGAGGGAGGTCGGGTCCGGCGCTGCGGACCTCCGGGTCAGGACCTCCTCGTTCAGGCGGGTCAGGAGGGCGAGCTGGTGATGGGCGTGAGGGCGGAGAGATGATGATGATGATGATGATGAGGTGATGAGGAGGAGGGAGGGCGGGTTGAGAAGAGAACGAGCGCGCCCCCTTCTTTCTGCTCTTTTTTCTTACCCGCTGTTTGGCGGCCTTGGCTTTCTCCGGGTCGACCGCCTGGCCGGGGACGGGACGCGGACGGCCGTGCATGCTGGGCGGCTTAAGAGAGATCACGCCCCCACACGGCTAGCTCGCTAGCTCTTAATTAAAGAGCAGAGAGCGAAAGCAATAAGCAAGACTGAAGCGCACACAATCCTCAAGTTTGCCTACTCTCTCTCTCTTTCATTGCGTCGCGCCCGACCTCTCTGCCTCCCGCGCGCGTGCGTGGGCATGCACAAATCCGCCCTCAGGACTGGACCCCGCGGCGGGAGTCGGCTGACCCGGGCGCCGCCCCGCGTTTCCACACGCCGCCCCGCGGTCGCGATGGCGTCGCCTCCAACAACCTCAACCGCTGCCTCCTCCTCCACCACCAAGCCTGTCTTCGCCTTGGACTTTGACGGCGTGTCCTGCGACTCGGTCGGCGAGTCGGCGGCCTCGGCCTGGGTGGCCTCCGAGCGCATGTGGCCGGCCCTGTTTGACGACCCGGCCGTCCAGGCGAAGAAGGCCGGCGTGCTCGCGTCCATGCGGACTGCCCGGCCCGTCATCGAGACGGGCTATGAAAACCTGGTCCAGGTCCGGTGCCTGGTGGAGGGGGTGCGCGCGGAGGAGATGCTGGCGGACTGGCCCGGCATGCTGGCGGCCCGGATGGCCGACTGGAAGCTGGACCGGGCGGACGTGAGTAGTAAAAAAGGAGAGATGATGAGAGAAGGGGGGGGGGGGGCGGGGCGCGAGCGGGCTCTTCCGCGCACTCACACTCCGCTCTCCTTCCCCCCCTCTCTTTAGCTCGTCCGCCGGTTCGGGGACGTCCGGGATGAGTGGATGGCCCGCGACCTAGCAGGCTGGCTGGGCGCCAACACCTTCTACCCGGGCGCGCCCGAAGCGTTGGCGGCCCTGAAGGCGCGGGGCGAGGCATTCATCGTGACCACCAAGCAAGCCCGCTTCACGGCGGCCCTGCTGGCGGGCCAGGCGGGCGTCCCCTTCCCCGACGACCGCATCTTCTCGCAGACCGTGTCGGGCGAGCCCAAGAGCAAAGTCCTGTTGAAACTAGAGGCTGAGCACCCGAACGCGGCCGGCCTCTATTTCGTGGAGGACAAGCTGGCCACCCTGGAAAAGGTGGCTGGGGAGGCGAGTTGTGGCAAGTGGCAGCTCTTCCTGGTGGATTGGGGGTACAACACGGAGGCTGAGAGGGCGCGGGCGAGGGGGCGGAGCGATGGAAGAATCAAAGTTATTGGGGTGGCCGAGCTGGCGGGGCTTGGGCTGGGCTGGGTGAGTGAATGAATTAATTGGAAAAAAAGTGAGCAGCAAAGCAGTAAGCAGCCAGGCGGCGCCGCCCTCCCTTCATTGTCTAGCCAGCCGGTGTGTTTCTCCTCATAAAAATGGCCGCCTAAGCCCGCCCGGTGGTCTCCACCGGCAGCCTTTTCTGCACACATAAAAAGCATACGCCCCGCCCGCTCCAAATACACAGGTGCGTGGTGAGATTGAGAACGTGGGGAGGCGCGCGGCGCGGCCCACACACACCACCGGGCAGAGTCCCATGCGGTGGTTGGCCGGTGAGAGCTTGACCCGGCCGCCACGACGCGGGCGCTCCCCGCATTGCCCCCTCAGGCCCCACGCTGATAAATAGACCATGTATACATGCTCTGAGTGTGTGAGATGGCGGGTTGGTGGCCTCCTCCCTGCCGTGGCGTCGCCGGTCGACCCTCTCGGAGGGGCCAATTTCGTGGGCCGGCCAATTCGCCTCCCCCATTTCACCGGCCACCGCGCCCCCACGGAGCCTCCTACTCCCCGGTCTAGCACACCCTCGCATGAGCCAGACTAGTGGAGAGTCCTGGAGCGTAGATTGTATCCCAAAATGCGCCCTCTCACCTCACTAAATCCCGTCCCACTACTCTCCCAGCGGCCGCGCGCGCCCCCCCCCCCCTCTGGCCTGCCCCTTTCTTCTCTCACCTGCCTGCTGCCCGCTCTCCTCCTCCGCCCGCCATGATGGACGTCGACCCAACCTCCACCACCACCACCCCCCTCCCCGGCACGCCCGGGGACAGTATCCGCTTGACCCGGGATTGTAAGACCCCGCGCACGGTGGTCGTGACGGACCTGTGCCCGGCGGGCATGGAGCGGGGGCTCTGGTAAGGAACGGGAGAGGAGAGATCTCTCGACCTGCAGTCCAGCCTCTGTTTTTTTGGAGACGCGCCCGCACGCCCCTTTCCACCCCGGCCAAGGCATCTCTTGTGCTCTCCAACCTGGGCCCGGGGTTCGACGAAAAATGGAATGGAGTGGCGCGCGAGCCGGCTAAAGCAAACACGCCCTCTCTATTTTTCTCTCATCACCCCCTCACCCCCCGACCTCTCTCACCCTTCCTCCATTTGTCCTCCTCCTCTTTTTGTTTTAGGCGCGTCGAGGACTACGACCTCCACAAGCAGCTTTACAAGGGCAAGGCATCCCTCCTGTACGCGGCCACCTGCCGGGCCACCAAGGCACGGGTCGCCCTGAAACTGTACCGCAAGGCCCGCCTGTCGGAGCTGAACTGGGCGCAGGTCGAGCGCGAGGTCCGCCTCCACTCGGCGCTCGTCCACCCGCACATCGTCGCCCTGTACGCGGCCTTCGAGGATGCGGATCACGTGTACCTAGCCCAAGAGTTTGCGGGTGGGGGCGACCTGTACGAGGAGCTGAAACGGTCGGGGGGGGCCATGGCCGAGGCCCGCGTCGCGGCGGCCGTCATCGCGCCCGCCCTGGCGGCCGTCCGCTACCTCCACTTCCTGGGCGTCATCCACCGGGACATCAAGCCCGAAAATATCTTGCTCGCCTCCCCGCACCTGCCCCTGGACGGGACGGGGGGCGACGCCGGCGGCACGGGGGCCTGCCTGTCCGCGCCCGGCCTGGTCGTCAAGCTGGCCGATTTCGGGCTGTCCATCAACCACCGGGTCGAGCGCCCCGTCACCCGGGCGGGCACGCTCGACTACATGGCGCCCGAAGTCCTGGTCTGCCCGGAGAAGGCCCGCCCGGAGGACAACAAGGAGAAGGCCGTGCTGGAGTACGACCCCTCCATCGACGTATGGGCCCTGGGCGTGCTGGCCTACGAGCTAGTCTCCGGCCGGCCCCCCTTTGAGCGCGCGACCCGGGCGGAGACGTGTGACTGCATCATGTACCGCCGCCCCTCCTTCCCCGCCTGGATGAGTGCGGGCCTGGTCGCGTACGTGTCATCCTCCTGCTCCAAGAGCGCGCGCAAGCGCCCCGGCGCGGTGGACATGGCGCACCACCCGTGGGTGGCCAGCCACGCGCTGCCGCCTGCTGCAGCTGCCGCCGCCGGCGCGCGCGCTGCCGCTCACCTGCCGGCGCCCATGTCCCTGGACGCCCCGCCCACGCCGTCGTCGGGCAAGGTCGGGGGCAGCGTGGACTCGCCCTTGGCGGGGAGCGGCATTGCGGCGCACCACTCGGGCCCCTCGGCTGCCGCAGCCTCGGCTGCTGCTGCGGCCGCGGCCGCGCACGACGCCCCGCTCTCGTCCGTCCTGTCGTGGGCGGGCTCGTCCGTCAAGTCCTTGTCCCGGCGCCTGCTGGGCTCGTCCTCCGCGGCGGCGCCCTCCGCGGCGGCGGCAGGAGGGGCGGATGCTTCCTCCCCCCCGCCGGCCCACCACCGCCTGGGCACCAGCGGCGCCGGGCGGGCCGCGGCTGCTGGCCCGGCCCAACCCCTCCCTGTCTCGCCCAGCGGTGCGGCTGGGGCAGCGGCCGCGGCAGCTGCCGCCGCCCAGCAGCAGCAGCACCGGGCGGCCGCCATGCAGCGCCAGGCGTCAGCTGCCGCGCTGGCGGCCTCCCAGCAGCTGCACGCGGCGGCCAGCGCGCCCGCCGGATCGGCCTCCCTGGCCGCCACCTTTGACGCGGCGGCCGCGGCTGTCGCGGCCCACCAGCAGGTGTCTGCGGGCGGCCGCGGCCCCCTCCAGGCGGGCGCGCCCTCCATGGGCGCGGCGCCGCCCCCGTCCTCCCTGCCCCGCCCCCCCGTAGCGTCTCCCTTTTTGGTGGCTCCCCCTCACCCGGGCGCCGCGTCCGCGCCGTCCTCGCCCTTTGCGGCGGCGGCGGGGTCGCCCATGGCGGCGGAGGGCGGCGGCGGGATCAAGGCCTTCCGGTCTGTGCCCGCCCTGGCCGGCCCGTCCGGCTCGGCGCCGGCCTCCCCGCAGGCGGCGATGGCGGCGGCCGCCGCTGCGGCGGCGGCTGCGGCCCAGGCGCACGCCCTGCCCCCCGCCGGCACGGCCGCGGGCGGCGGCGCCAATGGCGCCCGCCTGGCTGCCTGGCGCCGGCGGGTCGCATCGGGCACGGCCCCGCCCGGCGCCGGCTTCTCCACCATGGGCTCCGGCGGCCTGGGCGGGCCCGCCTCCTCGGGAGACCTGTGTGACACGCCCTGCCGCCCGGGCGTCGTCTTTCCGTCGGGGCGGGGGCGGGGCGGGGCCCGGACGGCCGACGCGGTCGCGGCCGCGCGCGCGGCCGCGGTGGCCAAGGGCGGGGCCTCCCTCGCCTCCTCCGCTTCCTCGGCCCTGGACGACAAGGTGGCGGCGGCGGCGGCAGGGCTGACCAGGGGCCCTGCTGCAAAGCGATCTCTCTCCCAGCAGCTGGCCGGGGCGGGCGTGGCTGGGCAAGAACAACACCACTGAACGGGCGTGTGTGGTGTGCGGGGGGTCGAGAGTGTGGGGTGAGTGATTTTGGCGCTGCGCTGTTTTTTACTCGCTTCCTCTGCGGGCGTGATTGGGGGTGAGAGGTGATGGTTGGCGGGGTGCGGTTGGTGAGTGGTGGCGCGCGTGGAAAATATCAAATTTTGTGAGCGGGTGTTGAAGGGGCGAGGGGCGGGGCGGGGGGATGGATGGATGGATGGATGGATGGAGAGAGAGCGGCCTCGGCATCACACACGCCCAACCTGCGCGCGCGCGCCTCCTGCTCTTCCTCTCTCTCTTTCTCCCTCTCTTCCTGTAAAGTCCTCCTGTAAAAGTCCCCACCGCCTCATCCAATTCAAACCCAAAACATGCACTTCACGCACCCCCACCCGCACGTTTCCGCTCCCCGCCTGCGATGACCGCCTCCCGCAGCCGGTTCATCGCCAGGTCGACCACGCCCGCCGCATCCACCGCCGTCGCCACCCGGGCCCGGGGCCGACCCACCCACGCATTGGGCGGCGGGTGGTCGGCGGGTGGCAGGCCATTCCCATCATCCGTGCCCCGGCAGGACAGCCCGCCCCCACCCCGCCCCCAGTCTTTCTCACCCGCATCCATAATCGTCGCGCCCCGGGTCGGCCCGCCGCCCGTATCCACCACCACCGCCCCCCTGCCCCAGGTGAACAGATCAGGCGCCAGCACGGCGACCAAGGCGGCCGGGTCGTGCAGGAACATGCCGTCGTGGCCGTAGGCGGAATGGTGGTACTGCATGAAAAAGGACACAGCGCTCGCCAGGAAGTCCGCGATGGGCCGGCCGGGGGCCGGAATGGCGTCCGCCCAGGCCGTGAAGGCGGACCGGGAGACGCAGCAGGCGTGGGTGACGTCCAGGCCGACCAAAGACACGCGCGCGCCCGGCGTGGCCAGGACGGCGTCCGCGGCTTCGGGGTCGCCCAACATGTTTGCTTCTGCGGCTGGGTTGACGTTGCCGTTGCGGAAGAAGGCGCCGCCCAGGGCGACGACGTCCAGGGCGGGTGGCACATCCGGGCCGGCCGCATAGGCCAAGGCCACATTGGTGAGCGGGCCCAGGGCCAGCACGGTCACGGCGCCCGGGTGGGCGCGGGCGGCCGCCGCAATGAAGGCGGCCGCGCTCTCAGGCATAGGCGAGCCCGCCTCGGCCGGGGGCTGCGGGTGCGTGTTCCCAAACCCGTCCTTCCCGTGCACAAAGTCCGCGATCCGCAACTTGGCCCGCCCATTCAGCATGGTCGGCGACCCCGCGGCGACTGGCAGCGGCTGCCCGTCAGGCCGCCGCCCCTCCCCACCACCACCACCCATCAGGCCGACCAGGTCGAGGAGCGTAAAGATGTTTTGCGTGGCTTTGGCGGTCGTCACATTTCCAAACGTGGAGGTCAGGCCGATGATCTCCACTTCAGGGGAGGCGAGGGCGGCCAGGATGGCGAGGGTGTCGTCTGTGGAGGGAGAGGCGGAAGAGAAATGAGAGGGGAGAGCGCTGGGGAGGTTGAGAAGCGAGTAAGCGCGGCCATTGGCTTTCTCTCTTTCTTTCTCTCTTCCCTCACCGATGCCGGGGTCCGTGTCGATGATGAGCTTCCGTGGAGGACGTGGAGGGACCATGGCTGAGTGGCTGAGTCGGCGTGGGTGGGCTGTGGGCGGGCGCGTTGACGCGCCTGGGTCTGTCGGGCGGAATAAAGAAGCTGGACCAAAACCCGCGTGGCGGAATGAAGAAGGGGCGCGCGGTCCCTGCTTCACACACACCGTTGACCACGCCCCTTTTTCATGGCCCTCTCCCCGGCCCGCCCGGGCGCCGGCCGGCCGCCCACCCCCTCCCATGTAGATCTGGTCGCCATCACCCGGGCCTACATCGACCGCGCCCTCGGCGGCGTGCCCGGCATGAAGGCCCTGCTCCTGGACGCGGACACTGCGCGGGCGGTCTCGCTCGCGGCCTCCCAGACCGACATTCTCGGGAAGGAGGTCTACTTGGTGGAGCGCCTGGATGAGGGGGGCGGGGGCGGAGGGGACCCCCTGCACCACCTGCAGGTACAAGGAAGGAGAGCGAGAGGCGGCGGCGGCGTGGGGAGGGGGAGAGCGCGCACGCCGCGCATCCCACTCCATTCGCTCTTCCTCAACCTAACCTGCCATGCATCCATCCCCATCCATCCATCCATCATCTCTCCATCCCCTCCATCTCCAGGCTGTCTGCATTCTCCGCCCCACCCGCCCCAACATCGCTGCCCTGCGCCGCGCCCTCCGCTCCGGCGGCGGCCCGGGAGGCCCCGGCCCCCGCTTCGGGTCCTACCACCTTGTCTTCACCAACAGGGTCGGGGATGGCGGCCTCCAGGACCTGGCCGACGCGGACGGGGCCCCGCCGACGGGCCGGGGGCGGGTGGCCACCGTCACGGAGGCCTTTGCCGACTTTGAAGCCCTCGACCCGCACCATTTTGCGGTCCCCGTCCCCAAACCGTCCGCTCTCCTCCAGCCCCTGGCCTGGGATTTTGGCGCCTCGACTGAAGGCCTGGGCCGCGCCTGCGACGGCCTGGCCGCCGTCCTGCTGTCTCTACGCCGCCGGTTCACGGTGCGGTACCGGAAAGGGTCGGAGCCGGCGGCCCGGCTGGCGGCTTCGCTGGCAGCCCTGGCAGACGGCGAGGAGCGCGCCCTGTTTAGTTTTGGGGCCCCGCCAGGCGAGCCGCCGCCGCTCTGCCTGGTCCTGGACCGCCGGGACGACCCGGTCACCCCGCTCCTCCTACCCTGGACTTACCAGGCCATGGCGCACGAGCTGGTGGGCCTGGACTGCAACCGGGCCGCCCTGCCACCCACGAGAGCAGGCGCCCCGCCCCAGGAACTGGTCCTCTCCACCCGCCAGGACCCTTTCTTCGCGGCGCACGCGGCCTCCAATTTCGGAGACGCCGGCACGGCGGTGCGGGCCCTGGTGGACGAGTTTGCGCGCTCATCCGCGGGCGCGGCCAACCTGTCCACCATCGAACAGATGCAGGCCGCGGTGGAATCGTACGGCGAGCTCTCCGCGGCCCAGGCGGCGGCCGCCAAGCACGTCGGCCTGCTGGGCGAGCTGTCCCGGGCCGTCAACGAGCGCGGCCTGATGGACGTATCCGCGGTCGAGCAGGATGTGGCATGCGGTAGCAGCGCCGCGACCACGCACGCGGACGCGGTGCGTGGGCTGCTAGCCGACGCGCGCCCGTCCCCTGCTGACAAGGTGCGGGCCGTCTGCCTGTTTGCCCTCCGCTACGAGCGCGGGGATGCGGGCGCCAAGGCCGCCACCGCCGACCTGGTCTCCCGCCTCGCCGACTCGCCGGGCGTCCCCCGGTCCGCCGCGGCCGTCGTTGGCGTCCTCTTGCGCCATGCGGGCGCCGCCCGCCGGGCGGGCGACCTGTTTTCGGACGCTTCCCTCTCCGCCCGCCTATCCGCCGCCGCCCGGGCCGCGACGACCAGCCTGCGCGGCGTGGACAACGTGTACACCCAGCACACGCCGGCGCTGGTGGGCCTGTTGGACGCGGTCCTGAAGGGCCGGCTGAAGGAGGGCGAGTGGCCCATCGCGGGCAGCGAGGCGGGGCCGCCTGCGGGTGGCGGTGGTGGCGGCGTGGGCGGTAGCCCCACGCCGGGCGCGCCCAACGGTGATGCTCCGCCCTCTGCTGCCGCCGTACCCCGCCTGGTCGTCGTCTTCATCGTCGGCGGCACCACTTATCAAGAGGCGGCGGCGGTGGCGGCCCTGAACGCGGGCGGGGGCCCGGGCGGGCCGCGCGTGATCCTGGGAGGGACGGGCGTGCTCAACAGCCGGGCCTTCCTAGACGCCTGGGGCGCGGTCGGGGATGCAGAGCGGGCGCACGTGTAATTCTACGAATTCGGGAGTTGAAGTCGACGACAGAAAGAAAGAGGCGATGAAAGCGCGAGGCGTGCGCCGTGGTTCTGCCTGGTGGTTTTTCTTCTTTTTAACAAAGCTTCCTCTCATTTCTCTCTATTTCTACGCCATCGATGATCGCGTCCATGCTGCTACACGCGTGTATGTATGTGGGCATGGCTAGTGCGGCCCGACCGGCCCGGGCGTTCGGCATTCAGTTGTTGAAGCGCAGCCCGAATTTGGAGCCGCCCACCCCGCCCTGGCCCCGCACGTCCGCCCGCCCCGTCCCAGGGCCCAGGGCAAACGTTTTCTTGGCTTCCACGCCCCCGCCGCCGGCATGCCCCGCAAAGCCTGTGCCGCCCGACCGCAGCGGAATCACATCCTCCGGGTGCCGCACCGCAGTCCCGCCCAGCCGCCCGTCCGGCTTGACGCACGCGTCGTAGGTGGCTTTGAGCATGACGTCGCCCGTCGGCTTGATGAGGACCAACGCGGACGCGTTGGTCAGGGGGTCCCGGGTGATGGGGTCAACGGCAAAGGGGGCGTCCCGGCCTTCTTCTTCAACCTCATGAGGTTTGCCTGGGCCACCAGCCCCGCCCTCTCCTTCCTCCTCTTCTTCCTTCACGTCCCGGGTGAAGCGGACGGCAATCAATTCCTTCATGCGCAGGGGCCTGCCCGACGCGGGGCACCGGGTGAGCGTGTCGGGCTTGGGCCCCCGCACGGCCGGCGCTTCGGGCGCGTTGGCCGCGGTCACCCCCCAGTTGGCCCGCAGGCCGGCTGCCCGCTCCCGGTTGGAGGCGATGGCCGAGACGGAGGTCAACCGCTTGGGAGCGCCATCCGCGGCCGCGTCCGCCTTGACCGCGTCCCGGATGGACGCCGCCAGCGCGTCCGACGCGCCGGCCGTCGCCTGGCGCTCAAAGGCCAGGAGCGTGGCCGACCGGTCTGCCGCCGCGGCGGCCGCTTCTTTACCCACCTCCGCCGCGCCGGCGGCCTCCCAGGCAGCCAGGCGACGTTTGGCCTCCTGCTTCTGATCTAGAAGGCACTTCAGGATGGCTTCCTTGGAGTAGAGGTAACCGGCGGGCGTGGCGACGGGATCCTGGGTGGAATGAGGAGGGTGGCAAGGGAGGAGGTGTTGAGGAGGGGCAGGTGTTTTGAGTATGTGCCACCGCTGCCTCTCCTTTCTTTCGCACACACGCTCACCACGACCGGCTGCAGGGTCAGGCGGCAGTCATAGTAGTTGCCTAGGGAGTCCTGAGGTCGTAGAGAGATGGAGAGAGAGAGAGTCCGTGAGAGGCACGGAAGAATTGACGGGCGCCACCACCCCTTCGTCCCTCCTCCCCCCCTGCTTACCTTGCCAAGCCGCTCCTTGACCGTCCCGTAACCCAGGGCCCGGCGCTCATGGTAGGTCAGGGCTTCCGCGCCCATGGTGCCCGCATTCTTGGAGTGGCGGCCCATGTTGCGGATGAACAAAAAGGTGAAAGAAGCAGAAATGAGACACACCCGAGTTTCTTGCGCTGCCCGCCTTCTTCATCCAGAGAGAGCGCGCCCCACGCACGCCCTTTCTCTCTCTTCCGACCCTCCCTGCATGCCTGGTAGTGGTTTCAGCACCGGCACGGTCGCACGGTGAGGCAGATAAGGGCTGGCGCGAGAGGAGAGCAGGCGCGCAAAAAAAACGCTGCGTTGATCTTTTTTCATCCCCCATTCGCTCTCCCTCCCTTTCCAGTGCCGTCGCGGTCGCCGCCGTCGCCCTGGGCAGCAAGGCCGGAACCATCGCCAAGTCAGGAGGACTTCTATCGAAGCTCGGGCTGCTGGGAAGTGCGGGTGCAGCGACGTGGGCCGCGACCTCGACGACGAGTGAACGGGCGGCGCACCCCCCGCCTCCAAACGAGCGTCCTGCTGCTGCAGCTCCGGCTCCGGCCGAGACCGCCGCACCGCGCTAGATTACCGAGAAACACGCACACACAGACACACAGACACTCGAGCGAGAAATGCCAAGTCAGCACACTCCTGGCCGGGCGGTGGCCCTCCTCGCCGTGCTCTCCCTCTTCCTCCTGCTCTCCGCACGCGCCGCGGACGAGACTGCCTGGACGAAAGCCTCCTGGGCGACGCCCGCCTTCCGCCTGCCCTTCCCCGCGGACAGGCTGGGGGTGGGTGTGGCGGGTGGGGGCGGCGAGGGTAAGGGCGACGACGACGCCCAGGCGGTGGTGCCCTCCTCTCTCTCGCCTCCAGCCCCACCAGGCGGAAGTGGTGGCCGCGTATCGTCCTCGCTGGGCGGGCCTGCTGGGCTGTGGGGCGCGCCCGCTGCCGCCGTTCTTCCGCCCGACACCACCCCACCCCCCTGGGCCGCCCTGCACACGGCCGCCGTCACCGCCGCGCCTGCCTTGGCCTGCGACGTCTGCCTGGCCTTGGCGGAGCGGGCCTGGGAGGCGGGCGTGGCCTGGGTCGGGACGGAGGGCGGGGTCCCACCTGCTGCTCACAGGGTCGCGCGATTCATGCGGGCGGCCTGTGATGGCGGGACGGGCCCGCCGGGCGGGGCGACGCCGTTAGGCGTGGCGCCCAAAGCCGCGCTGGCGGTGGCCGGGTTGAAGGAGGAGGCGGGCGGGCGGTGGGTGCGGGCTGTGCGGCCCGCCCCCGCTGCTCCAACCACCCCCCCTCAGCCACCCACCCCTCTCGAAGCGGCGGCCGCCCGCCAGGCATGCCTGACCCTGACCGACAGCCCACCCCCACCCCTGCCCGGCCCCGGCCCCGGCGGCGGCGGCGCCGCCTACGCCCACCACGGCCCGCCCGCTGCGGCGGTGCTGACGGCGACCACGCCTTTGCCTGCGCCTGCGGCCGCAGTAGCCGACGCGCTCGCCGCCCTGGCCCGCCGCACCGTGTCCACCCACGCCGCCGCCGGCCGGCCCCTGCCCCGCCCCACCCGCCCACCCGCCACCCCTCGCACCCCGCCCCCGCCGCGGCCGGGTAAGGCGCCCGCCTGCGCTGACTACCACCCGGAATGCCCCGCCTGGGCCGCGCGTGGGGAGTGCGAGCGCAACGTCCGCTACATGTGCGGCGACCTGGCCTTGGACGGCGACCGCCCGCCGCCACCCCCACCGGGAAGCGGCGATGGCGGGGGTGGGGGTGGGGGCAGGGCGCGGGACGGGCCCACGCACTGGCGGGGGCACTGCCGCCTGTCGTGCGGGCTGTGCGCGCCGCCGCCAGACGCCCTGCCCCGCCCGCTGGAGGGCGAGCCGGGCGTGGCCCTGGGCGTGGCGACGGCGTCCCTGCGGACGGCGGCCCTGCTCCGTGCCTGCGTGGCAGCCCCGCCTTGTGGCGGGTCCACCGCAGACGCGGCGGTCGCGAAGGCCGCCCTGGCGGCGGTGGCGGGCGGGGCGGGGATGGCAGGCGCGGCCCTGCCGCAGCGAGCCCAGGCGGCGGCGGCGGCGCCGCCCACGCCGCCCTCTCCCCCCGCCCCCTCTCTTTCGGTGGGCCCCTTCCAGGGCAAGTGTTTCCTGGTCCCCGCCGGCTACTGGACGTTTGAGGCCTGCCCCGGCGTGTCCGCACGCCAGGCGCACTACGGCGGCGGGGGCGCGAGCGATGGGCAGGCGTCCGTGGCGGGTGGGCAGCCCGGGCCCGGCCCCTCGCACAGCCTGGGCGCTCCGGCTGGGTCCGTCAACGGTGGCCTGCCCCAAACCCTGCCCGCCTCTGACCTGCCCCCCGACCTGGCCGACCGGGGCGTGGCCGTCCGCTACGTGAGCGAGGCGTTCGTCGGCGGGGACGCGTGCGAGGGTGGTGGCGGGGGTGGCCCGGGAGCGCCCGCCGCCGTCGTCGCCCGGTCCGCCGAGCTCCGCCTCGCCTGCCCGCCCGACGCCCTGGTCCGGGCGACCGTGGCGGAGCCGGAGACGTGCCGTTACGTGCTGACCCTGTTCCACCCGGACGCGTGCGAGCTGACCGACGGAAAAGAGGAGGGCGGGGGTGGGGTGGTTGCAGCAGGGGAGGAAGAAGAGCAGCAGGAGGAGCAACCCCCGCCTGCCGCGGCGGCGGCCGGTGCCGTGGACGAGGAGGGCATTGAGGGCTTGCTAGCAGCGGGGGAAGTGATTGGCGGCGGCGGCAACGACCCCGCCACCCTCACACCGCCCGCCGAGGAGGAGGGGGAAGGGAGGGCGCACGACCCGCCCGCGGCTGTTGTTGCAGCTGCTGGGGCTGGTGCCGGCCCGCCCGCTGACGACCTCGACCTCCCGCCTGCTGCTGGCGCCGCCACCGACGATGATGAGCCCCCGCCACCGGACGACCCTTTACCCCCACCCCCGCCCTTGCCGCTGGTGCACGAGGAACTGTAAAAAACACAGGGAAGGATCAAAACACAACAAATCAACACCTTGGCCCATCTCCCCCTCACCTCGCGAGCGTGCGCGCCCGAGCAGCCACCTCCGCCGCCGCCGGCCTGTCTGCCGGGTTGGGCGCCAGGCAAGCCTCCGCCAGCGCCCGGGCCGCCGCCACCCGGCGAGGGGGTGGCAAGGCGTTGGGCTTGCCGCCGCCACCACTCACCGCGGCCCCCGCCCCGAAGCCGCCCTGGTCCGGCCAGGCGACGCTGCCGGCCAGGACGGCGAGCGCGAGGGACCCGCCCGCCGCGCCCGCCACCCGCTCGAAGGGCGAGACGCCGCCGGCCAGCAGGAAGTAGAGCACGCAGCCCAGGCCCCACACGTCCACGGCCGTCGTTAGGGCGGCGCCCGCCCCGGAGGGGGGGTCGTACAGTTCGGGCGGGCGGTAGGCGGGCGAGGTGTGGGCGTCCGCCCATTCCACCAGGGCCAGCCCGGCCGGGTGGGTGGGGATGGGGAGCGGGGCCGGGCGGGCGGACCCGAAATCCGCGAGCACGAGCGTCGGGAATGGCCCAGCATGGCTCCCGGTAGCACCAGCAGTAGCAGCAGAGGGCGGGCGGGAGGAGCCCGCCCCCGAAGCGCGCAGGGACGCCGCGGACGCGGCGTCCTCATCATTGTCCTCGCTGGCGGCGCGGCCGCCCCCGCTGGAGGGAGCCGCGCGGCCTTCGCCCGCCCCGTCCTCCAGGCTGAGCCCGCCGCCCTCCATGAGCAGGAGGTTCTGAGGCTTGACATCGCAGTGGACCAGGCCCGCCGCATGCACGGTGGCCACCCCCTCCGCTGCCTGGGCGAAGAGGGCCAGCGCGAGGCAGGGCGGCAGCGCGCCCGCCGCCGCCGCCAGGCGGGCAGACGGGACCGGGCCGTCCAGCCGGTACCCCGCGCACGCCAGGCGGGCGTCCCGCCGGGCCGCCACCGCGTCGGCCAGCGTGCCCCCCGCTGCCAGGGGGGTGAGCAGGTGGAAGGCGGCGCCGTCCCGGCCGGCGGCCAGGAGGGCGAGCGTGCACGGCCCTGCGGCCGCTGCGTCGCCCGCGGCGGCCGCCTCCCGTCCCGCGGCGGCCAGCCGGTCCGGGTCGGGGCCGAGCGTGCGTTTCAGAGCAAGGGTGGGTGCTGAGGAAGCGGTCGCTGGTCCGTCCTCGTCAGCAGGGCAGACGGCGTAGACGTAGGCGAATCCGCCCTCGCCGAGCTTTGTGTTGTGAGACGGGCAGGTAGAGGGCAGGTTGAGAGAGAGAAGAAGGGGGGGGGGGGGGGAGCGAGCCGCGCGCATGCCCCCCTCTCTCTCGGCGGGCACGGATTTTCCCCTGCCTTTTTCCACGCACCAGTGACACCACGCGCACGCGACGATCGCCCGCACGCAGACACGCTCCGCACTCCACCCCGCCGGGCAGGGCCCCACCGCCCAGGAGGCTTCCCAGGAAACCCGCATTGAAGCCCGCCCCGCACCCGGGCGTCGTGCCCCCGCCGCCCACCGTCCCTATGAGGCCGTCCAGCAGCCCGCCGGCAGCCTGCCAGGCGGAGCGGGCCTCAGCCAGCACGTTTTGGAGGAAGGCCATGTAGAGAGGAGAAAAATAGCGCGCGCTATTTTCCCCAATCTTTGCGTTTTTGATGCCGTGCCTCGACCTCTGAACTGCCCCCCTCTCCATTTCTACACGCACTCCAGCACGGGCGCCACCCCGCCCACGGGCTCTCCCACCAGGGCCAGCAAGCGCAAGCGGGAGTATAGGGCGTCATCTTCATCTTCACCCTCATCACCATTAACCCGCGGCGGCGGCGCGCCCCCGCCCGCCTCGACCACAGCTGCGTCCAGGGCTGCCCTCTCCTTTCCGCCCTCCTGCAGGTGCCGCCCCACCACGGCCGCCAGGGCGGCCGCCGCCGGCACGACCGGCCCACACGCAGCCGGACAGGCCAGGATGGCGACGACTGAGGTCGCCAGGGAGGTGGCCAAGGGTGGAGGGATGGGGCTGCCGGCCCGCCCGGCCCATGCCCGGGCCGCGCCCAGGGCGGCCGCGGTCGCCTCGGCCGCCTCCCCTCCCAGGGCGCCGGCCGCCTCTCCGCCCGCCCGGCCGGCCAGCGCGGCTGCCAGGCGAGGGAGCCAGGGTGCAGCAGAGGGTGCAGTCTCGCCTGGCAGCTTCCCTGCCGCCGCCGTCAGCACGCGGGCGGCCGCGGCCGCCAGGGCGGGGCGCGCGCGCGGGGCGAGGCCCGCCGCGAGGAGGGGGTGCGGCGGCCCGGCGCACGCTCCTGCTGCTCCTCCTCCCAGCCCCAGGGCCGCAGCGGCCGCGGCCTGCAGGCCAGGGCACGCCTCGCACTCTAACCAGTCCGCCAGGGCATCCAGGGCCGCGGCGCCCGCGTCGTCCGGCGCGCCGCCGCCGCCGGGAGGGGAGGGAAGCAGCAGCGGGGCCGCGGCCGCCCGGGCGAGGGCGGGCCCGTGAACACACCCGCCCAGCCGCACCGCCAGCCCCAGGCCCGCCACGCCCGCCACCCGCACGGCCGGGTGCGGGGTAGACGCCAGCAGCGACACCAGGGCGGGCGCCCAGGGCGAGGCGCCCACGGCGCGGGCGACGGCAGGCGCGCCCCCCCCCCCCCCCCCCCCCCCCCCGCCGCGCGGCGGGGGCGGGGGGGGCCCCGCCCGCGCCGCCCGCCGGCGCCCCCCGGCCCGGGGCCGGCCCC
>Ga0315289_10001310_pt1 | contig 38699 bp, 35 predicted proteins | sample YL17G11_40_MG_FD_203452 | JGI IMG/M metagenome (GOLD analysis project Ga0315289, IMG submission 203452) | Sediment microbial communities from Yellowstone Lake, YNP, Wyoming, USA - YL17G11_40 | ecosystem: Environmental > Aquatic > Freshwater > Lake > Sediment | place: USA: Wyoming | collected... | reverse complement strand
ACTTCAACTCCGTTAATATACATAAAAGAACCTTCTTCATCTTTGGTGTATTTCTCAAAAAGTACACTTCGAACTGATGGTGTGATTTTAGAATCAGATATCCAAACTTGTTTAATTTTCTTCATCATCAATTTTTTTTGTGATAATTTTATTATTAACACAATCATAGTAAGCTTTTGCCCTGAAAATAAGTTTTGACAATCTCCAAAGGATTTTGCTGTCAGTAGTAATCAATTCTATAGGACAATTAGCAACCAATATTGCCATTAAAGTATTCTTCTCTACGGCACTTCTTTTTTTACATCCATATATTTTTGGTCTTCCAAATTTATCTGGTTGAAAGGATTCTTCGTCAGCATAAATCACAATAACTTCAACTCCATTTAAAAAAAAACAGCTTTCACCATCTTTATTGATTGTTGTTGTTTTCTCAAAAAGAACACTTTTGACTAATGGCATTATTTTAGAATCTGGTATCCAAATTTGTTTCATATAATTTTTTTACTACTTCTAATTGCCCACTTTAATTTAGAACCTTTTTCTAAATATAATTTCATTCCGACAGGATTAATATTAAAAAGTTCTAAAAAAACAAAATCTTTCATTTCAAGTTCTAATTCTCCCATATTTCCTTTAAATCTACTTACAAGTTTAGGATTTAAATAAAAATGCCCATACGAATTTATTTGAGCTTCTAATAATAATGAATTATTGTTTACATAAAAAAAAGTTTCATCTTTAGTACTTCCATTGTATTTATAAATTTTACAAGCACCAAGCTCTTGCTCTATTATTTGTTTTAGTTGATTAAAAGAATTTAAAACATTCTTTTCAACCAAAACCCTTCTTGTTATAGGAATTTTAATCATATCTACAGTAACAATACTACAATTCTCTCTTCGACTTCTTCTAAAGTATCATAACGTTCAACATCTTCAAATAATTCTGGACAATAAATTTCATACATATTCATTGTTGCAAAACAAGGGTGCAACAAAGACACCTCTCCTTTATAGCTTTTGTATCTATAAGATTCACCTATAAGCTCATGAAGAGCTACATCTCGTTGTACAACACTTTTAGTAATAGTGTGCTTTTCAACCAAAACTTTTCTTGTTATTATTTGTTCATTTACTTTCATTCCATTAATTTCTTTTTAATAACCTGCCACTCTCTCTCAACAAACTTATCATCGTACTTTTTCTTCTTTAGGTTATTTTTTCCATCTTTCATAATCAAAGACATAATGTATTTTAAATCTAATTTACGATATGTTTTTAATAATTCTATTAAAGCCTCTTTTCCATTTTTTTCATAAAATTTTGCAATATCATCTTTTATCTCAACAAAATAAACATCAATACCACACTCTATAAGCCTATTGTATATATCAACAGAATCTTTTAGAGCATCATCATCCAGACATAATATAACTTTTGTTTTATGCTTAACAAGTTTGGCCAATAATATATCTGGCATTTCTTTTCCTAACAAAGCTACCACATTATAAAGTGGCAACATATCAAATGGGCCCTCAACCATATAAACCGGTAAATCAAAATTTATATTTAATGCGTTGAATATTATAGAGCTTTTTGGAACCTCTTCGGCATCTGGTTTGTGATAAGCCGGTTTTACCCACGGCAAATAAGAACGGGCTTCATAATAATTTATTTCTCCATTTTTATTAAATGAAGGAATGATTATTCTAAATTTTCTTGGACCATCTTCTGTATAACCTATTTGAAATTTTTTTATCATATCGCCGTCTACTCTTCTTTTCTGAAGATATTCCATAGCTTTATAATAATATTTTGAATTCCATTTTCTAGTTAATGGCCGATAACCTTCAGGAAGCTCGCAAGTTAAATTCTCATCAAAATGCTGTTTCTTGGTTTCTTTATTTTTGTAATTTTTTCCTTTAACCGGAGGAATTAGTTCTCTAATTCTAACTACATCAGTTTCAGTGCCATAGTCCTCAAAAATTCTATATACAAAACCTTTATAATTACACTTCCAACATCTGAAGATGTTTATTTTTGGACTAAAATTAAGATTGAATTTGTCCTTATCGTGCTTGCATTGAGGAGAGGGACAATTGAATTCATACTCATCTAAATTTTCTATATCTTTCTTAGGTTCTTTCAAAACCTTTTTAAGCATAGAAACTACAATTGACTTTATGTTTAATGAATCCACATAACAAAGATAGAAAATTATTTCTTATCTTCGGCTATTTGAGCTTCTTTTATTCTGGATTTTTCTTCAATATTGCTTACTATATGGGCCATTCCTACAACATAGGCATCACACATATCGAAATTTTCATCGACCAATTTGCCGGTTCTTCCATAAATCCAATTAAGAGTAGGTTCTGCCTTCATAACAGCTTCCCAAATTAAATACTTTTTATTTGGATGAGATTTTGGTATTTCTAAATTAGGGAAAGCTTTTTTTCTAGCAGATTGAACATTATAATATTTTGGTTCCATATTAAGTTTAATATACAAATAACCACTTATCATCGAATTCATTTGAGTAAGTCTTTGAATAGTATCAGCATTACTAAATTTGCCGGCAAACTTTTTTAAAGGTTCCTCAATTGCTATACTGGTAAATTCCAGCTCAGAATATTTTTGAAAATGTTCAATAAAGTCATTTAACTTTTGAAATAAGGTTCTTTCTTTACCAAATTTTAAATAAGAAATTTCGTGAAGTTTATAATTTTCATCGAATATGGAAATTCCAACCACAGTGGTACTTATGTCTAATCCTAAAATCATATTATCTTTTTGTTAATGTTAAATTATATTCTAATTTGCGCGTGATACCATTTCTTTTTTCTAAAATACCAACTGCTACACCATTAATATTTGGGTCTAAAATCATTGGAGTGCACTCATATACACCTTCTGATTTATTTACTAAATCCTCTTTTATTTTAGAAAAAGCCTCAAACAAATCAACCGGAACACCGGTGTCATGAAATTCTTCTGACCCATCTGTTTTGTATATACTTAATTTTTTCGTTTCCATATTGCTAATTTAATCACATATAAAAATAAAGTAAACAATAAAAAAGCCTCACTATCACTAGTAAGGCTTAATATAAGGCTCGACATCCAAATAAGATTACATTTCGATATCTATAGTGAAGTTAAACACGCTTGTGTAGGATTTTTTATAAGGTTCTGAAAGTTTTGCCACAGAAACAAGTTCACCCAAAGCATTATACATACCAACCTCAGAAATATAAACTGGGTCAAATGATATAATTGGATTTTGTGCATCCATAGCCGCAATTGCCTGCTCTCTATTCCAAGTTGGATTATTTGATATATAAAACTCTTTTGGTAAAGCCAAACAAACTGCTGTAGTTTTAAAACTTGTATTAATATCTTCAAATATCAATTCAGCTGCTGGGTCTGCATTTGTTGTTACTCCAGTAAAGAATATATTTGTTTTTCCAGAAACTTGCGAATCATCAAAATAAGCACCTGCATCTGTAAAACCAGAATTCCAAGGGAAGTTTGAAGTGATGGCAGAATGAGTTAAAACCATAAAGCCTTTATCTAAAACAACAAATCCACAAGGAATATCATAATTATAACCAGGTCTGTTATCCGGATAAGAATTACCAACATTAACAGACCAATTTATATTAGCTCTAGTATCAGAAGCTGCATTAAAAGTATCTAAATATCTTTTTACTTCTAAATATTGAGTTGCTGAAGGTCTCTTTGTAAAATTGGTAGGATTTGGATTCCAACTAGTATTTGCAGCATTTGATATTGTCTGTCCTATTTCATTAATTGTTGAACCAGTGTAAGGAAGATTTATATCATCAGAAAATAAAAATGCAATATTATCTCCAAGTAAAGGACTTGTTTCTGAGATTAAAATTTTATCACTTGTATATGTACTTGAATATAAAGTTACAGATGACAAAGAACTTTGATTAAGACCTCCGTGTTGTGGGACTCTAAAAGTAATTGTTCTACCATCTATAAACTCAGAATAATATGAAGCTGGAATAGGTGCTATAATTATCCTATCAACATTCATTTGTTGTAATTCTGGATAAAATTTAGATAAAGTAGAACCTGTATCTAAATCAGATTTTTGTGTTGGCAAATTAAATGATACAAAATAACTTCCTTTGTTATTTGATATAAGGTCTCTATCACAAAGAGTGAATTTTAAATCACCTCCGAAAACATCTTTTATATCTCTCTCTTCAGTCTGAACTGTTAGAGTGGATGCTACTGCTTTTGTGTATTTTGGGTCTACTACTGACATATTATTTATTTTTTATTATAAATTTGAAGCGTTTACTGCTGTTGCTGTTGCTAATGTTGCTGTTTCTGTTGCTACAACATTAATATTTGGAGGATAACTAAAAATTAATCTAAAATGTCCAATTTCAGAAGGTCTAACAGATTTTGTTGCTGTACCATCGAAAAAGAAGTCTAAAATTTTTGTTCTTCCTTTAAAACTTTGACTAGCTTTAACTCCCTCTTTTGTAGTATCAGTAAAACCAATCAATGCCTGTTTTAAACCATCATCAAATTTTGTCATAGGTTTCCATATAGCTGCATCTTGAACTTTTACTGGTTGTACAGCATTTGATTCAAGAGAAGTATTTGGCGGCAACACTGCTGTTGGTCCAATACTTACATTTGCTTTTTGTTCAGAAAAAGATGAATCTGTTGCTGGTGTTTGAGAGTCTGTTATGTTTACTACTGTTCTTGCCATTTTGTTATATTATTAATAGTTATAGTATATTTGTATTTATTGAAACGGATGCAGCATCTGTTATTGAAAACACTGTACTGTTTTTTATAACAACACCTTTTAATGGTTCTGCTTTTTCAAACTGAAAAGTCATTTTGTTATAATTTGAGCCTGTTTTTGGATAAAAAATTCTTAATCTATAACCAGGTTCTAAAGCTGTTGGGTTTTTTATTGATATTATTAATTCTTCATTTTTGCTTTGTATTTTTCCGTAATTTGTAGGAGTTACATTATAAGCACCTTCAGTAACTAATAAACCATCAATAAAAGTCATAAGTTGTTGAGTTATAACAACCGGAAGATTATTTATGTTTGTACCTAAATCCCAAATAATATCAGGATATGTAGTTTTGTATTCCACTGTATCAATGCTTTCTTTTGGTAACACAGTATCACCTGGCGAAATTAAATTATCCAAAGTTCTTCCTTTTGTTCCTTTTACTGCAGTTTCATTTTCTCCAGAAAGGTCTGGAACTTGACCAGAATCAAATTGTTCAGCCAATCTATAATTAACATCAGTATCTCCCAAAGAAAATCTTTCTATTTGAAGTCTGTCGATAGTTTGACCGTTAGCCAAAGTAATATACCTTGGATTGTCATGGCTGTTAAACAAATATTGTCTGCCAAGTTCTGTTAAATATGCAACTGCATATATTGTTGTTGCTGAAGCTATGTCTCCCATTTATTTTATTTTTAAAAATCTATTTCTAATTGAAATGCCAAGAATCTACCAATACTTTTATACATTGGATAAGTTGGTTTTCCTACCGCAACAAAGTTGTTATCTTGGTCAAGTATTCCTATTTCTGTTATATATGTTTGGTCATCAAGGTCTGTATCAAACGTATTATTTATAGAAGTGTTTAGTTGGTCATTTTTAGCATAAGCAACAATGGATGTTTTATAAGTTGTTGACAATATACTTACATCTAAAGTTCCAAATAAAAATGATTCATTACCAAAATATAACACACTACTTGCTCCTGTAAAAGTGGAGTCTAACGTATATGTTGAACCGGATGCAAAATCCTCTTGAGATATAACAAAATTATAACCGGCTAATTTAAGTGGGTCTATTGTTGTATCTCCAAAAGTATTCGCGGAATAAATTCCATTTCCACCAACAAGCTTATTTGATACCCTTTTCCAACCATTCGCAGGAACATTTCCTTTATTGTATCCAGCTGTATTTAATTGTTCATTAACCAACATTTGAACACTATTCGCATTCCAACCAGTTCCTGAATAAATTGACACTGGGTCCATATTTACACTACTTCTCATATAAGGGAATGAGTTCGAAGGGAAATTCATACTCAAAAACTGAGGATTTCCATTAGTGTCACTTTGTCCTTGAATTGACACAACTGATGCGCAGTGTAATGCATTTCCATAACCATATGATGCTCCAGAAATATATATTGGATAATTCTCAGGTATATAAGTCACAAAATAAGTATATCCGCTTTTACATAAACCTGTCGCTTCTGAAGTGGTAAGCGGGAACTTTGGGTTACTAATTAAAGTAACTGCTGGCTCTGGAAGAGTATAGCTTCTATTTGATTTGTAAGTTAAAGCTGTTAATAATTCTTGGTCAGTTATAACTGCCATTTTTAATTTATGATAAACTCTACCTATGATTTTACTTGTAGAACCTATTCCATCTCTTAAAAATCTAAATGTAGTATTTGCGCTTATATCAAAATAAGAATCTCCATAATAATCATATCCGGTCAAACCATAAGTAATTCCTTCTCCATTATTTGCCCCAACATTGTGCCACATTACAGTTGGTAATGTAAATTTGAATGTTTTTTCTATAAATTGTTCAGCATATGTATTTCCTGAATAATCATTTGTAAAATGAATGATTCCAACAGCTTTGGTGTCAGAAGAAAATCCAAAAAAATGTTTTGCTCCAGCATATTGAATAGAGCCATATGTAGTAAAGCCACTATTGAGATTTACTTGACCCTCTATTTCACTAGTTCTGGTTATGTTCATATTCCAAACTCTTGTAGAAAGAGTTACTGCTGAACCATAATATGTTTCAATTGCATTATATGGATAAAAATAAGCATTTATAGCTTGAGTAGTTGCTGTGGTTCCAAAATTAGGAACTGGTCTATCTAAAATCACTTTTAAAGCAGCTGTTGTTGCTGAAACTCTGTACCATAAAGAATTTGTTGGATTTCCAGAAGCCAAAAGTGTATTTGGAGAATATGTTTTTCCACTATTTTGTATTGGTTCCCAAGGAATAAATACTAAATCACCTGTTTTTGCCGTATAACCGCCTGAATCAAAGATTAATGTAGAACCTCCACTTAAACTAGTAGTTGCCGAGTATGTTATTGATGCTTTTCCTAGATATAAAGTCTGGTCTACAGCAAAAGAATCTGTTGAGCCGGTGAAAAATCCAGCTGTTGCTGTTGTGGCAGTAGCTATTTGTCTTGATGAAGTTACTTGATTACCTGCTAAAGTTAATGCTCCAGAACCATCTAAATTTGTGGTAAAAAATGGATTTGCATCCTTCGGGGACATAACTCTACTATTGATTAAATCAAAAGAAGTAGTTCTTCCGACACTATAATCAATTTCCCTATCAGAAAAAACCGCCTTAGCAAACGATAGTTTACCTAAAGAAAGTTGTCTCCTCCCGGCGTCGGTAAGCTTTATGTTTATAAAAGTTTGTGGTTCTGGCGTTAAAAAACTCATTATATATCAATTTGAGATAAATATAAGTATAAAAAAAAAATAAGTAAATCAATAACCTTAAATTCAATGATAAATACTTCTTTTCATTTACTTTAATTTTTTTTGGTAGGATATTTATCACAAAAGAATTCGTGGCCGATATTTTAAATACAGCAAATACATTATCTCCTTTTGTCTCACCGGGACAAGATAAAAGATTTCCAATAACAAGTTCGGAGTCTGTTTTTACTTTTGGTGATTTTAGGATTGAAAGAGGTAATATTTTTGATAACCTTGAATTAACTTCAAGTGGCGCATCTTTTTCTAGTTTTTCAACTTTAGGTAATTTTTCATCTACGACAGCTGAAAATACTGCTGTTTTTGGAACAGCAGCAAATGAATTAAATCCTGATGTAACTGACCCAAATGCCTATAGTTATTTTGGCTCATTTTATACAAAAGTTTCAAGAGCTATAAATACCTTAATTGAAACCTTTCCATATGCTATTTTAGAAAATACAAGTGGATTATCATATACTGTATTTGATATTACTAAAAATATTGATGCTGGTACATCTAAATTTAAAATGCCTATTTCAGGCTTAACCAATCAAGGTAATATTATATATGTTTCAGGAACAACAGATACAAACTTAAATACTTTATATAATAATCTTACTTCATATGGTATTCAATTTAGTGGAACAGCAAACACTCAAACTTATGACATAGTAGATTATGGATATGTAACAGGTACAACTGGATATTTAGAATTTACAATACAAGGATATTTATTTACTGGTTCGACAACAGCTACAACTGCGCCTATATATATTAGGCCATCAACAAATAAATATAGTCAATATCAAAGAAATATATCAAATCTTGAATATCAACTTGCTTTTGATGGTACATTTAAAGTTCCGGACCCAGACAATGATTCTGTATTCTTATACCAGAATTTTGAATGGCCTCGTTTAATAGATGGTTTCAATATAGATAACTATGGAAGTAATTTCGAATCTTATAGAGATTCAATATTAATTGCCGCGAAAAGAACTGATGAAGTAAAAACCTCTTGGATGGTCAGAACTATGATTCCTGAACAATTCATCGAGCTAGATACAGAAAATCAAATTTATCAAAAATTAACGTCAGTTTATGCAGAAGAATTTGATAATATAAAAGCTTATATAGACAATCTTGCTTTTATGCACACAGTTACATATGATAGGCTTGAAGGGATTCCAGATAAGTTTATGTATAAACTTTCAAGGTTGTTAGCATTTGATTATCATGATGCTTTTAGTGATGTTGATTTATTTGATTATTTTTTAGTAGAAGATTCTGACGAAAAAACTCTCCAAGATTATAATTTAGAATTATGGAGAAAAATGTTAACCAACATAGTTTGGCTTTATAAAAAGAAAGGCACAAGAGATGCTCTTATGTTTATCTTTAAAATAATGGGAGCCCCTGATTGTTTAGTTAGCCTTAATGAATTCGTTTATGAATTAAATAAAGTACAATCTCATAATGTTCCTACGACAGACCCAACTGCTGAAATTGGTAATACTGAGACACAAACATCATCTGATAAAATATCTGAAGATGGTTATGTAAATTACAATTCATCAAATTTCGTATTTCAAGAAGGTGGCACAGGAAGAGGTAATGGACAAAATTACATAAATCAATGGACGCCTGAATTTAGTCCATTAAAAACAGTTGATAATATAAAAATTCGTACTGGAGATACTGAATTTGGTACAAGAGATGTTATGAATACTAAAGAAGCAGAAGTTTCTTTAAATCCAGCTGCGGCAATAGAATGTGATGTTTTTGAATGGTATCAATTAGGATTTAACTTATGGGATTGGGGTTCAACAGGAATGACTGTAAGTCCATTTAGTCCACTTTCTTTTAGTGGTATGGCCGTTCCATTTGAATGGACTCCAGACCCTTATTCTATGTTCGACATAATGCCTCCAAGTATAAGCGCTATGACTATTTCACAATGGTTAGATTATATTTATATGTCCAATGTAAATCCTAGAAACAGAAAAGTAACAAACGCTTATTCAAATCATATGTCAGAATATATTTCTTTAAAGAAAATATATATGACCTATATGTTATGGACAAATAATCAGGAATCAAACAGATTAACGTTTGGTCATATGGAAAGATTACTTGAACTTTTAGAAAGAAATTTCTTTAAGTATATGAATGATTTTATTCCAGCGACTACAATCTTAGAATCTTCAGGAGTTGTTTATAGAAATACTATTTTTGAAAGACAAAAATTTGTTTATCCTGCCGGCATCAATGATGGTTCAGAATTTAAAAAAGAATTACCTCCTGAAATTGATGAAATTGTATATCCATACATGGTAATTCCAACTCTTAATGATGATTTTCAGCCAATATTAGATGGATATTCAATTACAAATGAAGTTGCAGATGATATTAAATCTACAAACGATGCCAATACCATAATAGGTAATTTTGCATCTCCACTTTCTCCTATTAATTACAGCTTTACTATTAATAATAATTTTTATCCTGAGACTATTCAGGATTTTACAAAAACAGAAAATGTTGATGTGAGTATAATTAATTATACTACAGGAAGCACTTTGATTTATTTTAGCAATATAGAAAATTTAAACAATACACAATTAGCTTTAAATAACAATTATTTTAGTATAGATAATTTGTTATAATACAAAATTAACACAATGGCAATAGAAAGAAAAATAACATCATCAACATCAGGAAGTGGAGATAGCGAATCTAGGGTTTTCATTTCCAATGCTCTTGTTGACAGACACGAAATTATTACATCACCATTTTCTTTTGCATTTCCTGTTTTTACGATTAATGGAGCCACTTATAATTATTATAAACAAACTACAGCAGGAATTTCTGCAAGTTTAAATAATATAAAAAACGTTAAGTATATTTTTTCTGCAAACACCAATTCTCTTACTGGAACTACTAAGATGAAGCATGATGTTTATAGAATAAATTATGACATTTATACCGCAGCAACTCAGGCTATGGTTTCTCTTACATCTACAACAATACCAAACACAACTGTTTCTGGTGTAAATTCAACAACAACTACTGTAAATACTGATTCTATAAGTTCATTTGCTAATGCTGTTGTTAATGTTTATTCTGCAATTACAGAACCAATTTATACAATCGTAGAAGAAACGAGTGGAGCAACATTCATATCTGCGTCAGCACACACATTAGTTCTTCCACAACAAATTAAACCAACTGGCCAATATACTCAAAATCTTTTCTTAGATAAATCTCAATATTTTATAGATTCTCAATTTTTAATTGAAACTTCTGTTGACCAAACATTAGGAGATGTTAGAGCTATTAGTGGAAGTCAAATCGTTCAATTATATGATATGCCATATAGCTCAACAACATATATTGGCACCGGAAGTAATTCACATACAATAACAGGAGGAACTTTTAGTGGCACATCAATTAGTGGAGCAACGTTTACTTATTTTGTCCCTCCCAAAAAAGCAGATATATTTGTTGTCAATGGACAGCCGGCAGTAATTGGACCACAAAATACATTTGCACCTATTTTTAGTTTTAAAAATGTAGAAGATGGAGATTATTACAAATTACAAGTAACATATAATACTGGAAATACAACATTCACAGGAACAACTACTGTTTTTAAATTAAATTCACAACCAGGAGGTCCTGAATATGTAAGAACTGCAGCTGTCGCATTAACTCCAAATGCTGAATTTCTATACAGAATTGGAAATACGAAAGAGATAATAAATTTATTTAAAGTCAAACAAAATGTTACAACTTGGAGTGAATTTACATATGCACAAGCTGCCAATGATGGAAGTTTTATGTTAAGTGGTCATACTTGGAGAAATATGATTGGACAACCATGGTCAGCCGCTACAATATCACTTACTATTAATTCAGTTAATTCATATGTCGATTTAGGTTCAGACGTTCCTCTCGACCCTAACATAACTAGCGAAGTATCTGACCCACTTGGAGGAGGTGCCGGCACCACAATTTATGCATCATCTGATGCTAATGGTTATTTCACTTTTGGAAAAATAGGTGGTGGACAATATACCATAACAGCTGACTCTGGTGATTTAAATTTCCCAATACAAACAGTAAATTTCTACCTATCTACAGATACAAATTTTGACTTTATTTTCAGTATTGTATGGGGAAATACAGTTGTGGATTTTTCACAACCTTACACTTTTATATAATTTATTTAAAAACTATTTATACATATGGCAATAGGAGAATTAATACAACCTTACGATTCATTAAACGTAGGTAGAATAAAAATAAACAATTTTTATAGTGGTAATACTATATTATGGTCTGGTAGCGTAGGTTCAGACTCTATAATAAGAGGTAATGTCGCTGGTGATTTAGGAAATTTAGCACTTTCTACAAATTCAATAGCTGCAGGAAAAAACAACACAACATCAGGAACATTCGCTATGTCATTTTGGGGAAGTGGAAATACTGCCTCAAGTACGCATACAACAATAGTTTCAGGATTGAGAAATTCAAACTCAGGAGCCTATAGTTTTATAGGTGCAGGTTCTGACCATAAAATTGTTGGTTCAACTTTTAGTGTCATTACTGGAGGAGCAGCAAACTCAGCAAGTACTGGCAATTGTAATTTTATTGGTGCTGGACTTTACAATAGAGTAAGTGCAGATAGAAGTATTATTGTCGGAGGAAGAGATAATTTAGTAAGAGGAAATTATTCTTCCATAATTGGAGGAAGAAGTAACGTTATTGAGGCTCCTGGTTTTTCAACAATATTAAATGGTCGATTCAATACAGCTAATACAGGTGCATATTCAACAGTAATAGCTGGAGCAAGCAATGTTACTTTAAGTACTGTTAATTACGGTTTTATTCAAGGTTGGAACAATATGTCATTTAGTAATACTTATTCTCAAATTATGGGAAGAGGTAGTTATTTAGCATCATCTCAATGGTCAAGTATTGTTGGTGGAAATTCAAATAAAATAAAATACACAAGAGGTTGTTTTCTTGGTGGTGGTGACCAAAACACTGGAGGAACCAACGCCAATTTATTTATTGGAAATCCAGTTAGTATTCACTCTGGTATAATAGGCGGTAAGAAAAATCATGTTAATGCGCACAGGTCATTTATTGCTGGTGGTTATGGAAATGTCGTATCTATGGGCTTATATACTAGTTTTCCATACTATAGTTTTTTACCCGGAGGTGGTGCCATCATTGCAGGCTTCGCAAATCGACTTGTCGGAAATGGGTCACAATATTCTTTTATTGGAGGTGGTTACGGCAATGTGATGTCACCATATTCTGGTCCTCAAGGCTACGGAAAAAATGCTATGATAGGAGGTAAAAGCAACGTTATGACTGCATATGCATCTTTTAGTGTGATGGCAGGTGGTACAAATAACATTATGTCTTCTCTTCAGACTGGTTCAAGAAATGTAATGATTGGTGGTATGTCAAATTTTATTGGCAATCCAAGTCAATTTGCAGGAACATTTGCCGGAAGAAGCAATAATGTAAGTGGAACATATGGAGTGACACTTGGAGGAAAAGGAAACAAAGTTTCTCATGCTTGGGGTGTAGCTATGGGTGGAGGCTCTGAAACAAGAGGTAATTTCCAATTTGTAATTGGAAATGTAAACACAAACGTTCCTAATCCAGCCAACAATACAATAAGATTAGATGGTGGTTTAGGTAAAGCTTTTTTAAATGGAGGAATTGGAGTTGGACCTGCCGATTACGCTGAATTTTTTGAATGGTCTGATAAAAATATAAATTCAGAAAATAGATTAGGATATTTTGTTTCGTTAGTAGACGATAAAATAGAAATTGGAAATTCAAATTTATTAGGAATAATTTCTGTTTCTCCTGCAGTAGCTGGAGATTCTGCTGAAAATGCTTGGTCAGAAATGTATTTGAAAGATGATTGGGGATTAGAATTACAAGAATCTTATAAAAAATATGAATGGACCGAAACAACTATTGTTAGTGGCAAAAGTAATGATGACCATAATTCAGAAAGTGATATTATAAATTATAAAGAAATTAAAACTAGTGGCAGCACAACTAGTGGCAATACAAACAATTTCGAACACATAGACTTAAAACATAGTGGAGAAACAGATTCTTCAAATATTTTTGAAAAGTGTGAAAAGTTTATTATTTTTGAAGACGAGTCAGGAAATAAATTTAAACATATGCCTTGTCCTTCTTTTCCTAAAGGATTAGCATATACAGGAGAAACCTCTATTAGTGCAACAACTGAAATTGTATTTGGCAAAAAAATGAATCCTAAATATAATACAGATACAGAATATATACCTCGTTCAGAAAGAAAAGAATGGGCTCCTGTTGGATTATTGGGAAAATTAAGAGTAAGAACTGCAGAACCTATAACTAGTAAAAAAGTAAGTGTTAATAGTCAAGGATTAGCTATTAATGGAAATAAGTACGATGTTTTAGAAACTATAAGACCTCATAGCCAAAGTCAATATGGAATTGTGAAAATTTTCTTTAGATAATTAATTTATAAATTTTTCAAATAAAACCATTCTGCTCACAACGGGTTTATAATGTGGATTAAAATAAATACCACATGATGATTTAATAGTAACATTTCTATGGTCTATATATATAATCCAGCCCTTTTTATAAATACCACTACCACAATCAAGAAAAAGAACTGTATTTCCTAAATTTCCTAATAACATAAAACAAATATAACAAAAAATCCCGACAATTAGCCGGGATTTTTTAATTATAATAATCTTGATTTTATTTACTTACAACAATTCTTGATGTAGATTTAAAACTATCTGAAACAATTTCTAAAATATACATTCCAGATTGCAAATCAACAACACTAACATTTGTTTTATTGCCATTTAATTCTGTTTTGTATGATAAAACATTTTTACCTTCAATTGAATAGATATTAACTGAAATTTTTGAATTATCATTAACATTACCTAATTCAACATTTATATTATCATTGGCCGGAACGGGATAAACTTTAGAAATTACAGATTTAATGTTTGAATTTTCAATTCCAGTACAAGTTGTAACATTTTGTAAAGCGCCATAACTATTTACGCATCCATTTAAATCAATACCGGTAACGTTATATACTGTATTTACTGTTGGACTTACGGCTAATGTATTTGTTGTTGGACCAGCATCCCAAGAATATGTATTCGCTCCAGATACGCTTAAAATGGCTGTTTGACCCATACACAATAAACTATTTGATGTCACCACACTTAACACAGGTAAAGGATTAACATTTTGAATAACTGATGTTGTATTTACACATCCAGTCAAAGTATTTTTACCTATTACTGTATAAGTTGTACTTGTTGAAGGATTAACAGTAGTTGTTCCACTAAAAGCACCAACTGTAACTAAAGTATAAGTGTTGGCTCCAGATGCTGTTAAGGTAACGGTTTGTCCTGAACACACGGCACTTGCTGATGTTACTGCTGTTACTATTGGTAATGAATTTACTGTAACTGTAATAGAATTTGAATTTACGGTAGTACCACAAGTATTTGTAGCAATAGCATAATATACCGCAGAACTTGTTACTGAAATTGCTGGTCCAACCATAGCGTTACTCCAAACAATACTAGTATAACTTGAAGCAGTGCTATTTAATGTAAGACTTTGTCCGGCACAAATTGTAGTTGAACCAGCTGCAGAAATAGATATGCTTGGGTTTGGCATTGCAGTTACAACGAAAGGTGATGAAGTACCAAATCCACACATATTTGTTACTTTAACCGTATATGTATTAGGTGTATTTATTGTAATACTTTGCGTTGTTGGACCAGAACTCCATGAATATGTTCCAATAGAACTTGTAGATAATTGAACTGTACCTGATGGACATAATGAGGTTGAACCGATTGCTGTAACAGTTGGACTTGGAGCATTTAATACATAAAGTTGATTCGGTACAAGTGGATTATTTAATCCAGAAGGTGTAATACCACCATTATAAAACTTCACTCTGAAATTGGTAAGGCCGTTAGGAACAGCAGAAACTGTACCTACTATTGTAGATAAAGTTGTTGTTGTCATAGCCGGAATTGTTATTGTCATCATCGGAGTGGTTCCGATAATTGTAGGAGTAATCATATTAACAAATTCAATCTTATAGTTACCTGCCAAAGTAATTGGCGTAACATTAGAATTGGTTAATGAATATATTACATTCACAGTACCAACTCCAGCACAAAATGTTGACGATGGAGCAATTGACATTGTATTAATAGTTACTTGTCCAAAAACACCACTTAAGGAAAATAAGCTTAAAATGGTTATTAAAATTGATTTTTTCATAATTAATTGTTTTAGTTTATTATTTAAACGCAAAACAAATAGAAATGTTACATATTTTTATATATTTATTTGTAAATGAACAATATAGACTTTAATAATACACAAGGTTCAAATCTTGGAGACCCAAAATTTGGTCAAGATGCAGTCAATTTAAGAACTGCGAAAATATTAATCAACAATTCACTTTCTAATTCAAGCGGAGTAACAGCAAACGAAATAATAACTACTGGACTAACTGCATATACAGCAACCGTAGGGACCATAAGTGCTACATCAATAAATATGGAACGATTACAATTTATTCCGATAAACTATAGTCCACTACCAAATGCGGGTTTAATGTTTTATGATGGTTTTTCAAATAAGCTTTGTATATTTTCTGGAAATAACTTTACTGATTTGGTTATCCTATATTAAGTAGCCAAACCTTGACTTACTGAAGCGAAGTCTTGATTAAGATTTATAATACTTCTCTGTTCGCGTATATCAATATTTCCATTTCCAAATTTCTTCTTAGTTGTATAAAGATTGTATTGTCTGTAAATACGATTTTTATCATCAAAATAAGAAAGGATGCTGGTTTCTAAATCTCTTGTAGAGTTTCCAAAAATACCATATCCAAGAGTTTTTATGGTCATATCAGTCATTTCAACCTCAATAGAAATTGGGTCAAAATAAGTGTTTGAAACAAGAATTGTTTGTCCTCTTTGTCCAATATCAACAGCTGCATTACTTGAAATAAGACTTGGCTCATCTGGGGTAACTGTTAAAAATAAATTTGTTCCAGCTGGGTCCAAAGTATAAGAACTGGCTCCTTGATTAATTGTATTATTATTTGTAGAAATAGAAACCAATTCAGAAGATGTTACTATTCTGTGAAGATTTTTTATTTTAACATTGTTTTTATCAAAATATTCTATTTGATAACCAACTATACTTCCAGCCTTCTGAAATTGAGTTGATGGAATTACTATTCCTTTCTTGGATATTTTTATATTGTTATCATCGCTTGAAACAACATAAGAACAATCCTGAATGACAGTTTCTATGGTTTTTGGCTTAATCAAAATAGAATAAAATCCCAATTGATTAAACTTATCAGCCGGGAGTCTTAATTTAAATATACCATCAGCACCAAGCATTTTCCTTAAATCAGCATCTGTTATTGATGAAAATAAAGGCTGAAACGTGTTGTCTCCAACATCCTCTCTACTTGCACTAAATGCATAAAGGATATCCACATCATCTATTGTGATATCTGCTAGTTTTTTTGTTCCAAATATTCCTATACTCATAGCTTCTTATTTAAATAGTTTTATTTTATTAATTCAATATTATTAAAAACCTGGTCCTCCAGCAAAAAACTCTTGTAAAAGAGTTGTTATTCTATTAGTTTCGTTAATATCGTTTACGTCAAATGTTATAGAATAATACCCAAGAACTCTAAATTCTATCGGTTTTATTTGCTTTTGTATGCCATTAAAACTAAAAAACTTAATATCAACATTTGAGTTTTCTCCATTCATAGTAATGATAGAACCTCCAACTCCGAACTTTTTTTCTAATGTGTAGCCAAAACTTATCATTCTGTTATATAAAGAATTTTTCGTAAGGTCTACTGGGTTAATATTTGGGTCATGCAAAGTTGGGGCCGGTGGTGGTGGCGGTGGTGGTGGCGGTGCAGCAACAATCAATCCAGGTATCAGATTCGGAGTTGTTGATGACTCATTTCTATAGAACTCAGATTCACTATCATTAAAATTTAAATCAACAAAAGATTGCAATAAATATTGTGGTCTTAATTTGGTAGTTTCTTTAACGTAATCATAAGATAAATCATTTGCCAACAGAATTTGTAATGGTTTTTCTGTTTGTATTATAAATGGTTGACTAGAAATTATATAATTCAATAGACTTTCAGGTCCAATCTTTGCCAGCGTCACCGATATTTCTAAATTCGGATTTGCAAGCAAGCTTGGAACCTTAACTACTAATGTTGTAGTGACTGCACTCTGGCCTTGAATTATAGAAAAATTTTGTGCTATTCTATTTTCATTACCACTTCCATCATCTATCTTAACTTGATATAATGAACCACCTTTAATAGAATCTATTCTAACCTGAAAAGATTGTCCTTGAAATGGCGAAGGTTTATCAAAAATTATCTCAATTGGAATTATGTTATTTTGACTATTATTTGGAATTACATATTTGTCATTTTTAAATTGTATTTTTATCTGAGGTGGATTCGAAGGCATTGGTGGTACAAATACAAAATCGTCAAAAGAATTAACACTAACTTTATTTACGTTAGGATTGTAAGATAAACTACCCTTTGTTAATGCATATCTAAACCATTCTGAAGATTTATATTCTTCAATTTCACCCAAAGAGTTTATTCTATATTTGTCATAATTTGGATTATCAAGTATATTGTAATTACTGCTTATTGGAACACTTATGTAATAACTATCACCTGTATTATATCCAACAATAGCAGTTATTTTTTGAATACTTCTTTTATCATAGTTTACAAAACTTGTACTTGTATAAGTTACTGCAGTTGTAGCTGTTAATTGTAAATTAGCAACAGTTTTCGTAGGAGCAACGTTATCTATTATTGTTTTAGTATAATAATCATTAAGTGTATTGGCAAGCTTTACATTATTATAATAAAGCTCATTAAATTCTGGTTTAGAATAATTTGATTGTAAATAATTAAAAAACTCAGTTGCAAATTTTTCATTATTTGCATTATCTAAAAAATCTCTAACAGTAAATTCATCAACAAGATTACCACCAAAAGATGATGAGTAAACCCAATAGCCACTTTTCAACTGTAAGTCGCTTTCTGTGACCCCAGTTGTTTGACCACTGAATTGTGGTATTTTACGTATTTCTTCTGTTCCTATCAATTTAATTATTTATTTATGTCTATAAGATAAACTTTTGATTTTGTTTCTATAAACAAATCCGAACCAACAGTTTCTGTATTTGATGAGTATGATTTCACTGTTTCAAAAAAACCATAATCCATAAAATAAGGATTTACTAACTGTCTTTCTATTTTAGACCTAAATGGGTCCATATATGTTTGTATATAATCATCAATTATTTTATTAGTACTAATGAAAGGAATTGTTATATACCAATCCTTACTATTCTTTTTCCCATAAGAACCATCAGGTTGTAAAATACCCAATTCTCTTTTATCTAAAAATAAACTTATTTTATATGTTGAATCTTCCATTTATATTAAATATCGTTATGTAATTTTATTAAATTTGTTTAAAAGGTATTCTACTAATAATATTTGTTGAGCATGTATAAGATATGTCATTAGCTTCATTAACAAAATAACCCCTCCTAAATGAACTCTTTGAATTTGGTAATAAAACTCCTCTTATGGCACAATTTATTAATTTTGTGTACGTAAAATCTTCAGAAAAACAATTTATAGGTTCGTTAATAGTGTTAAAATTAAAAAAATTATGTTGTACCGGCACATTTATATCATTATACTCAGTAACTATGTTATATTTAGGCGTTGCACTTAATGGTCCAGAAACCAAATTATTTGTAGACTCAAACACAAAAGAAATAGGAGCTCCTACAACTAAACCATTAGTGCCAAAATAAGAAATATTTTCTAATGCTAAAATATAATTTGCTACAACAAATGTTGACGATGACAATTGCAAAGACTCATTTGTTGGTAGTGTTACAAAAACATTACTTAAATCATTATACAATCCACTTATATACATTTTTTCTCCAGGATTTATGGTTACACTATTGCTAGGAATAGAGATAGTTGCAATATTAGAAAAAGGAAGAAATAAGCTTTGTTGTTGTTGAATAACAAAATTCCCAGAAATTGTCGTAGCAATTTCTCCATTATTAAGAACTGACAACGTCATAGTTTCTTTTGTATTTTTAGGAGAATTGTTCCATTTTAAAAAACCTTTTCCGGTAGAGTTAGAATTATCTAATCTTAAATTATTAAAATCATCTGGAATTGGTGTTGTTGATTGTGGATAAAAACTTCTCATATCCACCTCTATATATTTATGATTATATGGTGGATTTGGTAATTTTCCAAAACCAAATGGCATTTTTTGAGAGCATTGAATAGATATTTTAGTGTCTTCAAAAGTAACTTCTGTACTACTATCAAACTGCGATGAATTCGTTGTACCAACTGTATTACTTGTAGGATAGCCTAAAAATAAAAGACTATTAGTATACGCAAAATCAACCTTGGAATAAGTTGAATCAAGCGTACATGCACTTAATGAATTATTATAATTTAAAAGAAAATTTTTAAGTTTAGTTGTTAAATAATAAACTCTTACATTTGGTGCTCCAGCATCTTTATCTACGCTTACACTTACCGGAATATAGTCTCTTTGTATAAATATATTATTATTACCAAATCCTTGTTGTTCTGTTACAAATTTTTCATTTGATTTAATATCAAAAATGTATTTTGATTTTGTGTATCTTTTGTTAGGTTTGTCATATATTGAATTTGATGGTAGTTCAATTTTTAAATTATCAATTTGAACTTGTGACACAGTAAATGCTGTTAATATATTATTGTTTTTTATTAATTTTCCATCATAAACAACAGTATCTGCATTATTAGTTATTGATACTGTGTAGTCAAGTGCAGTAGAAAATCCTCCATCAAATTCACCATTCCAATAATAATAATTTGCATACTTTCCTCCATAATATGCAGAACGTGGATTTCTAAAGGCCCTTAAAGAACCTATTCTTTTATTATTGTTATTAATTAAAACAAAAGAACTATATTGAGTATTTAAACTATCTTTTATTGTTATTCTAGTTACTTGTCCAAAATTAGGAATGGCTCCAACATTACTAATCGTTATATTTTGAGTTGGATTTCTAAAGCCTATTTCTATTATTTTATCTAAATCATATACGTCATTATCAATAATTTTAATAGTTGTAGAACCTGAAATATCTCCTTCTAAAAAATTTACTTTTAAACTTTTAGCAGCTGGATTATTTGGGTCTAATATAAAATCAGCGCCTAAAACAGCATCAGTGTTAGATGTGACATACAATTCTATTGTTTGATTTGGAACTTCTAATGGTTTATCGAAAACATAAGTAAATGTCACAAAAGATGCATCACTTTTAGTAGAAAGAGTGTTGTTGAAAAATCTGATTCCAGAAGGTATATCATTATCATTTATTGTTAATGTCATACTTGATGAATTAGAATTTTTTGGTAAACAGGATTTGAAATTAACTAACTTAAAAGAAACAGTTTCAGCACTCTCAACATATTTATCATCCAAAATATCTATTGGTATTTTTTTCAATTGCTCACCTGTACTCCATTTAACCAATGTAGGACTAAACGCAAAATCTAAATTAGGATTTCTAATTGTTTTATCTGTATCAACTATAACAGTTACCTCTTCTAATCCATATGGACTAGGTTGGTCAATAGAAACATCCAGCATAATAGTTCCAGCAGATAATCCAACAGCTATTTGTTTTTCTGCTGGTGTACTTTCTGATGTTCCGACTTGTGTATTTGGAAAATAAGCAAAAGAAGGTGCGGCCAAATCAAAATATTGTTTTATCCAATGTCTATCATAAAGAAATTGAAAGTCGTTATTTATTTCTATTATATTTCCAGAATCATCTATATCTGCAGTTTGGTTTCCGAAATTAATTCTATTTCCCTCTAAGTCATAAAATAAATAAGGTACTTCTTTATTAAAATAAATTTTTCTCTCATCATCAAATATAGTAAATATTATAGTTCTAGTTCTTGGAGTAACTTTATTCTCTCTCCAATTCGCATCATTAGAATCCAATTCATCTTGACTTATTTCAAACAAAATTGAATAAGCTGATTTATCATTAGTATATATATTTTTTGACATTCCTGAGTTTTTAGTTAACTCAAATGTTTTTATATAAAGAGTCTTTTCTGAAATGCAGTCATTTGAAATTTTTGGTGTGCTCAATGTTAATCCATTAGATTCTCTAACTTGAATTATTATATTTTGAGTATCCACAAAACAAGATTCAACTAATCCAAAAATACAAAACTTTAAAGATTTTTGTCTTTCTGTATTATATTGTTGATTAAGATTAAATACATTGTCAATCTTTTCATTTTTAATGTCAGTAATAGTTCTGTTTAATTGAACAGATATAAATGTATCCTCATCATCTGCTAATGCAAATGAATTTTTTGGCAATAATATATTTCTCTTAATTTCCATTTTTTTTATTAACCACAATCAACATAATATCCATGATTTTCTGACAAATCATCTCCATATTGTTCATAAAACATACCTACAACTGGATTTTTATCTTTAGAACTATATGTTTGTCCTTTGTCATCACCACCTTTAAATTTAAAATCTCTACTAATACCATCAGAAACTACACCACACTCACTTCCGTTATGAGATGTTCTTACCCAATAAGTTGGTATACTAGTGTTTGCTTCTTGTGCAAAATTAAATTCAAAACTTCCACTACCTTGAACTGGTGTGCCTTTATATGATACTCTAAAATTATAACGAGCTGCAGTGTATTGATTTGTTTCTGTGTTATAATCTCCATTTCCTGGTAATGTCAAAGAAGCTCCATATAAAAGCCAAGCAACTACACCTGATTCATATCCATATTCTGGGTCATCTGCTTTATCATTCGCAAACATATATTTACCGGGATATAATTCAATTATTTCCAAATGACGCGCAATTTGAACATTACTATTTTTATCATAATAATGAACATCTCCAGCAAATCTATTTTTTATTTTAACCATAATCTCTCCGTTATTTCTTAAAGCAAAAGAATAAGCTAATGGTGACCTATTGATTTTTAATCTACAATATGTTGGTATTACAAAGTTTGTTAATGGCATAATATTTTGTAACCCAGATTCAACAATTCTATAAATATCAATTCCGCCTTGTTTTATTTGTGTACCACCTAAAGCTAACGCTAAATTTTGGCCTCCCAAATTATAAACATCATTAAACCATTGTTTTGGAGAATACATTGCGCCAATCATTCCTTGAGATGTTTTTGTTGGTGTAGTAATATATTCAGCTGGAATATCAACACCCCAATCAGCCCTAACATATCGTACCCAACCTTGTGGTTTCATAAAATAACCATAACCACACTCTAATCTTTGATACGTTTCCCCACCTTTAACTTTAGACCAACCTGCAAAAGGTGTATTTACTGAAGGGGTGTCCCAAATAGGTTCGTAGCCATTTGCATATGTTTCGTTCCAAGAAACCCCTCTTTCATATTTGTACATAAAATTTTTTGTTGCTACTTGAGAAATTCTATTTGGAAAAAAAGTTCCTGGACCGTCGCCTGCAGGGTCAGGAATGTATTGAATACCGAATCCTCCAACTCCAACATCACTATCTGGTAATCCAACCAAGTCTCCATCTTCATATGCAGGCTCTTCCATATAAAAATATCCAGATGAATATGAAACTCTTTGTGCACCATAAACAAATCTTTGAATAACTGGTTTTGGTGGCACAGAATATTTTGATGGATAATTTATAGACCAAGGTTTTTCATATGGAAATGCTCCAATTAAATCAGAACCAGGTTTAGGATTATCAGTGTCATTTCCGTGAACCCAATTTAAATCAAAATGACTAACAAATAAAAAACCTTTATTCGGAGTCCAATAACTATAACCTCCGGTTGACCTAGAAGCTATTCCTGAATCAATATATTCTTTAAATTGATAAGATGTTAACCAAACTCCTTTTTCTGTAGTAGGTACTCCATTATTGTTTGTTCTAAAACCTTCTGGGTCATATAAGTTTGCTGGTAATTTTATAACATAACAAGAAAAATCAGAATACTCTACAGTTCTTCTATTTTCTGCAAATTCATTATACCAAATATATTGAGAATTCTCATCTCTATCTGTATCATTATTTATCTTAACTAAAGAAATAGCTTTTTTAGGAAATAATTCTCCACTAGAACTTCTAGTGGTCATATCTCTGATTTCGATTTTTAATTTTCTACTTGCATTTCTAGCAACAGTATTTTCTAGCTTTTCATTACCAAAAGCAACAGGAGGGAAAATATATGTTGTCCACTTTCTTAAATCTATTGGAACAGTTACATTTAATTGTGTATATCCACTTTGTAAATCACCCCAAGAAGGCACTACATTTATTGTAAATTGTCTAAAAAACAAATGAGGTATGCTGTCAACATTTGGATTTTCAGTAGTTTGATATGGGAAATTATTTAAAGCTACTTCATCTTTAGTTAAACCTTGTTTTAATAGGTCTATTTCAAGCATAAATGTTTGAGCGCCAACCGGAACATCATAAATAACAAACTCTCCTTTTTCATTTGTCATAGCTGTGTACCTATATTTTTCAGGAACATTTTTAAATTGCTCAGTAGATGTTAAAAATTGTTGTGCAAAATCATAAGTTTCTTTATTGAAATATTGATATTCTTTTGAATTTTCTTTTAAGTTTAAAACTATTCTATTTCCATCACCATCAGTTGATGATATATCAGGAAACTCATCTGTTGATTTAAAAATAGCTACAGGAACATTACTTAAAGGGATTCTAAGTTTATTTCCATTTTCATCATTTATTTTTTGTATTGATTCTAATTTTCCAAATAAAACTCCAGTAGGAGATTCTTTAAAAACAGGTTCGCCCTCAACAGTATTTACAACACTTAAAGTATTTAAAGTATTATAAGTTTTCACAAACGAAACATTTGCATACATATCATTTACAGAAACTCCACTAAATTGCGTCCAATAAATATTGTCTTTTCCATAAGTTACTTTACTAGTTTCTATAAACTGTTGTAAAATTATCCCCCTTTGTTCTTCTGTTAATTCATAATTAATTGTTTTCGTAGATGTTCTTCCTGTTATGTGTTTTATCGAAGAATCATATGTAAAAGAATTCGTTGGAAGTCTTTTGAAATTTAAGTCAAAATCATTTTCTACAATTTTCAAAGGTTTACCAGCAGCATCAATTAAAAGATAATTTATTGGAAAATCCTGAAAATCGGGATGGTCAAATCCATAGAAATTAATAAGCTTAGTTCCTTTTGTGTATTTTTGTATTTCTATAACTTCTCTTTGAATCATTTGGTAGTGAAAATTAACTTAAAATAGTAAAAAGTAAATTCTAATATCATTATCAAGCAGGATTAACAACCCTAAAAATAATGGTATCAGAAATTAATCTTTTGGTTCCAAATTCAACTATTCTAAATTCAATTTTATAAACTTGTGAATTTAATAGCCAAGATGTTTCAAGGTCAAAAAAACAAGATAAACAATCGTCAATAATAGCAGCATTCATAGGTGTCCAAGGAATTGGTTCTTCCAGTCCCATAGTAACTCTATATTCTAAACCAAAATCTGTAAACGGCTTTTTATTTGAAAAAGACATTCTAACATCCGCATAAACTCTATAAATTTCTCCAGAATTCAATGAGTAATTATTTGGTAAACCATAAAAATCTATAGCATAATCATTAACTTTTTGAGCATTATTGTTGTAATAATTATCTCTAATGTCAAATGAATTTGTAAAATCAGTTTGGTCCATTCCTGGAGTAAACGTAACTCCCTGCCATACATCTTTGAATTTTTGTCCTTTTGTGGTACCGGTCATTAATACATCAACATAATAAACACCTTTAGAGTGATGTGTTGGAGTTAATCCACTAGTTATAACAACATTTGAATTGCTTTTTATAGTTACTGTGCCGGCCGAATAATAATTCGTTGCTTGATTACCGCTAAACAAATATAAAAATAAGCGAGAAGTTCTATTATTTGTAACCCAATGTCTATCATCTTTAATAACTTGGTCGTAATTTACTTCCAAATATGGCTTAAAGGCATAAGTTGTCTTGTTTGAATAGAAAGAGGAAATGTATCTAGTATCTGTTGATAAAGACTCAAAGTAACTATCAAAACCGAAAGCAATACCATAATTTTGACTTCCGCCACTTAACCAATCATTAACTAGTGGAGTAATGTCCATATTCAAATCTTCAGAACCTAATGGGAAATGTTGTGTAAAATTGAAAGCAGTTTGAGCTGTTGGGTTACTATAAATACCGGGACTATCCCAACTTGTAGTAGTAGTTGCTGATAGCCAGTTAGAATAACCGGTCAAAATTGGGCTTCCATTCTGCTTTATAACATACTTTGTTCTTTCTAGGTCATGACCTCTACCTTCATCCCAATACTTGTTTATAGGGTATGATACAAGGTCAAAAGAGCTGGCTACAGATTTATTAAGAACATCGAATTCATATTCCGGCTCCAAAAGTTTATCTGTAGGTATTGAATTTTTAAACTTTAACTTATAAGAAGTGATATAATTAGGATTTATGTCGAAATTAGATAATTTAGCCTGTAATTCTGAAATGTCGAAATATACAAGATGTCTCGAAATTGAGTTACGTTTCAAAACGGCCGTATCAGTCGCTCCTCCTCCGTACCATAGGTCAACTATGTTATTTTGAGAGGAGTTTATATTTTCGTATGCGTATCCGGAAGCTATTGTATTCTCCTTTGATGGATATATTCTGAATTTTCCCATTATTTTACTTTATATTAAATAGTTTTCCAAAAATAATGCTGACTTTTTTTACATTCATATTTATATTTAACAAAAATGGCAAGACAATCAATAAATATTAAGTTCCCTTTTGAAGAAACTTACGATGGGGGCGTCTTTGGCGTAAATACAACCACCGAAAGAGCCTTGAGGGATGATTTAGTGTCTTTGTTGACAACAAAAAGAAGACAAAGAGTTATGAGAAACAATCTTTATTCGCCCATTTTTGACTACTTGGATGAGCCATTAGATGTAATAATGCAACAAAGACTTGAGGATGATATAAAAAAGAAAGTTGCTGAATTCATACCTCAAATTGATATAAGGAAGATAAAATTCGAAAATAAGCCTGAACAAAACTTAATGGGAGTCAAAGTTATTTTTAGCGTAAAAGAACTTTTTGATACTATTCAAACAGTTGAATTAAACATACCAACACCAGATTCATCAGCAAGAGATACTGTTGATGATATTTAAAAAATAAAATATGGCAACTCCAAACGGAAATATAGTTTCAAGAAATCAAACCTATCTAAACAGAGATTTTGATAGCATAAGGACTGACCTTATGAATATTATTAAAGTTTATTATCCGGACCAGTATCAGGATTTTAATGCTGTTAGTGTTGGAATGTCTTTAATAGACCTTATGGCATATGTTGGAGATTTACTTTCCTACCATACAGATAAGAGATTTAATGAGATGTTTTTAGAAACAGCTCAAGAAAAAACATCAATATACAGATTAGCTAAAAATCTTGGCTATAAAGCTCCTGGTTATAGACCGGCAATTACTGTTGCAGACTTCTCTATTGAAGTGCCTTCTACAGCAAATGGACCAGATACAAATTATTTACCTGTTTATAGACCGGGTGTTCAAATTAAAGGTGCTGGTCAAATATTCGAAACTACAAATGAGATTGATTTTTCTTTAGATTTTTCAGAAGCAGGAGTGGAAAATAGAAAAATAGAACCAATATTCAACTCAAATCAAGATATTTTAAGATATCGAATTACAAAAAGAGAAATAGCAAAAGCTGGTTTAACAAAAACTTTTTCATTAGAAATTGATGTTCAGGATTCTCAGACTCCATTTTTTGAAGTTCTATTACCGGATTCAAATGTTTTAGAAATAATAAGCGTTATTGCAAAACCAGGAACTGGATTTGCAGGAAATCCTTCTTATGAAGATTTTAATAATTTTCAATACAAATATTGGGAAGTAGATGAATTACCTGAAGATAAAATATTTGTCGAAGATACAAGTATGGCTCCAGTAAGTGGATTAAAAACAGGACAATACTTAGAGGTGACTCAGAGATTTATAAAAGATTTTTTAGCCGACGGTTCTTGTAGATTAACTTTTGGTGGAGGAAATATATTCAACAACTCATATGAAAGATATTTAGAAAGTATTCCAGTTGGACAAACTGGAGAAATACAAATTAGAGATATGTTAGACAACCATGCTTTAGGTGTAACTTTACCATCTAACTCTACATTATATGTTCAATATAGAATAGGAGGAGGTACACTCTCAAATGTTGGCTCAAATACTCTACAGCAAGTTTCAAACATAAACTCTGTTATTATGGGTTCTAATACCCAAATAAATCAACAGGTGATAGGTTCTACAACAGCAATAAACATAGTTCCAGCAATAGGTGGCGCTGATTTACCGACAGTAGATGAATTAAGATATAATATTTCTGGAAATTTTGCAGCTCAAAGAAGATGTGTAACTCTCAATGATTACATAACAAGAGCTTATCAAATACCAGGAAAATTTGGTTCTCCATTTAAAATACACGGAGAAACAAAAGATAACAAAATAGTTCTTTATATTTTGTCAAAAGATGCTAATGGAAAACTTATGACAAATTCATTAAGTATAGTTAAAAGCAATTTAATAACTTATATGCAACCATATAGAATGTTAAATGATTTTATTGAAATTAATGATGGTAAAGTTATAAACTTATCAGTAGAAATAGATTTATATGTAGATAAAGTTTTTAATGGTAATGAAATAAAATTAAATGCACTTAATACTGTAAAAAACTTCTTTGATGTTAACAAGTGGAATATGAATCAAAATATTTACGTTTCACAAATCACCGATTCTTTAAGAGAAATACCCGGCGTAATAAATGTTGTAGACATAAGATTTTATAATATGGATGGCGGTAACTATTCTAACACAGTAATAGCGCAAGCTACCGGTCAAAGAACATTAGTTCAGGCACCGAGTACATTTAGAACTATAATAGATTATTTAGATAACGCTATCTATAGCACACCGATTTCAATGTTTGAAATTCGTTATCCAGAAAATGATATAAAAGTTAGATTAAGTTAATTAATCCTAACAACATTTGATATTAAATCCTGCATTTTGTTTCCACTTAAATAAGGAGTTAATTGTGCTGAAGTTCCGTCAGGTATGGCTGGACTTTGTGGAGCGTGAATATGAGTTGTTAAATACGTCAAAATCAATTTAAGTAATTTTATAAGTTCATCTCCAAATACAGTTGGATGTAATTTGTTAGCTATATCTCCAAAATCTTTTAATCGTTCACTAATTTCAACGTCTACACCAGCGCTTTTAAATTTACCTTCAAGAGAATAAATATTAATATTAGTAGAGTGTAAATTAGCTTGAGAATATGGTCTAAATGTACTCGTTGCTGACGCTAGTTTTTCGAATATCTTTATTGAATTTGGGTTTTTATTTTCAGAATCAACTTGTTTTATTTCTAAATAACAAGGAGTATCTTTATTTAATTCTGTTGTTCCTTTTTTAAATCTACCAACTCTGGTTATTGCATATCTTGGAGCAAATGTAATATCAGCATCCTGTTTACCTTGAAACGCTGTTTCACTTGGTTGTGGATAATAAATTGCAGCTTTATTAAGACTTCCGGTTGTTGGATTTGATGTTGTGTTTTTCTGAGAGAAATTGTTTTGATTAAACATTTCTTCTGAACTTGAATAAGATTGTCCAGCTAATTGCGTTTGCTGACTAATAATAGGTCCTATCCAATATCTTTTAGATGTAAGGTCATTTGGATTTTCTAATATAACAAGAACCCTTTCTCCTATTTGTGGTCTTATGTGTGCATATTCAGGTAAAAGAGGAATACAAATTGGTAGACGTCCGTATTTTAAATTTAAATCAACCACTTCACCGCCTTCAACATTATTTCTATCTTTTCCGGGCTTTTGTTTTCCTTCTGAATCTATTTCTATAATTTCAGCCTTTATACGATTGAATCCGGCATAATCATCAGTAATTCTTACAATAGCAGGATATATAATTCTCAAACCATCTGATTTACTTCCAGCACCTTCTTGCCCACCCATACTAAGTGCGCTTTCAGCCATCTGTGTAAATGAATTCTTTGCCATTATTTCTTACTATTATTTTTTACCTCTTCTATTAAATCATAATATTTCTTTTCTAAAACATCTATGATTTGAAGTCTTTTTTCAACTTCTTCTTTTTGCATATTTATACTTTCAACAACATCTTGAATTTCTTTAAGAAGTTGTGTGTTTGTCTTTTTTATGTCAGTATTATTTTCCATATCTTAAGAAGCTATTCCAACTGCTGAATGTGGTAGTGGATTTGCTCCAACACTGGCCACAGGACCACCAGAGTTGCCTCCAGTTGAATTAACAAGCATACCGGCATCAACAGCACTATCCACTCTCATTTCACTTTGAATTGAGTCATATATCTCCTCTATCATAACTCGAGTATATGCCTCCATAACATTTGGGTGACCATTAACTAATGGACCTGTTGGAATACCAATTTCAGAGAATCTTGAAATTACGGATGTGGCCGTAACTTCACTATCTAATCCAGGTCTTGCTTTTGCAAGTAAAATCTTAAATATACCTAATTTAGGAATCTTTAATCTATTTTCTAACAAAAGGAAAGAAAAAAAATCTGCTAATTCCTGAGATTTTTGTAATTTTTTATCAATTTCTATACAAGCCATATGTTTGTGTTTTATTCCTCACCAAATTTAAATATGTCACTTAATTTTTTTGTAGCACTCGCGAACCTTTGTGCCTTCTCTTCTTTTTGTAAACTTTCATCAGATAAAAATTGTCTTTTTGCAAGTTTTCTTTTAATTCTATCTTGAGCTTTTTGTACAATATATTTTTTAATTAAAGCCTTAAGTTCTTTAATTAATCTTTGAATTATTACAGATAACAAATACGCATAAATTGAATTCATCATAGCGCTTAAAAATGCTGACTTCTTTTTAAAATCAGAAGCATTTCCAACACACATAGTTCTTATATCACAAGGAGAAGGTGAAAAATCATTTGCTGTCAATCCCAAATTACCATTTGGACCTGAATTAATTGTAACTACAATACCCTGCAAGTAAGGCTGTATTGCCACAGTTGTTAGATTAATAACTTTTTCAATTAATATTTGCATAAAACTCTTTCTAACTGAATTAGCGTTTTCGGGAGAATTTATTCTTTGAGCTTCTGCGGTAACAGTATTGTTTACTTGCTCAAACATAATTGCCGGATTAATCTTTGGTTTGCTTGGGTTTGAATTATTTGCAATTACATCATCAGCTTGATTTATAATTGTTTCTGGCAATTTAATTTTAACATCTTGACAAGAAATAACAAAAAGCATTTCTCCTTTTTCTAATCTCTTTTTTAATTCTACTTTATTAAATTCAAAATCTCCATCAGAATCACTTACTGGATTTGAAACAGAGAACATATCTGAAGAACAAATTGCTGCATCTAAATAATAACTCTGTAATACTGGGTCTTTATCCATTTTTTCTTTTGGACCAAAAACCATAGTTATTATTTGTTTAACTATTGCAGCTTTTGCAACTCTGAGAGTCGCATCCAAAGGAGCTAAAGCATGGTCAAATAACCAATCTTTATTAGATTGTGTAGAGCTAATTTTTTTACCATTTTCATCTAAATATTTGGCCATAGACCTTAAGATGATTTTCGCTAATTTATCATTGTTGGGGTCAAATAACTTATCTAAAAATGATTTAAGAAAAAGGTCCATAGCCGCAGCGCCAAGAGTTGACTCGGTTAACTTTTTAGTGTAGTCAAACGTACTTATTTGTTGACTTACATCTAATGATTTTGGCCTTTTTAATTTTAAAGAAAAAGAACTTTTAATAGATGTTAATTGAGCAAGTAATTTTCCTTGCTCTTCTGTAAGTTCATTTTCTACAGGTTTTTGAAATCCCATTTTTGTTTTTATTATTATTCAGTTTTGTCTTCGTCCTTTTTAGTATCTATTTCTTTTAATAGCTTTAAAATTTCTGACTTTTGATTATCGCCAACACCAGGACCAGAACCACCTTTATTTGGCCCAGAATCATCTTTGTAAATAATGTCTTTTACGAGTCTTGCAATGTTAAATATTGCATTTGAACGGTCGGCTGCTATTTTTAAATAATCCACAGCAAACTTACCTTGCAGAACAAAATCATCTGCACTTTGCATCATCTCATCTTGTCTACGATATCTTTCAAGAGCCAAATCTCGCTCTTCGTGAAAACTGTCTAAGGATTTATCAAGTAATTTTTCTAAACCAGTAACAGATATGTCAACTTTCTTATTTTCCATATTAATTCATTTATAGTAAATATGGCTTACAAAAAAATATCTATTCTAACGTTTTTAAGAAGTCATGCTTAAATATCTTGTAGGTACTCTTGAATCTACTTAAGGAATAAGTTATTTCTTTTGTTTGTAAACCGGTTCTTTCTTTTAATAAATGATATACCAAATTTTTATTGTAAATTTTAAGCATATCATGATTTTCAAATATGTAAACTATAGCTTCAGCCACTTTCCTGTCATTGGGAAGTATTTTTGGCTTATTCATCTCTTGCTTTAACTTAGTAACAATAGCCTCAAAAACTAATGAATTAGTATCTTTTTGTTCTTCGCCATCTTTTAGTTCATAATGATTACCCGGTTGCGCACTAGCCTCTTCTACGTTTTCATCAATATCAAGACTGGCTTTTGTCATTTTGTAAGCACTTCTTTTTTCTCCCATCAAATAGTGCTTAGCTATAGTACCTAAATAAGCAAATGCTTTAGCACCGGTTCTTGGGTCATATTTCTCTAATTTAGTGGATAAAAAAGACATACAATCAACTTGTAATTCCCTAACGTCAACATCGGCTCTAAATAGTTTATAAGTGAATATAATGTTCTCTACCAGCTTTTTTAATGGTCCGTATATTTCTGTATTAAATATTCTATTTCTTTTAAACTCATCAGTCTCTTTCAGATATTCAACAATAGCTTTTTCTTGTTTATCCGACCAATAAATTGATGTTTTTTCGTATCTCTTTTTTAATTCATCATCATAATTATTATCCTCTTCCGAGAGGGTTTTATATGATTTTCTAAGTTCCTCAATAGATGGTTGATATCCATTAGTTTCTCCTATGGAACTTGCTAAAGTTTCATACAGATAGATGTATTCTTCACCTACTGAATCGAATTTTAGCTCTTTTAACGGTTTTATTTTATCTTTTCCCATCTAATACACACATTAATTTAAATAAAAGCCATTAAATTAATAATGGCTTTTAATCAAATATTAAGCAACAACTTTCTTTTCAAACTTGATGGGTCTATCATGCCTGCTTATGAAATATTCTTTTCTTGCAGCTTCGTTCCAAAATTTAATTTCTTCCGGAGACATTCCACCTCTTTCTTCTGGCCAAGCAGTTATGTTTCTTGGAATTTTAGAAGAGAATGGGTCCACAATCTCAATTGGAATATCGATTCTGTGTTCATATCCTAATCTTGGTACTGTGAAAAATTTCAAATCATCATAAATCATTCTTAAAAAGAATTCATGACTATAACTGTATTTAAAACCTTCCTTTATAACTTTAAGTTGTCCATCAACAGTTTCTGAATGTTCTTCAATAGATTTTGTTCTGAATACAGCACCGGTAATGTTTGCACAATTAAATCTCATCAATAATTGTAAATCAAATACTCCAGCCACTTCAGCATATCCATCAACCCAACAAGCTTCATTGAAAAATCCAATAAAACCTCCATTAGACACCTCTCTTGTTATAGGCAAAAATGCATCTTTATCTGTTTTTTTAGCAGCATAATTAAGCGCATTTTTATACCAATCAACATCAATAACATCTTCAGATTCTACAACTGAAAAAGTTTCGTACTTATTGATAACAGCATAATTTAATGCCTCATTAAAAATTTGCTGAAATGTGTAGCTACCCGTTTTTTCAACAGTATAATTTATTTTTCTTTCAGCCTCTATAACTTTTTGTTGAACAGAGCCGTCTTCGGCTTTATCCGGAACAGTTATAGATGGTTTATCCAAAATAGCTTTTAAGGAATTTAATTCTTCTTCACTTTCTCCATTATATAAAACCAATAAATCAATTGGTTGATTTTGTTGAGCGATTGAATAAGCACATTCGTTTAAAAACGTATCTACCACTTTTTTTATTGGTAATACAACAAGAAGTTTCTTATCGTTTAAGCTGACTAAGTTCTGCAATTCTTTCATTTTTATATTGATTTATGATGTTATTAAAAGACTCCACTTCTTTTTCTGGAGCATATCTACTTAGAGTTTCCTCATATTCTTTTTGTACTACTTCTGCATCTAATTTGCCGGTAAGCCATTTTTCTACTGCAAAACCAAGAAGTTCAGCAAGCTGAAAAATATCACCATTATTAGCCCAGAAACCATTATTGGATTTCATATATTCTTTACCTCCAAGTGGAGTCCATCCAACAACGTGAGTTCCCATAGCCATAGCTTCTAAAGGCATAGTTCCAAATCCAGCAATTTCATCTGTATATAAACAAATACTTGCAGCTCCTAATCTTTCTGCATAATCTTCTTTTGACAAACCTTTTAATTCATCAACTCTTATCCAAGAGAACTGAGGATTGAATGCATAAAATGTTTTAAGAACATTATATGTTTTTATAACAGCATCAGGAGTTCTTCCTGGACTAAATACAATAACCGGATTTTTGTCAGTAACATCAATCGGTTTAAATATTTTTCTATCTATTGATTGCGAATATTGTTTAATAGACAAACCTGGCATAACAGCATTAAGATACTCAGTGATACCATCAGAAACACTGATAACATCTCTAATTCCAAAATGTTGCCATTTCTGATTCATATTCAATGAATTCAAAATGTAATACCAGCTTTGAGCAAGAACTATTCTCTTACAAGGTATTTGAGCTGTTTTTTCCATAATATTTGGAAAACCTTCTGGAATTAAAAGAAAATCTTCAACATTTAAAGTAAGAGGCATACACTTCTTAACTTCACCATTATTGAATTTTGCTTCTCCATCACCTAAACACTGAAGTTCAATTCCTTCAGCAAGGTCACCTAACCAAGTTGGATTAAATGGTTCGTATATATCTACTCTCTTCTTAGCTTTCAAAGAAGCATCATATGAAGCTTTTTGGTCAACTCTCGGTTCGTAAATCATAACTACATTCTTGCCTGATTCTTTTAGAATTTGAGCGTTTCTAAACAATACGCTAATGCCGCCACTGGCAACATTCATTGGAGGACAATAAATGTAAAATTTATGGTTGTTGTTAGCAACTTTTTCAATTACATTATCCACAAATTTATTGTGGTCTTCCCTAACTTGTTCTTCTGTTTTTGTTTGAGTTTCTGACATTGTTATCTATGTTTTTTATCAAATTTAATTATGTATACTTCTAAAGTAAACTGTTATAATAAAAAATTATCTTTTTTTTCTATTATAACTTTTCTTGTTATAGGCTTTGGTTTATAATACTGAAATACTTCGTCTAATTGATTCTTATCTTTTAAGTACATTTCCCAATCATCTGGAGCCACTTCTTCTTCAATAACATCAATATAAAATGTTTTTGGTACAAATGGAAACTGCTTTACATATTGCGCATTACTAATCATTAAATCTTTGTTGCCGGTTAAATAATCTTTTTTATTTAACCAAAAACTTCCACTCCAAGTGTCTCCTTTTTGAGTTCTTTTTACAATTGCATCTACATACATCACTTCTCCTTTTTCATCTTTAAACAATGCAGAACATCTTGAATTTTGCCACATTGGTTCGCCACCATTAATATCTGTAATATTTACCCACTCTTCATCTATTCCAGTAATTGGACAAATAGGTTCTTGCATACACAATTTTTTAATAGCGCCAGATAAAGCTGAAGCGGTGTAAGGTGCTGACCCACCACTTTGGCCAGACCTTCCAAATTTTTCACACAAAGCAAGTATTTCAGGAATAAATTCCTCTATGATTGGTCTGTTATCTGGGTCTGTATTTGACTTAACGAGAATATCTAATTCTCTTTTTGCAAAGTTTCTAGTATTACTCATCCTTTTTATCTTTCTTTTGTTTAGCAATTACTTCTTGATATTTTTCTGGCCTAAACACTTTTAAAAGAAAAAGTTCATTATAAACAGCATTGATATTATCGAAAGAATAATCAACATCACCATAAGTATTGTAAGGATGTGAAATTTTTATTGAAATCTTTCCTTCGGGTTTATTTTCAAAACTCTCCGGACTATCATCAATTAACACATCACAATAATTCCATTTATCAGCATCATTTTCTACGAATTTGATATTTTCTAATTTACAACCACTTTTACCTAGAAAAGCATAAGTAGCTGATGTTATTTTATCAATTCCTTTAACAAGTAAAATCGTATTGAATAATCCATTGAATTTGCCGAAATTTTGTAATCGATTAGCACCATCAAATGAACGAGGAAATTGTCCGGCCATTGCAAACAATTCAAAAGCATATTCTTGAAAGAAATTTTCAAATTGTTCTCGAGAATCAAAATGATAATGATTCATTAAATCATTTGTATCTACCGGGAGAGTTATTTTTTCTTTTACAATCCTTTCTAGCTTATCTAACTCACTATCTTCTTGATTGGCTTCCGGAAGTATGTATTGAAAATTTTCATCAGCCTGAACCAATGAATCGTTTTTAATAAAATTTTTTCTATAAACAGTATCGAACTGTGAATGTAAATCTCTAAGAACTCCATCGAGAGAAATACCTAATGTTTTTATTTTGTTTTCCATGAATAAATGTTTAAAACAAACTTATTCAAAACAAACATAAAAGTAAACATTACAAAACAAAAAAGCTCATCCAGTTAAGGATGAGCTTTTATATATTTGACTTTAATCAAATACGCCCCAAGCGATGCAATGCAATATTATTACGCCTTAGCAGTTTCTGCCGGAACTTCTTCAGCAAAAGCTGATTCGTGTGCCCAGATTAAATTGAAACCGTATAATTCGTAATCTTCTTGAACTATTTGGTTTTTTACAGCGCCTTTACCTTTTGGTGTAATAGCACATTTATCCAAGAAACCTTCTTCTGTGTTGATTTCGTTAAGATAAGGAAATTCACCTTCTGTCTTAAATTGACATGTGGCAAAAAGCTTTTTGCCTTCCATTTCAAGTTTAGTAATACGACCAACATTGAATTCATCTTTGATGAAATCATAATCGTATTCGCCATCATCAATAGCGCACTCGATGTCATAACCGGCTTCTTTTAACTTCTCAGAAGCACACCAAGATTTTAATAGTTGCTCTGTGAAAACTCTGTGATTTTTGTTTTTCTTGTCAGCTTCAAGGACAAAAAAACGTTTTTCTTTAATTTGTGTCATAGTGTTTAATTTAATTAATTTTTTACAAATATAGTGACTTTATTTTATTTAAACTAAAAAAACAATAAAAAGTTACATTTTTTTTAAACTTTATCTTGCTCTTTTTATAATCTCCTCAAAAGGTGCCGGCGGCATCTCTATTTCGTGATGAACATCTTGGGCCCGAAGCTCTATGTAATCATATGTACCATCTTCATTAACAACCGCAGCTTCAATCATATCCCCTTCTTGTACAACTATTTCTTCAGCATTTTCAATATCTTCTCTTGTAAGCACCTCTTCATAGATTACTCTTGCTAAATTTTCCATTGGGTCATTTGGAGGATATGCTTCATTAATTGGTTGATTTCCAATAATTTCTACAGTATTTTCATCAAAATCACCTTCATATTCATATTCAGCCACCTTTTCGTGTTTTACATCTTCTTCTGGTTCAGGTGCTTCATCCATTGTCTCAAATACCTCATCGATTTCTCTACGATTAATTCCAGGAGCTGCAAATGCTCGTATTGGCCTAATTTGAGCTATAACTTCTCTTTCTTCCATAGCAAGGTCAATCCTTTCAACTTCTGGTTCGGGCTCTAGAGGCTCTGGAATAGCCTGTTCATATAATGAAGTAGATTGTATATTTATTTCTGAAAGGTTATATTTTTCACCTTTCATTAAATAAGCATTTTTATGACTACCGAATATTTTTTCTTTAATTTCATCAGAAAGATATAAGTCAGATGAATTTGTTAAATTTATTTGTTCTGTCAAATCATCATAAACTTTTAAAATCTCATTCTTTTTATCTTGTAACCATTTGGTTAAATCAGATTTTTCTGAGAACTTTATTTCTTCTGTATGTTTGGGAATATCCAATGAAAATCTTTTTAATTCAAAAGCATCATTAAAACTAATCTTTTTAACACCATCTTTTAATTCATAAGTAATTGATGTTGGTGCACACAAAGAAACACTGTTTATATATCCTCCTCCAGAAGAGGTAACATATGCATCTCCAAATAAATTCTTAAAATCTACTTTCTTAGAATTTTTTTCAAAGAATTCTAAAATCATTTTCCAATATTCAATCCCTATTTGAGAATTTGCTTTTGAAAAATTCTGAGCGAGTTGACCATTTTTTTTAATTTCTATATGAGCCACTGTTTTTTTTGAAGGGTGTTTTAAAGCTAATATTCCAAGTTCTCTATCTTTAACAGTGTGATAATACCCTCCAACACAATTAGACATTATTTTACCTTCCAACTGCAAATCTTGTTCATTTAAAATAGAAACATAATATCCATTTTCAAAACGATAAATTATATTTTTTTCTTTTCTTTCTGAATCATTTTTGTAGATATAGGCTTGTCGGACAGCTTCTGTATAAATTTTGG
>Ga0315289_10001308_pt1 | contig 38727 bp, 16 predicted proteins | sample YL17G11_40_MG_FD_203452 | JGI IMG/M metagenome (GOLD analysis project Ga0315289, IMG submission 203452) | Sediment microbial communities from Yellowstone Lake, YNP, Wyoming, USA - YL17G11_40 | ecosystem: Environmental > Aquatic > Freshwater > Lake > Sediment | place: USA: Wyoming | collected... | reverse complement strand
TAGAGATGAAGGTAATCATAAGATTGCACAACTTATTCTTAATACGTGTGATATTCATAAGTCTATTTACTGGATCTGGAAACTATCTAAGAAACATGCTGGTAATATGGTTAACTTAAGAACAAAAGCTAGCCGGACATTTAGGGATAAAAGTATGTTATTTAGTATATGGGGAATGCAACCTCTGGTTTTTCTAGAGCACTGTAATAGAAATAATATCATAACTCCAGAGATCTATCAAAGGCTAGAGGATGCTGTATTAATTACATTAAATGCTCAAATAAGAAATACATTCTACAATGTACAGATTACAATCAAGGATAAGTATAAACACTTACCATTTACAAAAACACCAATACAAATAGGCCATGAAGAAACCACAGAGTAGAACAATCATCATGATTGATAAGCTACATAAGCCAGAAAATACAATTGATTATGCTCATATAGAAATATTTGAGAACAGTCCTCTAAGAGGATTACCAAGGAAGTATAAACCAACAGCTGGAGATAGAATCTTCATCTATCCGGATAGCAACATTCCAAGATTTAAACTAAAGAATTTTTGTGAAAAACATAAAGTATCTATAGCAAAAGTTAAGGAAACAGCTAATGTATTTTTTATGGATCCAGATTCTGTTAACAGCGACAATGCCTATTATTCAACAGATAATTATGCTTATCTAATGCATAGAAGTTATTTTCTTGAATATGTAAAAAAAGCTACAAGAATAGGTGACAAAAGATATATTCAGCTAATAACCGATCTAACAAACTCTCAAGAGGATGTAATATACTTAGAAGACTGCTATGGTTTCAAAGATCAAGGTCTTAATAAGTATAAACTTGATATTGTACAGAAAGATGATTTAGATGATGATGAAGATGATAGCTTAGTCAATTGTCAAAGTCGTTCTAAATTATTCTTCATAGCTAATGCTGATCAACAACAAGCTATAGATGCTTTAGTAGGAAAGGATATTTATCACCCTGATGCACTATTAGCTCTGCTTAATGAAGGTAGTGTAGTAGATAAAGAAATGTATGATGGGATCATGAACCTGTTTGATAGTAATGATGGCAAGGATCATCAAGTAGCTATGGAAGCTATGGCAAATTGTGATTATGAAAAATCCGCAGTGTATTTGCTAATGGTATTTTATCATCATCAGAATGATATCTATAATTCAGATACCAAAACACATGTTAACTTTAAGAGTTATCTTAACTTTTTTAAACTTCAGCATGGACGACGTATTAGTATAGATGATATTATAGATAGACTTAAGGATAAGAGATTACTTAACAGCAGTAACCTGGCTATAGTAATGAAAGAAGCAAAGAAGGTTATTAAAACTACCATAGAAGGTGATACAGAATATTTTGTATTTACTGATATTGCTCCCGTAGAAGAGATCCAAAAAGAAGTAGCAGAGACAGATGCTGAAGAAGCAGCGGCAGCACAACCTCAAGTAACTATACCGGCAACTTTAGATTCAAGTCCCGGTGCTTTTCAGCAACCTTCTTTTGTTGAAATAGGCTTGGAAAATACAGAACCATTATTAGACTTATGACAGAAACAATAAAAACACCGCAAGAGTTAGAGAAAGAATTTTATAGCAAGCCCCTTGTACTAAGTTACTCAGGCTTAAATAAATTACTATTCTCACCTAAACTCTATTACAAACATTATGTCCTTCAACAGAGGGATGAGAAACTTGAAAGCTATTTAATAGATGGAAAAGTTATTCACAATTTGTTGCTTGATGATGGTAGTTTTGATAAAAGTTTCATACTTTTACCATCTACTCTACCCACAGGCAACTCAAGACTCGTTATTGATAGAATCTACAACCAAGTAAAAGCTGGCCCAGGATTACTCAGTAACTACAACACAGAGATTCTAGATATACTCAAACAGATTAATTTACATCAGTCACTAAAGACTGATGAACAGAGAATAGCAAAGATTGTAACAGAGGAAACTATAAGTTATTTTGAATTCTTAAAAGTAAAAGGCAATAAGGATTTAATAGATAGTGAAACACTACAAAGATGTAATGAAGCAGTAGATGTAATTAAGAGTAATAGTAGAGCAACTGAACTTTTAGGTACATACCGATCAGAGATGGATAATACTAAAGTACATAATGAACTAATGCTGTCTATAGATCAGTATAGCTCTGCGGAACTTTCATCTTTTGGACTAAGAGGAGCCATAGATAATATGAAAATTGATTTTGATGCTAAAGTTGTCTATATCAATGATCTTAAAACTACCGGTAAAACTGTTTCAGACTTTGAAGAAACCGTAAAGTTTTATAACTATAATCTACAGGCAGCAATTTATCAAAGGCTTGTTAAAGAAAAGCTAAAGGATAGTATTGATGCGGATTGGAAAATAGTTTTTCATTTTATAGTAGTAGATAAGTATAACCAAGTCTACTGTTTTGAAGTGAGTACAGATACAATGCAAAACTGGCAAAATGAATTAAATCTTAAGCTAGCAGAAGCAGAGTGGCACTATAAGAATAATAAGTATGACTTACCCTTTAAATTTGAAACAAGCCAAGTAATTTTATAATTATTATGGCAATTAAATCTTTGTATAAGGACTATTTTCAAAAAAGCAGGATCTTCCTCTATCCCATCTTAGAGATAAAAAGAGGAGTTAGTGTTACACCTATAGAGACGCATGTATCTTGGACGGACAATTATTCTAAAAGTGATATGAAATTAATATGTTTATATCATCTAAGAACAGATCCTGAATTTTTACAATTTGAGAAAGAAAAACTATTTAACAATAAACACTTCCACAGCTTTAAACAAGTTGAAGATAATAGAGGAGTTTATGTTTTTGATTTTTCTACATATGAGAAAGATTGGAATAAGATACTAGAAGGAAAATATTCAGAGTTAAGTCATGCATACAAAAAGAAGATTGAGAATTTTTATGGTAAAAGAGATGCTAACTATGCTTATATAGAGAGTTTCCTGTATCCTGAAAAATATTATTCTATGTATGCTGAGATGTTAAAGGTTAAAGAAGAATTACTAAGAGAAGTGAAAGAACTATGTTCTGAATTTGATCTTGATAAAGAAAACTTAACAGCAAGCATAATAAACTTGGAATTGAACTTAAAAAGTACTTAATTTGTAACCCAAACCAAAAAATAAAATGAGTGATTTAAAAACAATGATGTTGGTAACTGTGCCTTATACAGCAACCGAGAAGAGTTTCAGGTTAATTCCTGTAACAGCTGATTGTCCATACATAGATGTGGTATATTGGAAAGATAAAAAAGTATTAGAAATTAACTCTCCATTCAAGAAGACAGAACATGCTTATTTTCCAAAGCTGGATGAAAATGGAGATATGGAAAAAAGAAAGATTCCTATTAAGGATGATAATGGTCAACCTATGATCTACAAACAAGAAAGAAGAACAACAGAGACATTACAAAAATATTATATAATAGAGCAAGTAGAAATCATGGCTTTCATTGAAGCAATAGCAATCAATGCAAAGACTGTAGATTATATGAGCCTCTTAGCAGGAGTGATAGTTGAAGCACCAAAAAGCTCAATCATACTTCCATAATTCTCAAAAACAAAAACCAAGGCCTCAGAGAGGGTTAGAGCAATCTAACCCTTTTTGTGTCTTAAATATATAGGGGGGACAGCTGAACTGAACAAAACCAACATGAGTAAAAACCATTGGGTAATGGACTGGGAGACTTTAATAGACTGCACAGTCCTAGTGGTAGAACACTATACAGGAACTGAAGTAAAGGTTTTTAGTATCAGTAGGATGGAGAACCAGCTTCCTGAGCTAATAGAATTCTTAAAACAAAATAAGAAACAAGATGAATGGCACATATCATTCAACGGGTTAAGTTTTGACTCACAAATTACAGAGCACATATTAAGAGCTGAATCATATCTTTTAACACTACATGCAGTAGATGTAGCAGGTTGGATTTATACCAAAGCTCAAAAGATTATAGAAGGTCAGGATGAAAGAAGATTTGCTGAGTTTAGTGAAAAAGATCTAAGTATCCGGCAAATTGATGTATTCAAACTAAATCACTGGGATAACCCAGCTAAGAGATCTGGTTTAAAATGGATACAATACTCTATGGACTGGCCAAATCTATTGGACATGCCTATAGACCATACAGAGTCAATAACAGATAGAATACAGCTTAATACAATCATTGAGTACTGTAAGAATGATGTAAGGTCTACCAAACAGATCATGCAACTCAGTAAAGAGCAGATAAATCTCCGGAAAACACTTACAGCAGAGTACAAGATTAATCTATTCAGTGCTTCAGAACCAAGAATATCTAAGGAGTTATTCCTACACTTCTTAAGTAAAGGAACCGGTATAAGCAAATATGATCTCAGAAATCTAAGAACTAAGAGAGACTTAATCAAGATCTCAGACATCATCCTTCCATATACAAACTTTAAAAGTTTAACCTTTAAAAATTTACTACAAAACTTTCAAAGTTTAATTCTTAATGCAGCCAATACAAAAGGTGGTTTTAAGTATAGTTTAGTTCATAAAGGAGTCAAAACAGACTTTGGATTAGGTGGTGTTCATGGTTGTACAAAAGCAGGAGTTTATGAATCGGGTAATGGTATGCTAATACTATCATCAGATGTTGTATCATACTATCCAAATCTAGCTATTAGGAACAAGTGGGCCCCGGCACATCTACCTAAGAAAGAGTTTTGTGAGATATATGAATGGTTCTTTGAAGAAAGAAAGAAGCTACCTAAGACAGATCCTAAGAACTATGTATTCAAGATCATCCTAAATTCAACCTTTGGATTAAGTATAGATGAGAACAGTTTCCTATATGACCCTCAATTTGGCATGCAGATAACCATTAATGGGCAGCTAAGCCTGATGATGTTATATGAGATGATAAGTGAAGGTATACCAGAATCAGTTCCTCTAATGCAAAATACAGATGGTGTAGAGTTTATGATACCTGATGGAAGTCAGGAAAAGTACATGGAGATCTGTAAAGAGTGGGAAAAACTGACTCAACTCAGTCTAGAACATGACCAATATCAGAAAATGATCATAGGAGATGTTAACAACTACATCGCGATCAACATGAAAGGTAAAGCTAAGCGTAAGGGTAGATTTGAATATGATAATCTTCCTCTACACAAGAACAAGAGTCATCTGATCATACCTAAGGCCCTGTATGCATTCTTTGTGGATGGGATTATACCTGAAGCATTCCTTCAGGCTAATAGAAACATCTATGACTATTGTGCAGGGGTGAAAATCAAGGGTGATTGGGAGTTTCAACAAGTATGTGTAAAGAACCAAGAACTAAGTAGAGAAAAGCTACAGAAAACCCTTAGATATTACATCTCCAAGAAAGGGTGTAAGATCTTTAAGGTAAATAAGACAGATAAGCGCGAGATTCAACTAGAAGCCGGGAAGTGGATGCAAGAGTTATTCAATCTCTACGAAGAGAAAATCTGGTCAGAATATGAGATTGATGAGAGCTATTATTTAGACAAGATCTACAAGGAGATAAATAATATTATCCCTCCAGAGAAATCACAACTAACATTATTTTAAGATGGCAAAAGAAATAACACTATACCCACTTCTACGTCAGAGATATGATTTTAAAGCAAAGCAAGATACAGCTTTTATAAAAGAATTATTATTAACATTTGGTCACATGATTAGAGTTAATAGTAAGGATAAAACCTTAACTTCTGAAAAGCTGGAGCGTTTACTAAGTAAATTCATAGAATCTCAAGTAGAACAAAGGGTTAAACAAAAAGAAGATGCAATTTGAAACAGTAAAATTCCAGTGTTATTACTGTAGAGAATACCTAACGGATCTTAACAGAACTAGAGATCATGTCATACCTAAGTCCAAGGGTGGGAAACTATCCAAGGACAATAAGGTATATGCATGCAAAAAGTGTAACCGGAATAAAGGAGACCTAAGTATAGAAGAATGGATAGAGAGGTTAAAAGTTTTAAAGTGCACACCTAAAACAAAAAAGATGTTCAACAAGAAGTTTTTAATTCTACCTATCCTCTATGGAATAGTACAAACATTAATTAATGAAGAAAAATGGCAAAAAGAGCAGCAACAGCAACAAAAGAATTCTTAATGGCAGCACCACTGCCGGTTTATGAAGGAGATACTTACACAGTCATCCCACATGAATTTGTGATAGCAGAAACAGTAAAGAACCTAGCAACACAAGGTTTCAAAGTAAAGCAAGAGCTCTACAGATGTAATATGAACGCGAACATAGCTCAAGGTATATACCATCTAGATTATGCAAGTGATCCAGAGATGGGAATGATGTTTGCCTGGAGTAACTCATATGATAAGTCAATGAGATTCAAATGCGCAATAGGGGGATATGTTTTCTGTTGCTTAAATGGAATGGTAAATGGCAACATGGGAGCATGGGGAAGAAAGCATACAGGATCAGCAGATTCTGAAACTATTGATACAATTCAACTTCAGATAGGTAAAGCAAAACAGTACTACAATCAGCTAGTTTATGATAAAGAAACAATGAAAAATATCATTCTAACTGATAAAACTAGAGCTGAATTAGTAGGAAGACTTTACTTTGAAGAAGACTTACTTAATACAGAACAATTAACACTGATTAAACATCAGATGCACACCCCAAAACATGATTATAATGCAAACAAGGAAAGTTTATGGGCACTATATAATCATGTAACATTAAGCTTGCATAAATCACATCCTAAAGACTGGCTTGATCATCAAAGACTCGTACATTGGTTTTTCACACAAGAGTACGGAATTGAGCCATTAGTCCTCCAAGAAGACACACCTAATGAGATTACAGTTGTGGAACCGGAAACAGTACAAATCATACAATCCATCCAAGAACCTATACTAGTAATAGAACAGGTAACACAAGAACCTGTAATTGAAGTTGGTATTGAATTTGTAAACATAGTAGATGCTATCATAGCACCGGCTAAACCAAATAAACAAGTAGACTTATTAGATGCTATCAAGGAGGCAGAAGACAATAGTGAAAATAACTTAAATCACTTATAAAATGAATGACAAGGCTATATACAAAGAGCACAAGCTCAAGGATGGCCACATCTTACAGATATTTCAAGATACTTGGGCGGAGAGCCCGAGATCTTGGGATAATCTAGGAACCATGGCAATATTTCACAAAAGATACAACTTTGGAGATGAGGTAGAATTTACAGCAGATGAGTTTGAAAACTGGTCAGAAATGGAACAGTATATCAAGCTTAACTTACATGCTGCAGCATATCTTCCTATCTACATGTATGATCATAGTGGAATAACAATTAACTCTCAAGGCTTTTCTTGTCCTTGGGATTCAGGACAAGTAGGCTTTATCTATGTAACAGAGGAAAAACTCAAGAATACATATGGTGAGTCAACTATTACTGAAAAAGAAGTAGAAAGAGCTATAGCAGCTCTTGAAGAAGAAATCAAAACTATGAACCGGTATATTACAGGAGATGTATATGGATTCCAGCTAATCAAAAAAACTGAAGGAGAAGATGTAATAATTGACTCATGCTCAGGATTTTATGGAGAAGATATTGGAAAAAATAACATGTTAGACCACATCCCTGAAGAACTAATACCAGAAGAGTTAATAACAAAATTATGAAAATAAAGGAAGAAGAGACTATACAAGAAGCTCAATTATTGTTTACTTTTGATCTAACCCAGAAGGAGCTTGTTGAGCAAACCCAGTTCCTGTATGGTTATTATGTAGCAAAATTAAAACAATTAAGAAGCGCAAGACCTTATGTAAATAATTACAGAGCAGCACAAGAAGTTTTATATAAAGATATGATCTCAGCTTGTGCATGTTATCTGCAAGAGTGTTTAACTAAACCCAAAATAGATGAAAGAGACGATGAAGAAAGTGGAAATCTTCCATGAAACCTTTAAACAAAAGAATGGTACAGGACCAGCCTTATTAAATCATGATGAATTTGAATTACGCCATAAACTAATGGCTGAGGAGAATGATGAATATCTTGAGGCTTGTGATCAAGACGATATAGTAGGTATAGCAGATGCTTTAGGGGATCAGTTATATATTCTATGTGGAACTATTCTAAAGCACGGTCTTCAACATAAAATTGAGGAAGTATTTAATGAAATACACCTCAGTAATATGAGCAAGCTAGATGCCAATGGTGAACCTATTCTTAGAGAAGATGGTAAAATCATGAAAAGCAACCGCTACTTCAAACCAGACATTGCAAAAATTGTCTACAAATAAAACTTAGAGATTCCCGAAAGGGAGTCTCTATTTTTTTTTAATTACCACCCCTATTCATAGGTTTTTTATAGTTCTTACTACCTGGATTAGAGGAGCTCTTGCTCTTGGCATGCACTCCTTTTCTCTTAATTTTGGTCTTTGTCTTGAAAGAACCTGTTGTTATTTGTTTTGCCATTATTTATTATTATTTATTATAACCTTCTGATGTTTGTAAACCTTTAACTGGATCTATTTGTGAGCCTGAAAAACCTACCATGCGACCTAAGGTTGAAAATACCTTAGCTGATCCTTCTTTTTGCCAAGTATAAGGTCCTTGATCACTTTTATAATATAAAGATTCATCCTCTCCAGGCATAGCATGTTGAGCAAGTTGTGTTAAAAGCTTAGCTCCTCCATGTACTGTTGGACCAAAAGCAATAGATGTAGACTTAGTAAAGTCTATATAATTATTTAGACCTACCCCAGGAAGAGGAATAAAACTTTGATTCTCTTGTTGTGTTTTGAGGAATAGAGTTAAAGCATGATTAGATAACCAACCATCAAGATGAAAATCATCTTCCCCTAATGCACCAGATTTTGCTCTTAATTTTTTAAATCTATCCTCATCATCATCATCATATCCAAACAACATAGCCGCAATAGCGGATATAGCAAAAATTTGTACTATATCAACTGTAGCTTTTAGTAAAGCTCTTCTTTCACTAGGAGATAGTTCCATAGCATGTTGGCCAAAACTGGTTATCATCTTAGCTACAGATTTAACAGCTTCTACATAATATCCAGTTCTTACAGTTTCCAAAGCATGATTGGCTCTTTCTGCACCAAATCTATTCATAAACATAGAAGTAAAGTATCTTCTCATGAATGCAAATAATCTATAGGCAAAAAACATCTGAGCTTGAGGTTGTTCAAATTTAGCAAAAGTACCATTGAGATCTTTAAACTTTTCATGTACTGCATTTTGAAACTTCTTAAATTCAGAGCCTAGAGTTGTAGTGCCATCTTCAGCATATTTAATACCATAAACTTCATCAAAGCCCTCTTTAAGAATTAGTTGTTTATTCTTATTCAACTCCCAAGCATCTGCATAAGGAACTAAGCTGGTTACACCATTAATTGTTCTTTTTATTGTTTTAAAATTCATCATAGAGTAAAACAGTTGTAAACCGCCTTCCATTTCCATGAATTTTCTCGGACTATATACCCAACTCATACTAGCAAGATCCTTCTCAAAAGTTCTAGAAAAGTCTCTACTTATAACTTCTTCAGCTTTACCGTGAAGTGGGTCAAATCTTATGATCATTTGGGTATCTAGGGTATCATATTTTCCTCCCATGATACGCGTAGTCCATTCTGCCATAGCCTGCTTACTTCTAAGCTTACCTTTTGCCATAGAATTAAAGTCAAAATACTCACCAGCTATAGCTTCTACATTCATTTGCCATAACATACCCCAATAGTTCTTAATTGCAGAAGGAAGGTTTAAAGCAAAGAAGTTTATTGAAGCCCCGCCTGTAATAGCTCCTGTTGCTTTGTTTAACCAATCAAGATTTTTTTCAGAGTACATTGTACCTTTAAATTCTCTGTTTACAAAAGCTCTAAAACCTGCAGCACGGATACTTTCTCCTTTATTTTTTAAACCAGCTTTCTCTACAAGATGTTTTGAAGCATCCCCTAAAGAAAATGCTTTTTCTTTAATATTATTTATAGCTTCTATACCTTTGTCTGCATTTTCAAGAGTATTTGCAATAGCTTGTGCTATAGGAGATACTTTATTATATACTTTTTGCTTTTCAGTTTGTAGCATATAAACATTCAGAGCACCTATTACATCATAGGATACCTTATTGATGTCCAGATTCTGAATACCTCTAATGTTAATTTTATCAAGAACCGGATTTAAAATACCATCCTGAAGCATTGTTAAATACTCATATTCTTTTTCTGTATCTGGATTACTAAACTCATCTACCACATCTTCTTCCTGCTTGGATGCAAGATTTGCCTCCTCTATAGATTTACCACTAAATGTGGCAGCAATACCATTGCTTATAGATTTAATTCTATCAACCCATCGAGTCTTAATAGCTCCTGACTGAATTCCTTCTAAGATATCTTTAATAGGATATCTAGGTAGGTCAAAATATAATTTTTGATCCCTATCAATGCCTATTTGATTACTTAAATGATAATCCTTAGTAAGTTGTAGCAATGCTTTTTGATCTTTATTTAAGTTGTAGTAAGCATTATTAATATATTTTGTAAGCTTATTTTCCGGATTATTATATTCAGCTTCTCTACCCTGTTCTATAAATTGTTCACGAGTAAGAGGTAAGTATTCACCTTTATTAGTGATAACTGTACCTACATACTTTTGTAATTTTTGAGCTTCTGTAGTTTCTTTAGGTATAGTTCTGTATTTATTTTTTACCTCTGTATAAAAATATTTAAGAGAAGGTATACCAGGTACAGTAATTACTTTATCACCTAATTTAAGAGTTGTATGCTCATAATATTTAGGATCTTGTTCTGAATCTTTAACTTTTGATACACTCCAGATAGAAAGTCTTTCATATCTATGTTGGGCCTTACCTTTATATACAGAATCTTTTCTTATGTGATTTCTATCAAACCAAGCTTTAAACTCAGGACTCTTCTTTTTAAGAGCATCAACTTTAGCAACATCTTGGGGTTTAAGAAAACTATTAGCTGTATCCTTATTTAAAGAAGGTTGTTTTAAATAAGCCATATACCGATTAATCTCGGTAAGATAATATTCTGTAGGTTGCTTATAGCTTAATGCACTAAGTTCTCCTATAGCTTCTTCAAATTTTAACTTTAATAAAGGATTCTTCTCAAAAAACTCATCATTTGCTTTTTCTGTAATCTTTTCAAGATCTATCTCTATTTGTTTTAACTCTTCAAAAAGCTTATCTCTATTCTCTTTAGCTATCAAAGAAGGATCCGGTTGACCATTCCTATCTTTATAAAAAGATAGGATATCACTTTTCTTTTTGTATAATTTATCAGTTCTGTATTCCTCAGGAAGCTGTTCAGAAATAGCTCTAAGTTTATCAAAGATGGCACCAGTTTTTATATAATAAGCTTTGCTATATCTTTGAACTATATTTTGATTGGTCCATTCATCAATGATCTCTTTCTTAAACTGAGGAGTAATTTCTCCATTTTCATCATACATTTTTATATGACTATAAGCCGGATCTTTAATGATCATCTCAACAAAACCTTCAAAACTTCTTTGGACAGCCCCAACCTTTTCTACAGAATCACGAAGATCCATAGTTCTAGATCTGTGTCTTTGAAGAGCTTCAGCAATAGCTACATCTTCTGGTGCTTTAATAGTACCATCTTCATTGTATGAAGAGTATAATTGCTTTCTTTGAGCATAAAGAGTATCTAACTCACTGTTGTTTTTAAAGAAATCTATATCATTGGGATTAGCATTTCTAAATTTTGCAATTTCCAGGTTTATATCTTCTAAAGCTTTAAAAGCATCATAATTTTCATTAAGCAAACCATTTATAGCATCATAATAGTCTTTAGTGTATTTTCTATTAAAATATTTTGCAAGATGTAATTCCTTTTCTTTAATTAACTCTTTGAGTAAGTTTTTATCTCCAGAATCTTTAGCATTCCTAATGGCATTATCCATCTTAGCCATCTCAAAGCGCCAATCTTTAACAGGGGCCATAAAAGTAAGAACAGGTACTTCAATGATACTACCATCTTTACTTTTTACACCCTTTTTATCTATCATTAAGAAATCTTGCCAGTCTGACTTAAAATTAACATTAGTCATACCCATTCTTTGCATATAAGGTCTAGCAGCATTTACAAATTTTTCAGCTTTAGTATATGCTGTATTAAGAATATCCTGAGTATGTCCTTTTATAAACAGGGCGAAAGAAGCTATTACTGGATCAGGATTAGTTGTATAGGATTCAAACATAGTACTCCAGAAGTTGGCATCACCAAGTTCACCCTGATATAATTTTGCTATTTTTTCTTTACTAAAATTATATTTTTCTTTTTTCTCTTCCTGCTCTTTTATTTTAGCATCTCTACTACTTGATGGAGTTTGTTTTTTAAGATTGGCAATATCCTGATCTATTTCAGCTTGAATTTTTTCACCAAATGATTTTAAAAGAGCGGTAGTTGTTTCAACTGCTCCCTTCTTTTGAATAGCATTATATATATCATTACCTGCTTTTACAGCACGGGTTAATCTAGACATAACATTATATATGGAGCTATTTTGAGGTACACCAGATTCTGCAAAGTTTGCATCTGTAACTTTAATAAACTCTGACCAACCTTGTAGTAAATAATTGTAATGGATAACCTTTTCTAAAACCTTTTCTGTAGGCTCTTCAGACTTATTCAAATCTTTCATAAACTCAACTATCTTTTCTAAAGTTTTTTCTAGAGTAAATAGTGAACTTACAAGAGCTTTAGCTTTAAAAGCTGTATCTAAGTTATCATAAACCTCAGCATTTTCTTTACGCAAATACTTTAATCTTTCTGATATATCTCTAAAGAATCTACCTGATTCATCAGATAAACCTTTTTTAATTTCAAAAAATACAGGATCATTGGTTTGATTAAGTTGTTTGCTATTAACCATGATCATATTCTCAATAACATTATCAAGACCTTTCTTTGTAGGATCATTTTTTATAGCATCTTCAAGTTCTTTAGCTCCTTTTTCAATATCCTCATTGTACTGAATAACATCTTTATTAGTTATCTCTTCAACTGTTGTCTTGTATCCAGCAGTCTTTAATACATTAATTATCTCATTTAAGGTACTACCTACATTTACTGTTGTTTGCTTTATTCCTGGAAATTCAGTTCTTAAACTAACACGTACTTCAGCTAAAACATCTGTAACAACTTTATTAAACAAAGGATCTGCAGGCTCTGTCATTGATCCGTATAAAGCACCTTGTTTTTTAATAGAAGAACTCTTTACAAGAGCTTGTTGAAGTACCAATTCTTTAAACTGACTTCCATCATATTCTGTAATATCAGGATATAGTCTTTTAGTTTCTTCTATCACCTGTTGACCCAGCACAGAAAGACTCAAATCATTATAAGTTTTATCAAAAATTGATAGTTTGCTACCAGAAACTTTTAAACCGGCTTTTCTATAGTTTACAATAAATGGTAAAGCTATATCAGCCAGTTCTGTATTTACTGTTATGTTATCTGATATAAAATATACTTGGTTATCTAGAACAATAACCGGTTGATTATGATACTCAATATTTGAATTAGCCAATAGAGTTTTCATTTCATCAGATGTCACCATTGATGTAGAAACAATATCAGATGTAACAGCCTTAGCAAGTTTTTGAATGATTTCTACAACTCTTATCTTGTTTTGTAGATCTACAGGATTAATAGGATTAAGGGTTTTACTTGGATCATATGCTGATTCAACTTCTTCTATCCATGTTTTTCTTCTAACTTCTTCTTCCTCAGTTACTTCTGGTAATTCAACATCTAATTTATCACTAAAATCTTGTTTTGCTAACCAGTCCAGATATAACTGATCTTTAAACATATCCTCTGATGCATAGTTAATAAGATCTGTTATAGAACCTCTATTGTTGCTTTTAGCAAATCTAGCTATGACACTAACAGGAACATAGGTATTAAGTAATTCTGAGGCCTTTTTAGGACTGTTCTCTATATAGAGATAGAATGCTCCTTTAATAGGAGGAAGGATATTACCGGTAGATGAGTCCATCCATAACTTCCAGGTATTATCTTCACCTAATGCTTTCTGTGAGTTTATCCAATCAGGACTGGTTCTTAATGGGCAGGCACCTTTCATATTAACATTCTAGTTTTTTGTTATCAATATCTTCCTTAGATATCATATTCATCTTACTTATCAGATCAAAAACATCAATAGGTCCACTAGGTATGTTTACCCCAAAGCTTTTTTGGATCTGCTTAGACAAATATAATGATAATTCATCACTTTGTAAACCTGAATAGGATGGTGTTTGAGCAATAGATAAATAAGCTTCATTAAGAGCTTTAATAAACCAATTTTTACCACCTGTCTCCCATACAGTATTCTGTTTTGTAGGTTGATGAGTGGAAGCAAGTATCCAGTTAGATCCACCTTGTTTTGAGATCTCACTTGTAAGTATTGGATGTTGTTCAAGTTTGGCTTTAATAATATCTACCATTAAGTTATAAGTACTATTAGGTCCTTCATCTTTAGTAGCAGTATTTTTTAAAGCTTGGTATGCCGTTTCTGAATCTTTATAGGTCTTACCTCTAAATTCCACAGGATATGATTTAGTAATATTACCTTTAGATTTAGCAAGTTCAGTTGGGTTAGTAAGGGCTGCTGCTAAACCCTGGGCATTAGAGCTTATTTCTACACCTTTAACATTGGTAGTCCGTTTAATTTTGAATGTTTTTTCATATACAGCCCTTATGGCTTTCTTAGCAGCTTCTTCTGCTTCTTTACCTTTGTATTCAGCTCTAGGTACCCATTTACCTTCTTTTTGCACATTGTAAGATTCAATATCTCTTGTACCTACTCCAGCAAAGTTTTTAGTAAGAGTTGGTACAGATGTTTCAATCCAACCACCATAATTCCATTCATGTTTGGTACTATCATACCCTGTTTTAAGAAATTCTTTATCTTGTGTATACCATTTTTTTGTATCTAAATCAAATACATACACAGGTTTACCCATCTTTATTCCTAATTTAACAGCGGTATTGGTTCCACCCATAACTTCAGGTTTTGTAGTAGGACTAAGTTCAGCAACAGCAAATATAGCATCCGCATTAGCTACCTGGAAATAGTTTCTTACTTGTAAATTTCCTTGTAAAGTATCAGGATATTTTTCTCCAAGTAATCTTTCTACCTCAGATCTAGCATTATCCATTTGTTCTTTAGTAAGGATAGTAGCTTTTACACCGGCATTTCTAAGTTTTTGAGATAAGTTAGCGTTACCAGCATCTTTATAATGCATATGTTTAGTAACACCAAACTCCCTACCTATAATATCCCAGAAAGTGTCTCCACCATACGCACCTCCAGAATGATTAGTATAAGTCGCTGCTTCAGTATTAGTAGCAGGTTGAGTAGGTTTACCAAATGCCTCTCTAAGACTCACTACTAATGTTCCAGTATCATTATTAAACCCAAATTCTTCTTTCAATCTACTTACAAGATATGCATAAGTCCAAGGAGCTTTAGATTTTAAAGCAGCAAGTCCTGTACCTAAACCATCTTTAGGAAACACTACAGTTTTACCAGTTGCTTTTATTTTAGCAATGTCAGAATCTATCACAGCAGCGTTTGCACTTCCTTGAGCATCTGTCATAAAAGCATTTTCATCAGCCGAAGGTCTAAGCTTTGTGGATATACCCATAGCATTAGCTTCATCACGTATAGATGCTTGTCCTTTTTTACCTTGTCTTTCATTATTATCCCCAAAAACATATATTTTATCAAGATTAGCTCTCAATAACTCAGGAGTATAATAATTAGCTTCAATTTCAACAATAGGTTTAACACTAGCAGATAGTTGAGTAGATGCTGGTCTAACTTTATCAGCAATAGATTGTTGATTATTATAATTATATCCTAATATAGCTTCTTGAGTAACATTTAATACATCATTTAGTAAGCTATCATTAACTTTTAAGCCCAGCTTAGCAAACATTTGAGTAAGCAATGTTACAAACTTATTGAATAATGATACATTCTCTTTAGTTTTAATCTCAGCAAGTAATTGTTGAAATGCCGGATTTGTAAAAGCTTCTGCTAAAAATTCTTTGGTATTCAGTAATCCATAAGGATTTATAGATCCATGTTTTTTAGCAATCTCAACTTTAGCTAATTGCATAAAGTTATCAATCTTCTTTGCAAAAGCAGCATCTTTATCTATGATATCAACTGTTAAAGCATGTATAGTTTCATGAAGTAAATTTCTAGTTTTATTCTTACCTTGATTAGCAGCAAACATGTAAATTGTTTTTTCCTTAGGCATGTATACACCACTTGCAATTCTAATTTTTTCTGGCATTCTATTACTAGAATCTGTAAACACACCTAATTTTACATCACTTAATACCTTAGAGATCTTCGGATGAGCTATAAAACTTTGAATTAAAGATAACATAGCATCCTTATTCTTAGCATCTTCCCCAGTCATCCTGTTAAGTGCTGATAATAAATTTTCAGGAACTGTATTATTCTTGAGATTGTTAAGAAACTGCTGAACTTTTTCATCTTTCTGAGCTTCACTTACCCAAGCGTGACTTTCTTCACGTACAATTTTGGTATCGCCTAATGGCTCAGCTCCTTTGACAAAACCTGCAGGATCAATAACAACACTATCTCCACTATACAGGATAGCATTAATAGCTACATTTATGTCAACTTTAGCTTGCTCTAACTCTTCCTTTGATAGAAGCGGAATAATACCAGTTCCTAGTTGTACAAGATCTGCAGGGGATAGCAAAAATACAGTATTTGGATTATTGCGGATTAAACCTCCTTTACCTTGGTCACCATTAAGATCAGTCTTGGTAACATTCTTCATTATACCATTTTCATAATAGGTTCTATCCAAAACAAATACATCAGATCCCTCAAAAGTTTCTTTAAGATATGGTTGCTCATATAAGCTATCTTTAACAACAGGTAAGTCAATTAAAGATCTCTTGTAATTAAGACCTCTGTTTCTGAAAACTTTATTTTTTGTAGAATGCTCAATTTCAAAAAGAGCTTTAAGACCTTCAAGAATATTATCTGAATCTTTATCTAATTTAGGTAGGAAAGCTTCAGCTCCTTTTTCCATGATCTCTTTATAACCTTTATAAGGCATTACTGAAGCTAATGAAAATTCACTAGATTCCATACCTGTTTGCAAGAATGCATACAAAGGAAGTTTTGTAAAGAAGTCTGCTATATAAGGATTTGGATGCTTCATAAGGGCATTCCATTGTCCATTATATTCACTAATCAAACCTTCATCAAGATTGGCACTATTTTTTAACTTAAAGTTTACTACATTTCTGTATTTACGTTTCTCATCTCTAGTTATACCTTCTGGTACAAACTGTTTTAACATAGAATACTCTGAAAGATCGCTTATTTCAGGATAGTTTTGAATAATATCCATCAACTCTCTAGCAACAGTATTATCACCAGATCTAAATAATTGCCAAATATTATAAGTGTTTGTTAAAGCCTTGTTTGCTAAGTAATTTTCATAAGTTAATTTATCAAGCCTTTCATTATAACTCTCTTCTGATTCATTCTGCAACTTGCTGTACACTATAGATCCTGTATTTACAAGTCTTTCTTTTCTTAATTTAAATTCTTTGCTATTAATAATAGAAGCAAGAGACACAGTACTTCTTAAATACTCTCTTTCTAATACAAACTCAATAAAGTCTTCACGAGCAGCTTCTGTGTTTGTACCTGAAAGACTTGTGAATGCTGCCGTATTAACAGGAGCTAAACCTCTATTTCTATAGGAATTTTCACTCTCACTATGAGAATCAAAATTCAATCTTTCAAAATCTATATTAGCCTGATCAAGCATTGCTTGTGGTATAGGCATTGTTTTATAAACTTTGCTACCTCTTGTATATTGCTTTAATTGATTAGAGAAGATATATTGAGCTATAAAATTCTTAAATTTAATAACATAAGTTTCAGAATCATATCCGGTAGCTTTCTTTAAACCAGCAGCACGCATTCTATTTGATGTTATATCAATTAAAAACTTATTCACCTTATCATTATCTCTGATCTTAAAGAACCTGCTAAATAACTTTCTAGCAAACTCCTGTATAAAAAATGCAGCAACAATACTACGCTCCTTCACATACTTTGTAAATTTAGGATCCATGGTTAATGTATTACTAACTTTCTCTACTTCATGCGTCTTAGCTTCTGCAGAAAAAAGATCTGATGATGTTTTAGTATCTGGATTTAAAGCTTTTTTAGTATCATTATAATCCTCAATAAGAGATTCTATATATAAATACTGTAAAAAACCGGCTACTTGAGCTTCATCCTTAAAATTCTTTTTTGATATAGCAACTGCTTTAAGAGCCTCTTTAGTAAAGTGATTACCTTCCTTAAAAGTTTCTAGAGCTGAGTAATATCCATAAATATTTTCTCTATTATCATTAAAATTTTTAGGTAGGGATAGTTGATCCAATATCTCATTTTTAGCAGCCTTCATTGATTGATATAAACCTGAGTCATGTCCTTCGCCATAGATCATAGGTGATAATAAAGAGCTTCTTCTGTTTTTATCCTTAATATAAGATCTAGTTATAGGATTTGAAACAAGATAGGCAATATGATCTAAAGGTACACCTGCTTCAAGCATGAATAAGATTTTTGGTACAACATCTAAATTGGCTTGTAAATAAGCTACCCAGGCATCATTAGCTACATCCACAAAACCATTCATTAGTTGGGATATAATTTCTGCTATAGAGTTTTTATTTTCAGCATCAAGTATGTGAGATAATGATATTTTACCATTTAATAAGTTGTGCTTAACAAATAGAGTTATAGGAACATCTACTTTCTTTTCTTCTTTTTTATCTTTGACTGTTCTTGTTGTTACATCTATACGCATGTATTTGTTCATAACTCCACCAGCCATATTAAGAAGATTGTTAATGTAGTTATCTACAGCAGCAATACCTAGAGATCCTTTACCGGCAATATTTTCCTGTTGTTTCTTTAAGTTATAATCTTCTGTGTATATATTGGTTGAACTGATCCCCTTATCATAAAGTTTTTGACCACTCATTAAGGACTTAGTAAAGTCAGTTTCATTATCTGCTTCCTGGATATATTCTTTTAAAGCATCGGCTAAAGGCTTGGCTATATTTGTATCATTTGGAGTAAGTAATGAAACAGCTTTCTCAGGTAATTCCAAAATACTGATAATGTTATCCATTAACTCATTTTGTATACCGGCTATATAATTTCTTTTATGTTCATTGGCATCACTCAGCTCTTTATAAACAGTAGATAAGTCAGACTTTTCTTCATATAACTCTTTTAAAGCCTTCTTAACAGCTGTTATATCATCAAATGTTATTCCTTTTATCTTTTTAGTATAAACAGCATAAGCATCCGGGAAAAAAGCTTTCATCATATTTTCCTTAGTGCTGATATAGTTTAAAAGCTTTTGATCATCTGGTTGTACTAAGTTATCAAAAACCTTATCACTAACAGTTGTTGTTTCTGATACACTTCTTATTGCCTCACGGAAATCTTTAAAACTACTTTCAATATTAACCAGCTTGGTAGACTTCTCCTTTTTAAAGAATCCTATTTTAGTATTGGTATCCTTGAGTTTAATAAATTTTTCATTTAACAATTGGATTTTAAGATCAAGATCTTCCTCTGAGATATCTTCTAAAAGTGTACCATTCTCTGTAATATAAGGTAGATAAACAGTCATCTTATCCACGTCAAAGTCAGTACCTGATTTAGCTACAATCTCTGCAGGGATTATTATGATAGGACCTGCTTCAGGTTTTAAAAACTCATAAACTTGACCAAACTCCATTGAATTATCTCCCTGGGTAGGTATCCTTACTCCCGTTATTCTTATCTTCTTTTTGTTATTATCATCATTAAGCCATGCATCCAGTTTAACCATCTCATTGAGTCTAGCTAAACTTTTATCAATATCTATTTTTTTCTTACCCTTATCATCAAGATCTTTTTCATAAACAGCAATTTGTTCTCCGGAATTAACATAAACTCCATCTTTATTTTTAACAAAATAATTAGTCTTAAACAAGTTTTGATCCATCTTATTAAGAGCTCTTTTGAATCTAAAGCCTATTGTGGCCATTAAACCATTTAAGTCAACTATATAAGAACTGAGTCCATTGGTAGCAAAATCATCATGCTCAGCAGTTTCTACATCTGTAGGTTTTGTAAAGTTCTGCATTAAAGCAGAGGATACTTCAACTAAAGGTTCTCCTTTAAGCTTAGGTTTAGCTAGCCTATTGTTAACAACGGCCATTATTAATTTTTCAAACCTTGCTGCTAAAGGACTTATACTTAAATCAATACTATTTAGATTGGATGAAGCATTCAGTATAGATCTTTCATGTTCACTAAATCCTTGACGCTTTAATTCTTTATTAAGAAACACAATAATGTTCTTAAGCTTATCAGCATCAAGGGTTTTTTTATCAAGATCTGCCTCAGTTACACCTAAAGCTTTAAGAAGTTCTTTCTTTTTATAGGCTACATACTTATTGAGTGTATTAATGAATTTTTCAGATTTTGTATGAAACTTACTATTAGCAAGTTTTTCTTTCTCGCTAAGTTTTTCCCAAGCTTCTAAAGCAGCTTCAGGTGTTTTGAATTTTTTAGCTTTAAAGTAATCTACAGGAACTCCATTAGCATATAATGTTGCTGTTAATAATTTACGTAACTGACTAGAGAATGTAGCTTTATCTTTAAAATAGTTGTTTACATCTGTCTGATTCTTAAGATAAGTTACATAAATAGGGTTAGGTGTGAATTGAATTTCAGATATTGCTTTTATATTACTTGTATCTCCATTATATATTTCATCACCATTTGTATCTTTACTTCCATTTATGTGAGACCTTTTAGAACCAGATGTAAATAAGGCATAATCAATATTCTGAGACATCATGGCCTTATGCATTTTCTCTGCAGGATAACCTTGAATAACACTTGGTATTAAAGGAAATAAGGAGAACTTATGAAAGGATTGTACCGGATATCTTCCATCTTCTGTAACTAAAGGTCCATTATATTGAAGTTTATATACAGGAAACATCTCTGATAGATCATATGCAGATAAACTTTCACCATTCGCAAGTTTATTAAAAGCAAGTTCTTGAGCATCACTCCACTGTCCTTCTAATCTTTTTAAGATTCTATAACTATCAAAGGTTATCCATCCTTGACCATCGCCATCTTTTATCTTGGCATAACTTGCCATTTTACCTCCATAAACATATGGGTATTTTCCATTAACTTTTGTTGCATTACCAACTTTACCATTATCTTCACCATATAAATATTTGTTTATAGCCACCGGATCAGTATAGCCTTTGCTAGTTAGATCTTTTCTAAATAGTTTATCAAACATATCAAAATATGAAGAAGATACTTCACTTTCTTTGATTATGGCACTATTGAATATACCATTATAATGTCTAATATCTGAAGGTAATCCTTCTTTTCTAACTATACCACCCTCTTCTAAAGACTTACCTAGTAAAAGTTTTTCAAAAACTCTACCCACTTTGCTATTAACAAAAATCTGAGATAACTCATCTACACCAAAAACTCTACCTCCTGACTGAGATCCTGGAGTACGTTTTGTACCTGCCTCTTTGGTGTGATCAAATTGAAAACCATCTCCTTGTAATATAACAGTGGTTTCTGTTTTATGAATAAAATTGTTTATAGCAAATGATCTAATAGCAGCTTGTTTAACATTTTCATTTATATCATCTTGATTTTCTCCCATATTGAGAAGATCTTTTTCAGTTAAGTGCTTACCCTTTAATATAATATTTGCTATAGATGTTGGTAATACCGAATTCTCACCAAAGGCAGGATCAAATAAATTTTTGTTATATCTCTCTATAAGTTTATCAAAATAAGATAAAATCTGAGTATCTATTTTTTTCTTTAGGATGGGATTCTGGGATAATAAATCTATAAGGCTTCCTGCAGAATTTAATTCTTCAAAAGTAGTTTTAGAACTTAATTGATCTTTTAGTTCTGAATTGTTTTTAGTATTTTCTAAATCCAATATCTCATCAAAAATATCAAACTTATCAGCTCTCTTAAAACCAGATATCTTGCTGTAATATTCTGGATCAGCTTTGATCATAGCTATTCTTTTGATCTCACCCTCTAATTTTGGATAAAGCATCTTGAGTACTTCCTGCATAGGATCATAACCCATTAAATGTTTACCATCAATTGTTCTTAAAAAAGCTTCTGTATCAATATATAAATAGGATGTTTTTTTATTATCATAGGTTATAATCCTATCTGTTTTCATACAAAAGTATGAGCTCTTATCACCAGGAGTTATTCCTTCCATGAAGCCTGCAGCCAAGGTAGCTATGAAGCTACTTATAATCTTATCTGTTGAATTCATTTTAGAATAAGCTTTTCCTTTTGATACCTCTGCTATATCAATATATTGAGTTCCTGTTAAATCATACAACTCAATCTTGTTATCTACAACTTTGGCTCCAACACCTGATGTAGCGAATAGAGAATTCATTGTGATCAAACCCTTAGCCTGAGGAGTATTTTCTGGATTCAAATAATTCATATGCATAAACATAGAATCTTTTGAATATAAGTCAGATCTCTTAGTAGCATTATTAAGAGCTTTCATCTTTTGAGTATCTGTACTATTTAAAGCACCTGTTGATTTTAATTCATTAGATGCTGTGTACTTCATAGAACTAGTATACTCTTCAGAATAATCTGCTTCTAACTGACCAAGTTCATTAAGAGCTTTTCCATTATTAGGAATCTTTACATCATTGTGTAAAATAATATCTCTAGTTAAGAGATCTGTAACAATATTAGAAATTTTAAATTTCTCTAAATTAATAGATGCTTCTTTATTGTTTTGATTTACCTTACCTATAGCATCGGCTATATAATTAATATCATCAGGAACAAGAGTATCTCTTATTTCTGCATTATCTGTAAGATATATACCTATGCTATGTAAAAAAGGTATATAATTTTCCTTAGCAACGGTATAGGTAGGTTCATTATTACTATTAACACCTTCAATTATAAAAGCCTTAACTACTTCATCTACTCTTAATTCATTTATTTGATTTTTGTTTTTCTTTATAAATAAGGAAGCCGGTTCTTGTTGGAACTTAGATGGCCAATCTCTATTGACAATTTTTTGGTAACTAGCTGTTGATTTACCTACTTTAATCTCTAAACCAGCCTCTATATCCTCACCTTTAGCATTTGTATAGGCTCCTTTTTCTTGCATCATAATTGATACTAGATCAATTCTATGAAGATTCAGACTTTGTACAAGTTTCATCCATAAATCACCAGTAGCAGATCCTTCGGTTATCATGGCTATTAAAGATTCTTTTGCTGAGAATTTAATTGTCTTACCTGTTACTGGATCTACACTAACCTTGGGCGTATAGATCTTATTAAGCAATTGTGTAAAAAGTGGAGAAACAGTTTTACCTGCAGCATTCAATTTATTATACAAGCCTAAAACAGAGGTTTCACCAGAAGCCTTATCCATAAGAACTCTCCAGAAAGCTTTAAAATCAATAGGTTCAGCAAATCCTAATTCATTAAGTTCAGGTTCGCCATTCTTTTGCTGCTTAGTTAAACTCTTAACTAAATACAAAACAAGATCATTAGCAAGATCTTCAGAAGCAATACCATTAGAAGGCTTGTCAAAATTACCCTGAAGTTCTCCTTCTGCATTTTCTGAAGTTTCATCCCAATCTGTAGCATCATCATCCTTTTCTAATTTCAAGGGTGTAAATCTATCTTTAAAAGCGCTGTTCTCTCTATGGAAAGCAATAAGAGTACTTCCTGTACTTTCTCCATCAAGCATAGAAGGTATGTCACCATATACTTCAGGGCTGGTAGCTTTACTCAATATGGATAGCTTATTATCCAAGATCAATCTTTGTGTAGTTAATCTTAATATTTCTTCAGCTAAAGCTGCTTCTTGATGCTCTACCACATTAGGTTGTTTTGCAACAAGTTCGTTGATCTTATCTGTAAGCTTCTTTGAATCTATAAGAAGAACATCTCTTCTAGCATTCAGTTTAGCTAAGGCTCTTTTATATAATTCAGAAACATATTTAGTGTTACTGAATACTTTAGTAACCATTCCATAGCTTCCCTTCTTCACATAATCAGTAATAATATCTGACATGATGCCATCAATAGTTCTTGTCAAAAGCAAACTTTCAGATAAGGTTAAAACAGATTCTCCCTGAGCATCAATAATACCTGAATTAAGTGTTCCAAATTCAGCATTACTTAAACTAGGTGTATAAGCTAATAAATCTTCTTTAGTTTTAGCTGTATATAAAGCATTGAACATTTCACTTAAAACACCAGCAGAACCAGGATTAGAATATACATCAACAACAGAAGAGTTTCCTACTAAAGCCTTTAAAGCTTTCCATATTCTATCAAAGATCTTTCCTAAAATGCTAGTTTTTTCTGTCTTAAATTTACCATTATTCATAGCATATACTCTAAATTCCTCTGCTATAAATTCTTCTAGCTCTAATCTACTAGCCTCTGCAAAGTCAATCTTAACTACTTCATAAGTATTAGCACCCGGACCAGCTACTTTTCTTACAGTTTCAAAACTACCTTTAAGCTTAGAAGCATCAGTATATAATTTTGTTCTTTCTGCCTTAGTTAAATAAATCTGACTAAAAGCATGCCAGGCTTCATGATACACATGAGTATAATTGGCACCAGCATATAAAGTAATGGTTGCATCACGGAAATCAGCCCATGCATCAGAGTTTACTACATTGCGTAATAGGTTTAGAGAAAAAAGAGGTTTTCCAGTTTGATCCACAGCTGTACGCAAGGCTGTTTCTTTATTCCACCAAAGTTCAGCCTTGGCATCTTGTTCTGGTGAAGACTTGCTTTCTATAAGCTTAGATCTTTTTAAATCTAAAAAGATATCATCTTCTTCTTTATTTGTTGTAGGTATGTTATTATTTTCTATTTCCTTTGTAGTAGCTGCAACTTCTTTTTTAATCTCTGGTTCAGTAACAATTGTGTCAAAAGTAAAGTATCCATTAACAACAACAGGTCTACCTGTCACAACATCTATAGCAACTCTAGGCGTAAATTTAGCAGCTATGAAATCAAAGTAATTTAATTTTGATAGTTTTGCTGTAAACCCTTTATCTGTAGGAGTAAGTTCATAATGAGTGTAATCAATATCAGCATACTTGTTAGCTTTAAAGTGAACAGTTGTATTCTCACCCAAGAAAGTCTTTAACTCTTCCTTGGTTGGTTGAGTTTTACCATCAATAGAAATAAATAATTGCTTAACTGTACCTTGTGTTGTAACACCAATAGTATATCCTTTTTGATTTTCTGAAGCTGGCATATTAAGATTAAGAAACTGCCCTACATAATTAACTTTTTGATCAGCTGTTAATAGAGTACCCAATACAGATACATCATCCATGAGGATGTTAACTATATTATTTAATAAGGCTTCATCTTGTTCACCTAGTTTTTCTGAATTTTTTAAAGTAACTAAGCCATCATAATTATCAAACTTGATAGCTGGTAGATTTAAAGTAACACCTTTTAATTCACTTGGTGTAAAGGTGATACTTGCTTTTTCTTCTTCAGTTAAAGGTATACTAGAAAGTTTAGCAGAAGAAGCTTTCTTTTGTTCAGTATCAGAAAGAGTATCAATTTCTTGAAGAGCGCCTTTCATACCACCTAATAGATTGACCAATACAGGCCCGTTCTTTAAGGCTCTGGTAATAGCAGTTCTCTTAGCATTCTCAGCTTTAATTTGTTCATTAACATCATTATTAATAGCAATCAATTCTTCCGGAGTTGCTTTATTATATCTAGCTAGTATCTTAGCTTTTAACTTTATAAGGTTTGAACTAGTATTGCTAGGTAATATAAAATATACAGGTTTTCCTGAATCAATATCAGCTATCTCACCTACTTCATTAAAATAAAGAATATCACCTTCATTGTTTGTTATAACTAAAGCTTGTATAGGAAAAAGTAGTTGCTCTTTTCTATTAGCTCTTTTCTTACCAGGAATATCTCGCTCATGCATCACAACAGCTCTTAAACCTTTTTGTCCTTTGTAAGTAACAGTACTGAAGTCTGGATCATTATTTTTTCTAGCAGAAAGAACTTTCTCTAATACTTCCTGATACCACTTTTTATCAGGATCCATTTGATTTATAATTTTAATAGTTTCTCCAGAATCAGTTACACCTTCTTCATTAGTAACCTGCGTGGTTTTCATCAAAGATCCACTGGATAGATTTTTATCATAAACTACTACATCAGAACCTGCAACACTTCTAGCTACAAGCAATGATGGGTCTGTAGGCTGATCAGCAATTATAGTTTCTAGCTGATCAATACTCTTTACTTGTACACCCAAAAAGGTAGCTACAGCTTGTAGTTTATCATCAGCCTTTTCTAGTTTTTCAATTTCTGTAAGTAAGTTATTTAGATTATAACCTTTACTTACAAACTCTCTTAATTTGAATTCTGGATTAGTATCTATTAGATCAAAAATGATTTGAGGAACATGATAACTCATGGCAAGAGCTTCTTCTAAAGTTCCGCCATCATCAATAATATCTTGTTTTATTGTATTAGCTATTGCTTTGGGATCAAAAAAAGGCTCTTTAATTTTTTCCTTAATCAATCCATTTACATATTCTTCAAGAGAATTTTTTAAATCCTGGTTATCACTTAAACTACAAATCATAATCAATTAACATTTTTTAAGGTTCTTCAAAAAATTAGTTTTTAATTCTTGGACAGGTTTATCAGAGATAGCTCTCTCAGTACTTGTAATAACTTGTTCATTGTTTTTAATGATCTCATTAGTTTTACTACTTGTTTTTAAACCTCCTCCAGGAATCACCATCAACTCAGAAAAATTCTCTAATTTGATGTTCTCATCCATTTTATTGGGTGAAGTTAAAGTTACTGATTTTGTTCCAATTCTCTTAATTTTATACTGAATACCGTTATATAAAATATTAAATTTATTTTTTCTAGCAAGCTTTAAACTTTCTAAGTTTATCTCTTTATTGAGATCTTCTGGTGTAACTTCTATGGGAGTGTTAAATTCAAGTTTACCAAGGCTTATATCTTTTGCATCTTCTGTAATTGCTGTGTCAAAAGTAAGTTTTGCTACAACCTCTCCCTCTACCTCTTTTAACTTCTTCTTTTCTTCCTTTATTGTATTTTCTACAACAGGTTGGGGTACAGCAGTTTTACTAGTAACCGGTACAGCTTTTGTTGTTGTTTCAAAACTAAGAATACCGTTTTTGGTTACATTAACTCCAGGAATCTTCTCTTTAAGAATTTTACCCTGAGACACCATCAACTCATCTAAATACCTTATTTGATCTTGATATTTCTCAACAGCCTCTTGAAGAGCATTTATACGTTCTTCTTCTTTAGTTTTAGTATCTTCAAGAAACTCAACTGTATCCAGATTTTGTAACATTGAATTTTCAAGTTGCTGAAATCTATCTTTAAGGGCAGGATAACTCTCCAGGAATAGGGTATCAGATTCCAGATCAGAATTCATGAGAGCATTGATCTCTTTACTAGAAAGAGTCTGATAGCCGGTTTTAGTTACAAAATTCTTAAGATTGCTATCAGAACTTAAAAGCATATCAACAGCTGTTCTTAAATACTTAATAGAGGCTTGTATAGCCTTTTTAATATTACTGATAAGTTTATCTAAGACTGTTATCTTGCTTTGTATTTTTGCACGTCTCTTTTCTAAGTTATCCTTATCTAAAGTGGTTAAAGTAGGATCTGCAATCAGGTTGTTGTAGTAATTTATTTGATTAGTAAGATCACTCTCAATAGCTTGCATTTGCTTAAGATCATTTTTAAGATCTTTTATTCTATCAGTAATATCATTAAGTAGTTGAAACTCTGATCTATATGATTTTTTAAGATCTGCTATTGTATCAAGTGTTCTTAAACCTCTACTAGTCTTTATAGCTGATGAAGACTTGATTGTTTCTAAAAGTAAGTCAATCTGATTTTGTATTTGTTTTAAACTACCATCTGTAAGATCTACTGTATTATTTAATAAGTCTTCTAGATAGGCTAGTGTATCATCAATAGATCCAATATCTTGTCTTTGTAAACTTAATTTTTCATTAAGCCCTGCTATCTTCTTATTGATAAAATTGATATTTGCAGTTCTACTTTTAGCTTGAGCTGGCGTAAGTTCTGGTCTAACAGGTTTAGCCGGTTGAGCTGTTGTATTAACTACTTCAACAAATGGTGCAGGAGCTGTTTGAGCAGCAGCACCTTTAGTATTAAGTGTAATATATTCATCAACAATAGGTTGAAACTCTATAACACTATTTTTAATATTGTCAGCAACTACTTTAGGATCAGCACTTTTAGTATCAACTTTCATTTGAGCTTTATTGACATGTCCATCTAGGTTTATATCAATCTCAAAAGGTACAATTCTTAAATCAGTTACTTTAAGACCTGTTGCATTCTCTAATAATCTTTTATATAGGGATAATTGTACAGCATAACCTTCTTTCTTTTTATAGAAATCTTGATCTGTGCCAAATTTATCCCAGGTTCCTAACTTTCCATTCTTACCTGTTTTACCAGACTTAACATCATAGATCTTAATTTCTCCTTTAGGAGTTACAACCACTAAGTCCATCTCACCTGCAATGGTTTTTTGTTCACCATTAACATTGATCATACCTGAGACAATAAGGTTTTTTGCTAAAACTACTTCACCTCGGCTTTTTATAACATCCATCAACTCATGCAAACCTTTTCGTAAACCTTCAAAGGCTTCAGTAGACATGCCCTCTGGTTTTACCATAAGCTTTCCGCTGAAGAAATGTCTAACAGCTTTATCTATAGTATTACCGGCAGTACTTGATTCTTTATAAGCATATTTAGTGATCAGCTTTTTAAACTCTTCATAAGTAGCTTTATCTTTAAGTTCTTTCTTTAAACCTTCAATTTTAGCTGTATCAAATCTATCTTTAAATTGCTCAAAACCTTTAACCTTATTTACCCATTCATCAATAATCTTAGCTGAAGAAAATCCTTCAACCCTACCTTGTGCAAATATAGGTTTAGCTATCTCCATTAAGGTTTTACCTAAACCTTCTGCAAAATCAGTTTTAGCTACGTTGTATGGATCCTTACTCAAAATGTTTTCATAAACTAATTGAGTAACTCTATAATCAATATGCTGACCATTAATTATATAACCTTCATCATCCTTATCTATATTCTGAGCAGTATCTGTTAGATCTTTAAGTTTAAGTAGAGCTAAGCGGGCTTCTGGTGTAATTGTGCCGGCTTCTAAAGCCGCATTCATTAATCTGTAAGCAATGATATCTTCTAGCTGTCTAATCTTTGGTTCTAAACTTGGATTTGATTCAGCATCTTTAGTCAACTGATCTTTCTTTTCATTTAGTTGGTCTACTGTTAATCCTGCATATTCTTTAGGAATAGCTAAAGCTTCCTCTTCCTGTAATTCAAAATACTTATTCCGAGCATACTCTCTTGCTATATCTGTAGCATAATCTTCAAAAGAAACTTGATCTTTTATATCTTCTGCTAAGTTATCATAACCAGGTTGAAGAAAATCTTTAAGCCCTTGAGGATATGTAGAGAAATCTTCGGCTACAAAAGTATCGCGCTCTGTAGTAGTCCCTTTAGGTTTCTTTCCAACAACATCTATAAATATATTCCACTGTCTAACTGCTTCATCATATTTATCACCCTTAATAACCTTCTCATCATTCTTATCCAAGAAGTACATTAGTTCCGGATATGCTGTGTTATTATTATGAGCATCCATGAACTCACTTATAAATTCTGCAGGAAGAGCTAATCCTAATGCACCAATGGTATTTGTAATATCATTAAAGTCCTTGGTAAATTTAAAAACCTCATGATTTTTACTTATGATATCAGCTTTGTTTTGGAATCCTTCAAGCATGCCTTTGGCTATTCTTTCCTGAATAGCAACAAAGCTTTCTGGAGCCATAAGAACATTTATACTTTTAGATAGACCAGCCATATCATCCTTAAGAAGCATATGATCTTTAATAAGAGTATATGCTTGATTTAAAGATTCATCAAATACTATATTATCATTTTTCTTAGCTAAGTATTTTACATATTCAGCAAAAGCTTCTCTTGAAGCAGTATGAGCGCTAGCTTTTTCTTCTTCTGTAGTTGCAAATTTTAGAGAAGCAATGCTATCATAAAAAGTATTTAGTTTTTCTAATCTGTTTTGCTTATCTTTTTTAACCTTCTTCTGCTCACCATTTGTTTCATCTAATACAGAAATCTCTCTCCTTAAAGTATTAATTTCAGCCATTGCTGCTTTAGAGCTTAACAATGACATCATACTTTGCGCATCTTCTCTAGCAAAGTCACTTGATATTTTAGAGAAGGTGTTGGCAACATCTGCTACACGTTTGCTGTAATCTTTAAATGTAGATTTAGCAAATACTAAATTAAAGACAGCTTCATCCCAGGCTTGTTTAGAAGCTAGGGCAGCTAAATATCTTGCAGGATCTTTTCTATACTTATTTGGATTAAAAGGATTAGGATAATTGTTAGCTGAATCTTCGTAATCTTCTTTTATACTTTTAGCTCTAGCAACTACATTATCTATCTGAGCTAGAGCTTTATCTACATCCTCAGGTGCAATACCATATTTTGCAAAAGCTTGGGTAGCCTCTTCCTTTGAGAAATTTTTATAATCCTGTAATCTATCTAGAATTTGATCAAGTTTTCCTGTTCTTATAGCCGTCATTAAGTGCTGATTTTGTAAAGCACCTTTGGCATCTTCTGCTTCTTTTCTCTTACCAGCTTTTGCAGCAGAATAAAAATCATTAGCAAGTCTACCTGTTACTACAGAATTTCCTATATCCGGAGCAATATGATCTAGATTAACATTACCATTACCATCATTAATAAACTCATTTAAGAATTCAACAGTTCCTTTAACATGTTCTGTAACATTACCTTGTTCATCCTTAACATCATAACCTTCTAATTCTTTTCTTCTATCTTCCTTTAGTTTTTCATAAGCTTCTTTATTAATTGTACCATTAACTAATTTGCTTATTCCTATAGAAGGTATAGACATTACAGGTTGTGCAAACATACCCATAACAAAACCTCCAGCAAATGTCTCAGCACCTTGTGCAGAGAACTGAGCTTTTAAACCTTTCATGAAGTGACCCATATAGCCTTCATAATTAGCTCTAATAGGATCATCATATAAAGCATTACCATGAGCAATGGCTCCAGCAGAAATAGCTTCTTGTAAGTTCTCTTGAACACCTTCTGCTAAATTAGCTTTTAAGTAATTCATTCCAAACTTACCATAATATTTAGGTTGTGTTAGAGATTTAGCTGCTACTCCAGCTCTCTCAACAACGCCTTCACCAACTACTTTATATACACCCTTCTGAAGAATTATTTCAGGAATAAGTTCAGCAGTTGCTCTTCCCATTAACTTACGCATTGGAGCAAGCATTGTTGCATACATTAATTTATTACTTGTAGTAATTGCTGGCAAATTCCATAAAGCTGTAGTTAAAGCCTTTTGAGTTGCAATATTTTCTATTCTTTTTAAGTCCTCACCTTCTGGATTTTTACCATACTCTTCTCTGTACTTATCAATAAGTTGTTCAGTAAGATCCAACTTAACCATACCTCCTTCAAGCTTTGCTTCAGATACAGCACCTTTTACCATAAGTAAATCATCTGCAAAAGCACCAAAAGTTTTGACAGTTTTAGCATAATCTGTAGCATAATCTGTAGCTTTTAAAGCAGCAATAGTTTGATCTAGAGGATTAAGTATATCAGCAACTTCACCTGTTACAGTTTTAGCACCCCTACCTATGCTTGTCCAAAAATTACGGGCTTCAGGAATACTATTACCCATTTGTTTCAAACCTTCAGTATGAGTAATAATACGTTCTGCATTAAGCACATCAGCTCCTGCATCTATTTTTTCAGCAGCTTTACCAAAATCAAAAAGTTTATTGATGGAGCTTATACCTTTACCCAGCATAGCACCACCACCTGCAGCACCTGTAGCAGCTGTTACTCCAGCAAGAGCAATTTCTTCAGCTAGAAAATCTAAGCCAACACCTACAGTATATGCAGAGTTAAGAAAGGTATTAACAAAGAATCCACCAACACCACCTTTAGAAGATGAACCAATAGCCATGGCTTTTTTCATACCTTCTGCTCCTTCTAAATCTGGAGCTAATGGATCTGTAAATAAGGTTTTCCAACTTCTTACACCAGACATAAAACCTATTCCTACTAGGTCATCCCATTGTTTAGAAGCTCTTACAAAATCATCACCAAGAGACATCTTTTGATTATACAAAGCCTCGTTATTTCTGTAAGGAGAGAAGCCTACTTTATCATATATGTCACCGGTAGAGTAATATCTTTCAAAGTTTGCAGCATCATAGTCATTACTATATGTGTAAGGCTGCATTGCATAATAAGGATTAGCTTTTGGAGGAGCATTTAACTCAGCTTCTAAACCTTTAATAACATCTTCAGTTCCTTTGAAAGCTTCTTGTTTTTTAGGATTACCTCCTGTAACAGGGTTACCTACTACATCATAGTAGGCATTCATTGCTAAGGGTTTAGCAGGAAGATCTTCTCCAAAAGAACTAACACCCGGAAGAGATAGATTAGCTTCTATAAGACTCTTGGTACCTACATCATCAGATGCATCTTGAATTTCTTCAGCCATAACTATTTCTTTTTATTTTTTTTAAGCAAAGCATGTTCTTCTAATGCTTGAAGATTTATAGATTGAGAATGTTCTAGAACATTCATTATCTTATCATACTCTGTTCCTGCAACAGATATATCTACCGGTAAACTTTTTAGTTCAGGACGATATTGGTAATTACCATTAGTATCAACATACTTTCTTTGTGTTGTAAAAGTAACTTTCTTGGAAAGATCCATGGTAGCAGTTACAGTACCTGCAGTTTCAGCATACACATCTGTTCTATAATTACCTTTAGTTTTAAGAATTCTTTGAACATCAGTATCTTTTGAAAGCTCTGTAAAAGGTGTTTTTATTTCTTTGTTATTATAAAACATAGTTATACCGTTTGCAAGAACTGTTTGAGCAGCTTCTTCACTAAAGAGTTTACCTTTTCCTGTATTAGCATAAATATAATCAGGTTCTATTCTTAACGTCATAGAAGCCATATCTTTATTCTCACCAGCAGTAACATCTGTTTGTAAGTGATAAAAAGGTCTTTTCTTATCATCCTTAAAGGTTGAATGTCTAGCTTCTGTAAGAAAGTTACGAAATACAGCAGCTACCATCTCGGACTGATTAGGATTATTTAAAGCTGCTTGATATACTTGTTTATCATTACCACCAAGACCAGCTACATAAGAACCATTAGCTAATATTTTATCTATACTATTTAGTGTATGTTGATTTACAGAGTTAGCTCCTTTTTCTGCAGGATCAACCATTGATCTTACATAAGTTCTACTTGATACTCCACCACTTCCTGTAAGAAAAGTACCTGTATCAATATTTAAGTTTTTATTATTTTTTGAATTAAATCTTTTATAATAATCAGATTGTAGCGTACTAAAAGCAGCTTGAGCATCACTATAACTTGCTCTAGGATGATCTGTTATATATTTCTCAACAAATTGTTTAGGAACTTCCTTTGTCATTATAAGAAATCCTGAAGCCTTTCCACCAGCTTTAGATTGACTTCCATCTTGCTTAAGAAAAATTTCATCTACATAATTATATAAAGGATTTATAGCAGCTTGTTTTTTCATTTCTTCTGCTATAGCTCTGTTGTTTTTAATACCTAAATTAACAGTAGCTGTAGCTGCTTCTTGTGCATTTTGTACACGAGCAATATCTTTGGCATTTTGTTTCAGGATCATTTCTCCCCAACCTATATCACCAGTTTTATCTTTGAAGTGTTTTACAGTTTCATTAAATAATGCTGTAGCATCTTTAGTTCTAAGAAGTTCATTAAATGCTTCAGGACTATTTACATCTTTTGCTTTATCACCATACATCTTTTGTAAATATTGTACAGCGCCAGGACTATTTGGTGAATTCTTAGCTTTTTGAAAAAGAGTAAACAATAAGGAACCTGCTTCTGATTTAGCTTCAGACTTCTCTCGCTCTCCTATTTCTTTATTATATACATAAGCAGCTTCAGGATTGTTAGTAAGATTTAGATCATAAGTTGCACCAGGAGTATCTTCTTTTATTTCATAATGATTGGCTTCTTCTGGAATAATACCTTGAATCTTACCCATCTCAAGCATTTTCTCAGTCATCTTATAACCATGCTCAATAGCCATCTCATCTTTCTTGAGATTATGATTATAGCCAGCCAAAGCCATATCTGCTTGTAAGTTTTTCTTTATCTTAGCAAACTCACTTTCTTTAATCTTTTGTGATTTACTAGTATCTGATATAGACCAAGCAACCGATTCTAGATCAGCTTTTAACTGAACTTGTGCTGTAGATGCATCAGCTCTTCGTCCAAGAGTATGCATATCACCCTTTTCTGCATTGGCTATAATACTATTTAAACTTGTTTGTAGATAGTTTCCTGTCTCTACAGATCTATCTCTTATTTCTATAGATCTTTGTAAGATAGCTTCTTCCTCATTAGTAAGTCTTTTTGTAGCTTCTTTCTTTTCAAGTTCATCTATACGTGCTTGAGTTGTTGTAAAGTCTTCTTTGTTTTTATCTATACTCTTTGTTAAACTCTTAGCACCTTTATTTATTATATCTTCAATATAAGCTCTTTCTGCAGCTTCTTCTGATCCATAAAGAGAGGCATCTCTTTTTGCTGCATCCTTTCTCTTTACATAGGCCATTGTATTATAATTGGCTTCAACTCTAGGATCGGTGCCGTATACATCCTTGAATACACCATATAAGCCTTTCTCAAGAAGAGCTCCATTTTTATCAGTAACAATATAATCTCCAGTAATAGTATCTTTCTCTACAGTATAACCTTTCTCCTGAGCAGCCGTATGAGCTTCTTTCATCCAATTGTAATAAGGACTATAATTAGGAGCTTGCATGCTTCTACGCTCTTCATCAGAAGCATTTTTAAAATCTTCTCTTTTATACTGTAAATCTTTAATCCCATCATCCCAAGCTTGACCTCCACATTTAATTGGATCAAAGCAGTTCATCATAGCATTGTGTTTTTGCTCAGCATTCATCCAGTTCTTGGTCCAAATCATGTCCGTCTGTATATCCCTATCTTCAAGAAATCCTTGGAATACATTCATTGCAGCATCTTGATTCTGCTCTAGGGAAAGATCCATTCCGGATATTCTCTTGATATCATTATCAATAACTTTAAAGAATTCATCTCTTCTTTTAATATTATTTTCTCCAGTCAATGGTGCATATAGAATACTACCATAAAGATCATTGACTTTTTTCTTGCCGGCATCAAACTTATTCTGTCTGGTTTGCATGACATTTCCATAGAAATTTAAGTCAGGTTGAAAACTTTGAATTTGTGGGATGTAATCAGTTACACCATTTATGTAGGTAGCCATGAGTTATTTTTATGCTTTAAATTTAATATAAAATTTTATAAGTTTAATACACTTATAAAGTTTATTTGTTTTTAACCAGGGTAGCCTGCAGCATGAGGATTCTGTTCATCAGCACTTACTTTACCCTTTTTTTGTAATTCTAAATATTTCATAGCTCTATCAGGATCACCTGTAATTTTTAAGGCTGTTAAATATTCATCTTTAAAATTTTGAGGAGTAGGTGTGATATTAGCATAACCGGTCTTATTAACAAAACCAGTAGAAGGATCCGTATAGAAATTAGGATTTAAGGTATTTAAAGCTTGAGTCTTACCGCGGTTAGTAATAGCATCCATGTAAGACTGTCTTAAGTTCTGGCGGGCCATATTCTTAGAGTTGTCAAACTGCTGATTAGCAATAGTATACTTGTCCCAAAGTTGGGTATTTAAACCGGCTTGATTTTGAGAAGCTTGATTCATAATACTAGCTCTTTCTTGAGACAATTGATTAGCTAAGCCTACATTTAAATTATTATACTTAGCCATAATATTAGCTGCATTGTCAAAAGCTTTACCTTGAACTCCAGAAATAGCTCCAGATTTAGGACCGGTGAAAGCTTGATGAAACTGACTAGCTAAATTAGCTTGTTCAGTATTAGCAGCTAGCTCGCGTGTTGGATCATAATAAGTAGCCTTAGGTAAGAATACCTCAGGCTTATCTTGCCAAGGTAAATACTTCTTTACTCTAGCTAAGTCAGCTGCTGCACCAGAAGTCTTTACAATATCTTGTAACCACCATGGAGCATAAGTTTGAGGATTAGGTGGTATAACTAATCTATTTTGTTTAATAGCTTCTTCAGTATTTACTACAGGCGTATCATCAGCCTTAATTTTAATATCAGGTGGTAGGGTTGGTTCTACTTTTGGTTTTTTGTTTACAAGCAAATCCCACCTTCTACCTAAATAACCATCATACTTCTTTTTTGATTTTGTTGGTGTACCAAAACCTTTATCTCCTGTTGAGCCATGCAATTCATCAATGCTACTCTTCCAATCTGGATGATGGGCAAGATAATATTGGAATTCTTTTACCTGAGCTTTAGGATCTTTAGCTGTATTTCTTGTAGTAGGTTTAAAACCCGTACTTCTAACAAAGTCACTCCATTCTTTTGAAGTGTAATTAGTTTTCATTTCATCACCATACCAAGGCTTTATATCAAGAGTTACTGTATCATTACCTTTACCAGCAACAGTTTTATCAAATGGTAAATCTTCTCCAGTTTCATCATCTTTAGACCTGACATTTTCCTTAGCAGTTTCAGCTCTTGTTGCACCTACAGAAGATTTTGTTTCTGCAGTTGCTTTTACTTCACCCTTTGCCTCAACAGCATTTGGAAACTTTGTTTTAAAGCTTTTAACTTTTTCTTCCGGAATATTATAGGTGATATCACCTACTTTAAATGTTCTTGTTGGCATAATTTATTAATTTACTTTATATTGATCCCAATCTTCTTCAACTGCTTGTACGGTATCTTTCTTTACTCTAGGTGTTTTCATCAGCAGACTATCCTGTTTTATTTCTTTTTTAGGTGCCCATAATTCGTCATAAGGACTTTTGCCTTTATCTATTATTGGTCCAGAAGGAGTTGCATTAAACATCTCAGGAGGAGCCGATTCATCATGCATACCTATTTGAGATATCTTTTGACTTCCAGCGAGTACATTCTCAAGAAGTTTTGGTGTAATCTTTCCGTATAGTTTTATAGCTAGATCCGCGGCTGCTTGTGCAGCTTTAGTACCATACTTTACAGCAAAATCACCAACTACTCCAGCTGCTTTTGTAACATGGGGTGTAGCTTTTGCAACACCTTTTGTAACACCTTTTGCTAAAAAATTATAAGGTGCATCAACAATCATAGGATCTGTTCCATATTTCATAGCGGCTTTAGCAGCCCAACTTTCAGGTTCTTTATTGTATCTCAAATATGTATCATAAGGATTTTCATAATAACCTGTTAGCAAATTATTCATTTGTTTTTGGGGCATTTGAAATAAAGTTTTTAGATAATCTCCAACACCTTCTGCATCTTTTCCATAACCTGGTACTATTTTTTCTAAAGCCTCTAGTGCTCTAGGATCTATAACATCTGTCTCTTTATCAAACCATGATTTTTCAGAATCTCTTCTAAAAACATTAGCTCCTTTAACCCTATCCCAATAACTTGTATTAGGATCATTTTTACCAGAATAAGCCATCCATTGTTCTTGACCTGCTGGTCCACGAACAGCTTCTCCTTCAGGAGTCATCCAAGAAGTTTCTCCTTTATAAGGTTTCTCTTCTGGTGCCTTTCCTATAGCTTTTTTAGCCTGTTGAATTTTATCATAAGATGCTGCTAAACCTTCTGGCAAAGGCTCATCTTTAGAGCGGTGATCTTGAATTAAGCCGAGAACTCTTCTTTCTAAAGCATCTAATTCTTTGTGTGTAGGTTTTGGTTTTGTTTCAGGCCTTTTTGATACATACTCTTGATCTGGGTGTAATGCTTTTTGTTTAAACTCATCAAAAGAAGGTTGTCCTAAATTGCCAAATTGAGCTTTAGGCATTCCGCCAAACTTTTTGGTATCCCATGTAGAGATAACATTTGCTCCATATCTTGCTTCACCGGTTTCAGCATCAGGTTGAGCTTCACCTTCCATTTGTTCTTGAGCTTGATCAGGTAAAAATTGAGCAGCATCTAATTCATTCTCAATAATATAAGGCATAGCAACTAAAGGTATACCTTGAGGGAAACCTTTCATTGATTCTTGTATTAAAGCTAGCTTAGCAAGTTTTAAATTGTAGTTAGAGATCATCATCTCTGCTGTCTTTCTCTCTACAGATTCAGAATTTTTATCAGCAAGAACTTTCCTGAACTTATTGATATCATACTTCTTAGAAATCTCTGCAGGAGTGTATCCAGACTTTTTTGGTACCAT
>Ga0315289_10001307_pt1 | contig 38770 bp, 38 predicted proteins | sample YL17G11_40_MG_FD_203452 | JGI IMG/M metagenome (GOLD analysis project Ga0315289, IMG submission 203452) | Sediment microbial communities from Yellowstone Lake, YNP, Wyoming, USA - YL17G11_40 | ecosystem: Environmental > Aquatic > Freshwater > Lake > Sediment | place: USA: Wyoming | collected... | reverse complement strand
GGAGTACTTTAGAGTACTCCAGAAGATCTGCCAGGAGAATGGAATCGTCTTTATTGCCGATGAGGTTCAGACTGGTTTTGGTCGGACTGGTAAAATGTTCGCTATGGAACATTATGAGGTAGCTCCAGACATCGTGGTCATGGCCAAGTCCATGGCCGGTGGTCTTCCTCTCAGTGCCATTACCGGTAAGGCAGAATTGATGGATCATCCTCAGGTGGGGAGCCTGGGTACAACCTTTGGGGGAAACCCGGTCGCTTGTCGGGCAGCCCTTGCAGTGCTCGATCTGTTTGAGAAAAAGGGTCTCTTATCGAGAGCAGAGCAGATTGGGAAGATGGTTTTGGAAAGATTTAAGGAATTTCAGGAACGATACCCAATCGTTGGTGATGTTCGGGGTTTGGGGGCCATGGTGGGAATGGAATTGGTGGTCGACCGAAAAACAAAGGAACCTGCCAGTGCTTTTACAAAACGCCTGATAGAAATATGCCGACAGAAAGGGCTCCTCATGATCTCGGCTGGCACTTACTCCAATATCATTCGCCCATTGATGCCACTGGTGATCACTAATGAAGAACTCGAAAGGGGTCTTTCCATTATTGAAGAAGGCCTCAGTCAATTGAATAAATTTGGAATTCCTTAAAGTTAAAAACTGTAGTATCTTCAAGTGATGGTAACAGTATTCATCATAGTTAATAGGTGGGGTTCTCCAAGGGGAGGGAGTTGATAACTGTGAATATTGTTAATAACTTTTTGACAGTCGCCAGAACCTCCAGTAAACTATCAGGAACAAAAGGAGGTTTTGGCTATGAGCGAAAGGGAATTTGTCTATCAGATGAGGCTAAAGATATTTCAAGAAGCGGATAAGAAGGAGATCCCAATTGTTCTTCTCTGTAAGAAGCATCATGTGAGTAGAAAATGGTTCTACAAGTGGCAAAAGAGAAGAGAAAGATTAGGAGACGAAGGTTTAAGATTTAAGACATAAATGCTGAGAAACTGGAAAATCCGCTAGATTTCTACACATACTCACGCAAATACGTAAGAGGAGGGACACAAAATGAAGATTGTGATTGCAGGTGGAGCAGGGGCTATGGCTTTGTCGGCCATAATATACTGCTTGGAGCAAAGAGATGTTACAGAGGTCGTCATTGGCGATTTGGAAAAATCCAAAATAGAAGAAAGAATAGCCCAGTTAAATGATAGTAGAGTGGTGGGTGAAGTGCTTGATCTAAAAGATATCAAGGCCTCAGCTAAGGTGTTTGAGGGGGCTAGCGCTATATTGAATACAGCACTTAAAGCCACATGTCTACCGGCAATGGAGGCCCCACTGGAGGCCGGCGTCAACTACACGGATATTTCTGGACCTCCAGAGGAACGATTGGTTTTTGACGAGCCGTTTAAGAAAAAAGGAATCACTGCCGTGGTCTGTTTAGGGACAGCATCGGGGATGTCTAATATCATGGCAGCTTATGCCATCGATAAATTAGAAAGGGTTGATTCTGTAGAAATGAAGGATGTTTGTGCAAATCTGGTACCCCATAGTGAACACAGCCGTGCCCTTCATTGGGGTTTTGCCATCGAGAGTATTATACGTGAATTTTCGACGGAAGCACAGGTCATGGAAAACAGTGAAATGAAACTCTACCCCCCTTTGGCTCAACCAGAAACCGTTGCATTCAAACCGCCCGTAGGCCCCGCTCAAGTCGCCGTCACCGCGCACCCCGAAATCGCAATGTTTGCCCGTTCTTTTAAAGGTAAGGGGCTCAAAAATGCGACCTGGAAGATCGGCTTCGAACCTGAATTCGAGGCAAAGATGAAGTTTCTCTGCGCCCTTGGCCTCCACAAAGAACAACCGATCGATGTCGGCGGGCAAAGGGTATCACCCCAGGCAGTGCTCCTCACTCTCCTCAAAAATCAACCTCCAGAAACCAAACGGCCGCCTGACTTTCGTGGACATATGATCGTGATCGTAAAGGGAGAGGAGAAAGGCCAAAAAGTAGAGTACACCCTGACAGAGTATGCGACTGCTGCTTTAACAGAGAGAATGCAGAAAAAAGGTGCATTCAGTTCGTAGCGGACCGGCATTTACGCGGCAGCAGCAACCATGATGGTAGCCCGCGGCCAGGTTAAGGAGAAAGGGGTTTTATATCCCGAGACTTCTATCCCTGCTGCCCAATTCATGAAGGAGGTAGTGAGATATGGAATTGAAGTTGAAATAACCAAAAAGATCGTAGTAGAAGTTTGAGGTTCTCACTTAGAACGGATGATCGATCTTGCTCAAATGAAACGTGGGTTTGACCTGTTTTTTGAGACAAGAACAGTAGGAAAACTTTTGATATCTCTGGAAAACGGGGGATCATTAAGTATGGATGCCAGAGGACATAGCGTCCGACTGGAAAATGTCGTCAAAAGATTCGGAAATGTCGTTGCGGTAGATAACATTAACTTAGAGGCATCTCCCGGAGAATTTCTGACGCTTCTCGGGCCCAGTGGTTCCGGAAAAACGACGACCTTGAGGATTATTGCCGGTTTGGAATTTCCAACCGAGGGGCAAGTCTACATTGACCAGAAACCAGTAGTCGATAAACCCGCCTACAAAAGAGATCTGGGGATGGTCTTCCAAAACTATGCACTCTTTCCCCATATGACGATCTTCGAAAACATCGTATTTCCATTGAAGATGAAGGGGATTGTGAAGAGTGAACTATCAAAAAGAGTCGGCAATATTTTGGAGGTCGTTAAGCTGTCCGGCTTTGAGAATCGACATCCTAAGCAGCTCAGCGGAGGACAACAGCAGAGGATCGCCTTGGCCCGAGCCCTCGTCTACGAGCCCTCAGTCTTGCTCATGGATGAACCCTTGGGTGCATTGGACAAAAAGCTGCGAGAGGAGATGCAACTGGAGGTAAAACAGATTCAAGAACGCTTTAAGATCACTACCATTCATGTCACCCATGATCAATCTGAAGCACTGACGATGTCGGATCGAGTCGCAATCATGAACAACGGCAGAATTGAGCAGCTCGGTTCAGCAGAGGAGCTGTACGAAGCCCCGGCAAACAAGTTTGTTGCTGACTTTATAGGGGAATCGAATTTTTTTGAGGGCGTGGTGGTGAAAGTGGAGAAAGAATGGTGCCATGTCAAGACGAAGGGAAGCCTCATAGTGCGTGCCAGATTGAAGAGTGAAGTTCAGCAAGGAGAAAAGGTAAACTTGACGATTCGCCCGGAACGAATTCAACTCAGTCCGAGTGATCGAGGAGATGAAAATTGTTATACTGGCGAGATCAAGGACATCATTTATCTCGGAGAGACGATCAAGTATTTGGTCGTTTTGGAAGGGGGAGAAAGGATCTCTGTCAAATCACAGAATAAAGAAGGCCATGTTTTGCGGGAGAGAGGAAGGAAAGTGACGTTGGGATGGGAGGCTAAGCACTGTTCGGTCATTCCATAAAAAATTGGAGAGGAGGAGCACTATGGAAAAAAGTAATTTAAGAAAAGAGGCTCAAGGGTTAAGCAGAAGAAATTTTCTAAAAATGTTTTTAATTGCGGCGGCGGTTAGTATTTGTAGTTTTCCTCTGGTTGGATTAGCCGCGGAGGAAAAGGTTTTGGTGGTCCAGACCTGGGGGGGGGAAATCAAACAGGTGATGAAAGATGTCTTGTTTGATCCTTTTACAAAGGAAACCGGCATCAAAGTGATTACAGCGGATGCGACGGGAAGTATTATGGCGCAGGTAAAGGCTCAGGTGGAGAGCAAGAACGTGGAGTGGGATCTGGCGAGCGGATTGGGGGAGTACTCCATCAATCTTCTTGTAAAAGATAATTTACTCGACCCGATGGACTATTCGATTGTGAGCAAAAAGGATATCATCGAGGGGGCTTTTAAACCCTATGCAGCGGCGTGCTGGGTTCTCGGGGTTAATCTTCTATACAATACCAACAAATTCAAGGGCGACAACTATCCCAAAAGCTGGGCCGATTTCTGGAATGTGAAAAAATTTCCGGGACCCCGTACTTTGACGGGAGTTCCATTTTCGGCGGTGATGTATAATCTGGCATTTGCTCAAATTGCAGACGGTGTGCCAATCGACAAGCTCTATCCCTACGATTTAGATCGGGCCTTTAAGAAGATGGACGAGATTCGCCCCCATGTGAAGGCCTGGTGGACTTCAGGAGGTCATTCTCAGCAGCTTTTCACGGATGAAGAGGTGTGGCTTGGTTCGATTTATAGCGGACGGGGAATGATGCTCGAAAAAAAGGGGGTCCCGGTTAAACTGGTGTGGAATGAAGGGGCCTACGATTTTGATCATTGGGCTGTGCTTAAAAATGCACCCCATAAGAAGACGGCTATGGAATTTATCAATTTCGTATCCCAACCCAAACCACAGGCTGAATTCGCCCGAAGAATGTACTATGGTCCGATCAATGCCAAATCCTTTGATCTTTTGTCTGAGGATGTGGCCAAAGATCTCAACACCTATCCCGCCAATAAGAATAAACAATTCGTTCCAAATCATAAGTGGGTAGGTGAACATTTGAAGGATTTCATGGAAAGGTGGGAGAAGTGGGTAGCGAAATAAACGTCTTTTGAAGGGGGGAAACAGAATCTTCACGAAGCCAGGACAGGGCCCTCATGTTAAATAAACTTAAGATTTCAAGGAATCATTCTTCCCTAAAACCCATCCTCATGGTTTGCCCTGTCCTGGCGGTGCTATTCATTTTCTACTTTTTCCCTGTTTTCCGTCTCTTCTACTGGAGTTTCTTTAGCCCTGAGTTCACCCTGAAACATTACTCCCATTTTATCAGGGAATCCTTGTACTTCACCATCCTTATGAGGACTTTTAAAATCGCCTTATTCGTCACTGCCGTCTCCCTTATCCTCTCTTATCCGGTCGCTGCTTTTCTTTCGGAGGCCAAGGGAAAGAAACAGTACCTCATGGTTTGTGTCATTCTGCCCTTCTGGACGAGCGTTCTCGTCAGGAATTATGCCTGGATGGTCCTTCTCCAAATGAATGGGCTGATCAATAAATCACTGATGGGTCTGGGTCTCACAGCAGCGCCACTGCCGTTCATGTATAACACCCTCGGCGTGGTGATCGGGATGGTTCACGTTCTCCTTCCCTTCATGATCCTGCCCATCTATAGCGTTTTGATAGGGATTGACAAGGACTTAAAGTTGGCCGCATACACGATGGGAGCGAACAGGCTGAATGCGTTCCTAAGGATCACCTTGCCACTGAGTTTACCCGGAGTTGCCGCAGGCGTGATCTTTGTGTTTATCCTTTCCCTTGGTTTTTTTATTACTCCTGCCTTATTGGGGGGCCCCAAGGTGACCATGATTGCAACCTTGATCGAAAACCAGATCAACTACCTGAATAACTGGGGATTTGCTGCGGCAATCTCTCTCGTTTTGCTGGCATTCACTGTCTTGTTCCTGGGAGCTCTCTTCAAGGTCATTGATGTTGATAAAATAACAGGAAGAGTATAGATGAACATGGGATATAGGCCGGCAAAGATTCTCGATTTCGCGCTCTTAGCCTTTTGTCTCCTCGTTTTCTGGTATCTCATTTTTCCGATATTGATTATCATCCCCATCTCCTTCAGTCCTTCCGATTTTCTACAATTTCCCCCCAAAGGCCTGTCGCTGAGATGGTACAGAGCCTATTTTGGTTCTTCCGAGTGGTTGGATCCGACCTGGCAAAGCCTCAAGGTGGCAGTCCTCACCATGATCCTATCCACCGTATTGGGGACTCTTGCCGCTTTCGGGCTCGTGAGGGGAAGATTCCGAGGGAAGAATCTGATACAGGTTATGATACTTTCTCCCATGATCATTCCTCAGATTATTTTTGCCATTGGGGCCTATTTTTTATTTGCGAATTGGCATATAATCGGCAAAACAATCGGTTTAGTTTTGGGACATCTTCCACTCGTTCTTCCATTCTCCATCGTTACAATTTCGGCATCTCTCTATGGATTCGATGTCTCCCTGGAGGAGGCTGCCCAAACACTTGGGGCCAATCGATTGAGAACATTTCTCCATGTCACGTACCCAATTATTCAACCCGGTATTCTCGCTGGCGCCCTTTTTGCCTTTATCATCTCCTTCGATGAATTGATCGTAGCCCTTTTCATTTGCGGCACGAGGGCCGTGACCTTACCCAAAAGGATGTTCGATGCACTTCGATTTGAAATCTCCCCTGTGATTGCCTCGATCTCCTCTCTTCTCATCGTCCTATCGATTTTGGTTCTGCTTGGATTCACAATTTTGAAAAATAGATCTGAAAAATCTGGAGTAAAAACAGGGAGAAGTAGGGCCGGATGAACATAATCACAAAAACACATCCCGTGGGCGAAAGGGGTTCCTTTCTAAATCTTTCCATCTCTCAATCAAACAGGAGGAGATCCCCAAATGATGGACGTTGCAAAATTGGCAAGAAGAATTCATGAACAGGTAATCCACTGGAGACGGGCCCTGCACGAGATACCAGAGTTCATCTTCGATCTACACAAGACGTCGCAATTCGCGAGAGGGAGATTAGCGGAAATGGGGATCGAATCAAAGGTGATCGCCAAGACGGGGATTGTGGCTGTCATTGAAGGAGTAGAGCAAGGTCGAACGATTGCTCTTAGAGCGGACATGGATGCGATCGCTTTAAGGGAAGAAACCGGCCTTCCGTATACATCGACCCATGACGGTTATATGCATGCTTGCGGTCACGATGCTCATACGGCCATGGTTTTGGGTGCGGCAAAAATCTTATCCGAGAATAGAAGCCATTTCAAAGGGAATGTTAAACTGCTTCTTCAACCCGCAGAGGAGCACCAGGGTGGCGCAAGGCAGATGATTGAAGAGGGCTGCATGGAAAACCCAAAAGTGGACGTCATCCTCGGTTTGCATGTGGGACCTTTATTTGAGCAAGTCGGGACAGGGGTCATTGGAATACATCATGGAACCATCATGGCTTCCATTGATACCTTTTTTGTCAAAGTCCTGGGAAGAGGCGGGCATAGTGCAATGCCTCATCAATCTGTTGATCCAATCACGACCGCATCAGCAATGATCGGAGGGCTCCAGACCATTGTAAGCAGGGAATTGAACCCATCCCATCCTGCAGTCGTCACGATCGGCTCAATCAAGGGAGGAACAAGTCCGCACATCATTCCGGAGGTGGTCAAATTTGGAGGTACTGTCAGAACCGTACACAAAAACGACCGGACATACATTGAGAAGCGGATAAAAGAGGTCTGCAAATCGATTGCCGGGGCAAATAGAGCAGAGGTTGAAATTGACTACAGGAATTATTATCCGACCACAGTCAATAATCGAGAGTTCACACGGTTTTTTCTTAAATCAGTCGAAAAGGTTGTAGGGAAGGAGAACATTGTAGAGTTGGACGAACCCCACATGGGTGGAGATGACGTGGCCTATTTTCTGGAGCGTGTTCCCGGAAATTACTTTGTCCTCGGGTCAAACAATCCGAATAAGGGGATCATCTATCCAAATCATCACCCAAAATTTAATATTGACGAGGATGTCCTTTGGATCGGGCCAGCCGTCTTCGCGCAAGCTGCCTTCGATTTTCTGAATAGCGGCTTCGAGCGTTTGGCTTGAGGGGATAATCAATGCATTTTTTCGGAGGGATTTCTTAATACGCTTTTAGAGAGCCTTGGGATGGGTCGAGTGTTAGAAAAATGGGTCGAAGTTGATTTAGACAAGGTAGGCCATAACGTTCGGGAAATCAAAAGGCATCTAAGGCCAGATACGATCTTTATGGCGGTGGTGAAGGCCGATGGCTATGGACATGGAATGAAAGAAGTAAGCCGTGTTGCCCTCCAAAATGGTGCGGATTGGTTGTCCGTTTCGAACCCTGACGAGGGAGAATACTTGAGAAAATGCGGCTTTAAAGTCCCGATTTTGGTCTTGACCCCTCCTTCTAAGGAATCCTCAAAAGTGACGATTAAGAACGACTTGATCCAGTGCGTGGACTCGATCGATCAGGTCGAGTATCTGGGGAGACTTTCGAGAACCAAAGGTAAAAAGACCATCATTCATATCAAGGTTGATACAGGACTGGGACGTTTCGGTGTTTTACCAGAACATGTCATCGATTTTGCAAAAAGGGTGAGGAACATAGCATCCCTATCCCTTCAAGGAATTTACACTCACTTCGCCTCTCCCTACAGTGATCCGGATTATACAAGACAACAATACGGTACATTCATGGAACTTAGAAAGAGGATTAAAAAAGAAGGGATTCCGGTTAAGATCTTCCATTGTGCGAATAGCCCATCGGCCATGGACTTCCCTTTTATGCATCTGGACGCAGTGCGTATAGGGTTCTCTCTATGTTATCGATGCGATGGGACGATCAAAAAGAATCGGTGGAATTTGTTGGATTGTTTAGAATTCAAAACGAAGATCGTGTCAATAAAAAAAATACTACCCCGGGCCCATATTGGTTATGAGAATAGGTTCATTGCTCGCCATAAGATGACCGCGGCTGTTATTCCCGTAGGATATGTCGACGGAATACCAACTTCCCTTGCGAACCGAGGCCACGTTTTGATAAAGGCGAAGAAACTCCCTCTGATCGGGAGCGTCTGTTTTAGTCAGAGTTTCGTGGATTTGACAAGTTTGAACGAAGAAGCATCCATTGGCGAAGAGGTGGTCCTCATTGGAAAACAGGGGAATGAGAGCATGAGCTATCGCGACATTGCAGGGAAGGTGAATGCAGGGAACACTGAAACGGTTTTAAGAATCACGAGAGCTGTCCCTCGACTCTATAGGACTGGCTGTAATTTCGTTTGAGTGACCAAATTGTGTTGAAGAGGAATCAATCTCAAGCCATACAAGGAGCCATAAAGAATGAAAGTGCATGGGAGCATCCTTGAAGCGATTGGAAACACGCCGATGGTGAGGCTAAACCGGGTTGCAAGCGAGCATCAAGCCAATATCCTCGTAAAATGTGAGTACTTGAACCCAAGCGGAAGCACAAAGGACAGGATTGCCCTCAGAATGATCGAAGAAGCAGAAAGATCAGGAAAGATAAAACGGGGAGCGGTGGTGGTAGAGGCAAGCACAGGAAATACTGCCATTGCCCTTTCTTTCGTCTGTGCGGTCAAAGGTTATAAAGCGGTGATGTGCATGCCCAAAGGATGGGCGACGGAAGGAAGAACGAAAATTATCCGATCCTACGGGGCAGAAATCGTTGAAGTGGATCCAGGCGAAGAGATCGAAAGGGAGCTTGCTGGGAAAAGTGTTCACGGAGGAGTTGTGGAACTGCTCCCGCGAATTAAATGTCTTGAAATGGAAACAAGTCACCCGAATACGTGGTGGGCCAGACAAGCTTTGAACAAAGAGAATATTGCAGCCCATCGTGAAACGACCGGGAAGGAGATTGTTGAACAAACAGAGGGCCAAGTGGACGCCTTGGTCTGTTCGGTTGGAACGGGAGGCACGCTTCTGGGGGTGAGTGAGGCGCTCATGAACATCAATCCGGCGGTAAAAATTTACGCCGTTGAACCTGCCAGTTCTTCCCTGTTGAAACTGGCACCTGAACTCCGGCCCTACATGGAAAAATATGGAATTCCTGGGATTGCTGGATGGATCATCTCGGAGATTGAAAAAAGAGGCATTCTTACAGAAACTTACCTGGTTGAGGACAAAGACGCAATTCATATGGCTCATCGATTGGTGGAAGAAGAAGGTTTATTCTGTGGAATGTCCTCCGGGGCCAATGTGTTTGTGGCCACGAAAGTGGCAGAAGCATTGGGAGAAGGAAAAAATATTGTTGCCATCTTGCCAGATAGCCGGGACCGATACTTCTTTGCAGAGCATTTTACGACTTGAAATCACAGGGAAACCTCGATAGTGATAGTGTTGCTTAGCGGAGGAAGTGATGACAGGAACCATAAAGAAGGTTCATGCGAGAGAGATTTTTGATAGTAGAGGATTACCTACCATTGAAGTGGAGATTTTGCTGGAAGATGGTAGTTTGGCCCGGGCTGCAGCACCTTGTGGCACTTCTCGGGGGAAAAGTGAAGCCTTCGATTTGAGGGACGGCGATCCATCCTATTTCAATGGATTCGGTGTTCATAAGGCTATAGCAAATGTGAACACGGAAATAGCAGATCAGCTAAAGGGAAGGGATGCAATTGACCAGGAGGAAATTGATAAGGTGTTAATCGAGCTCGATGGTACAGAAGACAAGTCGAGGCTTGGAGGAAATTCCATTATTGCCACATCGATAGCAAACGCCAAAGTGGCAGCCCTGTCCAAAGGAGTTCAGCTTTTTGAGTTTTTAGGGGGAGGACGAGATATCCCCATACCATTGATTTACGTCATGTTTGGTGGTCCCGCTTTTGTTGGCTTGCCAGGGGTCTGTGATTTTCAAGAATATAACTTGATCCCGCTCACGGCGAGAAGTTACAAAGAAGGCTTCATCTGGTCTTGCCGAATACAAAAAAGATTGTCTGAAATGATGGCCTGGAAAAAGAAATCCGGGGTGCCAAGATATGCCAAATTGGCCGGAATACTCACCGCACAATTTAATTCTAATGATGAAGCGTTTATAGCCATCACAAAAGCCATCGAAGAAGAGGGATTTCTTCCTGGGAAAGATTTTGGAATTTACATAGACATCGCCGCAAGCGAGCTTTATAGAGAGGGTAAATACCATCTGAATGCAGATGGAAAGATCGTGTCAAGAGAGGAGATGATCGACCAACTTGAGGATATGTGTGAAAGGTTTCCTATAGTATGCATGGAGGATTGCTTATTTGAAGAAGATTGGGAAGGATGGATGCTCCTGACTGAAAGACTTGGATATAAAGTTCAGTTAATTGGTGATGATCTTTTTGTGACCAATCGGAAGCGGCTAGTTAAAGGAATCGAGATGGGGGCGGCTAACGGATTGGTCATTAAACCAAATCAAGTGGGTACATTGACTGAAGCGATAGAGACCATAATGGTAGCTAAAGAGGCACGATATGGTACGGTCATCTCTATCCGGTCCGGGGAATTATGGGATCCATATATCGTCCACCTATGTGTAGGGCAGAATCTGGGTCAGGGTAAAATTGTGGGTGCCTATGCAACCGGTGAGACCAATATGAATGAACTCCTGCGCGTTGAAGACTATTTGGGCGAGAAATCAGTATATAGAGGGAAAGAGGTTCTGTCTCGATTCCTTCAATGATCCTTCATCCTTCAAAGGGCAGGAGGTTCAAGACAGGAAACTGAAAAGGAGAATTCGGATTGGAGATAAAGATCCCTTATTCTGGCGACATAATAGAGATTGACTTTCCATTGCCGAAGGATCGAGTCCGGGTGCTAAAAAGTAAAGATTCGTCTACTCGAAGCGATCTGGAAAGCATTGTTGAGAATGCCTTGAAAAACCCAATCGGAAAAAACCAACTGAACAAATTGGTGCGTAAGGGTGACAAGGTTGCCATATTGTTTGACGACTGGACGAGGCCCACACCTATACTCAGAATCATGCCCCTTGTCCTGAGACAACTGAAACGGGCTGGAGTTAGAGATGAAGACATTATACTTGTCTGCGGAAACGGAATGCATGCTCCAGATTATATGAATCGGGAGAGATTGATCGATAAACTGGGAATAGATATTTTCAAAAGTTTCAGAGTAATTTCCCACGATGCTTATGATTACGGAAAGTTGACATTCCTGGGGGAAACGAAATGCCTGAAAACCCCTTTGTTTGTTAATAAGTCTGTAGTCGAAGCGGACAAAACAATTTCGGTCGGAACAATTGCTCCCCATGCAGATGTAGGCTATTCTGGCGGTACGAAGATGATTATGCCAGGCGTGTCCTCTATCTGGAATATCATCCATCATCATTCAGGATCTTATCCTCGTCGCGGTATACTCATGAACCCATTAAGGATGGATATTGATGAATGCGGAGAAATGGCACGTCTCGATTTTATTGTAAATGTTGTATGTAACAGTAGGGGCGAAGTGGTTGGCGCTTTTGCGGGCAACCCGATCTTGGCGCACCGAAAAGGCGTCCAGTTTGGGAATAGAGAAGTCTGGGGTTCAAGGGTAGAACGCAAAGCCGAGATTGTGATCGCATCGCCAGGTTTGAATAAGGACGATTATTTTTTGTCTTCGATGAGGTCCCTGGGAATTGCCCTGAAATGCCTGAAGAAGGGGGGTACGATCATCATTATCTCATCCTGCCGGCGCGGTTGGTCTGAAAGATCTTACTTGGAGCTAGGCTGGCATCCGACCAAAGAATTACTTGAATATGACTATTCAGGTTTACTCCAGTTGGTAATGTCAAGGGCATGGCATGAACCCAATCGCCAGTTTCAGGCGCTTGTGTACTATGTCCATCACATTGCTCGGACTTGTCTGAGAAACCATGTCACCCTTGCGGGTTCTGAGGGCTTTAGTAAGGAAGACGCGAAAAAGATCAATATTCAATTTGAGGAATCGATCAGTGAAGCAATAAAAGGTGCCCTTGAAAAACATGGCGAAAAGGCAAGCATTATCGTTATTCCTGATGCAAACATTCTGCCTCTAACCGTCTCTCGCGAAGCATGAATGTATGTTTAGCAATTTAGGTAATTGCTGTATACTGACGCTTGAAAAGCTTGGCTTCAGATGATCATTAAGAACCGAGATGGACTGCTTTCGCATGGTAACATTGAGGGGCGAAAGACCGCACTGGATGTCCTTGAGTACGCAATTGAGTTAATAGACGCCTACGGTTTGGTAAGAAACCTGATTTATCGAGAAGGGAATCTGTTAAAGGTCGGTTTCCTGAATTATGACTTGAGGACCGTAAGCAATATTTACGTTCTAGGTGGTGGAAAGGCAGTTCTTCAAATGGCTGAAGCCTTGGACGGTATTCTTGGAGACAAAATCAAAAAGGGAATCGTAGTCGAAAAAAGATTAAATGGAATGGCGAAAGGCTTTGAAAGAATATCAAGGATCAAGAGAATAAAGGTGCTACAGGGAAATCATCCTGTGCCCGACGATGTGGCTGTGGCCGGAGCAGCTGAGATTTTGGCAATAGCCCAAAATGCAGGCATGGGAGACCTCGTTTTCTTCTGTGTGCAGGGTGGGTGTACGTGCCTTACCACCTTGCCCGCAGATGGCTTGACCCTTGAAGACATTCAGAAGACAACGGAACTCTTACTTAACTCAGGCTTGGAGATAAGAATCATAAACACCGTTAGGACAGCGATGACCAAATTGAGCCAGGGAAGACTGGCGAAATACATTCATCCTGCAGAAATTATTAACCTCGTCGTCAATGATTTTGTATGGGCATATCCGGAGGGTTGGCATCAAGGTGGATATGATCTGGGTTGGGGCCCCTCCGTTCCCGTTCCAGATTCAAGACGATTGGCTTTTGAAAATTCTATCTTCGACCTGAAGAAACACCCATTCTGGAAGGAGATGCCTAAGAATGTAAAGAAACACTTAGAGAATTGCAGTACGGATCAACTGCCTCAGACCGTTAAAGACTTCGAAAGGAACGGGATCGATTACCATACCTTTGTTCTTGCAAATCCTGAAGATGTTGCGGAAGCGGCAAAAGAAGGGGCTGACAGGATTAATCTTCATTCTATGATTTTATCTTCGGTTATTGAGGGGGAAGCCTCTGAAATCGGTATCGCATTCGCAGGCATCGCCAAGGAGATTGTCAAGAAGGGGAGGCCTCTAAAACCCCCGTGCGCCATCATTGCTTCGGGAGAGAAAACAGTCTCAATCATTGGAGAACATGGAGAAGGAGGCCGGAACCAGGAGGCGGTTTTGAGTGCTGCCTTGAAGATTGATGGTGGTCATGAGATTGTAATCCTCTCCGTGGGCACAGATGGAACGGACGGGCCTTCTTACATAGCCGGTGGGATTGTGGATGGGTATACTGTCGAAAGGGCAAAGGCGAAAGGTATTGGTATCTCTGATTGTCTAAAGGTACATGACTCCTCTCGTGCGTTAAAAGGACTTGGTGATGCAATCTTCTTTGATGAACCTGGTAACAACGTATGCGATCTATCTCTAATCGTCGTCAGTTGAATATGAGGTCTTTAGAAGTACGCATTGTGCAGATCTTGGATGCCGAGATAGCCCTCAATCTCTCATTATGCGAACCTTGCCTAAGGATCAAACTTTGTATTTTATGGCGCTTCCATCTGTTTGTCATCGAATCCATGTTATCGGGGATGACTAATCTTTTGGAAAGAAACATTTACCAAGCTCGATGTGGCGGAGGACTTTTTGAAAAGTTCATCTCTCTTGCCCCAAGTTCATTGTTAGGGCAGCATAGGAAAGCACGGTTGTTCTCCAAAAAAGAGAATTAGGAATCAGATTATACAGAATAGAATCAATTATCACAAAATGTTTTCAACTATACAAATTCTAAATTATTTGTGTATACTTTCTTTTAATCCAGATTTCGCACCTTTATACTAGCTAGGGAACGAGGTGATTTACGCACAACAAACCAATGTACAGAATTTGAGCACAATAACGATAAGGGGGAGAGAACATGAGAATCATGGTGATTGGTGGATGTGGAGCAATGGGCCGCGCGATGGTAAGGGACCTCTTGGAACAGCCGGACGTTACGGAAATTGTAGTTGCTGATATTGATTCCAAAACAGGAGAGGAATATGTGAAGAGTCTCGGAAGTGGAAGAGTGAGCTTTAGAAAAGTGGACGTAAGAGACCGTAAGGACTTGGTGCAATCTCTGAAGGGAATTTCCGTAGTCCTGAATTCGACTTGGATCGAGCTTTATATGCCAATCTTTCTTGGGGCCTTGGAAGCCAGGGTTCACTATGTCGACTTGGGAGGCCTCTTCCACGGGACCAAGAAGCAGCTTCAATACCACGAAGACTTTAAGAAGGCAGGCACAACGGCCGTGCTTTGCATGGGGGCAAGTCCGGGGATGACCAATATTGCCGCGGCGGAAGGAGCCAAAAAATTTGACACCCTGGAAGAGATCCGGGTTCGAACAGGGGCGAAGGGAGGGAAAGGGTTTGCGTATACCCCCCGAACCATTCTTGACGAGTGCATGGTTAAACCAATGGTCTTCCAGAACGGAAAGCATGTTGAACTGGAGCCTTTTACAGGTTTTGAAACTTACCGCCTTCCCGACCCCGTCGGCGAGGTGGAAGGTTTCTATTCTATCCATTCTGAGACTCTCACCTTTCCGACCTATATTAACAAAGGGGTGAAACATGTCAGTTTCAAGGTGGCTTTTTCCGCTTCCCTTGTCAATATGCTTAAGGTCCTCAAGGAACTTGGATTTCTCAGCCCGGATCCGATTTCCATAAAAGGAATCCAGATCAGCCCCCGGGAGTTTCTGGATACCTTCCTTGGAATGCAGAAAGTCCCGGAGACACTCGACGAGTATAAATCCTTTCGAGTAGAATTAATCGGCATGAAGCAGGGGAAAAAGGCCCGATGGGCTTATGAAACGGTCGTGGAGTCGAACCGTGAATGGGGTGTGAAGGCGACAGCCGTATGGACTGGAGTTCCCGCTTCGATTGCAGGACTCATGCTGGCCAGAGGCGAGATCAAACAAGCGGGCGTCTTCCCTCCCGAGGGAATTCTGGATTCGGAAAAATTCATCAAGGAACTGTCAAAGAGAAAGATTCTTATCCGGGAGAGGGAAATCATAGAATCTTAATCCAGAAAGGAAAAGGATGAGCCAAGACAAGCAGGCCTCTGATCTAATCCTCTTCAATGGAAAGGTGTTTGCCATGGACAGGAGGAATACGAGGGCGGAGGCCGTAGCCGTTAAAGATGGAAAGATTGTTGGGATCGATGCCTCAAAAGAGATGGGCCAATTCGTTGGGCCCCACACGGAGCGAATCGACCTTGGAGGAAAACCGGTTTTCCCAGGATTCATTGATGCCCATACCCATGTCGACCTCGTAGGCATGATGACCTCGGATCTGATAAATTGGGGTCAGGCATTAGTAATAAAGTATTGATTAAGACCTAAAGTTTTGGGCTGATAAAGCTACATTATATTGGAAATAGAATAAAGTAAAATTACCTTATTACCAATGTCTGACCCCAAGATGGCCTATACGGTTAAGGGCTGTGAAATTAAGGCCAGAGAACTGGACAAAAAATTTAAAAAATGGGTTGCAAAGTTTAAATCATAAAGGTGAATTGAGTTTCAATAGGATGACTCGGAAAGAGATTTCAAATAAATTCAATCAAGAGGTTAAACTGGATCAACAGCATGCTCAAATCCTGATCGAAGTTGATTCGGGAATCAATACTTTAGATAAAGCCAGAAAGATTATTGAAGGTTTAGGAATCCATATTATCGAGACAAAGAGAAGATCATCCAAACTCATTCTCCTCAAATTGGATATCAAGGATATGCGGGAGGTTGTATTAAGACTTACGGAATGCGGGTTCCTCGATATTAAAGGATACAATGCAACTTCTTTTTCGTGATTCGGATTCATTGAAAAACCCCGCACGGATCCAGCAAGAGATGCGGATCGACGGAAGTGATCTTTCAAACGGCAAGCGAGCCAAAGCAGGTGAACGATGTTAGCAGTGGTCAAAGATTTTTCTAAGAAAGGACTATCACTTCAGGAGGTTCCACGGCCCGAGTTCAGCCCCTACGAGGTGCTCATCAAAGTGAGGGCCGTCGGCATCTGTGGTAGTGATATTCGGATCTATAATGAATTGATTCCTAAGAGAAAAAGGCTCACCATCGGTCACGAACTTTCCGGTGAGATCGAAGCGTTGGGAGAAAAAGTAACTGACTTTTCAATAGGAGATCAGGTGGCTACGGAGATCTGCATTGGCTGTGCCATCTGTCGGTATTGCAAAAAAGGCTATATCAATCTCTGCAACAAGCTCGAGGAGATTGGGATAACCGTTGATGGGGGAATGACCGAGTATGTTTTGGTGCCGGCAAGGAATGTTCACCGCATTCCGGAATCAGTGTCCTTCGAAGAAGCCACGCTCGCAGATCCGTTAGCTTGTGCCATCCGCGGGCTGGAGATGGTGAGTATTCAACCCGATTCCTGGGTCGCTATTTTTGGACCAGGAACAATCGGCCTCTTAGCAGTTCAGGTAGCAAAAAAAATCTTACGGGCTAAAGTGATTGTTACAGGAACACAAGATAATCGATTGGCTTTAGCAAAATTTTTCGGTGCTGATGATGTGATTAATGTAAACAAAACGGATCCGGTACAATTTATTTTGGATAAAACAGAAGGAGGGGCCAATTTTGCTTTTGAAGCTGCTGGCTCAAGTAAAGCCTTAGAAAATGCCTTTTTTTCTACAAAAAGGAATGGATCCATTGTTGCAATGACTGTCCATAAACAAATAAACATCAAAATGGAACCTGTTATTAGAAACGAACTTAAAGTCCTTGGCTCTATTTGTTATAATTATAAAGAATTCGATCAGGCCTTAGATTTAATTAGAAAAAAGAAGGTTGATCTTGAGAAATTTACAGAGAACCTTTTTCCTCTGAAAGAAATGGATAACGCATTTGATTTTGTAATTTCTAGAAAAGGGGTTAAAGTAATACTAAAACCAGAATGATGGGAGGAAGTGAGATGGTTGCAGGCCTATTGGTCAGAACAGAACCAAAAAAGACGAAAGAAGTTTATAGACAATTAAAAGATATGGAGGGAGTGGCTAATATTGTAAACGTTTTTGGACGCTATGACATGGTTCTTATGATCCGAGCTTTAGATTTAGATGCCGCCAGTAAACTGATTTCAAAAATTAGGGAAGTAGATGGGATAATTTACACAGAGACACTAATTATTGCTCCTCCTCCCGATTAGCTCATATTATTACATCTAAACAATTTTAGACAGAAATTTAACTACCATGATCCAATAAGTATGTTTTTTATCGAAGGGACATTAAGATGAAAGACAAAGAAGGAATGGATAATGAATCTCATCTTATTTTGCACAGGACATCAAGGGAACAACTAAAAGAAGGAATTACAGTTATAACAAAAGGCGAAGGGGTCCGGGTTTTTGATCAAGACGGGAAAGGTTACCTTGATCTTGTCTCCGGAGTGACACGGCCAGTCCATGTGGGTTATGGACGGAAAGAGATCGCCCAAGCGATTTACGATCAAATATGTGAACTTTGTTATTTTACTCCCATGCAATTTGCAAACCTGCCTGCAATAAAACTTGCAAATGTTTTAACAGAAATTGCACCTGGAAAAATTAATAAGTTTTTTTTCGTATGCGATGGATCTGAGGCGGTTGAATCAGCGATCAAATTTGCCAAGCATTATCACTATTTTAAAGGAGACAAAAGGCGCTATAAAATAATTTCCAGACGAGGAGCCTACCACGGGGTTACAGGAGGGGCCTTAGGCGTTTTGGGGACTGTATTACCAATGAGGCAGATCATGGAACCTCTTGCACCAGGAACCGTTTTTGTGGAATCTCCTTACTGTTATCGTTGTCCTCTCCATTTGACTTATCCCGATTGTGAAGTGGCTTGTGCAAGAGATATTGAACGGATTATTCAATTTGAAGACCCCGATCAGATCTCGGCCTTTATCGGAGAACCAATCCAACAAGGATTCGGAGCTTATGCGCCTCCCAAAGAATACTGGAAGATCGTCCGCGAAATCTGCAACCGGTACGGAATCTTATTGATTATTGATGAAGTGATCTGCGGATTTGGAAGAACAGGGAAGTGGTTCGGGATAGAGCATTTCGGTATCCAACCTGATATTCTCACGATGGCAAAGGGTATTACAAGTGGTTATGTCCCCCTTGGAGGCGTCGGCTGTACGGATAAAGTCATGGAACCCATAGAGATTTTCCATCACCTTCATACCTATGGGAATCACCCTGTTTCCTGTGCGGCCGCTCTAAAAAATATCGAGATCATTAAAAGGGAGAATTTGATCGAAAATTCATCCAAGATGGGAATCTATTTTCTGGAGAGATTGAAAACCCTTGAATATCATCCAACAGTAGGAGAGGTCAGGGGGACTGGCCTGTGGACGGCCATCGATTTTACGACGGAAAAGAAAAAGAAAGCCCCCTTCCCTCTCAGCCGGATTAACAGTATCATCCTTTGCGCCAAGAAGAAAGGGTTGATTATCAAAACGATGGGTCAGGCCCTCGAATTCGCACCCCCTCTCATCATTAAGAAGGAGGAGATCGACCAGGCTGTCAAGATTCTCGATGAATGTATCACAGAGGAAGAAAAAGAGATAGGTCTGTGACTACGTGAGATAAAGGTTTGTAGGATAGGGAATCAGTACGGTATGGCCTGAGGGATAGGTAAGAGAGATTATTTGAGGGTGGTTTGAGAGAAACTTGACAGTGTCACTTCGTTGTAGGTATCATTAGTCAACTTTGAAATCACTACATTTAGTACTGTTTTTTAGTACTGTTTTTCAAAAAATAAGATCGGATAGAGAAGGAGGTGAAACCTTGAAAGATTGTCCTTTAGTAGGTTATCAAGGACAGGTGATTGTCAATCTAAACAGTTGATGATAATCATGGACTATCCCTTGAAATGTTGACATGCTTTTAGATGCTAACCGCAGTTTAATGCTTAAAGACAAAGACATTAAAAGAAGATTAGCCGATTGAAATCATTTTGCCAGGGGGGACTTGGGTCAATGCGAAATGGCCTGCTTCAACCCGTCTCTGTACAACGGCAGCCGGAGAAACGATTGCCGACGTCATTTGGAAGGCTTTATCCAAGGCCATGCCAGATCGAGTGAACGCTTCAAATTACGGTGCAAATGTGCATTATATTGGAGGATCGGATCTCAAAGCAGGCCGGTACTATATCTTTGGGGATCTATCTCCAGGCGGATGGGGTGCAACACCTCATAACGATGGAATGAATGCGGCATACAATCGTAATGGAAATTGCATGGATCTAACTCCTGAAATAGCAGAACTTTTTTTCCCTGTCTACTGTTTGAGAAGAGAATTGATTATGGATTCGGGTGGACCGGGCAAATATAGAGGAGGGCTGGCGACCAAACAGACGTGGCAGATTGTCGGATCAGACAATGCCTCCGTTTCACAGATGATGACCCGTACCAAAACAGGCCCCCTCGGGTTGAACGGGGGTAAAGCCGGAAAACCTGGTAGGGCGATACTCAACTCTGGGAAAAAGAATGAAAAGGTGATCGGGGGGAAAACGCCTTCAGGGGCCTGGAGGATGAGCTTATTCAGCAACTTCCACTTAAAAAATGGGGAAACATATACTGCGGAATGCCCAGGGGGAGGAGGATGGGGTAATCCGCTGGAGAGGGATCCTGAGACAGTTTTAAATGATATTCTTGATGGATATGTGTCGGTTGAAAAGGCACGTCGTGATTATGGTGTCGTTTTAACGGCTGAGAAAAATAGGATCAATTCTGCCGCAACAATTGCCCTAAGGCGGAAGATGATGAAAGCCTCAATGGTGCTTAAAGGAAAAGGACCAAAAAAGACGAAAGAATACTGAATCTGAGTTTTGTATCTCCGGTCTTCAACAGCCTGTTGTAATTTTGGGTAGGATAAAAAGTATCGATATTAAAAATCTAAACCATATAGGGGGTTAAGATATGAAAATCTTAGTTCTAGGGGGCTCAGGTATTGTCGGAAAGGCCATCACAAAGGATCTGGTTGAACAATCTGATGTCACAAAGGTCGTCATCGGTGACCTCAACGTAAAACGGGCCGAAAAATATTTGAAGTTTTTGGGCAGCCCAAAAGCCTCCATCGAAAAGGTCGATGTCATGGACCACGATCAATTGGTCAAGACGATGAAAGGCTTTGACGTCATCGCCAACTGCGTTTACTATAATACGATCCTTCAAGTAACCAAGGCCGCCATCGAAGCAAAAGTCCATATTGTAGACTTGGGGGGATTTTTCTATGGCACGATAAAGCAGATGGAGATGGACGAAGAAGCGAAGAAGGCAGGGATTACGATGCTTCACGGGTGTGGGTCCGGACCAGGTGTGAATAATGTCTTGGCTCGGTATGCGGCTAACAAACTGGATCGCGTGGATGAAATTCATATTCGGGCAGGTGGAGTCGCCCCTTCACCTGGAAGTCCTCCAGTGAAAGGCGCTGGAATGACCGTTCGCACTGTGATTGATGAGTATACGACGAACCCCATGGTTTATGATAATGGGGAATTTAAGAAAATGCCCTGTATTTATGGAAAAGAAATGGTGAAATTTCCAGATCCTATTGGTTTACAACCCACCTATTATTCCCTTCATTCAGAACCGCTCACCCTGGGCAAATACATTAAAGGAGTCAAGGTCGTTGACATCAAAGTGGTGTTCCCGGATGAAGAAATCGCCAAACTCTCTCCCCTCCTCGAATTCGGTCTGCTGGGACAAGACCCCATCAATTTTCAGGGAACCTCCATTATTCCGCGCCAGTTTGTGGATCACATCTTGGCATCCCAAGAACAAGAAGAGGAGGGAGAAGGCAGGGAATTTTGTGCTACGGTCTTGTGGGTGACAGGAGAAAAGGATCGGGAACCTGTCAAACTGACTTGCGAGTTCATGGTTGAACATGAGAAGCGGTGGGGAAACACCAAAACCGGAGTCCCTTTCTCCGTTGGCGTTCTCATGATCGGACGTGGAGAAGCGACCAAGCGCGGGTTCACCGTACCTGAGGATTGCATCGATCCAGTCAAATTCATCCAGGAGCTAAAGAAGCGCGGGTTTACCTTCAAGGAGACGGAGGAGCGAATCCGAAGCCTTTAGACGGGGAAATAACTGCTGATCGACCAAGGCGATTAATCTTAAATATCAACAAGGAGTGTAAAATGAAAGAAAAGTTGTTGGAAAAAAGACCGAACCCATGGCCGCAGGGATATCGATGCTGTGTAACCTTTTCATTTGATTTTGATGCTGAAACCCTTTGGATGTCGAGAAATCCTGATAACTATAAACGGCCTGTCACTCTTTCCCAAGGAGCCTATGGATACAAGGAAGGCGTTCCGAGAATCGTCAAGCTTTTTAAAAAGTATGACCTATGCTCCACGTTCTTTGTACCGGGATGGGTTGTCGAACGGCATGAGGATCTCATAAGAACTCTAAGAGATTTAGGTCATGAAATTGGGCACCACGGTTACCTTCACGAATGGCCGGATACTCTGGAGGTCGATCAGGAAAGAGAGATTTTGAAAAAAGGAATTGATATCATTGAGAAAGCCACCGGCCAGAGGCCGATCGGCTACAGGTCTCCTGCTGCTGAATTCAGTCTAAAGACAATAGAGCTTCTCGTTGAAAACAAATTCGTCTATACTAGCACCATGATGGACTCAGATCTTCCCTACAAGCACAAGCTGGATGGTAAAGAGACCTCCCTGGTTGAACTTCCTATGAAATGGCACATGGATGACGCCGTTTATTTCATGTTTGCGATCAGACCTCCTGTGCGTAACACGGTTATGGAACCTTTCGGGGTCTTTGAGATGTGGAAAATGGAATTTGATTGTGCATATGACGAACACCTTTGGTTAAATTATTGTATGCATCCCCAGATCATAGGTCATCCAAACCGAATGAGACTGCTCGAAGACGTCATCGTCCACATCAGGTATCATTCGGACGTATGGATACCTACAATGGCAGAAGCCGCCCTTTATTGGCAGAAGACATTTTAGTTCATCCTGAGAATCGAACGGGGCAGGGGCAGATTTAAAACAGTACAGGGCGTGGCAGGATTTAAATGGAGAAAGGAAAGTTCGCGCTTTATGGCTTCAAGGTGGAGGAGAAGATAGGTAAGAAAACTTCCCCCTCTGACTTTATTGTAAATGTGTCCAATCATAGCGCTCTATATGGCTCACAATGGATGGAAGGAGACAAAGAAATGAATTTAGAAAAAAGATATCCTGTACTAATCAGCACAGGCATTTTTCTTGTGTTCGCTGTTTTTTTGGGGATTGCACACGCAGCGGATACGATTAAGATCGGAATTGTAGCCCCATTAACCGGTTCATTCGCTGATGAAGGCAATGAGATGGCAAGGGGAGTGGAAATGGCAGTGGAGGACCTGAATGCTCATGGAGGTCTATTTGGGAAAAAACTGGAAATGATCAAGGGTGACGTGGGTGATTTTTCTGCGGAAAAGATTATGAGTGTTGCAGAAAAAATTCTCAACAAGAATAAAGTGGATTGTGTGATCGCGCATTATCTGGGGGGTGCGGTAGATATCAAGGCCTTCGGCGGAAATGAGGTTCCCTATCTGCATATGGATGGATACGTCAAATAAAATAGAGAAAGGAGGTAGATATTTGGATCAGCAATTTTTTTGAAGGGGTGGGTTGTTGTGTTCGGTCCGACATTAGGATGACTACTGAAACATAGACATCATTCATTTCAACAACGGAAGAAGGAGGGAAAAAATGGAATCGTTAAAAAGGTATCCTTTACCAATCGTCATAGGTCTTTTTCTTATCTTCAGTCTTTTTGGGGGAAGTGCGCATGCGGCAGAAACGATTAAGATAGGCGTTGTGGCTCCCTTAACAGGCTCCTTTGCCGATGAAGGGAATGAAATGGTCAGAGGGGTGGAAATGGCGGTGGAGGAACTGAATGCCAAGGGAGGCGTGCTCGGAAAAAATCTGGAGCTCATCAAAGGTGACGTGGGTGATTTTTCTGCAGAAAAGATTGTTAGCGTTGCGGAAAAGATTCTCAACAAGGATAAAGTGGATTGTGTGATCACACAATATCTTGGAGGTGTGGCCGATATCAAGGCCTTTGGTGGGACTGAGGTTCCTTATTTACATATGGACACCTCCCAGGCCGCAGCCGATCTTGTCAAGGCAAATATCGATAAATATTGGAACATTTTTCAAACTTGCCCGACGGAACAAATTGGGTATCCTCCGGGAATTGTAGATTTTATTGTACGTGTTTTCCCCAAGGCAATGGGGAAATATCCCAATAACAAGCTCGCTTTGGTCACCATGGTGCGTGCGTACAACGATCGTATTTCAGGGGTCTTTAGAGAATTGATCAAAAAGCACAACTGGGAATTGGTGGTGGATGAAAAGACGCCGACAGGGACTGTCGAGTGGGGATCGGTTCTCACGAAGATCAGGCAGGAAAAGCCTGCGGTGATCTATTTTAATGACCATGTGCCTGCGGATGAAGTTTCTTTCTTGGATCAATTCCATAACAATCCCACAAAATCCATGGTTTTTATCCAGTACGGACCCAGCAACCCGGCTTTTATCAGTTTGGGCAAGGAAAAAACAAATGGTATTTTTTGGGGAACCGCCTATGCCGCGGTTGGGCCCAAAGGGGATGCATGGAGAGACCGATATAGAAAAAAGTACAAGGAAGAACCTGGAGTGGGAACGGCCGCAGGTACGTTTACAAGTACGATGATCTGGGCTGAGGCAGTGAAGAAAGTTGGAAACGCGAAAGATTATAAGGAGGTATGCCGTGTCATAAGAGAATATCCATACAATATTACCGGAGTCACCCATCTTTTTGACCCAAGCAATCAAACCGCGATCTACGGAGAGGGATTATCACCCTTCTTGGTTTACCAGGTTCAGAGTTTAAAACACCAGCTCGTCAGCCCTCTCCTCTTTGCCACGGCAAAAATGCAGTTACCCCCTTGGATGAAATAGGGAGATGTCTCGATTCCCCTCACCCCATCCCTCTCCTCAAGCGGGAAGAGGGTAAGGGTGAGGGGGCCTTGGTATCAAATCTTAATAGGGAGAATTAACACTTTCATTCCTATGGCACATTCAAAAGACACAACCTTTTTTAAAGTGAGTAATTTGGATATGAATTTTGGTTCCATGGAAGCCCTCAAAAATGTCAATTTTGAGGTCGAAAAGGGGATAATCTTCGGGATCGCAGGTCCAAATGGTGCGGGAAAAACGACCTTATTGAATATCATCTCTGGAGCCCTCAGCCCGACAAGAGGGGAGGTCCACTTGGAGGGCGAAAGCATCGCTTCTCTCAAACCCATGAACGTTTGCCACAAGGGAATAGCAAGGACGTTCCAAATTCCTGCGATTTTTCCAACTTTAACGGTACTGGGTAATGTGAGGGTTGGAAAAACGTTTGGCCATGCTCCTGGGAGGAAGGGTTCAAGAGATCTGGGAGAGATCATTGATTTTGTCGGACTTCGGGAAAAAGAAGATCAATTGGCTGCGAATATAGACTTGTACAGCCGAAAACTGTTGATGCTTGCTGCGGCGCTCGCTACCGACCCCAAAGTCCTTCTTCTGGATGAGCCTCTGGGCGGATTAAATTTTCGTGAGATCGATGCCTATTTGAGATTGGTGAAAGAAGTAAATCAAGGAATGGGAGTCACCCTGCTCGTGGTAGAACACCTGTTTGATAAGCTTGTGGAGACATCGCAAGAAATCATGATCTTAGACTTTGGCCAGCAGATCTATCTCGGTCCCTCGGACAAGGTTGGGGAGGACAAGAAAGTCATCGAAGTTTACTTGGGGATGAAACGGCATGCTGGAAGTGCATAACATAAATACCTACTATGGAAAATTTCATGCCTTGAAAGATATTTCCTTCACAGTTCAAGAAGGCAAATTTGTTGTTTTCCTGGGGGCAAATGGGCATGGGAAAAGCACACTTCTGAAAACTGTCAGCGGACTGATTCCCTCTTCAACGGGTTATATAAAATTTGACGGCGTAGAAATAAACCATTTACCCATGCACAAAATCGTTGAGATGGGTATCGTCTACATCCCGGAAGAGAAGCATCTGTTTCCAGATCTAACGGTACGAGAGAACCTCTTGCTGGGTGCGTACAATGCCCGGGCACGAAAAGAGAAGGGAAAAAACTATAAACTCGTTTTTAAATTGTTTCCCCGATTGGAGGAGAGGCAGAATCAAATTGCCTTGACCCTAAGTGGTGGTGAGAGACAGATGTTAGCTATTGGGAGGGGGTTGATGTCTCATGCAAAACTCATGGCGATCGATGAACCTTCCATGGGTTTGGCCCCCAAGCTCAAAATGGAAGTCTTTGAGAAAATCAAGGAGATCAATAAACAACAGGGGTTGACGCTTCTCTTAGTGGAACAGGAGGTCGAGTTTTCTTTAATGATCAGTGATAAAGGGTATATCATGAAGGACGGGCGGATTGTCCACGAAGATGAAAGTAAGAACCTGACGATTGAACTCATACAAAAACAGTATTTGGTTTGATTTGAAGAAGCATCGTCTTCATAAAAAGCCATGCAGATATTAACCCCTATCATTAATGCCATCATCAGCGGAATCATATTGGGGGCTCTTTATGCGGTCATGTCCATGGGCCTGACCCTTATCTATGGCGTGGGAAGAATTTTCAATTTCGCCCACGGCGCTTTTATCTTTTGGGGAGGGTATTTCACCTGGTTTTTCTATTCCAAATCCCACCTCAGTTATTCTGTCTCGGTTGTTCTCGCGATCATCATTTTATTTGTGTTAGGCCTGATCATCGACAGAGTCATGCTCTATTCATTGAGGAAAAAGCCCGATTTCGGGATCATCTCCGTACTTGTTACCCTGGGTCTTGCGATTATTTTGGGAAATGCGGGAGATCTTATTTTTGGTACGCGAATTAAGACCATCCCAAAAATCATTGATGGTTTTTTAAAAGTAGGCGACTTTACGATCACCTACCATGACATCGCTACGTTAGTCATTTCTGTGGCTATCCTCCTTTTTCTTGAACTGTTTCTTAGGAAGACTACGGTGGGGACGGCCCTCAGAGCCATTTCTCAAGATAACATTGGAGCAAAAATTGTTGGAATCAATTTGGATAGACTCTTCGCCTTTACCCTCGCGCTCTCTGCCGCTTTGGGCGGGATCGGCGGCGTCCTCCTTGCCCCCAGGTTTTTCATAGCCCCTTTTGTCGGCTGGGAAATATTGTTTAAAGCCGTGATCATCGTCATTTTTGGTGGCCTTGGGAGCGTCAAGGGAACGCTCATCAGTGCCTTTATTCTTGGGATATTGGAGGCTTTTGTCTCAATGTACATGGGAATGTTCTGGGTGCAGCCCATGTGGTTCATCTTATTGGTCGCCGTCTTGTTTTTAAGACCGAAGGGGCTGTTTGGAGAATGGGCCTGATTTTTAGAAGGAGCAAGGATGGATATCAAACATTATAAAAAAGTAATCGTGATTGTGCTTCTGCTTTTCTTACTGTCCTGCCCTTTGTTCAGCGGTTCCTATTATACGCATCTACTGATCGTATGTTTCATCTGGGCCGTTGTCACCTCCGCCTGGAACTTGATCATGGGATATGCAGGCATTTATTCCTTTGCCCAGTTAGCTTTTTTTACGGTAGGATCTTATGGGGCAGGATTGGTAGAAGTGTGGTGGGGAGTATCCCCCTGGTTTGGTTTGCTCATTGGAGGCCTTTTTTCAGCATTTGCAGGCTTCGTCATTGCTTTTCCCTGTTTGAGACTGAAAGGATTGTACATCTGTCTGGTGACCATTGCCTTTCATCAAGTCATACCCATTTTTATTAAATTGGGAGCGAAATGGACAGGAGGCGATGTGGGCCTTATGGGGATGCCCCACTACCAGCTCTTCAGCTATAATTTCGGAGGTTCAAAAATAGGTTACTACTATCTGGGTTTTTTTCTCTTCCTTTTATTCAATGGGGTCATTTATAAAATCATTAATTCAAATATCGGGCTGGCCTTCGTCGCGTTAAGAGATTCTGAAGCCTTTGCTGAAAGCCTGGGTGTTGACCGTCAGAAATATAATTTGATTGTCTTTGTTATCTCTGCGTTTATCACCGGTGTCATGGGCGCCTTCTATATTCATTATCTCAAGGTGGCGACCCCGAGGACACTAGAGATCGAAATTTTTGCTGCTGCCATCATGATGGTTGTCATTGGTGGATTGGGAAAATTCTCAGGAGCAATCCTGGGTGCCTTCTTTGTCACCTTTATCGATGAATGGTTAAGGACGGCCGGGTTGATACGTCCGATCATATTTGGTGCGATTATCATTGTTGGCATTATGCTGTTTCCCGCAGGTCTGAGCGGATTGGTCGAATCCTTTTACGAATGGATGGACAAGACGTTGGGAAAAAATGCAAGGATCGATTTGAGAGAAGGTCATTAGTGAGGGTATCCCGTTCGTACTGCAAAAGGCATCCGGTTCCAGATTCCCTTTCCCAGTCCCGTGATCGTCCAGTCAAAGCGCTTCACCTTCAAAGGCGAGCACAGATCCTAGGAGCTAAAACGGAGGTTAAAAAAAGAATGTATCATCTTGGCATTGATACGGGAGGCACATTTACTGATTTTGTTTTGATCCATGAGGAGAGTGGAGAATTGCTTACCTTCAAAGAATTATCCACTCCAGAGGACCCGTCGATTGCTGTCATGAATGGGATCAGGACCGCTGGAAGAAAATACGGCGTCAAGCCGTCTCAAATCAGCCGGATTGTCTATGGAACGACAGTGGCTACCAATGCTGTGTTAGAGCACAAGGGAGCAAAAACAGGCCTTCTGGCAACGAGAGGATTCCGGGACGTGTTGGAAATCAGAAGGCAGTGGAGGCCGAGGCTTTTCGACCTCTATTACGTTAAGCCCGAACCGCTCGTTCCGCGATACCTCAGGTTAGAGGTGGGAGAACGAATCGATGCAAAAGGGTATGTACTGCAGGCGATCGATTTAGAAGAAGTGCGTAAACATATGAAGATGATGATCGGCGAAGGTGTAGAAGCAATTGCGGTCGCCTTCCTCTTCTCCTTTCTGAATCCCTCCCATGAGAACCTTGTGGAAGAACTGATCAAGAGGGAATTTCCGGAAATCTATGTTTCCACCTCTTCTTACATCTGCCCTGAATTCAGAGAGTATGAACGGACTGCAACGACCGTGCTCAACGCCTACCTGATGCCGATTATCTCGAAATATTTAAAGAACCTAAGAGGGCGTTTGAGAAAAACCGGCGTTACGAACCCTCTCCGAATCATGCAATCAAACGGGGGCCTGATGAGGGCCGAAGATATCGAAGAGGCTCCGGTGAACACCTTACTTTCAGGCCCTGTAGGTGGCGTCGTGGGAGGGGTCAAGATCGCTACGGCCTTGGGCTTGAGAAATATCATCACGATTGACATGGGTGGAACCAGTACGGATATCAGCCTTATCCAGGATGGAAATGTTGAGCTCATTACAGAGACCGAGATTGCTTACAACCCGGTGAAAGTCCCTCAGGTGAATATCAATACGATTGGAGCTGGGGGAGGAAGCATCGTAAGTCTCTTCGGCAAAGGATTGAAGGTGGGGCCTCAGTCTGCAGGAGCTAACCCAGGACCTGTTTGTTATGGCAAGGGTGGCCAGAAACCCACAACCACGGATGCGGCATTGCAGCTGGGTTACATTGATCCCAAGTATTTTCTGGGCGGAAAGATGGAACTCGATTATGAAAGCTCCCGGCGTGTCCTCGAAAGGGAGATCGCCAAACCATTACATATGACGGTGGAAGAGGCCTCTCATACGATCCTTCTTATCCAGTCGGCCAATATCGAAAGCGGCATCCGAGCCGTTTCCCTGGAAAGAGGCTATGATCCCCGTGAATTCACTCTGATTTCTTTTGGGGGGGCCAGTGCCTTACTCATGGGCATGGTAGCAGAGCAACTTTCGATCCCAAAGGTTCTCATTCCTCAACAGGCGGGTGTCTTCTCCGCCTTTGGCCTTCTTATGGCGGATATCCGAAGAACTCGCTCATTGACTCGAATCATACCCACCAAAGGAGCCGACTTAAAGGAGGTAGGGAGCATTTATCGTCATCTTGAGGATGAAATCAAGGAAGCATTGATTCTCGAAGGAGGGTCGATCGAAAATGCGATCATCCAGAAGTCTTGTGATATGCGATATGTTGGGCAAGCCTATGAGATCAATGTTCCCTTTCCCGAACATTCCGGGCCTGTCGACGCCCAGGCCATGGAGGAACTCTGTAACCTGTTCCATCTCCACCACCGAAAGCGATTTGGACATTCAGCGGAGGAAGAGCCTATTGAACTGGTCTGCTTCCGGGTCTTGGGGATCCTACTGGTGAAAGATATGAAATTTCTCCCCAAAAAGGAAACGAGTGGTTCCCCCCTCAAAGGCCACCGGCGTGCCTATTTTGGAAAGGACAAAGGCTTTATGGAATGTCCTATTTATGAGTGGGAATATATGAGCAAGGGTTACCAGGTTGAAGGACCTGCGATCATCGAAGATCCTATAACAACCATTGTCATCTATCCGGGGCATAAGGCTGAGGTCGATCTCATGGGTAATATCAATCTTAATCTGAAACATTAGATCACTTCAAAGGGCGAGAGGATCGATCCCATGAATAGCGATTCCCGGAAGGGGGTTCTCGATACGCTCCGACATCGGGACCCAGATAAGATCCCCATCGATTTGGGCGCTACCCGTTTCTCGGGGATCCATGTCAAGGCTTATCAAGGCCTAAGAAGGTATCTTTCTCTTGCTGAGCGAACCGCGAAGATCTATGGTGTCTGGCAGCAACTTGCTCTGCCAGAAGAAGATCTTCTAAATCTCTTCGAAGTGGATGTGGTTGGCCTCCATCGAATGAAGGTCAGCTTTGGGCTAAGCAACGAACACTGGAAGAAAGATTACCTCGATGACGGTTCAGAGGTCTTCGTTTCTGCTGACTACAAACCGGTCATCGAGCCCAACGGGGATAGGGCCATTCTTCGCAATGGGAAAGTTCTGGCCATCATGCCTCTCTCTGGGTATTATTACGACTTTGTGGATGCCCCTTTGGCGAAGGCAACAACGACTTCTGAAATTGATCGGTACCCTTGGGATAAGATTGATCAGCACGAGATGGAATATCTCAAAAGAGAAGGTGAATCCTGTTTTGCCACCGGAAAGGCAGTTGTGGCAAACTACTGCGGGAGCATTTTCCATTCGGCTCTCATACTCCGTGGTTACCAACAACTCTATATAGAGTTAATATCCAATCGGCCTTTTGTTGAATACGTCTTCGATAAGATCTTAGAGGCCCATCTAGATAACCTTACGAGATTCATATCTCTCGGGGATAGAGTTCAGATCATTCAGATCATGGCCGATGATCTTGGAGGGCAAAAGAACCTCCTGATTTCCCCTAAAATGTACAGGGAGATTATCAAACCTCGGCACAAAGAGATCTTTGCCTTTATCAAAAAGCATACGAATTGGTACATCCTGATGCATTGCGACGGGGCCATCAGAGACATCGTCCCGGATTTTATTGAGATAGGGGTCGATGCCCTCAATCCGATACAGACATCGGCCCATGGAATGGATCCGGAACAATTGAAGAAAGAGTTTGGTAAGGATTTAACCTTCTGGGGAGGGGGGTGTGATACGCAAACCGTTGCTCCCCAAGCAAATCTTGAACAAATTGGTGAGCATGTGAAGGAGAGGCTGAAAATCTTTTCCCCCGGAGGAGGTTTTGTTTTTGCTCCCACGATGAATTTCCAACCGGACACCAGGCCAGAGATTATCGCAGCCGTTTACGAAACTGTAAAGAGAAAAAGAACACATGGGCATCCAGCGAAGACAGCCCATCATCTTTGATTCCATGCCCAAGAAGGGTTGTACCCCGGGGTTGATTTACCAATTAAGGCATAGGAGGTATTCGTTTTGAAAATAGATCCTGTCACCATAGAAATCATAGGAAGTATATTTGAATCGATTGCCCGGGAGATGGGGATAGCGCTGATGCGGACGGCTTACTCCACCATCATTCGGGAGGAAAAGGATTTCTCCGCTGCCATTTACGACAGACACGCCCGATTACTCGGGCAAGCTGAGCACTGTCCAGGTCATCAGGGAACGCTCTCTTACTGTGCGAAGTACATCGTGAGTCAGCTAAAGATGGAGCTGAATCCAGAAGATATTATCATCCAAAACCATCCCTACCTGGGCGGAACCCATCACCCGGACATCATGATCTTTAAACCTATCTTTTATGAAAATGAACTCGTTGGCATTGCTGGATCAACAGGCCACCACCTTGATGTGGGAGGCAATGCTCCAGGCAGTATGGCCTCCCATTCCACCGATGTGTGGCAGGAGGGGCTGTTGATCCCTCCCCTCAAACTCTATGAGCGAGGCAAGCCGAGTCATGCGTTGCATGAAATGATCAGGCAGAATATCCGGGTACCCGAAAAGACGATGGGCGATATCAGGGCCCAGATTTCTGCCGTCTCGATAGGGGAAAGACGGCTGTTGGAAGTTCTAAAACGTTACGGCATCAAGGATTTCTATGGGACTGTCGAAGAATACTTCGATAATTCTGAGAAGTTAATGAGAGCAGATCTTTCCAAGATTCCTCCTGGGGATTACGAAGAAGAGGGATTCTTGGACAATGATGGATTTTCGGATGAGCCAGTGAGAATAAATGTTAAACTCACTTTTAAGGATGGGGGTGTGACGGTCGACTTTACCGGGACGAGTCCTCAGCGGGAGGGGCCATTTAACTGCTCTGAGTCTTCTGTTTTTAATGCCGTTTTTTGCGGCATTCGGTATTTGGTGAATCCGCTTATCTTTGTAAACGAAGGTTGTTATCGAACCGTTAAGATCATTGCTCCTGAAGGAACGGTCGTCCATCCCATCTTCCCGGCTCCCCTGAGCGGACGCGTTCATACGCTGGAGAGGATTACCAACACCATTCTCTTGGCATTCAGCAAAGCAAGCCCTGAAATGGCCGTTGGTAGTTCCCATGCTCATCTTACGGCGAACGCCATCGGCGGCCGTTCTGAAGATAATCGAAAGCAGTATGTCTTCTTTGAAATCCTTGGAGGAGGATGGGGGGCAACGTCACAACATGATGGGAACAGTGCTGTCTACTGCAATTTGGGGAATTGTCTCGATTTGCCCGTAGAGGCGATTGAACTGGAACATCCTGAAATCCGGGTTGAGAAATATGAACTGATTCCTGATTCCGGAGGACCGGGGAAATACCGGGGGGGGTTGGGGATCAGAAGAGATATCCGCTTCCTTCGAGGCCCGGGATACTTATCGACACGGTCCGATGCTCAAAAAATCCCTCCAAGAGGAGTCCTTGGAGGGAAAGACGGTACTCCTGCCAGGTATTTTCTTAGGAGAGGGGACCAAATCATGAGGATTCCTTCGAAAAACACGAACTTTCGCCTTGAATCAGGAGACTACTTGAGCTTTGAAACCCCTGGGGCGGGAGGTTATGGGAACCCTTTGGAGCGGGATATCAACAGGATCAAGGACGATTTGAAACAGGGATACATAACCAAGGAAGCAGCCGAGAGAGATTATGGCATCAAACTTGATTAGTGGTCTATAGGAGGACTCTATCGTGACAAGGTTAAAACTTCTATTCTCGCCCATTCAGGTTGGCCCCATGAAGATCCGTAATCGGATCGTCATGTCGCCCATGATCACGAATTATGCCGATGAGGAAGGGAACGTCACCGATCAAACTCTGGCATATTATACAGCAAGGGCGCGAGGTGGAGCGGGATGGGTGATTGTAGAATCTTCGTATGTCCACCGAGCGGGTATCATGTATATCCGTCAGCTCGGTCTGGATGACGATAAACACATTAAAGGGCTGAGAAAGTTAAGTAAAGTGATCAAGAAGGAGGGAGCGCGTGTCAGCATTCAGCTTAACCATACAGGGCGGAGAGCACAATCGGATATCTCCGGGTATCCAGCAGAAGCTCCCTCGAGTGTTCCTCTTTATGAAGGGGCACCTCCTCCCAGAGAGTTAACCAGGGAGGAGATAGAGGAGAGGATCGAGGCCTATGTTCAAGCGGCCGAGCGGGCTCAGGAAGCTGGTTTTGACGGAGTTGACATCCACGCCGGACATGGCTATCTCATTTGCTCTTTCTTGGCGAAATTCACCAATCAGCGAACCGATGAATTCGGTGGCGACATCAAAGGCAGGGCAAGGTTTTTGGTGGAGGTGGTCAAGAGGATTCGGAAACGGGTCGGCAAAGAGTTTGTGATTACCACTCGAAATAACGGGAGCGATTTCGTCATCGGTGGTCTCACCCATGAAGAGGCAAAAAGAGTTGCCAAAATGGTCGAGGAGAGCGGTGCGGATGCCATTCAGGTGACGGGTGGCCATGGCGGGCTGGTCATGAGGGATCTGAGTCAGCTCGTGCAGTTAAGAGAGAAGATGGGAGTCTCTTTGTTAAGAGACGTCAACCTTAAACTGCATGACCAGATTGAGTTCGATCTTCATCATCCAATCAGTTTCATGCGTGCTTTGCCCATGGGAGCGCCCCGAGGTTGCTTCGCTCATCTGGCGCGGGGGATCAAAGAATCAGTCAATATCCCCGTCCTCGTGGTGGGAAGGATCAATCGACCTGAAGTGGCTGAGGAGATTCTGCAACGGGGTGATGCGGACTTGACGGTGATCGGTCGCGGCCTCCTGGCCGATCCCGACTTACCAAACAAGGCGCGCGAAGGAGATGTGATCGGAATCCGTCCCTGCATTGGTTGTAACTATGGTTGCTTCACTAATCTCTTCAACCGTAAGGCTGTCCGCTGTGCGGTCAACCCTTACACCGGACAAGAGGCTACTTTGAAAACGATCCCTCCCCGCATCCCCAAAAAGGTGATGGTGATCGGGGCGGGGCCGGGTGGGATGGAGGCCGCCTGCACAGCGGCGAAGAGAGGCCACACGGTTACCCTTTACGAAAAAGAAGGAAACGTCGGGGGACAATTGAATATTGCCCACCTCCCTCCAGATCGACAGGAGATTCAGACCCTCCTTCCTTATTACGAGGAACAGATCAAGCGAACAGGAGTGAATCTGGTCCTTGGAAAGGAGGTCACCTGGGATGATGTTAAAAGAGAAAAGCCAGACGTCATCATTATGGCTACCGGGATGATTCCAAAATCACTTGCCATGGAACCCAATGGGACTCCAAAGGTGGTTCAAGCTGTGGATCTGCTGGCTGGAAAAGTGACTGCTCAGGGAAAGACGCTGGTGGTTGGAGGTGGGTCCGTAGGGTGCGAAACCGTTGATTTCTTGGTAAAGAAAGGCTTCTCGGTGAGCCTGGTCGAGATGTTGGATAAGATCGCTTTGGATATGCATCCAGACGATAGGACCTTTCTTTCTCAGAAGATGATCGAATATGATGTTAACATTCATCTAAAGACGAAGGTCAAACAAATCCTTTCAGGCAAAGGCGTTGTCGTCGCTAAACCCGCGGGTGAAGAGGTCATTGAGGCGGATACCGTTGTTTTGGCTGTCGGCTCCCAACCGAATAGGATTCTATTGGATCATCCGAATCTTAAGGGAAATAAGATCTCTATCGGCCAGAAAGAAGTGGAGCTCTTTTTTGTAGGAGATTGTAAGGAGCCTCGGAAGATCTTGGAGGCGATCCACGAGGGAGCTGAAGTAGGGCTGAAAATCTAATAGAGAGTTTCCGAGGGGATTTATGCTTCTTCTAAAAGACAAGATTGCAGTCATTACAGGGTCGTCGCGTGGGATTGGTCGGTCGATGGCCAGGGCCTTTGCAAGAGAAGGAGCCCATGTTGTCTTAAATGGAAGGAGAACCTCTTCAAGACTGCTGACGGAATTAGCCAAGGAGTTAGAATCCGAGGGCGTTCACACGCTGATTGTTAAAGGGGACGTTGGGACAGCAGCGGTTGCGCACCGCCTCATCCAGAAGACATTGGATCGGTTTGGGAGAATCGATATCCTCGTCAACAACGCAGGCATCAGTCCATCCGCCTCCATCGAAGAAATCACGGAAGCGGAATGGGATGACGTCTTTAAGACGAACCTGAAGAGCACCTTTCTCTGTTCAAAGATGGCTCTTGCTTCTATGAAAAAAAGGGGTTCTGGGGTCATCCTGAACATCTCCTCAGGATCTGCCAAATCAGGGGGTGTGGGAGCTCACTATGCAGCGTCGAAAGCTGGCGTGAGCACCTTTACAAAGAGTCTATCCTTTGAGGGAGCTCCTTACAGTATCCGAGCCAATGCCATCTCTCCGGGACCGATTGCGACGGAGATGGCCCATGAGCTGTTCACACCGGAACGGAAGAAGACCCTCGAATCTCTTATCCCTCTCGGGAGGCTGGGCAAACCAGAGGAAATTGCTGATGTGGCGGTTTTCCTCTGTTCTGAGGAGGCGAGTTTCATCACCGGTGAGATCATCGAATTGGACGGAGGCCTCAATTTCTACAAGCCTCTCTCCTATGCAGGAAAGGCCAAGCGATAAGGATTGAAGAGTGGATCGATGGATCGGTTAAAAGGGAAAGTCGCTATCGTCACGGGAGCTGGAAGAGGAATCGGTCGCGGCATTGCTCTCCGATTTGGCCTCGAAGGAGCGAAGATCCTTGCGGTGGACGTGATAGAAGAAAACATTCAAGAGACCGTCAGGATGATCGAGCAAGGGGGAGCGGAAGGGGTCGGCGTCTGTGGTGATGTATCTTTGACTTCTGACGTCGATCGCTTTGTCACAAAGGCTCTTGAAATCTTTGGGAGAATCGACATTCTCGTCAATAACGCCGGGATAGGAGGCTCAAAGACCTGCCTCGATACGCCTGAGGCGGAGTGGGACCGGATGATCGCTGTCAACCTCAAGTCCGTCTATCTTGTTTGCAAGCGCGTCATCCCGGAGATGTTGAAGATCGGAAAAGGAAAGATCATCAATATTGCCTCTGCTTATGGAATTTTTGGATCCCCTCATACGGCGGCCTATTCTGCTTCGAAAGCAGGGATCATCAATTTCACAAGGCAGCTGGCAGTCGATTATTCTCCTCATCACATTTATGTGAATTCGATCTCACCCGGATTGATCGAGACAGAGATGGCCCGCCGAAAGGTGGGGGACCCAAAGACCCTGAGCCATCTGCTCCAATTCATCCCTTTGGGCCGTCATGGTACCCCTGCTGACATTGCTGGGGCTGCGCTCTTCCTCGCCTCTGAGGATTCGGACTTCGTAACAGGCCACAATCTCGTGGTCGACGGCGGCGAGACCATCCGATTAGAGTAAAGGACATGGAAAATCGATTCGAAGGGAAAGTAGCAATCATCACCAATGGAAGCAGCAACATAGGAAGAAGCATCAGCCTTGAGCTAGCGAAAAACGGGGCCCTCGCTCTTATCGCCGACGAACACCTACAAAAAGCGGCTAGGTCAGCCCGAACCTTTGCGAAACTTGGCCTGAAGGCAAAGGCTTACAAGATGAAGGTGACGAACAGGGAGGAGGTTGATAAGATCTTCCACCAGGTCATCATGGAATTTGGCAGACTGGACATCCTTGTCAATAACGCAGAACTCTTCTCTCTCAGACCTTTTGAGAAGATCTCAGAGAAGGAGTGGGACCGCATCCTTGATGTGAATCTGAAGGGAACCTTCCTCTCTTCCCAGGCAGCCTTTAGGGTGATGAAACGTCAGGGAGGCGGAAAGATCATCAACGTTAGCTCTTACTCCTCCCGATCAGGAGGGATGATTTCTCCGGGTCTCTATATTCCCCATGCCCATTATGTGGCGAGCAAGGCGGCCATTGAATCTCTCACGCGAAGCATGGCCTTTGAGGGAGCTCCTCACGGAATCCAGGTGAATGCCGTCTCTCCGGGACCCATTGAGAAAGATCTCATGATGCAGTCCCTTTCTCCAAAGAAGAGGAAAGGTCTCATCCCTGTGATTCCCTTGGCCCGTTTGGGACGGCCTGAAGAGATTGCCCAGGCAGTCGCTTTCTTGGCCTCTGAGAGGGCTTCCTATATCACGGCGAAAATCCTCGATGTGAACGGCGGGATTCTCATGGATTAAAACAACGCGCAAAAAATAGTAAGGACCTTAGGAGGCAAAATGGGACACGCCGACATTCAAACGCGAGTCTTAGGTGAAATCGGGAAGATGAAAGAGGAGATGGTGCAAAGCCTTCAAGAGTTGGTTCGAATCCCGAGTGTTGTGGGCTTTGAAGGAAAAGCACAGACTTTCATGGAAGAAAAGTATCGATCTTTGGGACTGAAGGTAACGCGACTTGACCCTGATCTCAAAAAGGTGAAAGATCACCCCGCTTTCATCGACACTGGCATGTCTTACGAAGGCAGGCCCAACATCATCGGCCTTCTCCCTGGAGACCCTGCAAGTCCTTCCATCATCCTCAACGGCCATGTGGACGTGGTATCGCCAGAGCCGATCCAAGCCTGGACCCACGATCCATGGGGCGCAGAGATCGAAGGCGATAAGATGTTTGGTAGAGGAACAGGCGACATGAAGGCAGGCCTTTTCGCCAATTTCTTTGCCCTTAAAGGAATCTTCAAAGCAGGGGTCCAACCGAAGGGAACGGTGATGCTCCAGAGCGTCATCGACGAGGAGGCGGGTGGGGGAGGTGGAACCTTAGCCTGTTTGATGGAAGGTCACACGGCCGATGGAATGATCTGCACAGAGCCTCATAGCTTGAATGTTACGATTGCCCATGCCGGGGTCAACTATTTCAGGGTGAAGGTCCTGGGAAAGACCAGTCATGCAGGTTTAGCTCACCTCGGGGTCAATGCCATTGGGAAAATGTACCTCATCTATCAGGCCCTCATCGATCTTGATGAGAAAAGGGGCAGGGAGGTCCGGTTCCCTCTCTTTGAGAAGGGTTCAGGTCGGTCTTGCCATATCAGTATCGGGACGATGAAAGCAGGCGACTGGCCATCCAATGTGGCAGGGAGTGCAGAGATGGAATGCCGGATCGGATTTATCCCCGGTGAAAAAATGGATGAAATTAAGAAGATGATCGAGAAGACGATAAAGGATGTGGCCCAAAAAGATCCTTGGCTTCGAGAGCATCCTCCCCAGGTAGAGTGGTTCGGCTGGCACGCCGATCCCTGGTACCAGGATCA